>Ga0247764_1000643_pt1 | contig 12217 bp, 10 predicted proteins | sample UWRJL051202B4_FD_179932 | JGI IMG/M metagenome (GOLD analysis project Ga0247764, IMG submission 179932) | Plant litter microbial communities from Arlington Agricultural Research Station in Wisconsin, United States - UWRJ-L051-202B-4 | ecosystem: Environmental > Terrestrial > Plant litter >...
GTACACGAACTCGAAGTTGTCCGCGAGCGCTTTGCGCAAGCGTGTTCGAATGCCCGAGGGCCAGCGCTTGTTGAGCACCACGAGCTTGGCTTGGTGCCTCTCCGATTTGCTCCACGAGCTCTTTGGCGTCCATCGCTCCGGAGCGGAAGCGCTTGGCAGAGGTGAGGGATGGAGGCACCGGTAACTTCAAAGTAGAACGCGTGGATTTGGCGCGAGGTGACCATGTATTCCTGCGTGAGCCCTAGATCGCGCATCGCTTGCACTGCCGCTTGCTCTCGTTTGTCATCCTTCGTGTACGGCCGACGCAGGGGATAGGACGACCAAAGCCCCTTCCCCGATTTACAGATTGCGCCTGATGCGAAATCGGGTCGCATCTTTCCGGATTGGGGTCTAAGGTCCGTCCCGGTGGTCGCTGGCGGGGCGGGGTGGAGCGTGTCCCGCCTTACTCGCAGTCAGCCGTAGGCGTGCCGATGACCTCGCCGGTCACCTTGCACGCCACTTCGATGAGCTCGCCCTTCTGAAGGCTCGCGGCGAAGTTTTTGCTGATGCCCTTGAGCATCACGTGCTCATAGCCAGCTCCGATCCAAACCGTCGGTGCACCGGTGAGCCCGCTGTCAATCTTGCGAACCGTTCCGACGATCTTGAATCGTCGGTTCTGGTACTTCGCGTCTGCAGCCACCTCATTCGCCTTGTACGCACTGATGAGGGTCTGAGCGTCAAGCTGTTCCAGCTTCTCTGGCGTAGGTGGCGCCTTCTCGGCGGCGGCTGCTGCCACAGGTGCTTCCGGAGTCATCGCGGCGGCGGCCACAGTCGAACTCGGCTTCGTCCCCGCGCCAGAACAAAGCCGGGCGAGAACGATGAACCCGATCACTCCTCCAGCGATGCGAAGGATCGAGACGCCCTTAACTGGCGTCGACACGCCGCAGCTGGGGCACGTCTTGGCCGACTTGGAGACCTCTTTCCCGCACTCTCTACATTTACCCAACGCCATGATCGCTAAGCGGACCACGAACATTGACCACTCGTCAAAAGGAACCCTGGTTCAGTATGGGGGTGTACGCCGAACACTATGCGATTGCGAGCAACACGATTGGCATTGAACGTTCTTGCGACTACGCGTTGGCTGCGCGCCTCAGCGCTAGAATCTAGCCTGTCTGCGTGAGCCACAGGGCGAAGGTGGCGTCGTCCTCACGTGAGTAAACGTGAAGCTCGAGCGCAGGGAAACCGTCCGTACTGCGTCAAACTCCAGGACGCCGCCAGGCGGTTCGTCGGGTTCGGTTAGAGAAAACCATTGCATGCGTCCTGGTCGGCCTGAAACGGGCCGCAGTTGCGCTGATCAGACCGCGACGCGCTGGACGTCGCGGGGCTCCTCAACCTTCACCGAGTTGCCCACCGGGTCGGTTGGAAATAGCTCGAACTGAAGCTCCCGCGCGGCGAGCGCCAACACGAGCGCGTTTCGCTGCCGCGGGTGTGGTGGCGTGCTGCGTGCGACGGTTGCGCCGTGGGCGCATCGGGTCGCCCGCGGGGGTCACTGCGCTCATGCGCTGCAACGCGCACTGAGTCGGGCGGCCTTCTCGATCGTTGCGAGAAAAGATCACCGGAACGACGATTGGATCGTCCGGGCGCTGGTCCCTCTTGGGTATTTCGACTCATTCTCATCGCACTTGAAGGGGAGACACCGCATTGGCGACATGCCAATCCGCCGAAAGCCGGCTCAAGACGCAAGTTTCATCTCGGAGTGCGCCAAAGCAGCGAGCTGCAGCGTGTTCGAGAACTCGCGCACTCCGAAATCGCCGCCGCGTTATCGGTGGAAGGCTTCGTAGGCCTTGCCGGATTGACTCTCTTTTGTTGGAGGGCTTTCTAGGCGTCGGCGGATAGAGTCGCTATTGCTAGAAGGCTTCCTAGCCCTGGGCTGATAGCTCTTCTTTTGTTGGAAGGCTTTCTAGGCGTTGGCGGACTGAAAAGCTGTCGGCCCGAGGCTAGTAAGGCTCGTGCCAATCGAGAAGCTATCTGCCCAGGGCTAGTAAGGCTTGGGCCGACCGAGAAGCTATCGGCCCGCGGCTAGTAAGGCACGTGCCAATCGAGAAGGTATCGGCCCAGGGCTAGTAAGGCTCGGAAGCGATCGGAACATGGCGATCCAAAGCTCAGCGCGTCGAGCCGCGCGCCGAGTGACAGCGATTTTGAGCTGCGCGAGTTTACGATCACGGTGATCACCGCGATCGCGGACGAGCGACGGTTGTTCGAGACGAGGTGAGGAGGCGCGCAGAGCCGTTCGAACGGCCGATTCTCGTGGTGTGCGACCTTCCGCGGGTGACAGATGAATGACTTACTAGTCGATGAGCGGCTGTTCCGCTTATTCGAACGCGAAATCGTGATGTCGATTGAATAGACCGCGAACACTCACCGTCCGTGTGTAGGGACGTCTTGCCAAATGCGATGGCGTTCTTAAAACGTTCGCAACCGGTGAGGGAGGCGTCCGACAACAGGACGTAAGCGCGAAATTCCTTATAGAAGAAAAACGCGCCGGAACAATTTGAGGGAAAGAATCAAAGTTTAGCCGGGGCTCCGCGTCAGACACGGAGACGGCAGGGAGAAACGCAATGACTCAGGGGAGAACTGAAGCATCGCTGCAGCGCGGCCACGGCGAAGGTGCCTACAAAGAGCTGCTGCCGGAGCTGGACGCGCTCGACGAAGGCGAACTGCTGGAGCTGAACGCGGACGTGCAGGCAGTGGTGGCAACTGTGCTCGGCTCTTTGCCACGCGTGCTCAGCCTACGACCTGTCTTAGAGGATGTGTTCAGAGCCTTCGACTTTGAACAGTTCACCCGATTGCGGAAGCTCGCTTGGTGCTTGCGGCACACGCACACGCTTTATCTGGGGATGAGTCGCGTGAAGGAGTGTTCCCCCGAGGTTTTGAGCGAAGGATCAGCGCTGCGCCGATCTCTGCTGGAGGACGCGCGGACGCTCGTGCGCCGCGGGATTGTGGACGAGGCGCGGCTCGGCAATCTGGTTCGGCGGAAGGGCTACCGCAACCTCGCGACGGACCTGGATATCTTGGTCAACGTGTTCCGAGACAACTGGGAACGGATTGAAGGCAAGTACGCCATTCCGGCGAACGAAATTCGGCGGGCCGCAGAGCTGGGCGAGCTCCTGGTGTACGCCGGAAGTCGACGCGTGAAGCAGCCGCAGGCGGTGGCTCGCGCCGCAGACAGGCGGTCGCGCGCGTTCACGCTGTTCATACGCGAATACGACGACGTGCGTGCCACCGTGTTGTATCTGCGCCGGAAGAAAGGCGACGGGGAAGAGATCACTCCGCCGCTGTACATCGGGCGCCCCAGAGGCTCGAAAGCCAAAGCTTCGAACGACACTGCATTGGAGCATGAGCCCGTCAAAATCGAACAACTGTCGGCGGCTGCGACCGCCGTAGCGGGTGAATAAAGTCGACTAAACGATCACTGCGCCGCGCGTCGCTCAACGCGCAAGAAAGGACTGGCTATCATGGAAAGTATCAGTAACGGGAAAGGTGTATCCACCAACGAGACACGCGGTGAAATCGCGTTCAACCAACTCCTGCCTGAATTTCAGGCACTACCAGCAGAAGATCTGGTGGTGATCGGTGTCGACGTGAAGTCGGTCGTCGCGACCGTGATCGGCGCGCTGCCGGAGATCCGCGCCTTCAGCGCTCAGCTCTCCAAGGTAGCGCCGGAGCTGAATGGCGCGGTGCTGGATACTGAGGTGCTAGATCGTCTGGAGCGTTCGGCATTCGCGCTCAACTGGGCGCACGGCCGCTACCTCTCCGGAGGGAAGCCCGCGAATGATCTCTTGGGAATGATCGACGAAGGAGTGGAGCTGCGAGATCAATTGCTCTCTGACGCCAACGCGCTCGCTCGACGCAAACTGATCGAGTCGTCAGCGCTTGCCCAAGTCCAGGTCGGCACCGGATACAAAAACCTCGCGGCCGATCTGACGGTGTTGTCGGGTGTATTCAAGGACAACTGGCCGCGGATCCAAGGCAAGTGCGCGGTCGACTTTGAAGAGGTCGAGCGCGCGGGTTCCCTCGGCGAGCGCATCATCGAAGCCGTCGGTTTGCGAGAACAGGCGGGGCCGGGCATGACGTCCGCCACCGATCTGCGCGCACGCGTATTCACCGACGTCGTGCAACGCTACGACAACGTCCGCCGCATCGTCTCTTACGTACGTTGGAACCAAGACGACGCCGACAAGGTCGCTCCTTCTCTCTACGCCAGCCGCGGCCGCCGCCGTACCGGCACGGATCTAGCGGAGCCCACCGACCCCGCGGTCCCGACGGCGCCTGGGGCGGTTGCAACGGCAACGAGCAAAGAGGCTGGCAACGGCGCCAGCGACCGCCCGAAGCAATCCAGCGGTGTGCCCGCAGAGACCGAACCGTTCGTCACTGACAGTGAATAGGTACACAGATGACCAGCAAGGCAATGCTGAAGCTCGGAGCGTGGCGTCCGCTCGATGGTGGCCAGGGCGGCAAGCCGTTGCGGCTACCGGCTCACCACTTGATCACTCATGCCGTTATCACAGGTATGACCGGCAGTGGCAAAACGGGCCTCGTTTGCGTTTTGGCAGAGGAGGCACTCCGCGCTCAGATTCCGACGCTGATCATCGATGTGAAAGGCGACCTGCCCAACCTGCTGCTCGCCTTCCCCGACTTCGATCCAGGGCGCCACCTGCCCTGGATCGAAGCCTCGGCGGAAGACCCGAGCGAAGCCGCGCGCCAACAGCTCGCCGCCAAACTCGCCAAAGAGCGCCAAGACAACCTGGCGCACTGGCAACTCGACGAAGCCAGCGTCGCCGACTTCTGCGCGCGCACCCACTTCCGCGTCATCACCCCAGGCTCCACCGCGGGCGAACCGCTCCACGTCCTATCCCCACTCGAACGCCGCTCTACGCGCTGGGACACCGATCCGGAGTCTGCCCGCGCTGCCCTCAGCGCCGCCGTCTCCCTCGTCCTGCGCCTACTCGGCCGCGACCCCGACCCCGCCAAAAGCAAAGAACACGTCCTCCTCAGCGTCCTCGCCGAGCGCCGCCTCCTCGCCGGCCAACACGCCGAGCTCGGCGCCCTGATGGAAGACTTGAAAGATCCACCCATCGAACAAGTGGGCGCGCTGCCTATCGACGAATTCTTCAAATCCAGCGACCGCAAGCAACTCGCCGCGGCGCTCAACACCTTGCTCGCGTCACCAACGTTCGCCACTTGGCGCCAGGGCGCCACCCTCGACCCAGTCGAATGGACCACGCCACGCGGCGGCCGCACGCCTGCCGTCGTCGTCAGCGTTGCCCATCTGGATGACGAGGAACGCGCCTTGGTGTTGGGCGTGCTGCTCGAAGAAATACTCTCTTGGGTCCGCAGCCTCCCCGGCTCTCAGCGCCTGAAGGCGCTGGTTATGTTCGACGAAGTCTACGGCTTCTTACCGCCGCACCCTGCCAACCCGCCCACTAAGCGCCCCATCGTCGCGCTGATGAAGCAAGCCCGCGCCTTCGGCGTCGGCGTCGTCATCGCCACGCAGAACCCCATGGACCTCGACTACCGAGCGCTATCCAACGCCGGGCTCTGGTGCATCGGGCGCCTACAGACCGACGCCGACCGCGAACGCGTTTTGGATGGCCTCGCCGCGAGTCTTGCAGATCCGGACGACGCCGCCGAGCTGGGGCGCACTGTGCAGCGCCTCGCGAATCGGTGGTTCGTGGTGCGCAACGCACACGTCTCGGGTCCGCCCATCTTGCTGCAGCCACGCTTCGCTCTGTCGTGGCTGCGCGGTCCGATGACGCGCCATGAGCTGCGCGCCGCGCGGCAGTGGCGCGATGCGCATCAGGGCGGCGCCGAACCGATTTCAACTGGTCGAACCAAACACGTACCGGTCGCCGCCAAGGCGGCGACTGCCCACGAACACATCGAAGGGAAATGAGGGATATGTCTACGTCTAAGTTCAAGCTGCGCGAATCCAGTGACGGTCAGTTCTACTTCACGCTCAACGCCGGCAACGGACAGGTGCTCGCTACGAGTGAGCGCTACACGGTGCGTGCTAACGCGCGCAACGGGATTGAGGCGGTACGTGATAATGCGGTGACGGAGCCGCGCTTCAATCGGCTCGTTTCGCAGGATGGGCAGTACTATTTTGTGCTGAAGGCGAGCAATGGGCAGGTGTTGGTGACGAGTGAGACGTATACGACTGCGGCGGCCCGGGATGGAGGGATTGAGGCGGTGAAGCGGGAGGTGGGGGGAGCGGTGGTGGAGGAGTAGCGGTCGGCTTGAATTCGAACCGTGGCCGGCACCTTTCATCCTCTTCCCGCGCCGGACAGAACCGACTTGGAAGACATCGCTTCCGACGTTGCCATTCGAACACTCAACTGGCTTCGACGGCGCGAGCTACTGGTCGACGATTCCGACGCGGACGACAGCGCCGAACAGCGCGACCGCTCAGCGCTGAGTGCCTGCCTCGTGGCTTCTCTCGGCCTTGGCGAGCTCACGGCACTCCCCCAGCACGAAAAAGCCGTACTAGGGGCAAAGCCCGCGCCGAAGGACCCTCCGTTGCGAGGCTGCCGGTTGAAGCCGAAGTCGCTCGACCAAGGGAAGCGCTCCGTGCTCCGCTTGGCCCCCGCGCGTGTCACGAAGCCATCCGGGCTAGTCTCAGTTCGCGCATCCCTTCGGCTGAACTGTTGAAACGTGTCTACGACGTCCACGTTCTGGCTTGCCCGTGTGGCGGCCAGCTTCGGTTCATCGCGCTCATCCTCGAGACTGAAGTCGCACAGCGTATCCTGGACAGCCTCGGCGTCGACAGCACTCCGCCACCGATCGCTCGCGCACGGTCGCCAGACTTCTCCGACGGCGCGTCCTCATCCTGGGCTGCCACGACCTCAACATGTTCAGCGCTCGCGCGATTGCAAACCAAAGGCCGGACGGCGCTCGCCGACAGCGCTGCGCCCTCATGGCCGGCCTCGTTCGGCGCTTCAAGCCCACCGTCGTGCTGCAGCATCCGCACAGCACGGACACGCCCAACATCTGGCGCATGCGCCCTGGGCGTGCCTCGCCCGCGACTACCCGTCCGTGCGCTGCTACGCCTCCGGGATTGGGTACTGCGCATGGCAGGGGCGGCCACGTCGCCCGCTGGCTGATGTACTGACGGGAACACGGAGTGAAACTGGGGTTGTCGAGGTGATTGTCGCCTCCAAGTAGCTTCTGCACGCTAAAAAGCGGGCGCCCAGATGTCTGCCCAACGCCCCATGAAGCTAGATTTTCGGCCCTCGGTGTTCGACAGTCACGGGTATTCTCGGGGAAAAGAAGATTGAGATCTCCTTCTCCAGGAGGTCTCAATCTCCCCCAAATGGCTGAATCGCTGGTTTCCCGTCATTTTGCAAATTTTGGCTCGAAGCGCCTAGCCAACGCACATAGGGCGCCCGCCGGAGCCGTCGGCGGCCTCGAAGTCACGCAACCCAGCTTAAGGGAAATGAATCCCTGCACTTACGCTTCTTCTCTTCGCAATGAAGTTCCCAGTTACGCGCGCGCCCAGCGGAAGAAGACGTCGTTGCCCTGGGTAGTTAATCCCAACCGGAGCTATCAGTCATGGGAGCCAAGGTTGCCTGTCTATGCCAGCGCTTCATCATTGGCGAGCGGAGTTCAGGGCCGTGACGCCAAGCTAAGGGCGAACTGCCGCGTCTCGACGCGGGCCGCAGCCACGCTCCAGCTCAACCTCTCGGAGCTCGAGACGTAGCAGCTCACTCAAAGCACCCCCCAGCTTGACGCTGGCCTCGTGCAGCGGATCTTGGTGAAGCTAGGCACGCCGCACGGCGTGGGTCAGATGAGCGCCACGGCAGGATGTCCAACACCAGTCGCAAGCCCACGTTAATTACGACCTGGGGCCGAAAACTCCCCGTATCGTTTCACGCACGGTGTCCCCCTCGTGCGCACCAAGCGCGGTCGCGAGCCGGATGACAGAAGCGGCGTTGGTGCTCCCCGCGCGAACCAGGTCGCCACGCTGCGTCAGCATGACGAGCTCGTAGGTCAACGGGCCAGATCCGTCTAGCTTTGCAACCCATCGGGTGTTGCGAACGGCCACGGGCGGCCCCACGAGCTCAACCACCGGTTTGTCTGCCAACGCCGCCATTGCATCGCTGAGACTGCCAGCGCGCTCCAAGCGCACCAGCTGTGTGTACCAGATCAAATAGCGATTGATCCGCCGAACCTCCAGCGAGCCGAGCTCGTTGAAGGCATCGAATGCCCACATCGTTCGAACGGCGGTATCCACGATGCCAGTAAGCCGTGAGCGCTGTTCCGACCACGACCGGTCGAGCATCTGCTCGTAAGCAAAGTTGTGCATCATGGCCCAGACATCGGCGCGGTAGTCCAACTCTTCCAGCACCTTCGGCGCCAATCGAATCTGACGAGCACTGTCCGCATTCAAGCCTTGGCGCCCGTGGTGCAACGCCTCGTGCAAAACGAGCATGCGACCAGCACGATCCACTTCAGCTTCGGGCACGCCCTCCCGGATTGCAGTGACAAGCTCGTCCGAGAACACCCAAGCTTCTCGTTCGTCGTCGAGCTGAAAGCCGTCAACGTCCCCTGCACCCGCCTCAATGCGGCGCCCAAGCGGTGTATCGAGCGCGCTCTCCAAACTGCCTATTGGGCCATGCCCCAACGCTGCCCCGTGCACCCCCAGGACGTTCCACCAAGGAGAGGCGTTGCTCTGCGTCAAAAACGCGACCAAGGCCTGGCGCTCTGTTTCCCACGCCGTTCGAGTCGCCACCGCTTGGGCACGCTGATCAAGCGTCAGCGTCGGCGTTGCGGCGTGGCGCTCCGGAACACGCAGGGCCTCGCGATAGCGTGGTTCCTCACTGCGAAGATATTGGTACGTGACTACCTTCGGGTCGCGGGTTGGCGTCACGTACGTGCCGAGGAGGAACGCGAGGCCGCAGGGCACGGCGGCGAAGAGGTGCACCGCGGCGACACCCGGGCGATTCCTCTCGATGAGGTCGAGTGCCTGCCTGAACTTTTCTGCGACCGCTCTCACGGCCTCCATCGTCACCAACACGTCTTCTCCCAGCGCGTCCGCAGCAATCTCGACTTCCGCCGACGTTGAGCCAACGACAGCCCTCGCTCCTTCTACGTCCACCTTGTTCGTGATGCTGACGGCCACCAAGGCAGGCTCAGTGGAACGGCTGCCTTCGTTGGGGCCGTTCGGGCCGGCGATGCTCGGCTCGGTACCGCCAGCGTAGAGCCAAGACCGCTCCCCATCGTGTCGCCTTTGGAACACGTACACGGCGGGCCAGCGTTCCGTGAGCGTCCCGAGCTGCACAGCGAGAGGTATCGGCGCTAACCCGAAATACGCGATTCCAGCCTTCGGGTACCGTGTCCGCAGGGGCTCTACCTCTTGGTCCCACGTCCGTCGTTGATCACGTGCGAGGGTTTCCCAATCCACTTCCGGCGTCACCTCGAGCGCCAGCCGCCTGGGACACACTTCGACGCAACCGCGCACGCGTGTCCCAGGCGGTAGCGCTGCGAGAGCAACATCCTCGTCAATTGCATCGTGGACAGCATGCAAAACCACGATCACTTCACTTGGCTCAGGCACGCTGCAGCTCCTTTCGTTCGCGAAGTCTTGTCACTCCAAGCACCACACGACTGCCTTCCCACATTCGAATCTCTCGCTGGCCTACGATCAAGAAAAGTAAGAAGTCAGCCTCCACTCTGTCGTTGACCAGCCGCTTACGCCAGTCGTTCAGGTCGATGTTGGAAGGCGTGGGGAGCGGCTCCGGATGCGTGTGCCATTCGCCCAAATAGACGCTGGTTCCACTTGAGCGTTCCCATGCTTCGTCGAGTGCTTTCTGATGACGCCTGTGTGCGCGATCGAAGCGGGTCCGAGTCCGGCGGTCTCCAGCCATTGGTACCGTTACGCGGTCGATAACTACGTCCTTGCTGTCGGCGATGTGCCGACCGATGAGCACGCCCCCAGCCTCCGTCGCCGCTTCGGACAGTTGCGCAAAGCGGAGCATACCTGCAAGCGCGTCCTCGCCGAGTTTCACCACCCCGCCGTGCGGCCGATGAAAGGACTGGCCCATCTCAACGCCCACAAGCCGAGCACTCCGGCAGCACTTCCAGCGGCACCGCGGCGTCGCTGACGTGGTCGGCGTAACGCGGGCTCAAACGAAAACCGGCAGACTCGAAGGCACCAGCGTCGCCCCGCCATGCTCGACGAGTCCCGACAATTGATTCCACGTTGGTCGCCTGCGCGACCAGCCTTGCAGCCAGCAGCGCGGTGGCCCGGGCGTCGGTGTCTCCGTAAGGAGTGTATAGTGCGTGGCAACCAAGATCGCGCCGTGCGAAACGTTGGTTCGGCTCCGAAAATTCGACCTTGCACTGCAAACCCGACCGGTCTGCAAATAGGCAGCGCAAGCAACCGGGTTCCCGGTAGTTGACGAGAACGGCGTGCCCTCCGATGCCGTAGGGCTCGAGCCACGTGAACACGACTGGCACCGGCGTCTTCTGTTGCGCTAGCGCGTCGTTGAGCTGGAGCGGTACTGAGTGGTTGCCGATAGCAACAACAACCACGTCCGCCGCCTTGAGCAAATCCGGCTGTTGAGCGAGTGCCGCATCGATCGCCTTAGGAATTGGTGTGACGACCAAGCCCGGAATGCAGAGCTCCAGCTCCTTCTTCAACGCGTAGACCTTTTGCTGAAGCCAGAGCCGCCGCCCTAGAACGTGGCGAAACGTATTGCCGGGTCCTCCGAGATCCGGATCGACTAGCACCAGCTCACGCACGCCGGTCCATGCCAATGCGTGCGCCAAGTGGCCTCCGACGGACCCGCAACCGACCACGACAATTCGACCGCCTTGTCGGGTCAAGGGTAAGCGCTCACGAACCCGATCTGCATCGAAACGGGCCACTGTGAATGGCTGCGCCTCGCGCGGGCGCGCGGTCAGAAGCGAACCGTCAGCGGTAAATCTGCGTAGGAGAATGCCGACGAGCGCACGCTCACCGTCACGTCGCGGCACACCAACCACCACCGGTAGGATTTGCTTTTTGGCAACCCGATGTGCCCGCGCAAACTTGCTGCTGTTGTCCGACAGCAGCGGCACGAGATCGTCCCACGAACACAAGTCGCGGGGGTGACGCCCCGCAAGCTCAAACGGCTCCAGGGGCAGATAGACCGCTCGCTTGAGCTGCTTGGCCTTGTTCGGAAAGTGACTGTGGATCTCATCATCACTCGGGGCCAGCGCAACCAGCTGATGACCGTCGAACGATGCCTTGATCCGCATGGGCTCATCACCCGCTACCACCACGCTAGGCACCTCGAGCTCTCGGGGCCAATAGGCCTCGAATTCGGCGAAGAAGTCTCCACGATTGAGCCCCAAGAGACCGTCTTCAACTACGCGGCGAACTCGCTGAACCGTTTCACGCACGAGGTCCTGCTCTCGACGATAGTCGAGTAGCGTGTTCTCGCCTTCGAATGCGCAAACGAGGTGGTGCTCGTCGATGTGCGGCAGGCGCAGCAACTCAGGCGAGAGCCCAAAAACCTTCGGGAGCGCGGCTGGGAAGTCATCCGGCAACCAGAAGCCGAAGCGCAGCGTGAGACCTGCCACTTCCATCGTCCCCTCGACGCCACTCTGGCTCCGTGCGGATCGCGGTCGCCACGCTGGGTCCAGCACGGCGACCAAATCTCCGACACCCATCTCCGCCAGGGTGGCCTTCAGCGCATCTGCATCCACTTAGCCGGAGCTCCCCGAGCTAGTGATCGCGCGGCGCTGCCGCGTCGCGGTAGTTTTAGGCTCCGGCACCGGAAAATCGTCCCCGAATTCGCGCGCAAGCGTCTTGCAGGCGGTGTGAGGGTCGGCGTCCAAGTCTGCATCCCGGAGAGCGTTGAAGAGCCCTTCGAGCTTGGCCTTAAACTCGCTCATCTGCATCTCCGACATGCGCGAGCACAAGTCGTCAAAAGGCTCGACCGGACAGCGAACCACCAGACGCTGGTTGAAGCTTCGGAGCATCGTGGCAACGAGGTTACGAAGCGCCTGCGAGTCGTCGGGCACGGCCTGGCCATCAACGAAGCGGGTGGCAGGTACGAACCAGTGGAGGGCTGCAACGGCAAGAGCGATGCCGCGGGGGGCTGCGTGGCCGGCATTCGGAAACCGGTGGTCCTTCCATCGCTTGAGAGCGCGGATGGCGCGACGGAACTGCTTCGCATCATCGCCCCCGAAG
>Ga0247764_1000644_pt1 | contig 12177 bp, 7 predicted proteins | sample UWRJL051202B4_FD_179932 | JGI IMG/M metagenome (GOLD analysis project Ga0247764, IMG submission 179932) | Plant litter microbial communities from Arlington Agricultural Research Station in Wisconsin, United States - UWRJ-L051-202B-4 | ecosystem: Environmental > Terrestrial > Plant litter >...
CCGATCTCTTCGCGTTGCAATGTTCGCCCGATCATCCTTGGGTCAAAGAACATCCTGAATGGTTCTTCATTCGTCCAGACGGCAGCATCCGCTACGCCGAGAATCCGCCGAAGAAATACGAAGACATCTATCCGATCAACTTCTGGTGCAAAGATCGCGAAGGGCTGTGGAACGCGTGTCGCGACCTGCTGCTGTTTTGGGTCGGTCACGGTGTAAAGGTGTTCCGCGTCGACAACCCACACACCAAGCCGCTGGCGTTCTGGGAGTGGGCGCTGCGCGAGGTGCAGACGCGCCATCCTGACACCGTGTTCTTGTCGGAATCTTTCACGCGCCCGAACCGCATGAAGGCGTTGGCCAAGCTCGGCTTCAACCAGAGCTACACCTACTTCACTTGGAAGAACTCTTCCTGGGAGCTGAAGGAGTACCTGCAGGAGCTCACTCAGACGGACATGGTCGAGTATTACCGACCGAATTTCTTCGCGAATACGCCGGATATTTTGCACGAATACCTGCAACAAGGCGGTCGCGAAGCGTTCCGGATCCGGCTGGTGTTGGCGGCCACTTTGTCGCCGGTCTACGGCATCTACAGCGGTTACGAGCTGTGTGAAAACCTACCGGTTCGGCACGGCAGCGAAGAGTATCTCGACTCCGAGAAGTACGAGATCCGGGTGCGTGATTGGAACGGACCCAACAACATCAAGCAGGACATCGCGCGCATCAACCGCGTGCGCCGCGAGAACCCTGCGCTCCATCGCCTGAACAACCTGGAGTTCGTGGAGTCGGAGTACCAGGGCATCATCGCTTACCGTAAGCACGCGCCCGGGAACGAGCTGCTCGTGGTCGTGAACCTGGATCCGTTCCAGACCCACGAGACGATGATCCATGTGCCGCTGTCGGCGCTCGGCATCTCCGAGCACGAACAATACGAAGTGACGGATCTGTTGACCGGCTCGCGCTACGTGTGGCGCGGGGTCCGAAACTACGTGCGCCTCAACCCCACGGAACGCGTCGCGCACGTGTTCCGCATCGCGGCGCGCACCGGCTGACTCATTTGAACAGGAGCAGTATGCGAACGCGCCCAGGAAAACCCCATCCACTTGGCTCAACCTGGGACGGCGAGGGCGTCAATTTCGCGTTATTTTCGGCGCACGCGACCGGCGTGGAGCTGTGCCTGTTCGATGCAGCGGAGGGCAAGACCGAGTCGTTCCGGGTAAAGCTCAAGGAGCGCACCAACGGCATCTGGCACGTGTACTTGCCCAACCTGCGTCCGGGGCAGCTCTACGGCTACCGCGTGTCGGGGCCGTACGCGCCGCAACAGGGGCACCGCTTCAACCCGAACAAGCTGTTGCTCGATCCGTACGCCAAGGCCATCGCCGGAACGGTGCGCGAGGCGGACGAGACGTTCGGCTACGATACGAAGGACCCGGCGCGCGATCTGTCTTTCAGCAATACCGACAGCGGGCCGGTGATGCCGAAGAGCGTGGTGGTGGAGACCGCGTTCAGTTGGGGCGACGATCGGCGGCTACAGATTCCGTGGAGCCGGACGCTGATCTACGAATGCCACGTGCGGGGCATGACCATGCGCCATCCGGACATCCCGGGGCATTTGCGCGGCACGTACCTCGGGCTGGCCAGCGAACCTGTCATCGACCACTTGAAGAGTATGGGCGTGACGGCGGTCGAACTCCTCCCGGTTCACCACGCCATCTCCGAGCGCCGGCTGTCGGAACTCGGGCTGCAAAACTACTGGGGCTACAGCAGCATCGGCTTTTTTGCGCCGGATCCGCGGTACGCCACGGGCAACGTGGGCCAGCAGGTCCACGAGTTCAAGACCATGGTGAAGACGCTGCACCGCGCCGGCATCGAGGTCATCCTCGACGTGGTTTACAACCACACCGGCGAGGGCAGCGAGCTCGGTCCCACCTTCTGCTTTCGCGGTATCGACCACGCCAGCTACTACAAGCTCTCGCCAGGCAATCCCCGCCACCACATGGACTACACGGGTTGTGGCAACAGCTTGGATCTATCCAAGCCACGCGTGTTGCAGCTCGTCCTCGACAGCATGCGTTACTGGGTGGAGGAAATGCACGTCGACGGCTTCCGCTTCGACTTGGCCGTGACGCTCGCGCGCCAACCGCACGAGTTCGATTTCAATTCACATTTCTTCACCACGGTGCAGCAGGACCCGCTGCTCGCTTCCGTGAAATTGATTTCAGAGCCGTGGGACATTGGTCCGGGCGGCTACCGCGTAGGCGGTTTCCCGCCAGGCTGGGCCGAATGGAACGGCCGTTACCGCGACTGCGTCCGGCGATTTTGGCGAGGGGACGAAGGTCAGGTGCCGGAGCTCGCTTCGCGCCTCACCGGTTCGAGTGACCTCTACAACTGGGGCGACCGTGGCCCTTTTGCCAGCGTGAATTTCGTCACGTGCCACGATGGCTTCAGCCTGCACGATTTAGTCACGTACGAGCAGAAGAAGAACGAAGCCAACGGTGAAGACAACCGAGATGGCACCAACGACAACTGCAGTCGGAATTGGGGCGTAGAGGGCGAGACGCGCGCGCAACAGGTGCTCAGGCTGCGCGACCGCATGAAAAAGAACTTCCTGGCTACCTTGGCATTCTCGCAAGGTGTTCCCATGATCTCGCACGGTGACGAGATCGGTCGTACCCAGCGTGGCAACAACAACGCCTACTGCCAGGACAATGACCTGAGCTGGATGCAGTGGGATCTCGACGAGCGCTCGGAGGATTTGCTGGCGTTCGCGCGTGAGGTATTTCGCGTCACCAATGAAAATCCGGTATTTCGGCGCCGCCGATTCTTCGACGGCGATCCGGTCACCACGCACGGCGTGAAGGACGTCGCCTGGGTGCGCCCGGACGGTGGGGAGATGACCCATGAAGACTGGGCCAACCCCAAAAATCACACCTTGGGTATGTTGATTCACGGCGACGCCGCGGACAGCGTGGACGAGCGCGGCCGGTCGAACAAAGGACAGACCTTGCTGCTCCTGCTCAACGCCAGCAACAGGGCGCGCAGCTTTGTGCTTGCGCCGCTGCCGGAAGCGGGGCACTGGCAGGAAGTGGTCAATACCGCCCAGTCCACCCGTCGAATTCCGAAAGGTACTGGAATAAGCGTTGCGCCGCACTCCCTGGTGCTGCTTTGCTACGTCCCGGCCTGACAAGGCCCGCTTCGCACTCAAATACCATGGCTATGGCATTGCCGAACGTCGATCCGGTGCTCGTTGGGGACTCCACCAAGTTGGAGCTGCTCCTGCTCGACTCGTTGCACGACCCGCACTCCGTGCTTGGTGCTCACCCTGCGCAAATGGGTTCGACCAGCGGAGTCGTCGTGCGCGCGTACCATCCGGACGCGGTCGGCTGCACTGTCTTGATCGGCGGAGACGAGCGACCGATGACGCCGCTCGGCGAGGGTCTGTTCGCGTCGTTCTTGCCCGGCGCGCGGCTGCCGGTGGAGTACCGCCTGCGCTTTCACTTCACGGACGGCGCCGACTGGGAGCGGGACGATCCGTATCGCTTCCTGCCCACGCTGGGTGATGTCGACCAACACCTCGTCGGTGAGGGGACGCATCGTCAGCTGTGGGAAGTTTTGGGCTCACGCGTGCGCGTGTGTGAAGGCGTGCGCGGCACCGCCTTCGCCGTGTGGGCGCCCGGCGCGCGCCGGGTCAGCTTGGTCGGCAGCTTCAATCGCTGGGACGGTCGCCTGTTCCCGATGCGCGTGCTGGGCAGCTCCGGAATTTGGGAGATCTTCGTGCCCGATATCGGCGCTGGGGAGCTCTACAAATTCGAGGTCAAGACGCAGGACGGCGCCCTCCGTCTGAAGACGGATCCGATGGCGCGGGAGATGGAGCTTCCGCCGGCCACCGCCTCGCGCGTGAATGAGTCGCGCTACACTTGGAGCGACGAAGCCTGGATGCAGGCGCGCCGTTCACGCGACATCCGGCGCGAACCGGTTTCGATCTACGAAGTTCATCCAGGTTCCTGGGTGCGCGTGCCGGAAGAGGGCAATCGTTGGCTCAGCTACCGCGAGCTCGCGCCGCGGCTCGTCGCTCACTGCTTGCGCTTGGGCTTCACGCACATCGAGTTGATGCCCGTCGCAGAGCACGCCTACTACCCGTCGTGGGGTTACCAGGTCACGGGCTACTACGCGCCCACCAGCCGCTACGGCACGCCGGATGACTTCCGGTACTTCGTCGATTACTGTCATCAACACGGCATCGGTGTGATCATCGACTGGGTGCCGGCGCACTTCCCGCGCGACGACTTTTCCCTGCGTCGTTTCGATGGCACCGGCCTGTACGAACATGAAGACTCGCGTCGCGGCGAGCACCCCGATTGGGGCACGCTGATCTTCAACTTCGGTCGGCGTGAGGTGCAAAATTTCTTGGTCGCCAACGCGCTGTACTGGCTGAAGGAGTTTCACGTGGACGGCCTGCGCGTCGACGCCGTGGCCTCCATGCTGTACCTGGATTACAGCCGCAAAGAAGGGGAGTGGGTACCGAACCCGTACGGTGGCCGCGAGAACCTGGAAGCCATCGAGTTCTTGCGCGCCACCAACTCGGTGCTCCGTGAAGAGGCTCCAGGCACCTTCACCATCGCGGAGGAGTCCACGGCTTGGGGCGGCATCACCCGGCCGCCGGAAGAAGGCGGCCTCGGCTTCACCTTCAAGTGGAACATGGGCTGGATGCACGACACGCTCGCCTTCTTCACGAAGGAGCCGGTGCATCGCAAGTTCCACATGGACCAGCTCACCTTCGCGATGCTCTACGAGCACACGGAGTGCTTCATCAACTCCATCTCCCACGATGAAGTAGTGCACGGCAAAGGCGCCCTGGTAGAGAAGATGCCGGGCGACTTCTGGCAGAAGCTCGCCAACCTGCGCATGTTGCTCACCTACCAGTACACGCGTCCGGGTAAGCAGCTCATGTTCATGGGCACGGAGTTCGGCCAGCACAACGAGTGGAACCACGACGTCTCGCTGGATTGGCACATCGCAGAGCACCCGCAGCGCCGTGCCTTGCAGGACTTCTTGGCAGAGCTCGGTAAGTTGTATCGCGCTACCCCAGCGCTGTGGCGTTCGGACCCGCAGCCTGAAAGCTTCGAGTGGATAGACTGCTCGGACAAGGACAACACGGTGCTCAGCTATCTGCGTCGGGATAGCGGGGACATCGTGGTGGTGGTGATGAACTTCACGCCCGTCCCGCGTGAAGACTATCGCATTGGCGTGCCCATCGCTGGGCGCTACGTGGAGCGACTGTCCAGCGACGACCTGCGCTTCGGCGGCAGCGAGTTCGAGACGCTCGCCGTGCTCGAAGCGGATCCGGTGCCGACGCACAATCGGCCGTATTCGCTGAAGCTGCGCATTCCGCCGCTCGGCGCGCTGATCCTGACGCCCGCGCGTTGAGGCCTCAGGGCGCTCGCAAGATCTCTGGCTGGAAACGGCGGATGTAGGTGACTCCTGCGCCGCCGATCAACTCGTTGCCGAACTCGAGCGAGGCGACCAGTTGTTCTGCGCGCGCCAAGCCCCGCCCAGCCAAGTGGCGCAAGAACGGGACGAAGTCGATGCTGCCGCGCGTTTGCCGTTCCAGTGCGCGAAACGTGAAGATCGGATAGCCGCGCCCGTTGCGCAGCTTCGCGTTGATCGACTCGATCTGCCAGAGCTCGAAGTTTCGACCGTCGATCCGGCACTGCTCGATGCAACGACCCGCTGGTGACATGCCGGGCGTGTAGTCCAGCCACAGCATGACTTCGCAAGAGATGAGCTCCGGGTTGGGCTTCACGCTCCAACCGTCGGCGTCCAAGAGCCAGGTAGACGCAGCGAGGTTGTAACTGCCCGTCGCGCGAGTCTGGACATCGAAGGTCAGCGCCAGCCTCTGCAAATCGCGGAGCTTGCACGGCAAGCGCGGATCGGTGGGCGCGCCGCCGAACCACGGCTTCCAACCAACCACCACCTCTGGATAAGCAAAACCCGAAGGGTCCAGGCCCGGCCAACGCCAAAACCAACCGAACTCAGCTGAAGCTCCGCGACCGCGCGTGAGCAAGCTGTTCTCGAACGAACGTCGCGTCTTCTGACGTCCCCAGGCGTTGCTGTCGTACCGGACGCCACCGACGACACGGATCTGTTGAAGGTCCGGCTGTGCCGGCACGTGTTCCGTCGCGCGCACCCGCAGGCGTCGCCGCGACGCCTGATCGAGTCGCAGCTGTGCGCGCTGGAGCCGCGACGCCACGGTGCCCTGCGCAATACCCAACAGCGCCGCCACTTCGCTGCGCGACCACTCCTCGAGTTGGGATAGCGCCAGCACGTTGCGCTCGGCCTCCGGCAGCTCCGTCAGCAATTCGTCCAGCGCGTCGACACGTCGGCGCGCATCGAACAACATTTCCGGATCGGAATCGTCCACGCCTGCGTCAAGCTCGTCGCTCAGCTCCGTGGTGCGTCGCCAGGCGGCTTTGCGGCAGTCCGAAGCCAGGCGACGCGCCGTCGCGACCAGGAACGCGCGCTCCGCTGCCGGAGTCACGTCTGCCAAACGTCGCGACAGCACCCAAAACGCCTCTTGCGCCACGTCCTCCGCCTCGGCCCGGGTCAGCCCGTATCGCTGCAGGAGTCGATCGAGCAATGCCGTGTTCGCGGAGACCGCTGCACGAATGCGCTGTTCCGGCGCTAACGGTCGTATCGCGCCAGCCGCAATCGAGCTCAAGTTCCCCATGTCTTGAGCATGCGGACTCCGCCTCCAAACGATCGCGCTAAAGCGCAGGCGGAGACGATTACGAGCCTACGGCACAGTTACGTCGCACGCGCAGGCGAACAGGGCTTTGGCCGCCGCCCCGGGAGAGCCAACCGTGCCGCCACCACTGTTGTTGTCCCAGACGACGGTGCAGGCCTTCTCCGCGCCAGCAGGGCCACGCTGAACGCACATCGGGTCCGAGCTGGTCCCGCAGCCCGCTGGCAGATCCGAGACACATTCGATGATGGCGGTGCAGGAGTTCAGGCAGTAGCCGCCGTCGTTCTTGCCGGAACATGCCGACTCGCACGACTTGGACGAGCAGCTGGCGCTCTTGAAATTGCATTCGTCGCCGCCGCCGGCGCCGCCGACTGGAGGCGCGCCGCCTTTGCTTGTGGCGCCGCCGCTGCTTCTGCCGCCCAGCGCGGCGGTGGTTCCGCCATCGGGCGAGGCTCCGCCCGAGGCCTTGGCTCCGCCGCTCCCGCTCTTGCCTCCGCTGGCTTTGCTGCCACCCGCGGAGCTAGTTCCGCCCGAAGCTTTGGCGCCGCCCATTCCGCTCGTCTTACCGCCGGACGCCTTGCTGCCACCGTCCGCGGAGGTGCCGCCCGAGGCTTTGGCGCCACCTGAAGTAACGCTGCCGCCCGCGCTGCTGGTGCCGCCCCGGCTAGTCATCCCGCCAAGCGAGCTCATGCCGCCGAAGCTGGTCATGCCGCCGTTGGAGCTGCCACCTCGCTCGTTGCCGGTTCCACCGCCGACTCCGCTGTTACGCCCGCCGTCGCCGTCGCCGTCGTCCGTAGGATCTTCACCGACCGCGCACGCATTCGCGAGCACCAAGATTAGGGCGCATCCAGAGACCCAGGGGTTCGACCGCCACCGCTTCACGACACTCATCCAACCTCAAGCGCTATCTTGAAGGGTGACACCCTTCAAGTGGCTTTCAACGCCGGAGTTCCGTGAAAGTTCGGTGTTTGTACGCATCTGCGGTCGGCCGCGCACCCGAAACTACTCGTTTGAAGCAGCACTCGGGCGCGCCTGCAACGCCGAAGGTGGTTTGGGTTACTAAGCGCGCCCGTAACCGCATCACAACAAACGATCGACCTCGGCGGCGAAACGTTGCCGAAGCTCGACGTAGTTCGCTGCGGGATTGGGTTTCGCGACGAAGTCGCTGCGCGTCGCCGCGAACGCTTTGTACAGCTCGGGCCACGACGCGGCGCCAGCGGCTTGGGCCGCGCGCAGCGCGCCGCCCAGCGCCGAGGCATTCCCCGTTTCCAGGGTGCGCACCTCCGCTCCAAACACGTCGGCCACCACCTGAAGGATGCCGCGATTTCGCGAAGCGCCGCCCGTAGCCAAGATCACGCTCGGCTTCTCGCCGATCCAATCCGAGTAACGCTGCATCGCTAGCGCTTGCGCTTCCACCACGGCGCGCGCGGCGCGCGCGGGCGAGCGGAACGCCACGAACTCCTCATCGCCGAGCGCGACTGGCTCGGGTGACAGCAGCTTTGGCGTCATCTCCGGTACGAAGTACGGCAGGAGCAACGCACCGCCGTTGCCGGGTTGCGTTTCCTGCAAGATGCCGCGCTCGAACGCTGGCCAGTCGAGCTTCACGCGCTCCGCCACGCGCTCGCGCGCCAGCGAGCCGTTGGCGAAGCAGATCAACGACATGAAGCCGCCCGCGGGGTTGCCGAACACGTGACCGTAACCATGCGGATCGGTCAGCGGACTGCTCATGGCGGCGAACACGGTGTCGCTGGTGCCCATGCTGATCACCGCACAGCCCGGCTGCGTCGCGCCCATGCCAACGAGGCTGCTCGGGTTGTCGCCCGTGAATGCGAATACCGGTGTGCCGGCCTTGAAGCCGTACTTCTCTACGAAGTAGCCGGCCAACTCACTGACTCGCGTCGAGGAAGGCACCGGCTTGCGTAGCTTGGGTCCAAGCTCGGGCGCTGTGGCGGCCAGCAGCCGCGGATCGAACTCGAGCGTCGACAGGTTGAGCAGGTTCATGCCCGCGCCGTCGCCGAAGTCGATCGGCGCCGAGCTGTGGGTGAGCAGCGCCGCGATGAAGCTGCTCACCAGATGAATCTCGCGCGTCGCTTGGTACTGCGCGGGTTCCTGCTTGTAAAACTTGCGGATTTGCGCGCCCGTGAAGCGTTCGATCGCGCGCGAACCCGTGAGGCGCACCATCTCGGCGTCGCCGCCGACCGCATCCGCAATTTCGCGGCACTCTTGGGCCGTGGAGCTATCCATCCAGATTGGCGCCGTGCCGCGACTGAGCAGCGGGCGCACCTGATCGACCAGCGCGCGTTCAGCGGACCAGGCCGCCGCGTTGGCGATGGGCGTATTCAGGTACACGGAGCCATGCTGCTGGCCGGCACCGCTGATAGCGGAGACGCTGCTCCAGTCGAAACCTTGGCGTTGCACGCGCGCCAGTAAACGGTCCAACGCGGCCACCCACATCAGCGGGTTCGAATGCCGCACGCTGGGATCTTCATGCTCCAGAAAGCCGTGCGGCGAGTGATACTCCGGCAGGTCTTTTCCGAAGTTGAGCGCCTCGTCGAGGACGATGCGGCCGGTGTCCGTATCGATGACGAGGGCGGACAGACTTTGCGTGCTTGAGTCGAGACCGAGGTAGTGCGGCATGCGGCTGGCGAGGATATCGCAGGCAGGCGGGCACACCCCCCGATTTTAAGTTCTGGCTTCGTTTTCGCTGTGCTCCGGTGCTCACGTACGGTCGTACGCTCTGCTCCGGTGCTCGCGAAAGCCTCGCCAGAACCCAAACTTGGCGGGTGGGTTGTCACAGGCCTCCTGGTATGAGGCATCCATGAACAACCTCGGCGCTGCCCTGGGTTACCGCTACCTGGGGACGACGGTTCAGAGCTGGCTGATCGCCGCGGCCATCGCATTTTTGGTCACGCTGTCGCTCACGTTGCTGCGGCGCGCAGTGATTGGCCGGCTACGGCGCTGGGCCGAGCGCTCGGCGACGCCGGTGGACGACTTGCTCGTCAGCGTCTTCGGCAGCTTCCGCGTCTTGTTTTTTGCTGCAATTGGCCTGTGGCTGGCCATCGAGTACGTCTCCCTTTCAGACAACGTACGCAACGGTTTTCGCGTCGGTGTGCTGCTGCTGACTTGGTTGCAGCTGGGGCTGACGTTGCAGGCAGGAGTGCGCAAGTTGTCTCGGCGCTGGGGCGGCGCCGACGAAGACGGCGAAGCCAAAACGATGGCCTCCGCCATCGGCTTTCTGTCCAGCCTGTTGATCTGGTCGGCGATGGTGGTGGCGGCGCTCTCCACGCTCGGCTTCAAAATCAGCGCGCTGCTCGCCGGTCTCGGAGTTGGTGGTGTGGCCGCCGCGCTGGCGGTTCAGAGCATCCTGAGCGACCTGTTCGCCTCCTTGTCGATCTACTTCGACCGCCCGTTCAACCTGGGTGACTTCATCGTCGTAGGTAGCGAGAAGGGTACCGTCGAAAAAATCGGCCTGCGCACGACGCGTATTCGCGCGTTGGGTGGCGAAGAAATCGTGTTCGCCAACGGCGATCTGACCAAAAGCCGGATTCACAACTTCAAGCGAATGCAGGATCGACGCGTCACCTTCCGCATCGGCGTCGACTACCAAACGCGGCTCGAAGATCTGCGTGAGATCCCGAGCATCGTAAAGACCGTCGTGGAGGCGCGCGAGGGGGCTCGCTTCGAGCGCGCACACTTCCGTGATTACGCCGAGTTCTCGCTCGATTTCGAAGTCGCCTATCAGGTGCTGTCCACGGACTTCAACGCGTACCTAGATCACCAACACGCAATCAATCTCGAGATCTTCCGTGAGTTTGCCGAGCGCAAGATTCAGTTCGCCGGCTACCAACGCCGCGTCCAGCTGACCCGCCCACGCGCCGCTACGGCTGCTGAAACCGACGCCGGCGAGGGGGCGTAGGCGTTTCAGTAATAGTGGAATTCGGCTGGTAACTACAGCGAATACCGGCTGATTGTGCCTTGCGAGCGTGCTCGGTGAGAGCATTATCAGTCGAATGATAAATAACCAAGGCAAGGCGTTGCTGCTTTTGCTCGCGGTGGCGTGCTCCTCGAGTCACGCCCAGACGCCGCCCGGTTATCAAGGCGTGGTCGAACTGGAAGAGACCGCGCTGGCGTTCGAGACCAGCGGCCGTGTGCGCCGACTCGCAGTGACGGAGGGCGATCGTGTGGAAGCTGGCGCCGTGATAGCCGAGTTGGATGACGAGTTGGCGAGAGCGACGCGCGCGGCGCGCGTGCTGGACGTGGAGGCGGCGCGCTCGCAGATGGAGCTCGTTGCGGCGCCCGCGCGAACGGAGGACGTAGCTTCGCTTGCGGCGCGCATCCGGGCAGCGCGCGCGAGCGAAGCGCTCTTACAGAAGAACCTCGAGCGGCAACGCAGTCTGTTCGACAAAGGCGCCGTTCCGGCCGCCAGCGTGGATGACTTGCAAGCCGGCTTGGACCGAGCGCGCAGCGAACGCGAGGCGCTGGACTCGCAGCTTGCGGCCTTGAAGAGCGGGGCGCGGCGTGAAGAGCGCAAGACGGCGTCCGTGCGCACCGAGTCCGCAGAGGCGGCGCTGAATCTGGAGGACGAGCGGCTCGAACGTCACGTGTTGCGGGCGCCTAGCGCGGGCCGCTTACTGGACCGCCACGTGGAGCTGGGCGAAGTAGTGAGCGCAGGCGCGGCGATTGCCACGCTCGGCGACACGCAGCGGCCTTACGTCGACATCTTCGTGCCGGAGCCAGAAATCGCAGCGATTCGGCTCGGTGCTGCGGCCGAGCTGCGCGTGGATTCCGAACCGAAGGCGTTCCGCGGCCGCGTCGAGCACGTGGCGCGGCGTACGGAGTTCACGCCGCGTTACCTGTTCAGCGAACGCGAGCGCCCGAACCTGGTGGTACGCGTGCGGATCCGCATCGAGGATCCTGACGAGCGTTTGCACTCTGGCGTGCCCGCGTTCGTCACGATTGCTCACTCTGCGGGTGCACGGCCGTGACCACGGCACCGCGCGAGCTCGTGATCGAGACGCACGCGCTGGAGCGGAGCTTCGGCGCGTTGCGTGCCGTGCGCGACGTCTCGCTGCAGGTATACCGTGGCGAGATCTACGGTGTGCTCGGACCAAACGGTGCGGGCAAGTCCACGACGATCCGCATGTTGTGCGGCATCTTGGATCCGACGGGTGGCAGCGGGCGCGTCGTCGGCTTCGACATCGTCAAACAGCCCGAACAGATCAAGCAACGTATCGGCTACATGACCCAACGCTTCAGCCTGTACGAGGACTTGAGCGTCGAGGAAAACCTCAAGTTCTACGCCGGAATCTACGGTGTACCGTGGAGCCAGCGCGGGGCGCGGGTGCGCGAGGTCCTGGAGCAAACCGGGCTCGTGGCACGGCGCAAACAGCTCGCCGGTACGCTGTCTGGAGGCTGGAAACAACGGGTAGCTTTGGCCAGCG
>Ga0247764_1000645_pt1 | contig 12167 bp, 8 predicted proteins | sample UWRJL051202B4_FD_179932 | JGI IMG/M metagenome (GOLD analysis project Ga0247764, IMG submission 179932) | Plant litter microbial communities from Arlington Agricultural Research Station in Wisconsin, United States - UWRJ-L051-202B-4 | ecosystem: Environmental > Terrestrial > Plant litter >...
GCATCGAGAGGCTCGCGGTGGGTGTTGTCAGCTTGGGGATCGATCCCACGTACGGTCTGCCCGTGTACGAGGTCGAGGACCAGCGGTACGACCTGCTGGGTCAGTGGCTGACCGCTGACCTCGACAGGTTCTTTCTGGCCACCCTCGACGCGCTGGCGATGGCCGATGATGTGGCTCGCGGCGAGCCGCCGTTCGAGCAATGGAGCAGCGAGAACTACGCCGTGTCGTTCACGCCGTCGGCGCTGCTGATCACCAACCTGTGGTCGCCCGGTGCCGAGGGGGAGTTCCCGGCCGACGTCGCTCGGGCGGCGCTCGAGGACTACTGGCGTTTCCTGGTCGCTCTGCCGGAACGACGAGCCGTCCGGGAGTACCGCCCCGACCTGCCGAAATGGCAGGCCGACCTGCTCCGGTGGGAGGAGAAGTGGGGCCGCACCCATCCGTACCGGGGGCGACTCTTCTAGCAGCGCAGGTTCTAGCTGGCCGTGATCGACGACTACAGCGTCGGGCTACTTGAAGCTCGCGGTGGGCAGGTGGTCGCCGACGTAGCCGACATGGATCAAGCCGGTCGCCCCGCCCGAGTCGTCGTAGAAGTGGATCCGCGGGCAGGGCGTCCCGCCCTGCTGGATCTTGATGTGAGCCGGCATGTACAGGCGACCGGCCGAGTTCACTGCCTTCGGCACGGTAAACGTTCGCGCCTCGCGGAGTTTCGGCGTTGTGTTCGTCGTCTCGGACTCGCTCAGGGCGACCCACGTCGACGGCACGGCTTGGCCCCCCGACGGCGGCTCGGCGCACCAGGCCAGGAACGAGTTGTTCCACTGCCCGGAAGCTCGAGCCACGGCGTAGGAGTTCAACGCGGCCAGTGCCTTCCAGATCTTGAAGGCCCAGTGGTCTGCACGAGGATGCACATCCAGGCCGGCGGCGGCGTCGGCCGTGGCGCCGATCATCAGGCGAACAAGCCCGGCGCCGGCGAACTCCAGGACTTCGACGACACTCGCCGGAATCTCAGGGAGGGCGAACTGGTCGGGAGTCTCGACGCCGGCCAGGTGCACCTGATGCTGCGTCAGCTCGGACTCCAGCCAGCGCACCCGGGCATTCAGCCGCTCGTTGTCGCGCTCCGCGTCGTTGAGATCGATGGTGACGACGTCCCGTTCGATCCGGAGATCTTCGAGCTCGATCTGGCCGCGCTGGCCCTCGTCGAGTTGCCGGGTCAGGTCCGCGATCTCCGCATAGAGCAGGTCGATCTCGGCGGTGGCCTCGGCCAGCTTCGCCTCGGCGGCGAGGACGCCGGCGGCCGGGGCCGGAGCGGTCTCGGGCGGCGTATCCGCTTCCACCGGGTCGGGGACCGGCTGCGGGAAGGTAGTCGGTGGCCGCTGTCGCTCGGCGGCGCTGCGCTCCGCGGATCCGCGCGCCAGAATTCGGCGGACCAGGGGATACGACGATGGCGGCGGCCGCCGGGTGGACAGAGCGAGGACCTGATCGCGTACGGCGTAGGCCGAGCGTGATCGCAACGCTCGCATCGTCGCCGCGGAGAGGACCCGGTGCCGCCGGGGGAACAGCTCCTGGGGAGTGAGTCCCGGCAGATACGTGCGCATCGCTCCGCCGTACACGTGCAGATGCGGGCCGACGCGGCGGGAGAAGGCCGCGGCCGCCGCCGCATCGGGCAGTCGCACCACCACGGCGACGCCGGCGACGTCGCGTGCCAGCCGGGTGGCGAATCGGTGCTGGTCGTCGGCGGCCGTCGGATCCGGGGTGAAGACGATGACCGGCACCCGCCGGTCCGGGTCGAAGAGCCAACCGCACAGCTCGTGGACGTGACTTGCCGTGATGTCCAGCAGATCCGAGGTGAGTGGCAAGGACCCGTCGGTGCCCTCCAGCACCGCCAGCAAGTCCCGGATCAGCCGCGGGCTGCCCGGGCGGACGACCGGTCCGGTCGTACCACGATGGTGTTCCAGATCCAGCCAGATCCACGGCGCCTCGGGCCATTCGACGTCGGCGTCGAACTCGAGGATCCGGTGGACGCCGTTCTCCTCGCCGTCACGGCCGGGAGCGGCGGTCTGCTCGGCCCGACACGAACTGGCCAGCCGTAGCGAGGTGGTCCAGCTGGTGCCGTCGCCCAGGAATTCATCGAGCTGGAACGAAGCCGCTTGCAGGTGCCGGCCCGTCGGCTGGTCGGCGTATGAGGCGACTACGCTGCGCGCTACCCGGCGCACGCCGTCCGCTGACTCGGCCTCCGCCCGGCCGGCCCGCAGCAGCGAGGTCGCGCTGGCGACCACGCCCTTGGTGGCGATCCAGGTGCTGAACTGCTCCGCCGCCCGTCGCCGCAGATCCGGGGCGGCCGTCGTGAACTGGCTGCGATAGACCAGATCGGTGGCGGCGACGGCCTGCCGCGGCTGCCAGTTCTCAGTCACCCGCGATCACCGAACCCGTGCTCGAGACGGACAAACTCCGCAGCACTTCAACAAGCTCGACGACCTCGTCGCGTAAACGGGTCAACTCCGCCGACGTGATGCCCAACTCGTAGTGGTGATGGTGCCCGGCCCGCGACAGGGCCCACCACACGTAGCTCACTCGTCGGGCGACGTCTTTACCGGCGTACGCGGGCAGTAGTAACAGCTTGGGCCGCTGAGCGTGAGTTGCCGTGCCGATCTCGGGTCGGACCGTGGCCCAGAAGCGGTCCAGCGCCGCCTCCAGCTCGAGTCGCAGCAGCCAGGCGCAGGCGCGCGGCCACGCGCCGCGCAGGCCGGGGCTGACCGTTCGGAGCAACTGGTCCGCAGTGGCCAGATAGACGGAAGTCATCGCAGCTTGTCGACCAGGTCGGAGGTGTGCCGCACCACCGTCGGCAGCGCCATCGGGCCACTGGCGCCGTGGGTGGCCGCCGCGACCGTCTTGACGGTGGCCATCGCCCAGTGCCCGAACTCCTTGTTGAGATAGCCGTAGAGCTCACCACCGCGGGCCGGGTCGTCGAGCAACGCCAGCGTCAACTTCTGCTGGACCGTGAAGGCCTCGGAAAGCGTCTTCTCCACCGTCTCGTAGGACTCGCCCGCCGCATAACGCCGGGAGCGGTAGCGGTCCATGCCGGCTGCCTCCAGCGCCGAGCGGCAGAAACCGGCCACGACGGGATACCGTGCGTCCTCCGGCAGCTCCTTGGCGGCCGCCAGCGCGTACGCATCGGCGAGATACCGGTCCGCCGGGTCGTCCGCCTTGCGTAGCTCGACCACCGAGCGCTCCCGCCGGCTGACCTCCCAGACCGTCGCCTCCAGACCGAGCCGGCGCACCGCCTCGGGAAGCCGGTCGTCATGGGTGAAGACGACAACCTGACGGGTCTCGGCGATCTCACCGAGCACCTCGGCCAAGCCGTCCACTTTGGCGGGATCCATGCTCTGCACCGGATCGTCCACCACCACGAACCGGAAGGGACTGGCTTCGGCGCAGGCCCGAGGCAGGAAGACGGCCAGGCCGAGCGCGTGGAGCTCGCCCTGACTCATGACGGCGAGCGCGTTGGCCTCCTCGCCGTCGACCGATACGGGGAACCTGATCTTGCGCTGGGTGGTTGCCCCCTCCATTCGCATCTCGTGCAGCTCGACGTTGCTCTCCTGGCGCAGCCGTTGCCAGATCCGCGCGGACTGCCCGACGAAGGCGGCGAGTCGCTCTGCTCGGATCTCCGCCATCGCCTTGTTGAGCACCGTCCGGGCGTTGTTGATAGTGGCCAAGCCGTCGGCCTCGGAGCGCACGACCGTGGCGGCGTCCAGCCAGCGCCGCAGCGACGCTCCTGGCTCGCGCCATACGTCCTGCCGATGGGCCAGCCACTCGGTCGCCGCCTCGACCAGACCGTTGTAGGCCGTGACCACCGGCGGCCAGGTTTCTGCCACCAGCGCTTCTCGCAGCCTCTTCGCCGGGCCGGGCATGGTCGTTTCGAGCGCGGCGGCGGCCGCTCCCAGCTCACGGCGCGCCGTCTGCAGGCGACTGGTCACCTCGGCTCGCGCTGCCCTGACCTGGTCGTGAGCGGCGCGGGCGGTCGCCGCGATCTCGTTGAGCCGAGCCACCTCGGCCTCGGCGCCCGCGCGCCATCCGGCATCCAGACGGCCGGCTCGGCAGACCGGGCAGGGCTGGTCGCCCTCCTCGCCGTGAAGGTTCAGCGCCTGCCGCAAAAGCTCCGCCGTGCGGACCGCCGCGGCGCTATCGCTGCCGGCCAGCCGCTCGACTGCGGCCTCGGCCTCTTCCAGCTTGACCTGCGCCCCGCCCACGTCTGGCAGCTCGCCGTCGAGCAGCCGGCGCGCCGCGGTCGCGGCCGGGTCGTCCGCGGCATCGGCCCGGCCGTCCACCAACGTGGTCAAGGCCTGCAGGTCGGCCCGGGCGGCTTGCTTACCCAGCGCTTTCAGCGACTCGGTGGCCCGATCGTCGTCGACGTCGTTCAGCTCGGTTCGCAGCTGATTGAAGGATTCGCGCAGCGCCTTGGCTCGGTCTTCGCGCTCCTTGCGGTGTTTCTGCAGCCTGGTGTCCGCCGTGGACAGCGGGTCGAGTCCGAGGATCGGTGCGAGAGCGTCATAGAGCTCAGCGGGCTTGGCGGTGATAACCCGCTCGAGGTCGCGGGCGGACAGAAACGGGCGGTACAGGTTGATCTGGCCGAGCCATTCCGGGGCCTGGCCGTCGGGCTGGCGTTCCCGGCCGACAAATGCCACGGTCTCGGCATCCGACGGGCCCTTGGCATCCCGCGTCCATCGTGTCCGCAGGCTGACGTTGGGCTGACCGTCGACTCTCAATTGGAGGGCGATCTCCGAATCGCCGTCGTGGTGCAGGTTGCGCCAGCCTTCGCGGAAGACCACGGGGCGCTGCGACCAGCGCATGGAGTCGCCGGTCAGGGCGAGCTCGGCGGCCTCGGCGAAGCTTGACTTGCCCGAGCCGTTGCGGCCGATCACAAGTGTCAGGCCGGCCTGAGGCTGAAGGATCAGGGTCGCCTGCGGGCCGATGCCGCGGAAGCCTTCGGCTCGTACCCGATCCAGCCAGACGTCCGCCTTGGCGGTGGGGACTTCGGACCGATCGGCCTCGGGCTGCGGGAGCTCGCCGCCGGCGAGGACCGCCTCCAGGTCATGGTCACTCTGGTACGCGGCCAGCACGAGATCACTTGTCGGCGCGGGAGTCCCATGGGACTGCAACCGGTCCGCAAGCTCGTGAAACAAGGCAAGTTCGTCACTCATGGCCAACCCCCTGAATGTATAGCCGTGCCATGGTGAACTCCGCAGGACTTTCGGCGAGGAACGTCGACCGGACGGAGGAAGCATTCCGCCAGCGCGGGTCAACCCGGCCGAGTGGTGGTCCGCAGTGGACAGAGTTCCGCTATGTCGATGCAGGCGTGGTCAGGCTTTGGAAGCAGGGCCGCAGTAGGTCGATGATCTGCTCGGGTGGGGCGTCCGCGAGGTGGGTGAGTCGTAGCAGGTACCGCTCGGCTATCACGCCGTGGATGATCGCGCTGAGCAGGCTCGCGCGCAGGTCGGCGTCGGGCGCCGGTATCGCCTCGGTGAGCTGGTTGAGCTGGGGCTCCGCCGCGGCCCGGTAGCGATCGGCGGCGTCCGCGTTGGTGAGCATCGAGCGCAGCACCGCCAGGGAGGCGGCTGGTTCGGCGGTCAGGCGCCGGCTCAGCGAGGTGAGCAACTCCTCGGTCACCTCGCCCGACGGGGCGGCGGGCAACTCCTCGGTGGCTACCTCAACGGCCCGGGCGAAGAGCAGGTCCTTGCTGCCGAAGTAGTGCATGACCAGGCCGGCGTCGACACCGGCGGCCGTTGCCACGGCTCGGATCGTCGTCCGGTCGTAGCCGTGCTCGGCGAAGAGCCGGCGGGCCTCGGCGAGGATGCGGTGCTCGCTCTGAAGGCGTTGCTGGGCTCGGGTGGGGCGGGCGTTCGATTCGGTCACCGGTTCATTCTACGGGTGTTGACCGACGGTTCCTTTCGTTCTACGCTCGTTCAATCAACAAGCGTTCAATGAAAGGGGTGGCCATGACCGCCACGTCACGCGAAGTCGTCGAGCGGATCCTGCGCGCGGGCCGTGAGCAGGACACGGAAGCGTTCGTCGACCTCTTCGCGCCGGACGGCTACGTCGAGTGGCCCTACCGGCCGGCCGGCGTCCCGGGCCGCGTGGAGGGCCGCGACAGCATCCGCGAGTTTCTGACCGGGGCCGCCGGCCTCGTCAAGTTCGACGAGTACCGCGACACGGTGATCCACGAGACCACCGACCCGGAGGTAGTGATCGTCGAGTACGAGGCTTACGGCACCGTGCTCCCCACCGGCGCGCCTTTGCATCAGACGATCATCGCCGTGGTGCGGATCAGGGATGGTCTGGTCGTCGCCTACCGGGACTATCTCAACCCGCTGGTGCTGGCCGAAGCCTTGGCCGGCGTCGGCGACGTTTGAGGCGGCGCTCGTCAAGACCGTCACGACCATGATCGTAACGACCATGGTCGTGTATGGTCAGAGCTGCTGGGACGGGTGCTGACCCGGCTGCCTGCCAGCCAAGGGTGAAGGAAGAAAGACATGTCGATCGCTGTCGTGGGTGCTGGGCTTAGTGGCCTGGTCTGTGCCCGCATTCTGCAGATCAATGGGATCCCGGTCGTGATCTACGAGGCGGATCAGTCGCCGGAGGGTCGTCAGCAGGGTGGCTCGCTCGACATTCACTCCGACACCGGGCAGGTCGCGCTCAAAGATGCGGGGCTCTATGAGGAGTTCCGCGAGCGCACCCATGTGGGCGGGGAAGCGATCCGTGTGCTCGACAAGCGCGGACGTGTCTTCATCGACCAGGACGAGCCCGCGGGCGGTAACGGGCGCCCGGAGATCGACCGCAAGGTCCTGCGTAAGCTCCTGGTCGACTCACTCGAGCCGGGCACCATCGTCTGGGGCCGCAAGGTTGTCGCCGCCCGGCCCGGCGCGACCGGGCACGTGCTCGAATTCGCCGACGGCACCACCGCGCGGGCTGATCTGGTCGTCGGGGCTGACGGCGCGTGGTCGAAGGTCAGGGGGCTGCTCACCGGTGTGCGGCCGGCCTACACGGGCATCACGATGGTGGAGATTCGGCTCTCGGACGCTGGTGTCAAACATCCGGAGGCGCTCGCGGTCACCGGTCGGGGCAGTCTGTTCGCGCTCTCCGACAACAAGTACATCGGCGGGCACGGCGGCGACCAGATCGCCCTCGGATGTGGCCTGCGGGTGCCCGAGGACTGGGTCACCGCGAGCGGGATCGACTGGCAGGATCCGGCGGCGGCGCGCGGCGCTCTGCTTCGCGAGTTCGCCGATTGGGACACGTCTTTGACCGATCTGATCCGGGACTGCGACGACACCATCTGGCCCCGTCCGATCTATGCGCTGCCGGTCGGTCACACCTGGCAGCACGCGGCCGGGGTGACGCTCATCGGTGACGCCGCGCACCTGATGTCGCCGTTCGCGGGGGAGGGCGCCAACCTGGCGCTGATCGACGGTGCCGATCTGGCCCGCGCGATCATCGACAACGCCGAGATCGACGACGCGATCGTCGCCTATGAGAAGAAGATGTTTCCCCGCGGTGCGAAATCCGCCGCGGCTTCGGAGAAAGGTCTCAACACGCTGTTCGTGGACGGGCCGCCCCGCAAACTCGTCGCCTTCTTCCGGGCAATGATCCTGCTGTCACGGGTGACGCGACCGTTCCAGCGCCTCTTCGCCGGAAGAACGGATTAGTGACCGTCGGCACCGGCGACCATGTTCGTTGCGACCATGGTCCTGATAGCCTTCGGCCATGGCATCGGAAACGGCGGCGACCCGGCCGCGCAGCCGGCGAGAGCGGCCCGCGAAACCCGCGCTGACCAGGCAGGGAATCATCAACGCGGGGCTGGAGATCTTGTCTGAGGAAGGTCTGTCGAAAGTCACCATGCGACGGATCGCCGGCGTACTCGACACCGGGCACGCCTCCCTTTATGTCTATGTCCGCGACACCGAGGATCTGCACGCCCAGATCCTCGACGCGATGCTTTCCGCGGTGCCCCTGGACGGAACCGGAAGCTGGCGCAAACGGTTGAAGGACCTGCTGGCCCAATACGGCGAGGTGCTGCGCAATCACCCCGAATTGGCGCGGATGGCCCTGTCCACCCAGCCGAACGGTCCGCACTTCACGGCGATCGTCGAGCTCGTGCTCGCGCTGCTGAAGGAGGGCGGCGCCGACGATCATTCGGCGGCCTGGGGGGTCGACATCCTGCTGATGTTGCCCACGGCGATGGCAGTCGAGCACAGCGTCGAGGTCTCACCGAAGCGAGAGGCTGAGCGATTGTCCGACATGGCAGACCGTATTCAGATCGCCGACCCGCAGCAGTACCCAAACCTCGCCCGGCTCGGCGGGGAGTTGCTCTCCGGCGACGGACCGGCCCGATCCAGCTGGGCCCTGGACGTGGTGCTCGACGGCATCCTCGTGCGCACCGCCGCGAATCGGGCACAGCAGGCCGACGAGGGGACGCCCTGAGTTCGGCGTCCCCTCGTTTCGTGCCGCGCCGTCCTACGGGAAGTTGACCAGGTAGACGTTGTTGGTGGTCGAGTTGGCCGGGCCGCCGGTGTTGTTGATGATTCGGGAGATGGTGCCGACGCCGCCCAGGGAGACGACCGCCATGTCGTGGAACTTCACCCCGGCGACGGCGGGCACTTCGAACGCGCGGGCCGAGGCCACCGAGTTGTTGACGTTGAAGAAGCAGTAGCTGCCGAGCCCCCACGCCTCGAACGTGGTGACCGCGTTGTTCACCTTGATCGCCGGGTAACCGTTCGCCGTGCCGTTCATCCAGGCGGCCTGGTTCGGCGGGTCGTAGGGCATCTCGTTCTGGAAGAAGATGATCTTGCCGTTGGCGCCGTTCCAGATGACCTCGTTCTTCTGGTAGTGCTCGACGAACAGGCCGGTCGCGAGCACGTTGTCACCGTTGACGGTCAGGCCGTTGTCCGCGGTGTTCACCGTCCAGCCGATCCCGGCGCCGTGGTCGGCCCGCCAGGCCCAGGTGTGGTCGATGATCGTGTTGTTGGTGTTGACGACCAGGCTGTTGGTGGCCTTGCCGGCCACCATGCCGCCGATCCGGAAGAACACGTCCTGCACCGTCGTCGGGTTGCCCGCGTGGGCCACGCCCGATTTGGCCAGGCCGACCTTGAGCAGCGTGTCGCTGTTGGTGGTCCCGGCGTCGAAGAGCAGACCCTTCAGGCGTACGCCGTCGACGTCCGCGACGTCCATCGCGTTGACGCCGTTGTCCGGGATGATCGTCGGGTAGCCGATGCCGAGCACGACCGTGTTGGCCTTGGTCACGTGCAGGGTCTGGTTGACGTGGTAGATGCCCGGGGTGAAGAAGAGGTTGCAGCCGTTGGCGAGCGCGGTGTTGATGTTCGCCGCCGAGTCGCCCTGCTTGACGACGTAGAAGTTGCTCATCGGCAGGGACGAGCCCGGCGTGCTGCCGCCGGCCCAGCTCGGCCCGGAGGCATTGGTCCGCAGCGACGGCAGGAAGACCCGGTACTTGCCGGCCGAGTCGATGTAGAGGTAGGGAACGTCGCGCGACACCGGGGTGGTGGCCAGCGTCGTGTAACGCGGACCGGAGGCGGGGTCGGTGTTGAAGTTCGTGGCCGGCGCGCCGTTCACGCCCGAGAAGACCATGTTCCAGTTGGAACCGCTCCACGCGCCGAACGAGCTGTCCCGCGAGTACCACTGCTGCTGCGAGGCGGACTCGACCGTACCGTCGATCTTGGAGTCGGCGATGTAGCCGCCGCTGGCCCAGCCGTAGCTGGCCGGGTAGGCGTTGAGCCCGCCGATGACGTGCATCCGCCGGAACGGCGCCGCCTGGGCGACGGCCCAGCGGTCGGCCCCGCCGAGGCTGTTGATGGACATGTTCTCCGCGGAGCGCCAGAAGTTCTGGGTCGCGTTGCCGGCGTCGCTGGCGTTGAACGCGTCGACCGTCACCGCACCGTTGATGCGGACGTCGTCGGGGTTCTGGCCGACGCCCAGGATCGAGGTGTTGAAGCCGATGTTGGCGCCGACGTTGTACGGCGTGCTGCTCGGCTTGAAGACCAGCGCGTCGCGGCGGGTGGCGAACTGCGCCGACAACGTGTCCTTCTGGGCGTTGAAGACGCTGTCCAGCGAGGACTGGATGGCCGCGTCCGACATCGAGTGGTCGTAGATGTGGACGTTCGCCCCGAAGTCGGGGGTGTCGGAGTATGTCGGGCAGGTGCCGGTGGGCGGCGGCGTCGTGGTCGTCCCGACCGTGAAGGCCTGGGCGCCGGTGCCGTTGCAGTCGTAGATCTGCAGCCGGGTTCCGTTGGCGGTAGCCCCGGCGGGCGAGTCCATACAGCGGCCGGACTGCGGGTTCTTCAGACTGCCGTTCGTCTGCTGGGTCCACTGCTGCGCACCGGTGCCGTTGCAGTCGTACAGCTGGAGCAGGCTGCCGTTGGCGGTGCCGCCGCTCGTCACGTCCAGGCAGCGCCCGATCGTGGTCAGGGCGGTGCCGCTCCAGCTCCAGTGCTGGTCAGCACTATTGGTCTGGCAGTCCCAGAGCTGGATCGCCGTACCGTTGACGCCGGTGTCATCACCGCTCACGTCGACGCACTTGCCGCCGGGCCCTGCGATGGTGTTGCCGGTGACGGCGGCCGACGCGAACTGGTTGCCGCCGACGATGCCGAGTGCGGCTACGAGGGTGAGCACCAGCGCCGCGAACAACGTGCGGCGGCGCCGGAGGGGGACGACTCTCATCTGGCTCCCTATGGTCTTGTGCCTGCCCGGCGTCGTGCAGAGGGGAGCCAGGCGGCGGGCTGTCTTCGCCGGGAGGGCGGCGAAGGTCGGGCGACGGGATCCTCGTGGAGAGCGCTCTCTCTAAGGTTTCATAATTGTTACTTCGACCGCAGATTGTGTCAATGTCTTGGCCGGCCTCGTCCCGCCGCCGGCCCGCGCTCGCCCTCTATGTCGTGGTCTCTCCCTGACCACCAGGCGGCCTGAAGTCCCGCACCGGTCTTGGTAATCGGCAAGTTGCGTTACCGGCGAGGCGGGTCGCACCATCCAAGTTCATGAATGTTTTTGCCGTAGTCCTCGCGGCCACCCTCATCGCGCCGGCCGCCCCGGCCACCGCCGCCCCGCCCCCGACCGCCCAGCCCTGGACCGGCTCCTGGTCCACCAGCCCGCAGCGCGAGACCGGCCCCGCCTTCGCCGACCAGACCCTGCGCCAGCTGGTCCACCCGACGCTGGGCGGCAACAAGCTCCGCGTCCGCCTGTCCAACGCCTTCGGCGACGAGGACGTCACCTTCGACGCGGTCAGCATCGCCCGGGCCGTCTCCGCCGGCTCGGCTGAACTGATCTCCGGAACCAGTCGCCGGGTCACCTTCCACGGCCGCACCCACGTGACCGTCCCGACCGGCACCGAGACGTTCAGCGACCCGATCGATCTGACCACCGCCTACGGCCAGGACCTCGCGGTCGACCTGCATGTCACCACCGGGGGCGACGCGGCCTCGATCACCGGGCACGACGCCGCCCAGGGCACGCAGTTCGTCGCTGACGGCAATCACGCCGGCGACACCGGCACGGCCTTCACCGGCACCGTCAACTCCTGGTTCTGGCTCGACGGCGTGGACGTGCGGGCCGGCGCCAAGGCCCGGGGCAGCATCGTGGCGCTGGGTGACTCGATCACCGATGGCGCGTACACCACCTGGAACGGCAACGACCGCTGGACCGACGACCTGGCCGCGCGGCTGCAGGCGCTCCCGGGTGGAAGCCGCTTCGGCGTGCTCAACCAGGGCATCGGCGGCAATCAGGTGCTCACCGACCGCACCGACTGCTGCGGCGCCGGCACCAGCATCGCCGCCCTGAAGCGGGAACGGGCCGACGTACGACAACAGACAGCGGCGCGCTACCTGATCCTGGCCGACGGCATCAACGACATCGGCTACAACGCGGACGCCGATTCGCTGATCGACGGTCTGGCCACGATCGCCGGCCGCGCGCACCGGGCCGGCCTGCGGGTGATCGGCGCGACCATCACGCCGTACGGGTGCGCCGAGGGCTGCTTCGGGCCCGAACAGGAGGCCACCCGCCAAACCGTCAACACCTGGATCCGCAGCACACCCATCTTCGACGGGGTGGCCGACTTCGACGCCGCGATCCGCGACCCGGCCGACCCGAGCCAGGTGCTGCCCGCCTACCAG
>Ga0247764_1000646_pt1 | contig 12164 bp, 13 predicted proteins | sample UWRJL051202B4_FD_179932 | JGI IMG/M metagenome (GOLD analysis project Ga0247764, IMG submission 179932) | Plant litter microbial communities from Arlington Agricultural Research Station in Wisconsin, United States - UWRJ-L051-202B-4 | ecosystem: Environmental > Terrestrial > Plant litter >...
GACCCACGACAAGACGGCGGCTGGCAGCATTCTGACGCAGCCGAAAGAGGTGTGGGCGGTCGCCTTCGCCTGCGTGGTCGCATTCATGGGCATCGGCCTGGTCGACCCGATCCTGCCGGCCATCGCCAGTGACCTGCACGCAAGCGCTGGCCAGACCGAGCTGCTATTCACCAGCTACCTGGTGATCACCGGCGTGATGATGTTCTTCACCAGCTGGATCTCGAGCCGCTTCGGCGCCAAGCGCACCCTCATGATCGGCCTCGCACTCATCGTCGCCTTCGCCCTGTTCGCCGCTCTCAGCGGCAACGTCGAGACCGTCATCGGCTTCCGCGGCGGCTGGGGGCTCGGCAACGCACTGTTCATCTCGACGGCTCTCGCCACGATCGTCGGCGCGGCCAGCGGTGGCACCGGCAACGCGATCGTGCTCTATGAGGCGGCGCTCGGCCTCGGCATCGCGATCGGCCCCCTGGTCGGCGGCCTGCTCGGCACCCTCAGCTGGCGCGGCCCGTTCTTCGGCACCGCAGCCCTCATGGCCATCGCCTTCGTCGCGATCACCGTGCTGCTCGGCACGGAAGACCGGACGAAACGGATGCCGACCCGGCTGTCTGCGCCGTTCCGGGCTCTCGCGAACCCGGCCCTCGCCATCCTGGCCGCCGCCGCGCTGTTCTACAACATCGGCTTCTTCACGCTGCTCGCCTGGACGCCGTTCGCCCTGCCGACGGGCACCACCGCGATTCAACTCGGCCTGATCTTCTTCGGCTGGGGACTCGCCGTCGCGGTGACCTCGGTCTGGGTCGCTCCCCTGCTGACCGCGCGGCTCTCCCGCACCACCGCGCTCAGCATCGTGCTCCCTCTGCTCACGATCGACCTCGTCGTCGCGGGCCTGTTCACCGGCAACACCCTCGGGCTCATCGTGTGCGTCATCGCCGGCGGACTGCTGCTCGGCATCCTCAACACGGTGCTGACCGAATCCGTGATGGAGGCGACGGACCTACCCCGGTCGGTCGCATCGTCCGCCTACTCCGGCGTGCGGTTCCTCGGCGGTGCGGTCGCTCCCCCGCTGGCCGCCGAGCTCGCCCTCCTGTTCAGCCCGGCGACCCCGTACTTCGTCGCCGGCGGTTCGGTGCTGATCGCCGCGATGCTGGTGGTGCTCGGCGCGAAGAAGCTGGCCCGGGTGAACGGTCGCGTCGAGACACCGGCGGTCGAGGCTCAGGCAGTGACGATCGGAGAGTCCCTGTGAGACGGGCCACGGCGAGCGCCGTCGCACCCCCTCGATACACTTGACGGATGCCTTCTGTAGCTGACCGTCTCGTCTGGATCGACTGCGAAATGACGGGACTCGACGTCGCCGTCGACGAACTCGTCGAGGTCGCCGTCGTCATCACCGATTTCGACCTGAACCTGGTCGACCCGGGCTTCACCGTCGTGATCAAGCCCGACCAGTCGGCGCTCGACAACATGAACGACTTCGTGCGCGAGATGCACACCACCTCCGGCCTGCTCGAGGCGATCCCCGACGGCGTCACCCTCGCCGACGCCGAGTTCGCGGTGCACGAGTACATCCTGCGCTTCGTGCCGGCCGACCAACACGCCCCTCTGGCCGGCAACACCATCGGCACCGACCGCACCTTCCTCGCCAAGTACATGCCGCGCGTCGACGCGCAGCTGCACTACCGCAGCGTCGACGTCTCCTCGATCAAGGAGCTGTCCCGTAGATGGTTCCCGCGGGTGTACTTCAACGCCCCGGCGAAGGATGGCGGGCACCGCGCCCTCGCCGACATCCTCGAGTCGATCCGCGAGCTGCAGTATTACCGCAAGGCCGCCTTCGTGCCGGAACCGGGACCGACCACCGAAGAGGTTCAGGCGATCTCCGCGTCGGTTGTGGAGAACTTCCTGCCGACCCTTCAGCCCGAGGTGTCATCCGAGGGCGAGAATCTGTAATAAGATTGTCGAGTTGTCATCGACACGGGCATGCTCGTAGCGGATGACGCATGGTGGTCGTAGCTCAGTTGGTAGAGCGCTGGCTTGTGGAGCCGGATGTCGCGGGTTCGAGCCCCGTCGATCACCCCAGAGCGTAAAGGCCTCGCAATCGCGGGGCCTTTCGCGTTTGTACGAGACCTGGTGGGGGTGACCGATGCCTGAACTTCTCGAAGAGGTGCAGCTGGATGTCGACCACGCCGAGCAGACCGTGCTCGGCTCCCCCTGGGTCACCATCGTCTGGAACGACCCGGTCAATCTGATGAGCTACGTCTCCTACGTCTTCCGCAGCTACTTCGGCTTCAGCCAGAAGGAGGCGGACCGTCGCATGATGCAGGTGCATTCCGAGGGCCGTGCGGTCGTCGCCACCGGCTCCCGCGAGGAGATGGAGCGGCACGTCGAGGCGATGCACGACTTCGGACTCTGGGCGACACTGCAGAAGGCCGACGAATGAGGGCCTTCCGCCGCAAGGGCAGCGGCTACGAGGCGAGCTTCGCTCCGGAGGAGGCCCGCCTGATCATGCAGCTCACCGAGCAGATCGGCGCGATGCTCACCGAGCCCGGCGCCGGTGACGCCGCGGTACTGCGACTGTTGCCCGACGCCTATCCGGACGACCCGGAAGCCGCCGCGGAGTTCCGCCGCTTCACCGCGGAGGGCCTCGCCGATCGCAAGGTGATGAACGGCAAGACCGTCGCCGGGACTCTGGCCGACGCCGCCGTCGGTACCTCGGCGACGAGGGTGCGACTCGACGAACAACAGGCGCAGGCCTGGATTCGCACCATCTCGGACATCCGTCTCACCATCGCGACCCGGCTCGGCATCGACCGCGACGACGACCGACCGGACCCCGACGAGCCGCTCGGCGACATCTACGACTGGCTCGCCTTCGTGCAGGAGTCGCTCGTCGTGGCGATGCAGGGGCGGTTGTGAACAGCGCGGACATCGATGCCGAGGCCTTCGAGCGTCTCGTCACCGACGAGCTCGACGCCCTGCCCGACGAGATGGTCGAGGGCCTGGTCAACCTCGCCTTCGTCACGATGGATCGACCGGATGACGGCAGTCTCGACCTGCTCGGAGAGTACGACGGTGTCGCGCTCACCGAACGTTCCGACTACGGTTTCGGCGAACTGCCCGACCGCATCGTGCTCTACCGCGAACCGCTGCTCGCGATCAGCAAGGACCTCGACGAGCTCACAGACCAGATCCACGTCACGCTCGTGCACGAGATCGCGCACTTCTACGGGATCGACGACGCCGAGCTGCACCGCCTCGGCTGGGGCTAGCCGGTCGACAGGCTCAGACGCCGACGGGGACCGGGCGATTGACCGGATATATCGGGTGCTCTCCTCGAAGAACCCGCAGGACATCTCCAATCGCCTTGTGCTTGGTCTCGGCCCACGACTCCTCACTCCAGTGCCCCGCGTGCGGACTCAGCAAGACGGAGTCGAGACCGCGCAGGGGACTTCCCTCCTCGAGGGGCTCGTTCTCGAAGGCATCCAGCCCTGCGGCGAACAGGTGTCCGCTGTCGAGTGCGTCGGCAAGCGCCTCCTCGTCGATGAGGCCGCCCCGAGACACGTTGATCACGATCGCGCCCTTCGGCATTCGCGCGATGGCGGATCTATCAAGCATCCCGCGAGTGCTCTCCGTAAGCGGTACGTGCAGCGAGAGAACGTCGGCTCGAGCGATCACCTCCTCCATCGACACCAGCTCGACACCCATGTCCTCCGCGTCACCCGGCGACGCGGCAGGGTCGTGTGCGATCACTCGATACCCGATCGCTCGGGCCATCTCGGCGGTACGCTGACCTATCCGGCCGAGACCGAGCAGCCCGAAGATCTGCGTATCCGGCCGATGAACGCCGGGAACGACCGACGCAGACCATCCGTTGACGCGAATACCGTGGTCGAGCGCGGGAAGCCGTCGCGACAGCGCGAGTGTTAGCGCAATGGCGTGCACAGCGACCTCGCGATAATTGGCGTCGGGCACGTTGGTCACCCAGATTCCCCGGGCGGCCGCCGATTCGAGATCGACCGTGTCGACGCCCACACCGAACCTGGTGATGGAACGGCAGTGTCGAAGGTGCCCGATGACGTCCGCGTCGATCTGCTCTGCCAGCACGAGAAGGGCATCGGCATCGCGCGTGCCGGCGATCAGGCTCTCCCGGTCACGGCCGTCGATTACCTGAAGCTCGATCCCCGCCTCGAGGAGCGGCGCGCGATCCGCCTCGTCCAGAGTCAGCTGCGTGCTCGTCATGACCACCTTCATCGGATCGTCTTCCCCGCGACCGCCGCGCGTCGCGACTCGACGAGCGGCGCCACCTCGCTCCATGTCTGCGCCGCCCCGGCGATCACCGACGTGATGTCCATCCCGACGAACAGCAGTGTCGCGCCGAGCTCGAGGTAGTCGGCCGCGTCGCCGATGCTGAAGGCGAACGCGCCCGTTGCGACGGTGTGTCTGCGAGCCGCAGCAAAGATCCGGTCGACCGCGGCGCGGTGATCCGCCGAGCCGACAGTCGTGCCGAGAGAGGTAGCCAGGTCGAACGGACCGATCACCACGGCGTCGATTCCAGGGACCGACAGGATCTCGTCCGCGGCCTCGAGCCCGGCAGCCGTCTCGATCTGTACCGCGAGCAGGATGCTTTCGTTTGCCGAGGCCACGTAGTGTGCCAGCTGTGCCCCATAGGCCTGACCGCGCGCCGGCCCGGCCCCGCGCTTGCCCTCCGGCGCGTATCGCGTGCGATTTACCGCATCCAGGGCCTGCTCGCCGGTCTCCACCCGCGGCACCACAACGCCCGCCGCTCCGAGGTCGAGAACTCGTGGGATGTACCACCCGACCTCCGGAACCCGCACCAGGGTCGGCATGGGAGCGATGTCAGCCGCCCGCAGCATCCCCTCGAGGCCCTCGATCGATAGCGCGCTGTGCTCGGCGTCGATGAGGAGAGCGTCGAATGGCGACGCCGAGAGCGCCTCCACGACGGTCGGCGAGGGAATCGCCACGGTGGTCGCGACCAGCGGTGTGGAGCGCACGCGCTGGCGAAGGTTGTGTAAGGGCATGAGGGTTTCCTTCTCGAGGGGTCAGGACCGACGATGATGAGCGGCTGGGCCGCTCGGCTCGATCACTCGCGTACCCCGACGCCGATGAGTGCGGGAGTCTCCTTGAGCTCCGTGGCACTGACGAACGGCCGACCGAGCAGGAGACCGACGAGGCTGAGTAGCTGGGTCGCCACGATCACGGCGATGAGCACCCATACGGATCCGGTCACCGCGACCAGCGCCGCAGCGATGAACGGCGACGGCCCGGCGATGATGGCCCCCTGCAACTCGCGCGACGAGAAGAGTCCGGACGCCCGATAGTCGACCTTGAACAGTGCGGGCATCAGCACGGCGTGCGCTGCCGAGCTCGCGCTCCACGCAAACGAGAACAGCAGCGCGCTGGCGAACAGAATCAGCGGGAAGTTTCCGAGTTGCAGAAAGTAGATATACGGTGCGGCCAGCACGATGCCCCCGACGATCCCGATCCACATCACCCGCCTCGCTCCGATATGGTCAGCGACGCGTCCCCAGACGACGCAGATGATGGCCCCGACCACGAGCATTGCCAGGTTGACCGTCAGCGACTGCTCCCTGGGCAGCTTTACCGTGTTCGTGAGGTAGCTCACTCCATAGGAGAGTGCGACGAAGCCGGTGCCGTTCAAACCCGACGGCAGCAGGAATCCGGCGATCCAGTTGCGAGGGCTGGCCTTGATCGAACGACCGAGCATGACCAGCGGATTTCCTGCCTTTCGCACGACGCCCGCCTCGCGCTCAGCCTGCAGACGCTCGAACTCCGGCGACTCGTGCATGGTGCGCCGCAGGACCAGCGCGAAGATGGTCAGCACCGCGCTGAGCAGGAACGGGATTCGCCAGCCCCAGGCGAGAAAGGCCCCGGGGCTCACCGCGGCACTGATTGCCGTAAAGAGGAGGGTCGAGAGGATGCTGCCGGCGAGTCCGGTCGCCATGGCGAACGACGAGTACCAGCCTTTGTGCCGCCGGGTCGCGCTCTCGTTGAGGATCGTGATCGCGCCGGCGAGTTCGGCACCCGCCCCGAATCCTTGGACGACCCGGAGCGTGACGAGTAGTGCCGGTGCCCACACTCCGATAACGGCGTATCCCGGCAACAGCCCAATGAGAAACGTCGCGATCCCGATGAGCACGACGGACAGGATCAGCACCGGCCGCCGACCCCAGCGGTCTGAGAGAGCCCCGAGGACGATGCCCCCGATGGGCCGGGCAACGAATCCGACGGCGAAGGTGGCGAAGGTGGCTAGGAGGCCCACCGTTCCGGTGGCCATGGGGAAGAACAGCGGTGCGATGACCAGCCCGGCCACGATGCCGTACAAGCCGTAGTCGTACCACTCGATCACTGTCCCGATCGACGCGGACAGAGTCGTTCGCGTCGACAGTCGGCGGGTGGGTTCGATCGGCGCGTCGGGTGTTGCCGGGTCGGCGGCCGCGCGTTCGGTAGCGGACATGATGAGCTCCTTTGCTCGAGGATGCGGCCAATCTCTGAGCCGTGCAAGCACCGTAGCCGATTTGCCGACTGTCGACAATATGCAATTCATGGCTCGCTGAGTAGGATGGGCCTATGCCAACGGGATTCGAAGTAATCCGTGCCCCGTCACTCGTCGACGAGGCCTACCGCCAGATTCGTGCCCAGATCTTGCAGGGTGGGTTTCGTGCTGGTGATCCGTTGCGCGACTCATCACTCGCCGAGCAGATGGGTACGAGCCGATCGCCCGTCCGCGAAGCTCTTCGTCTGCTCGAGCAATCTGGCCTGGTGGAGAAGTTCGCGAACCGTTCGTATCGAATCGCGACGATCGACAAGAGTGACGTGCCTGAACTCGCCCGCCTCCGCGCCTCGGACGAAATCCTGGCGATCGAGCGCATCGTTGAACAGCGAAGCCCCCTTGACACCGTGCAGACGCAGCTCGATCGAGTTCGGGCCGTGGGTGAGGACATCGCGGAACAGGCAGCCGCAGACGCCGCATTCCACGCCGCGGTAGTCGATCTGGCAGGACTTCCCCGTCTGTCTGCCCGCTACGCGGATCTGACAGATCAGATCCGCCTCGTGCTGCTTGTCCACGGACTCGAGCACGGGTCGGATGTCGAGAGCAGCGTCCGAGAGCACACGAGGCTGCTGATGCTGCTGCGTGCTGCGGTCGACAGTGGCGAGTGCGATGAGCTCAGGGCCGAATGGCAGGCGCATGTTTTCGCGGGCCTGAGCGTGCCGGTGCCCACCACCAGTCGCGCGTCGTCTCAGTGAGGCACGCGGACTAGCCCGACCGCAGCGGGAGACGAGTCACCCTGCAGCAGCGGTGACGAGCGGCAGCGACGCGTCTGCCGCCCACTCCTCGAGCGATCCGTCGTAGATGCGCACCGCCGTCACACCGAGCTCGGCCAGGGTGATCGCGTTGGCCGCGGCCGAGATTCCGCCGCCGCAGTAGAGCAGCACCTCCTCGTCGCCGGTGACACCCTCCGCGACGTACGCCTCGCGCAGCTCGTTCTCGCCGCGCACGGTGCCGTCGGCGGCGAACAGGTCGCGCGACGAGACGTTTACGCTGCCGGGAATGTGCCCACGGCGGGAGTAGCGCGACGGGTGACTGCCGTCGAAGCTCCCGGCCGGGAGTCCGCAGACCAGGGGGCGGGCATCCGTTTCCGAGCGCTGCACCAGTTCGTCCTTGGTGACCCAGGCCTCGCGCACCGCCGACGCCGGCCAGGATGGAACGGATGTCGGCGGCTCATCCTCGCCCGTCTCTACGGGCAGACCCGCGGCCTCCCAGGCGCCGAAACCACCGTCGAGAACGCGGGCATCCACGCCGATCCAGGTGAGCAGGTACCAGAGCCGGGCCGCGAACAGGCCGCCGGTGGAGTCGTAGACGACCACGGCATCCGTCGCTTCGACTCCGAGCTCGGCGAGGCGGTCCGCGATGGCCTGCGGCGTCGGGTGGCTGTAATGCAGAGGTGCCGAGGTGTCGGAGAAGTCGACGGCCACATCGACGTACCGCGAGCCGGGGATGTGCGCGGCGAGCCAGTCATCGCGCTTGCCGTCGAGCCGGTAGTCGCCGTCGAAGCTCGCCGGGTGCAGCAGCAGGCTGGCATCGAATACGGCGGGCGGAGTGGCCGAGGAGAGGTCGGCGGCGAGCTGGCTAGCGGTGACGAAGGGGGAGGTCATCCGTCAACGCTACTGGTCGAACACCACGTGGTCGGCGAGCTCGCGGGGCCGCTCGCGGGCGGCGAAGGCGGCCTCCTGTGCTGCCCAGCGATCCCAGTGCGGCGCATAGGCATCGCCGTCACGGGCGAGGGCGCGGTGCTTGCGGGTGACGGCATCCAGCTCGACCCAGATTCCGAAGGTCGCGAGCGCGCGATTGGCGCGGCTGAGGCTGCCGGAGCCCTCGACGACCAGCGGGAGGGCCGGGTCGAGGTCGTGCCACTCGGCCGGCGCATCGGCGACCCAGTCCCAGCGCTGCCAGCGAGGCGTCGCCGAGAGCACGAAATCGAGCACGTGCCTGCTGCCGGCCTCGAGCCCGTCCCAGCCCGGATAGAAGTCGTCGAGGTGCACGAGTTCGGCGCCGAGGGCCGCGGCGAGGTGCGGTGCGAGCGTCGTCTTACCCGAACCGGAGCCGCCGTCGATGAGCACCACCGGACGCGGTGCCCGGCGGATGGCAGGGACGAGCGCCGCGACATCCGTCATGACAGCACGAACTTCCAGGTGCCGGCGAGCACGGCCGCGACGATCGCCGCCGCCGGAATGGCGACGGCCAGGGCCATGAACCGCCATTCCCGCACTCCGAACACCGACGCCCGCGCCCAGGTGCGCTGTCGGTCGGAGCCGAACCCCTTGGCCTCCATCGCGGTGGCGAGCTTGCTCCCCCGGCGCACCGACAGCACGAGCAGGGAGAAGCCCTGGCGGGCGATCCGGGTGATCGGATTGCTGTCCCCGACCCCGCGAGCGCGTCGCGCGAGCGCGAGAAAGCGCCAGTCCTCGATGAAGAGTCCGACCAGCCGGAGACCGGCGAGTCCGCCGAGCACGAACCGCGCGGGCAAGCGCAGCACCTGACCAAGGCCGTCGGCGAGGTCGGTCGGGTCGGTGGTCGCGAACAGCACGATGCCGGGCAGTCCGATGGCGAGGATGCGCAGGCCGATGGCGAGCCCGAGGTCGAGCGAGCCGTCGGTGATGGTGATCGGTCCAAACCGGGTGAGGAGCGCCCCGGAGTCTTTGCCGTAGAGCACGGTGGTCAGGGCCGCCAGGGGCGCCGCCACCCAGAGCGTCGCCGTGCGCAGCCAGAACTGTCGCGCCGAGAGACCGGCGAAGGGCAGCAGTACCGCCTCGAGGGCGAGGGCGACGGCGGCGGAGACCCAGTCGATGGAGAGCAGAAGCGCGAGCGCCACCAGGATTGCGGCGAGCATCTTGGCGACCGGGTTGATGCGGGCGACGGTGCCGGGTCGGATGACGGGGGTGATGAGACTCATACGATCACCCGCCCCTCGAACGACAGCCCGTGCAGAACGAGAGAGCGATCGGCGATCGTCTCCACGTAGTCCCGGTCGTGCGTCACCGATACCAGCGCCGTGCCGTCGTCGACCAGTTCGGCGAGCAGCGCCACGAGCTCCTGCCAGGTGAGCGCGTCCTGCCCGAAGGTGGGTTCGTCGAGCAGCAGCACCTGCGGGCGCGTGGCGAGAGCCGTCGCCACCGAGAGCCGGCGCTTCTCGCCGCCGGAGAGAGTGAAGGGGTTGGCGTTTGCGAGATGGTCGAGGTGCAGCCGCTCGAGAAGCTCGTCCACCCGCACCGTGTCTGCGCGACCGAGACCGTCGCCGAGGGCGCGCGGCCCGACCTCGAGTTCCGCCCGGACGGTGCCGGCGAGAAACTGGTGCTCTGGGTCTTGGAACACCATCCCCGCGCGGGTCAGCAGCTGTCTGGAGCGCCATCGGTACGGTTGCGATCCGAGTCCGCGCGCGAGCGCGGGAAGGGCCTCGAGGGAGCCACCGGCGGGTGCGAGAAGACCCGCGAGGGTGAGGGCGAGCGTGGACTTGCCCGCACCGTTCTCACCGACGATCGCGAGCGACTCCCCCGCGGCGAGCTCGAGGTCGATGCCGCTCGAGACCACGGTCGGGCGGCGGCGCCCGAACTCGGTGCGCCCCACCGCGAGGCCGGATGCGGCGAGCAGAGGTTCGCCCGCCACTCGTGGCCTGCGCACCGGGCGCGCCGGCGGGAAACCGGGCACCCAGACGCCCGCCGCCGCGAGAGAGGCGCCGGCGGTCTGCAATACCTCCCGCGGCCTCCCGTCGGCGAGGAGCCCGCCGTCGGGATCGAGCACGATGACGCGATCGACGACGTCGAGCCAGACGGAGACCCGATGTTCGATGACGACCAGCGTGGCACCGGAGCGCTGCAGGGTACCGGCCACGGCATCCCGAACATCCACGACCCCGGCCGGATCGAGGTTGGCGGTCGGCTCGTCGAGCAGCAGGAGACGCGGTCGCATCGCGACCACTCCGGCGAGCGCGAGACGCTGCTTCTGGCCGCCAGAGAGCTGCGCGGTCGGGTGATCGAGCGGCAGGTCGAGTCCGACCTCGGCGAGTGCCGCGGGCACCCGTCGCCAGATCTCCTCGCGCGGCACGCCGAGGTTCTCGCAGGCGAAGGCGACGTCGTCGCCGACGCGCGCCAGCACGACCTGAGAGTCAGGATCCTGCAGCACCAGACCGGCCTCGCCGCGGGCGCTCTGCGGGGCATGACCGTCGATCAGCAGTTCGCCGGTCGCATCACCCTCCTCGTCGCCGCCCAGCACTCCGGCGAGCGCCTGGATGAGGGTCGACTTGCCCGCACCGGAGCGCCCGAGCAGCAGCACCCGCTCGCCCGGCTCGATCCTGAGATCGAGCCCGTGCACGGCCGGTGCCCGCCGGGAGGCGTGCCGCCATCCCCAGCCGCGGGCGATGATCCGCGCGCCACCGGTGGTCTCGTTCTCTGCGGTCATGCCCGTCCGCGTCACACTCGGGGTGCCGCAGTCCTGCCGGATGCGAAACGGCTGAGCGCCCCCGACCGGGCCAGGCCGCGGGCGGCGAGCCAGGACAGGAGACCCGCGATGACGACACCCGACACGACAGCGGAGACGAAATAGACCGCCTTGACCCCGAAATCGAGGGCCGCGTAATCGGTGAAGCTGGTGTCGAGGATGCCGACGGCGACCCCTGCACCCGCCCCCGCGAGCAGCGCGACGCCGAGCCGCCAGTTGGCGTACAGGAAGGCGGCGAAGACCAGTTCTGCGCCGAGCCCCTCGACGAAGCCCCAGATGAGCGTGGAGAAGCCCCACTGCGTGCCGATGAGCATGGAGACGACCGCGGCGATGATCTCGGTGTAGACGGCGGCGCCGGGCTTGCGGATGATGAGGCCGCCGAGCACTCCGGCGAACAGCCAGCCGCCGGCGAGCAAGCCGCCGAGTCCGGGCGCGAAGGCGAGCAGGCCGCTCAGCGGGGTCCAGGCGAGGCCCCAGGCCCAGAAGATGACGCCGCTGGCGACGCCGATCACGCTGGCGACGACGATGTCGACGACCCGCCAGCGATAGGTGCGACGGACCGCGGTCTTCGGTGCTGCGATGGTGGAATGCACTGTCGTGCCCTTTCTCAACGAGGGCACGGGTGTGGCTCGCGGCGGATGCCACGAACCGGAGAGATTTGGCCTCCCTGCGCTGGCATGATCCAGATCAGGTTCGACGGTCGAAGCTTGGAGCAGCTTCCTCTCAGCCCGGCTCACCGGACTCCCGTGTTCAAGAGCCAACTATAGGCTTCTGCCATGGACTTCCGCATCTTCGTCGAACCGCAGCAGGGCGCCAGTTACCTCGACCAGCTCGCCGTCGCGCAGGCGGCGGAGACGCTGGGTTTCAGCGGCTTCTTCCGCAGCGACCACTACCTGGCGATGGGGTCTGGTGACGGTCTTCCCGGTCCGACGGATGCCTGGACCACACTGGCCGGCCTCGCCCGAGAGACCTCGACGATCCGGCTCGGCACCCTCGTGTCCTCCGTCACCTACCGGCTCCCGGGCATCCTCGCCATTCAGGTCGCGCAGGTCGACCAGATGTCGAACGGCCGCGCGGAGCTCGGGCTCGGCACCGGCTGGTTCGAGCGCGAGCACCGGGCTTATGGCATCCCGTTTCC
>Ga0247764_1000647_pt1 | contig 12158 bp, 11 predicted proteins | sample UWRJL051202B4_FD_179932 | JGI IMG/M metagenome (GOLD analysis project Ga0247764, IMG submission 179932) | Plant litter microbial communities from Arlington Agricultural Research Station in Wisconsin, United States - UWRJ-L051-202B-4 | ecosystem: Environmental > Terrestrial > Plant litter >...
GACGTCGTTCTCGCCGCGGCGCACCACGAGCACGTGCTCGACGGAGTGCGGGCCGTCCTTCTCGAGCGCCAGAGCGCCGTCGACCGCCGGCTTCAGCGGGCTCACTTTGCCTTTGCGCCAGCCGCCGTCGGCCGTGATGACGAGCTTCGCGGAGGCATCGTCGATGCGGGAGCGCAGGCTCTCCGCGCTGAAGCCGCCGAAGACGACCGAATGGATCGCACCGATGCGGGCCACGGCGAGCATCGAGATCACGGCCTCGGGCACGTTCGGCAGATAGATGGCCACGGTGTCGCCCTCGCCGATGCCGAGGCTCTCGAGCATGTTCGCCGCCCGCTTCACGTCGGCGGTGAGCTCGGCGTACGTGATGGTGCGGGTGTCGCCCGGCTCGCCCTCCCAGTGGATCGCAACCCGGTCCCCGAGGCCGGCGTCAACGTGCCGGTCGAGGCAGTTGTATGCCACGTTCAGCTCGCCGTCGGCGAACCATTTCGCGAAGGGGGCGTCGGACCAGTCGAGCACCTGGCTGAAATCCGTGTGCCAGGTGATGAGTTCGCGTGCCTGCGCCGCCCAGAATCCGAGGCGATCCTGCGCCGCCGCGTCGTACAGAACCGGGGTGGCTATCGCCGTCTGGGCGAAGCCCTCGGGCGGCGGGAAACGCCGATCCTCACGCAGCAGGTTGTCGATGGAATCAGCGGACATCAATGTTCCTCTTCGAACGGTTGGCAGTACTTTTCGATCCTAGACCGGGGGTCGGTTGCGGCCCGTTGCCGAGGTAACTGGGAGAAAACCGCATCCGCTGTTGTTCGGCGTCGCGCCTGGAGTATGCTTGGCCTTCGTCGAACGAGAGTTCGGCAGGCGACGCATCGTGATTCCCCCCCAATCCCGCGTCGCCGTGGCGGCGCCGGTTCCCCCCAACAGGCGCCGCCCCTCTCATTTAACGGCGGGTTTTCCGCTCCTCCACAGCCTCGCGGTCAGTGGTTCGTTCCCCCTCTTCGCGCTCGGTCGCGTGGGTCGCTCGACTGGCCCGTACTTTCGGGCTGTGGAGAGATTCGTCGCCGTGCGCCCCGGGGGTCAACCGACCGCGCCGCGGCGCAGCGGCTTCGACGAACAGCTCATCGACTTTCCCGAGCTTGCGCGACTCGTCGCCGACCCCGACGTGACGGATGTCTTCGTCAACGGGCCCGGCCGCCTCTGGAGCGATCGCGGCGCGGGGTTGGTGAGCGCGGCATCCCCCGACCTGGACGAAGCGACACTGCGGGAGTTCGCGGTGCGCCTGATTGCGCTGGGTGGACGGCACATCGACGAGGCGAACCCCTGCGTGGACGTGCGACTCCACGACGGGGTGCGCGTGCACGTCGTGTTGCCGCCGGTGTCGACCATCGGGACGCTCATCTCGATCCGCCTCCCGCGGCTGATTCCCCTCGATCTCGGCGCGCTGGAGGCCGCAGGCTTCTTCACGCTGGTTCCGCTCGCCGCGGTGCTCGCTCTGGTGGAGCAGCGCGAGAACCTGCTGGTCACCGGTGCGGGCGGCAGCGGCAAGACGACCCTCCTGTCTGCGCTGCTCGGGGCAGCGTCCCCCGGCGATCGCATCATCGCCATCGAAGACGTCGCCGAACTGCGGCCGGAGCACCCGCAGTTCCTCTCCCTCGAGGCCCGGCAGGCGAATCTAGAGGGGGCCGGTTCGGTCGGCCTCGAACGCCTGGTGCGCGAAGCGTTACGGATGCGCCCCGACCGTCTCGTGCTCGGCGAATGCCGCGGCGGTGAGATCCGCGAGCTGCTCGCCGCGCTCAATACCGGGCATGACGGGGGAGCGGGAACGCTTCATGCCAACTCGCTCGCCGACGTGCCGGCGCGGCTCGAGGCACTCGGTGCGCTCGCCGGACTGAGCCCGACGGCGATAGCGCGGCAGACGGTGAGTGCCATCGGGACGGTGCTGCACCTGGAACGCCGACCGGAGGGGCGACGGCTGGTGCAGCTCGGACGATTCGAACTCGATTCCCGCGACCGCCTGCGGATGGTCACCGATGGCTGAGCGCTCCGCCTTCGACGACCTGGCCGAGGTGGTGGAGCGGCTCTCCGTGTTGCTCGGCGCCGGCGTCGCTCCGGGCTCGGCGTGGGGGTACCTGGCCGAGGCGGGATCAGCACGCGTGCGCGAGATCGCGGGTTCGGTGGCCCAGGGCGGATCGGTGGTCGAGGCGCTGTGCACGCCAGGCATCTCGTCCCGTCGTCGGGTGTCTCCGTCGTCTCGCACGGTCGGTGACGACCTCGCCTGGCGCGGGCTCGCTGCCGCCTGGCTGGTGGCGACGGGGGCCGGCGCGCCGCTCGCCCCCACCCTGCAGCGGTTCGCCGCATCCCTCCGCGACCTGGGTACCAACGAGCGGGACGCCCGCACCGCCCTGGCGGGGCCTCGAGCCACCACACGGATGGTGATGGTGCTTCCGCTGATCGGCATCCTGTTCGGACTCGCGCTGGGCTTCGACACCGTCGGAACGCTGGTCGGCAGCATCCCGGGAGCCGCCTGCCTGGTGCTCGGGATCGTGCTCATCCTGATCGCGCGCTGGTGGAGCGCGCTGCTGATCCGCCGCGCACGGCCGCCGACCGTCGTGCCGGGTCTCGCGCTTGATCTGATGGCGATCGCGGTGTCGGGCGGGGCATCCATTCCGCGGGCCCGCGCGGTCGTCGCCGTGGCACGCAGGAGTGCGGGCTGCCCATCGATACGGCCGAGACGGCGATCGACGAGGTACTCCGGCTGTCTGCCCGAGCGGGTGTGCCCGCCGCACTGCTGTTGCGCAGCGGGGCGGACGCTGCGCGACGTGCGGCGCGCAGCGCGGGAGAGCGCTCGGCCGCGACCCTCGCGGTCACGCTGATGCTGCCGCTCGGGCTGTGCATCCTTCCCGCATTCATGCTGCTGGCAGTGGCACCGCTGATGCTCTCCGTCGTCTCCTCCACCATCGGCGATCTGTGAACGCTCTCCACGGATGTCGGCGGAGCGGCCATGCGACCCGCAGCAGCCCACAACGGGAGGCGCTAGCTATGCGGCGTGTTGTCCCACGCGGCCATAAAGGCGCCGCCGTCCAGTCGGGTGTTCCAAATCCTCCGAGAGGATGGTCGAATTTCCCTGCTGGCACCGAAGTTCTGACCGTCGAACCACGACGCAGTCTCGATTTTCGCTGACCCAAGCGCGATGGCCTCGTCGAGCGCTGGCTCGAGGTCAGTGTCCTGCGAAGCGAGTATCACGAGGTCAGTTTCAGGATCTCGGGCTTCCCGCATAAGGGCCAGAGCGCAAAGTACGTCCACCCCCTTCTCCTGACGGCCGGTCACGACGGGCACACCTCGATCATCGGTTGCTTTGCGCCCGTCCGCCGTTCGCTGATAGGTGTACTTCAGCGGTCGGAGCGTCACAGTCACACGAGCGTCACGTTCCCATTCCGTCCGTTGCGCAAGGTTTCGCGCGTATGGCTTCGCATCGATCTGTGACGAGGGAAGGCCCGATAAACGAGCACCTTCTCAAGAGTGGCCTCTGGCTGTCCAGCGCGTTGATTCTGGTTTCTGACGTTGATCAACCGGTTCGAGTAGTGCAGCGGATGGACCAGGCAGTCGTGCAACGGCGCGTTGGGTTGGAACAGCTCAGCACCTGTGAGATGCACGTTCTGATAGTCAACGACAACGGTGGCTCGAAGAGACGGCATCGTGACTCCCGGGTAAAAAAAGCCCCACCAGTCCCGAAGGACGGTGGGGAGCTAGAGCTCCATAATCGCACATATTCATTCGCTCGCAACACGGTTCTCCACAGGCGAACCGTCTCCTCCACAGAGGCGACACCGAGCGGGTTGTGCACAAATTGCCGTGACCGGACGATGCGGGCTGCGGCGAAAAGCGAGCATGGACAGTACGGGACATGGAGAACATCGCTAGTAATAAGGAGCAGAACATGCGGCGACCGATGAGGGAAAAGATCAGGGCGAGGCTCGCGCGCGAGGACGGCGCGGCGACGGCGGAGTACGCGATCGCGACGATGGCCGCGGTCGGGTTCGCGGGCCTGCTGGTCGCGATCCTGCGCAGCGATGAGGTGCGTGGCATGCTGACCGAGCTGGTGCACCGTGCGCTCACCTTCGCAGGTTGACCCGTCCGTACTGCGGCTCGGTGACCCCGAAAGGGCCATCGGCTTCGGCGGTGGGCGGCGCCGGGGCCCGCCGCGGCGCCACGATGGGGGCAGCGACGAGGGGAGTGTCACGGCCGAGTTCGCCCTCGTCGTGCCCGCGGTGATCGTCGTGCTCGGATGTTGCCTCGGCGCGTTCCAGCTGGCGAGCCTGCAGCTCACGCTCGAGAACGCGGCGGCCGTTGCGGCGCGCACGATGGCCCGTGGCGGCGATGGGGCGGCGGCCGCCAGCCGCGCCGCGGCGGTCAGCCCGGGAGTGCGGCTCGAGCGGCAGGATCGCGGCGACCTGGTCTGTGCGGTGGCGCGGGCATCCGCCGGCCTTGGTCTGCTCGGACCGATGAACCTCAGCGCGACCAGCTGTTCTTTGGCGGGCGGCGAGTGACCGGCGGCGCCGCAAGCCCGAGAGACGGCGAGCGTGGGTCGGGGTCGATCCTCGCCGTCGCCCTCGTGGCGGGAATGCTCTGCCTCGCGGCGCTGTGTGCTCCGCTGCTCGCAGCGCTCCCCGCCCTGCAACGTGCGGCGGGTGCTGCGGATGCGGCGGCCCTCGCCGCTGCGGACGTCGCCTCGGGTGCGCTCCCGGGCATCCCCTGCGAGGCCGCTGCGCGCGTCGCGCGCGCGAACGGCGTCACGCTCGGCCGCTGTGAGCTCGAGGGAATCGTCGCGACGACGAGCATCAGCCTGCATGTCGGCGGTGTCGAAATCACCGCGAGCGCCACCGCCGGAAGCCCGCAGGAGTCGGGCGGATAGACGGCGCCGATGTTTCTGTGTGTATCGTGTGCGTGTCGGGGCCTCGCCTCGCCAATGAGCCCGGTCGGCGTCGAGACCCAGAATCCTGAGCCTATGCTTGCCGAGGTTTGTCCGATCACGCGGCGCTCGCCGCAGACGCAAGGAGTCAGGTGCCAGGCACGAAGAAGCTGGTCATAGTCGAGTCGCCCGCAAAGGCCAAGACGATTGCCCAGTATCTGGGAGACGGATACGAGGTGTTGGCCTCTGTGGGTCACATCCGCGACCTCATCGAGCCCAAAAACCTCCCGCCCGAACTCAAAAAGGGTTCGCTCGGCAAGTTCTCCATCGACGTCGAAAACGGTTTCACCCCGTACTACGTGGTCTCCGACCAGAAGAAGAAGACCGTCGCAGAACTCAAGCGGGCCCTGAAGGGTGCCGATGAGCTCTACCTCGCAACTGATGAGGACCGCGAGGGCGAGGCGATCGCGTGGCACCTGCTCGACGAGCTGAAGCCGAAGATCCCGGTGAAGCGCATGGTCTTCCACGAGATCACCAAGGAGGCGATCCAGCGGGCCCGCGAGAACACCCGCGACATCGACACCGCCCTGGTCGATGCCCAGGAGACACGTCGCATCCTCGACCGGCTGTACGGCTACGAGGTGTCACCGGTGCTCTGGCGCAAGGTCGGTCCCGGTCTGTCCGCCGGTCGAGTGCAGTCCGCGGCCACCCGCCTCGTCGTCGACCGTGAGCGCGAGCGGCTGGCCTTCGTCACCGCCAGCTACTGGGACATCTCGGCGCTGCTGGCGACATCCGCTGACTCCACCGGGTTCAGTGCCCGCCTCAACCGCCTCGATGGAGCGCGGGTCGCCACCGGCCGGGACTTCGACGACCGCGGCCAGCTGAAGGCCGCCACCGGCGGAAAGCCGGATGCCGTGGCCCTCGACGAGCAGGCGGCCCAGACCCTGGCTGCTGCGCTTCGTGACCCGGCCCTCGACATCGTCGTCACGAGTGTCGACTCCAAGCCGTACACCCGTCGCCCCGCGGCGCCGTTCAGCACCTCCACCCTGCAGCAGGAGGCGGCCCGCAAGCTGCGCTTCTCCGCCCGCCAGACCATGAGCGTCGCGCAGGGGCTGTACGAGAACGGGTACATCACCTACATGCGAACCGACTCGCTCAACCTGTCGCAGCAGGCGACGGCGGCGGCGCGATCGCAGGCGGCGAAGCTGTACGGGCAGGAGAGCGTCGCAGACAAGCCGCGCGTCTACGCGTCGAAGTCGAAGAACGCGCAGGAGGCCCACGAGGCGATCCGCCCGGCCGGCGACACGTTCCGCACCCCGGGTGAGCTCGAGGGCACGCTGCGCGGCAACGACTGGAAGCTCTACGACCTGATCTGGAAGCGCACCGTCGCCTCGCAGATGGCCGACGCGAAGGGGTCGACGGCATCCGTCGTCATCACGGCCGAGGGTGTCGACGGCAAGACCGCCGAGTTCACCGCGAGCGGCACCGTCATCACCTTCCGCGGCTTCATGCAAGCCTACGAGGAGAGCCGCGACGAGGACCGCAACGAGTCGACCGAGCCCGCGGAGGCGAAGCTGCCGCCGCTGACCGTCGGCCAGAAGCTCGCGGTCACCGACGTCGAAGCGAAGGGCCACGAGACCAGCGCGCCTCCGCGCTACACCGAGGCGAGCCTGGTCAAGACCCTCGAAGAGCTGGGCATCGGGCGACCGTCCACGTACGCGTCGATCATCTCGACGATCATCGACCGTGGCTATGTCACCCCGCGGGGCACGGCTCTCGTGCCCAACTGGATCGCGTTCAGCGTCGTGCGCCTGCTCGAGGAGTTCTTCGGCGACCTGGTGCAGTACGACTTCACCGCGGGAATGGAAGACGACCTCGACCGTATCGCCGGCGGGTCGGAAGACCGGGTCGGGTGGCTCAACGGTTTCTACTTCGGCAACGAGTCGCACCGCGGCCTGCGCAACGTCATCGACAACCTGGGCGACATCGACGCGAAGAGCATCAACTCCGTCGAGCTCGATGACGAGATCACCCTGCGCATCGGCAAGTACGGCCCGTACCTCGAGGTCATCGACGAGAACGCGGCACCGGATGCGACCCCGCGTCGTGTGAACATCCCCGCCGAACTCGCACCAGACGAACTCACCGTCGCCAAGGCTCGTGAGCTGATCGATGCCCCCGTCGTGGTCGACCGCGTGATCGGTGTGAACCCCGACAACGGCAAGAACATCGTCGCGAAGGACGGCCGTTTCGGTCCGTACATCACCGAGCTCGACGCCGAGCCCGAGGTGGTACCGGTCGCGGTCGAGACGCTCACCGAGGTCATCGATCCGAAGACGGGCGAGCTGAAGCCGGTGAAGAAGAAGGCGGCGCCCAAGAAGACGGCTGCGGCCAAGCCGCGCACGGCATCCATCTTCAAATCGATGGATCTGGCGACCATCGACCTCGAGACGGCACTGAAGCTGTTGGATCTGCCGCGTGTCGTTGGCGTGGACCCCGAGTCGGGCGAGGAGATCCTCGCGCAGAACGGCAAGTTCGGCCCGTACCTCAAGAAGGGCGCAGACACCCGCTCGCTCACCGAGGAGGACCAGATCTTCGAGATCGACCTGCCCGGTGCGATCGAGCTCTACGCCCAGCCCAAGTACGGCGCGCGTCGGGCCTCCAGTGCGCTCAAGGAGTTCGAGAACGATCCGGAGAGTGGCAAGCCGATCCGCATCAAGGACGGTCGCTTCGGTGCCTATGTCACCGACGGCGTGACCAACGTCACCATCCCGCGCGGGGAGACGATCGAGGAGATCGACTTCGAGCGCGCGGTGCAGATGCTCGCCGACAAGCGGGCGAAGGGTCCGGCAGTCAAGAAGGCGCCGGCGAAGAAGGCTCCCGCCAAGAAGCCGGCAGCGAAGAAGGCGACGACGACCAAGGCTGCAGCGACGAAGACCGCCGCGACGAAGGCGACCACGACGAAGACAGCAGCAGCCAAGAAGCCCGCCACCCCGCGGACGACGGCGACGAAGACGCCGGCATCCTGACCGTGTCCGGCCTCTTCATCACCTTCGAGGGCGGCGACGGATCGGGTAAGTCGACCCAGGCGGAATTGCTCGCCGAGTGGCTCGCGGCATCCGGGCACACGGTCGTGCGTTCGCGTGAGCCCGGTGGCACCGATATCGGACTCGAGCTACGCGAGATCGTGCTGCACAGCCGCGGTCACATCGCGCCGCGCGCCGAGGCTCTGATCTACGCCGCCGATCGCGCGCAGAACATCGCGACCACGGTGCGCCCTGCCGTCGAGCGCGGCGAGATCGTGATTCAGGACAGGTACATCGACTCCTCCGTCGCCTACCAGGGGGCCGGGCGCGTGCTCGACGCCGACGAGGTGCGCGGCATCTCGGTCTGGGCGACAGAGGACTTCCGCCCCGACCTCACCATCCTGCTCGACCTCGACGAGGCCATCGGGCGGGAGCGGTTGGATGAGGTGCGTACCCGATACGACCGCCTCGAGGCCGAGAAGAGTGACTTCCACGCCCGTGTGCGGGCCGGATACCTCGCCCTCGCGGCCGCCGAGCCGGATCGCTTTTTCGTGCTGCCGGCGACCGACACCATCGTCTCGATCGCCGCGGCCATCCGCGCGCGGGTTTCGACGCTGGTCTAGCGCGCAGGGCTGGCGCCTTCCGCCGCGTCGGCTCACTTCCGAACTGCAGGCTCACTTCCGAACTGCAGGCAATTCTGCGCGACACGCCGCTCGCGGAAGCGCGACACGCGCGCGAGTGTGCGTCGTGCCTGCATTTCGGAAGTGACGCCCCCGCTGCCGCGCGGCCGCAGGGCGGCAGCCGCACCGCGGCGTCGGTGGCGCCGCTTAAGCTTGGCGGGTGAGCGTGTGGGATGAGTTGACGGGCCAGTCGGAGGCGATCGAGGTCTTTCGCGCTGCCGCCGCCGATTCCACTCTGGCGGACTCGCCGATCGCCCAGTCCGCGATGACCCACTCCTGGCTGATCACCGGCCCACCCGGGTCCGGCCGCTCGAACCTCGCCTACGCCTTCGCGGCGGCCCTGCTCAGCGACGGCACCCCGGAGGGGGATGAGGCGACGCGGCGCCAGGTCGCGGCACGCACGCATCCCGATCTCGGTGTCCTGTCGACCGAGGGCGTGATCATCAAGATCGACGAGGTCAAGAAGATCGTCGCGTCGTCGCAGTTCTCGCCATCGGTCAGTCGCTACCGGGTCATGATCATCGAAGACGCCGACCGCATGGTGGAGCGCACCTCCAACGTGCTGCTCAAGGCGCTCGAAGAACCGCCGCCGCGTACCGTCTGGATCCTCTGCGCGCCGAGCGAGGCAGACCTGCTGCCGACCATCCGTTCCCGGGTACGCACCGTGCGGCTGCGGGTTCCGGATGTCGCGGCCGTCGCCGACCTGATCTCACGTCGCGATAATGTCAGCCTCGACATCGCCACCCGAGCCGCGCGCGAGGCACAGAGTCACATCGGTATGGCCCACCGCCTCGCCACCAACGAGGAGGCGCGGCGTCGTCGCGAGCAGACCCTCGAGACGGCCCTCGGCATCCGTTCGGTCTCCGACGCGGTGATCGCGGCGGGCACCCTGCTCGCGGTCGCCGGTGACGATGCGAAGGCGATCACCGAAGAGCGCGATGCGGAAGAACGCGAGAGCGCTCTGCGGTCGCTCGGCATCGAGCCCGGCGGCACCATTCCGCCCGCGCTCCGGGCCCAGTTGCGCACCCTCGAGGAAGACCAGAAACGTCGCGCCACCCGCAGCCTGCGCGATGGTATCGACCGCATCATGGTCGACCTGCTCTCGCTGTATCGCGACATCCTGTTGCTGCAGCTGGGCGCGCCGAGCGAGCCGATCAACCTGGCGATCCTGCCCAAACTGGTCGCCGTCAGCGAACGCACCACGCCGTCGGCTACCCTCGCCACGATGGACGCGATCGCCACCGCGCGCAAGCGCATCGAGGGCAACGTCGCTCCGGCGCTGGCGCTCGAGGCGATGCTGATCTCGATCGCCAAGTAGCTCGATCGCCCCACGACCGCCAGTACCCAGGGATTCCGTTGACACCTCACCGCTCCGCCCGCATCGCGATCATCGCGGCAGTTCTCGCGCTGGTCGTGCCGCTCACCGGGTGCGTGAGTGCCTTCGTGCCGACGCCCGAGAGCACGACCTCCACCCCCACCGGTGAGAAGGTCGCCGCCGATCTCGCGCCCTTCTACGGGCAGGTGCTGAAGTGGAAGAGCTGCGCGGGGGGCGACTTCCAGTGCACTACCGCCTCGGCTCCGCTCGATTGGGCGAACCCCGGCACGGCGAAGATCTCACTCGCGCTGATCCGCAAGCCCGCCACCGGAACCCGGCTCGGATCGCTGCTGGTCAACCCCGGCGGCCCCGGGGCATCCGGGTATGACTTCGTCAAAGACAGCGTGAGCTACGCGGTCGACGCGAAGCTGCAGGCCAGCTACGACATCGTCGGGTTCGACCCGCGCGGGGTCAACAAGTCGTCGGCGGTCTCGTGCTACGACAAGCCCGCGCAGCTGGACGCATACCTGTTCACCATCCCCAGCGCACCGACGTACTCGGATGCCTGGATCGCCGAGAACGAGGCGTCCGCCGCGGCCTTCGGCCAGGCCTGCCTGAAGTACACCGGTGACCTGCTGGGCTTCGTCGACACCAACAGTGCCGCGCGTGACCTCGATCTGCTGCGGGCTACCCTCGGCGACAAGAAGCTGAACTATCTCGGCTACTCGTACGGCACGCTGCTCGGTGCGACCTTCGCCGAGCTGTTTCCGACGAAGACCGGACACCTCGTGCTCGATGGTGCGCTCGACCCCGCGACGAGCGATTTCGATGTCACCAAGGTGCAGGCCGAAGGCTTTGAGAGCGCACTGACGGCATATCTCAAGGACTGTCTCACCGGCAAGGACTGCCCGTTCACCGGCAGTGTGACCGGCGCGCTGGCGCGCATCCGTGCCCTGCTCGACAGCCTCGACGCGAGCCCCATCCGTTCGAGCGACGGACGCGAGCTGGGCAGCGCAACGATGTTCACCGCGATCATCCTGCCGCTGTACAGCAAGTCGAGTTGGAAGTACCTCGACACCCTGTTCTCCAGTGTCGAGAAGGGTGATGCCGACTACGCCTTCAAGCTCGCCGACGGCTACTACGAGCGCAACGCCAACGGCACCTACAATGACAACTCGACCGAGGCATTCATCGCCATCAACTGCCTCGACTACAAGTCGACGAGCACGGATGCGACCATGCGTGCCGAGGCGGCCGAACTGAAGAAGGTGGCACCCACCCTCGGCCCGCAGATGTCGTACGGCGGAACCTCCTGCGCGGACTGGCCGTACAAGTCCACCCGCGAGCGTGGACCGATCGCCGCTGCCGGTTCTGCGCCGATCATCGTGGTCGGCACCACGAACGACCCGGCCACGCCCTACGTGTGGGCGAAGAACCTCGCCGCCGAGCTGCAGAACGGCCACCTGGTCACCTACACGGGCGAGGGTCATACCGCCTACAACAAGTCGAATTCGTGCGTGGACGACGCGGTCGATGACTTCTTCCTGCACGACACGGTGCCCACCGAAGACCCGCGCTGCTGACCTCTCCGGCGACCCCCGCGTTGTGCAAGTTTGCACAGAGTGCAAGAATGTAACCATGAGTCTGGATGCCGGCACCCGAGGCCTGCGCGAACGCAAACGGCTCGCCACTCGGCGGTCGATCGAGCGGTCGGCGCTCGCCCTGGTGGCGGAGCGGGGGCTCGACAAGGTGACCGTCGACGAGATCAGCCACCGTGCCGATGTCTCACCGCGCACCTTCTTCAACTACTTCGCGTCGAAGGAGAGCGCCCTGGTCGGCGACGCCCCGGAGCTGCTCGACGAGGCGGCGGTCGAGGAGTACATTTCCGCGGGCCCCGGGGAGAGCGCGCTGCGCGGACTCGGCCCGCTGATCGCCCGCGCCACCGAGTCGGACTCGGGGGAGATCGAGACCCAGCAGCTGCGGCGCGCGCTACTCAAGCAGTATCCCGAGCTGTTCGCGCGACGGATGTTCGCGATGAAGACGTTCGAGGAACACCTGGTCACCGTCGTCGAGGCGCGCCTGCGGCGTGATGAGCCCGCGCTCGCGGAGGACGAGGCGGCCCTGACCACCAAGGCGCGCCTGATCACCCTGGTCGTCTTCGCCGTGGTGCGGCACGCCTGGACGAGTTGGAACGACGGCGACAACCCGCGCCTGTTTGGCGAACGACTGCTGCAGTC
>Ga0247764_1000649_pt1 | contig 12147 bp, 10 predicted proteins | sample UWRJL051202B4_FD_179932 | JGI IMG/M metagenome (GOLD analysis project Ga0247764, IMG submission 179932) | Plant litter microbial communities from Arlington Agricultural Research Station in Wisconsin, United States - UWRJ-L051-202B-4 | ecosystem: Environmental > Terrestrial > Plant litter >...
GCTCCTAGCAAGCCTCCGGGTAAATCTGGGTACGACGAAGCCTTGATCGACCGGTACTCCGACGACCACGGTTGCAGCTGCGCGACGGTGGGCGGTGGCTCGGCGAGCTCGACCTGGGGCTGGTTGTCCGGCGTTACGCTCGCCGGATTGGTGTTTGCACGCGCGCGTCGTCGTCGTCGCTGACGGTATCGAGCAGACAGCAAAATGGGCAACGCCCCGATGCGGTTCTCGCATCGGGGCGTTGCTGCTTTGTCTACCCGATCACTCCGCGGCCACCGCGAGCGGCGGCGCTGCGGGTTGCGGCTTCTGCACGATGGCTTCCGGCACCGCGTCCGCGCGTGTCCACAGCTTGTCGAGCCCACCGACTCTTAAGTAGTGACGCTGCGCGGGATCGAGCCCGGGATAGTCGAGCCGTTTGTGCATACCGCGCGTCTCCGTGCGCTGCAGCCCCGCGAAGTACGACCAGCGCGCCGTTGCGACCAGCGCCGCCGCTTCACGCGAGCGCACGAGCTGTTGGGCGGTACCTTGCTCCGGCGTGCCGTTGACTTGCTCCCAGAGCGCGTCGAGCTTGCTCAACGATTCCAGAATGCCCTTCTCGGTGCGGAAGATGTTCTTGTCGTAAGGGAACACCTCGTCTTGGACGCCTTTGACCACCGCGTTCGCGTCGTAGCCCGCCGCAAATCTGCGCGGACGCAGCCCCGCGCCGCCCGCTCGCTGCACGGGACGTTGATTCACCGCTTTTCCTAGGCTGCGCGCGAAGTCCGCCGCCGCACGTCCCGCGATGTTCCCGCTGCCGATGGCCCAGGTCATGTTCGGACCTGCGCCGCCGGTGAAGCCGCCGCAATTGAGCTCACGCGTGGCCGCGTCGCCCGCCGCGTACAAGCCCGGCACGCTGGTCCCGCACTCGTCGTTGGCAATGCGGATGCCGCCGGTACCGCGCACGGTCCCTTCGAGCCGCAGCGTGATCTCGAAGCGCTGCTCGAACGGATCGATGCCGACTTTGTCGAGCGCAGCGAAGAAGTTCGGTTGACCGAGGCGCAGCATCTGCCGCGTCTCTTCCCGCTCCGTGCCCTTGTCGAATCGTGCGAAGACCTTGCCCTTCAGCATCTCCTTCGCGATCGCCGAGGTGGAGCGGTGACCGTTCTTGCTCAGGCCCTGCAGCTCCGTGCCATCCTCCGCGGTGTACGTGGCGTAGCGGTAGTAGCCGGACTTGGTGCAAGACGAATGCACGGGCGATGGCGAATAGTGCGCTGAAAACTCCATACCGGACAGCTCTGCGCCCGTTTCGGCAGCCGCCAGGTGCAAGTCACCGGTGTTGGTGTTGCATCCCATGGACCGGCTAAGCCAAGCTACGCCGCCCGAGGCGATGACCGTGGCTCCCGCCTTGATCGTCCAAGTGGTGTTGGTTTGGCGGTTGATGCCACGAGCGCCAGCCACTGCGCCTTCAGCATCCACCAGAAGCTCGAGCGCTGGGCTCTGATCCAGTACCTTCACACCTTCTTGCAGCAAGACTCGGCGCAAGATGCGCATCGTCTCTGCGCCTTGCAGACCGCGGTAGCTGCCCTTGGTGGAGCGATCCCACACGGGTACGTCGTAGCCCGCCCACTGCCAGACGCGCGGCGCGCGATCGTAGGTGATATCCAGCAGCCGATCCCACCAGCGGTGTTGGGCCAAGAAACCGCCCATCGTGTAGCGCTCGAACTTGACGGGATCCCGGAGCTCGGCGACGGGTGGCAACACCTTGTGGCCCGACGTGCTGGCGGCGAACGCACCGCTCGAGCCGATGTAGCCTTTGTCGACGATGATGACTTCGGCGCCGCGCTCGCGCGCCGCGAGCGCCGCCCAAGCCGCAGACGGTCCGCCTCCGATCACCAGGACGTCCGCCGTCAGTTCCAATCCGTTCTCATCCAGTTTGCTCATGGAAACTCCTTTCGAGTCGTGTGCAGCCACCGCTCATTCGGCGGCCACGGCCACGCTGCGCAGCACGGTTTCTGGGGGTTTGGGCTTCTGAACCACTGCTTCCGGCACTGGCTCGGCGCGGGTCCACACCTTGTCGAGTCCGCCCACGGCCAGGTAATGGCGCTGCGAGGGATCGAGCGCAGGGTAGTCGAGGCGCTTGTGCATACCGCGCGTCTCCGTGCGCTGCAGGCCGGCGAAGTAGGACCAACGCGCCGTCGCAACCAACGCCACTGCCTCGCGCGAGCGCACGAGTTGTTGAGCGCTAGCTTGCTGCGGCACGCCCTGAGCCTGCTCCCACAGCTGGTCCAGCTTGCTCAGCGACTCCAGCAGCGTCTTTTCGCTGCGGAAGATGTTGCGCTCGAACGGCAGGATCTCGTCTTGCACGCCTTTGATCACCGCGCTCGGGTCATACGAGGTGGAATGGTTGCGGGCGCGCAGTCCAGCGCCTCCGGTGCGGTGCACTGCACGTTCGTTGACGGCCTTGCCCAAGCTGCGGGCAAAGTCGGCCGCCGCGCGGCCCGCGATGTTGCCACTGCCGATCGCCCACGTCATGTTCGGCCCGCCGCCGCCCGTGAAGCCACCGCAATTCAGCTCGCGCGTAGCTGCGTCACCGGCTGCGTAGAGGCCGGGGATCGTGGCGCCGCATTCGTCGTTGGCGATGCGCACTCCGCCGGTGCCGCGAACGGTGCCTTCCAGGACTAACGTGATCGGAAAACGCTGCTCGAACGGATCGATACCGGCGCGATAGAACGCGGCGAAGAAGTTCGGCTGCCCCAGATGCAACATCTGCCGAACCTCCGGGTTGTCCGTGTCGCGATCGAGCTGCGCGTAGACCTGGCCCTTCATCAGCTCCTTGGCTACGGCCGAGGTGGAGCGGTGACCGTTCTTCATCAGCACGTCGGTCAGATCGCTGCCGTCCTCGGCATAAAAGGTGGCGTACTTGTAGTAAGCGCCCTTGGTCACAGTGGAATGGACCGGCGCCATGCAATAGTGGGCTGAAAACTCCATACCGGAGAGCTCGGCGCCCACTTCAGCCGCGGCCAGATGCAGGTCACCGGTGTTGGTGTTGCAACCGAGGGCTTTGCTGAGCCAGGCCACGCCGCCGGAGGCGAGCACCGTCGCGCCGGCCTTGATCGTCCACGGGATGGCCGTGTCGTTGTGTCGCGTGATGCCGCGCGCACCAGCGACGGCCCCAGCGTCGTCGAGCAACAGCTCGAGGGCGGGGCTTTGGTCCAACAACTTCACGCCTTGGTCCTCCAAGACTTGGCGCAGGATGCGCATCGTCTCCGAGCCCTGTAGGCCGCGATAGCTGTTCTTCTTGGTGCGCTCCCAGACCGGAACGTCGTACCCCGCCCACTGCCAGATACGTGGCGCACGATCGTAGGTGATCTCCAGTAGGCGGTCCCACCAGCGGTGTTGTGCCAGCGTTCCTCCCATTGCGTAGCGCTCGAACTTGACCGGGTCGCGCAGCTCCGAGATGGGCGGCACGACCTTGTGGCCCGAGGTGCTGGCCGCAAACGCACCGCTGGCTCCGACGTAGCCTTTGTCGACAACCACTACCTCAGCGCCGCGCTCGCGCGCAGCAATGGCCGCCCACGCAGCCGCCGGGCCTCCGCCGATCACCAAAACATCTGCCTTCAACTCTAGTCCGTCTTCGTCGAATTGACTCATTGTCTCTCCCTTCGAGAGATCTCGGTTGGCGGCGCCGCAAGGAATGAGTCAATCGACTCAATGTTGCGAAAGCTCGCTCAACTCGATGACTTCGAAAGCCGCAACTGACTGCATAAAGCTTGCCCGCGCCCTGACCGCAGCCCCAGACCGCGCGAATCGAGGTAGGACATCGCGTAGCGCTCCAGCTCGCTGCTTTGCTAGGAGCCGAAATGTTGCTGGGTCAGCACTCGTTGCTTCTGTCCGAGCAAGCCCCGAATCGCACGGCGCGGGCCACGGCGGCGTTTCGGCGATTTGTCTCGATGGGGAGCATGGTGTCTGCTATACGAGACCTGCACAGCGGGAGAGACCTCGATTCATGAGCCTGATCCGAGCAGAATCCGTCCGAAAAACCTATCGCGCCAAGAAGCGCTTCGGCAGCGGTGCAAAACAGGACACGCTCGCGCTGGAGAACGTCAACATCGAGGTTCGCGCCGGCGAGATCTTGACCATCGTCGGGCCGAGCGGCTGCGGTAAGTCGACGTTTCTGGACATCGTCGCCGGGCTCGTGGAGTACGACGGCGGCGACATCTTCCTCGAAGACAAGAAGATCGAAGGCCCGGGCTTGGACCGCGGCGTTGTGTTTCAAGGGTACGCGCTGATTCCGTGGAAGAACGTGCTCGACAACGTCGCTTTCGGACTGGAGGCGCAAGGTATCCCGAAGGAAGAACGCCAGGCCATCGCTCGGCGCTACATCAACCTGGTCGGCCTCAACAACTTCGAGGATCGCACGCCGCACGAGCTGTCGGGAGGCATGAAGCAGCGCGTGGCTATCGCGCGCGCTTTGGCGTTCGACCCCAAGGTTTTGCTGATGGACGAGCCCTTCGCCGCCGTCGACGAGCAGACGCGCGAGCGGCTTCAGTTCGAGCTCTTGCGCATCGTGCGTGAGACCAAAAAGACGGTGCTGTTCATCACTCACAGCATCGACGAGGCTGTGTTGCTCGGGGATCGCGTGGCCGTGATGACCTACCGCCCCGGCACCATCAAAGCCACCATCGACGTCGGGTTCTCGCGCAGCGAAGATAAACGCAGCACGTCCATTCGCTCCTCGCGCGAATTCAGTGAAATTCGAGAGCTTGTGTCACACCACCTCAAGAGCGAAATCGACAAAGCTCACGCCGCCGAGCAAGCCCGATGACGCAGTCATCCGAAACTTCTCGACCGCCGTTGACCGCGGCTCAACCCGCTGAAAGTGCGCTGCCCGCCTGGCTCGAACCCCGCGTGTTGGCGCGGCGCTGGACCGCGATCGGGCTGTTTCTGCTGGCTTGGGAGCTATCGCCGCGGCTTGGATTGATCAACCCTTCCTACGTCGCGCCGTTCTCGGAGGTCGCGCTCCGGCTCGTGACCGGGCTCGCGTCGGGAGAGCTGATCAAACACCTGTTCGCCAGCCTCAGCCGCTCCGTGACCGGCTTTGCGATGGCGCTGGGCTTTGGTTTACCGCTCGGCTTCGCGCTGGGCTGGTTCCAGAAGTTCGAGCGCTTTGCCGATCCGCTGATTCAGTTCATCAGGCAGGTTCCCGCGCTCGCCTTGCTTCCGCTGTTCATCATGTTACTCGGCGTGGGCGAGTTGTCGAAGGTCGTGATCATATTCTACGGCGCGCAGTGGGCTATTCAGCTCAACACCGTGAGCGGCGTCAAGAACGTGGACCCTCTTCTGATCAAGCTGGCCCGTTCGCTCGGGCTGAGCCGGCTGGATCTGTTCGCGAAGATCATCCTCCCCGCCGCGCTGCCCACGATCTTCACCGGCCTACGGCTGTCCGCCACGCGCGCGATCCTGATCATCGTTGCCGTCGAGATGATGGGCGGTAAGGCCGGAATCGGCTACGTCCTGAGAAACTCCGAGTACAACTACGACATCGTTACGATGTACGCAGCCATCATGTTGCTCGCGCTGCTCGGGCTATCGACGAACTACCTGCTGGTCGCGCTCGAGAATCACTTCACTGGTTGGAAGCCAGAGCCTACGAGGTAATGAGATGTTCGGCAGCGGCTGGAAGCGCCGGCTGGTCGTTTTTCTGGGATTGATCCTGCTCGCCGGCGTTGTGGTGGCGTTCAGGCGCTCTGCAGCGCAGGTCAACGACGACGGCTTGGCAGTGCTGCGCTTGCCGAACAATATCGCGGACGGCGCGCACATCGCGGATGAGCAGGGTATTTTCAGGCGACATCGGATCCGCATCGAATGGACCGGTAAGCAGATGCACGGCCCGGCGTCGATCGTATCGTTGGTCGCCGGTCAAAATGACGCGGCGGGTTCGATCAGCACGGCGATGATCATCGCGCGCAGCAACGGGTCCAAGCTGAAGATCGTCGCCTCGTTGAGCAACTCGACTCAGGAATCACCGCTCGTGCGTTACCTGGTGAAGGACGGCAGCCCGATCACGGGCAAGCCGGAGGACTTCATCGGGAAAAAAGTCGTGTCCAACCCCACGACGATCAGCTGGTACCCGATCGTGGTGTTGTTGAAGCGAGCAGGGCTCGACTATCGGAAGGTCGAATTCGTCTCGTTGCCCTCACCGCTCGCCACCGAACAAGCATTGCGTCAAGGCGACGTGGACGTCATCTCAGGGACGGATCGCAACCCGCCGGGCTCCAAGCTGCTCGTGGAAGGCGGAGTGCGCTTCATTCCCGGAGTCTCCGACTACGAAGTCTTGGGTATTCAGCAGACCAGCGGTTGGGTGATGCGAGAGGAATACATCCAGCAGCACCCGGAGGTCGTACGGCGCTTCGTCGCTTCTTTGGCGGAGGCCTACGAGTGGGCCGACCAGAACCCGGTCGAGGCCAAGGCCATCGTCAGTCGACGCAACGAGGTCCCTGAGGCCTATCGCAAATACCAGGGCGTCTGGCGCGGTGGCAACAAGACTGCGCTGGTGGATCCTTCGAGCATTCGCAAGTGGGTCGCCATTCTCGAAGAATTCGGCCAGATCCCCAAGGGTTCCGTCAAGCCCGACGACGTGTTCACGAACGAGTTCAATCCGGCCAAGCAGTGAGCGAGCGCTGAACCGGCGAAGCCCAGGGTTCGCCGGTTCTTGCGGCGCGCCCGTCAGTCGCGCGTCGGTTCGAAAACGCTCAGCGTGATGCGGTGCGGGATCGCGAAGGGTGCGTCGCCGTACACCTTCAAAGCTGCGTCCAGCTCGCGATCGAAGGCTTGCACTTGCGCGTCCGGCAGCGCCGCACCGATCCACTTGCTCGCGCGGATCCGACCGCGCCACGACGCGCGCGTGAACGTGAGGGGTTCGAGGTAGGAATGGAACGTGCGTAGACGGAAGTGCCCTGTCGACCAGGCCGGGACCGGGTCGTTCCTGTCACCACCCTGCCGGGAGTTCTTGGCGGCGGCCTCACTGTAGCGATGGATCAGCGTGTCGGTGGTTCGCGCGATCTCGCTCTGTTCTCGCGTCCAGATCAGCGAGGCGATCACGAGTACGCCGTTCTGCTTGAGCAGGCGAGGGACCTCTTCGACCATGCGTGTCGCGTCGAAGTAGCCCCAGCACATGCTCGCTGTGATCGCGTCGAACGTCGCGTCCGGCAGCCCGGTTTCTTCGGCGCGAGCAAATCGGAACGTGATGTCGAGCCCCGCGCGGGCCGCCGAGTCGCGGGCGGCAGCCAGCTGCCCTTCGGAGGCGTCGACACCGATGACGCGCGCACCAGCGCGAGCCAAGGGCAACGCCAGCGCCCCAGTTCCTGTACCCAGGTCGAGGATGTCCTGGCCGCGCAGCCCGATACCGAGCTCTTGCAGGAGACGAAAGAAGCTGTCCGGATAACCTGGGCGATGCTCCTGGTAATCGCGCGATGCTGGACTCCAATTCAGGCCTCCGCCTGGGACAATCGAAATGTGTGCTGCGGTCGTCATGGTCACCTTTCTGATCAGCGCTGGAATGGTCCGCGCAACGTGTGCAATAGGTGCGCAGCGTCGTTGACGCTGTTGCTCTTTCTGCCCGCTCCCCAGCCGAGGATGACGCGGTACTCACCGAGTCGCCCGGCTTCGCTCAGCTCCTCTTCGTTCACCGCGACGTGTTCGTTCGACTGCGGCGCAACGTAAAGCGCGTCCGCCGGACAATACGCCTCGCACATGAAGCAGGTCTGACAATCCTCGACCCGGGCGATCACGGGTGCTTCGTCGGGCACGGCGTCGAACACGTTCGTGGGGCAGACTTTGACGCAGATGTCGCAAGCGACGCAGCGGGTCTTGCTGATGAGCTCGATCACGGGGCAGCTCCGACGAGTGAGGGTTCGATTCGAACGACGCGCGGCTCGTAGGTCCGGACCGGTTCGTCTCGCAACCAGATTTCGTCCAGTCCGCCCGACGCCTGATAGTGAGTCAGGTTCGGGTCCAGGCTGGGAAAGTCTACTCGCCGATTCAAGCTCCGCGTCTCTTTGCGGCGCAGGCCAGCGCGGTAGGCGAATCGTGCCGTGGCCGTGAGAGCGGCAGCCGTGCGCGCGCGCTCGATGCCGCGTACGGTGTCGAGCGTCGGTTCGGTTTTGAGCTCGCGCCACAACGCGTCGAGTTTCGCGAGCGAGGCCAGCAACCCCTCTTCTGTGCGAAAGTAGTTGTTCTGAAGAGGTAAGACCTCGGCTTGCACGGCGCGAATGACTTCATCCGCGTCGAAGGCGCCGCCCGAGCCGCGCAGCCCCGCTGTGCCCACGGCATCCACGCGACGTTCTCGCGCTCGTGCGCCCAGCTCTTTCGCGAACTTCGCAGCGCCCGCGCCGGCCCATTGCCCACTGGATATCGTCCACGCGGCGTTGGGTCCGCCACCGCCCGAGCTCGCTCCCGCGATGAGTTCGCGCGTGGCGGCGTCGCCCGCGGCGTACAACCCCGGCACCGTGGTGGCGCACTCGTCACTGACGATGCGCACGCCTCCAGCCCCGCGCACTGTGCCCTCGAGCACCAGCGTGACCGGGAAGAGCTGGGTGTACGGATCGATCCCGGCCTTTCTCAGCGGCAAAAACGCGATGAAGTGCGAGCGCTCGATCACCGCCTTCACCTCTGGCGTGGCCTTGTCCAGGCGGGCGTAGACCGGGCCGCGAAGCAGCGCTCGAGGCAAGAACCAATCGACCCCGCGCTCGCGGGCACCCGTGTCTATCGGCTTGCCCTGCGCGTCGTAGTAGCTGGCCCAAGCGTAAGGAACGCCGCGGGTGACCGTGGCGTTCAAGGCGGAGGAGATTGCATACTGAGCGCTGAACTCCATGCCAGAAAGCTCCGCCCCGGCTTCCACCGCCATCAGATAAGCGTCGCCGGTGTCCGTGTTGCAACCGAGCGCGCGGCTCAGAAACGCGCAACCACCTGTCGCCAACACCACGGCACCGGCGCGCACGGAATAGTAGCTGCCGTCTTGCCGGCGGAGTCCACGCGCCCCGGCCACGGCGCCATCCTCGGCCAGGAGCAGCTCGAGCGCGGGGCTCTGATCCAAGATCCGAACACCCAGTCCGAGTAACATCTTGCGTAGGACGCGCAGGTACTCGGGCCCGTAGTAGCTGTTGCGCACCGGGGCGCCGTCCAGTTTGGGAAACTCGTATCCCCAGCTCTCGATCAGCGGCATGCTTCGCCACGTGCACTCGAGCATGCGCTCGAGCCAACGCCGATCGTTGAGGCCGAGGCCGGCCTTGAGCCGCTTCAGGACCTCCGCTTCGTGTTCGCTCGGCGGCAAGGCGAGAACGCCGTTGCCGGCCGCGGCAGCCGCGCCGCTGGTGCCCAGAAAACCTTTGTCGACCACCACGACGTCCGCACCTGCCGAGCGGGCCGCCCAGGCCGCCCAGGCCGCGGCGGGGCCGCCTCCCAGCACGAGTACGTCCGTCGCAAGCTCGAGCCCCGCCTGGCCAGTGGAAACGCGCGGGCTATTCGTTGGCATTGCTCGTGTCTACTATGGGAGACAGGTTCGGGGAAGGGACTTGGCTGCCCGACCCCGCGTCAGTGCAAACTGCTGCCCTGCCAGCAGTATCGAAGTCTGGATTGCTTCTGAGGAAGCAGCGGCTGGGCGGGAGTTGCTTCCTGGGCAACAGCGAAGCACGTGAGGTCGCGTCAATAGCCGATCACGGGATCAATCACGTTTTGCAATGGCTCCCCGGCAAGGTAGCGACGCAAGTTGTCGGCGAAGATTTTCCGCACCGTTCCGGGCGATCCCGGCCAGCTGTTGGAGATGTGTGGGCTCAGTCGCACCTTGGGGTGCGTGTAGAGCCAGTGGTCTTCGGGAGGTGGCTCGGGCGTGACCGCGTCGAGTGAGGCGCGCGCCACGATGCCCGCATCCAGCGCCTCATACAGCGCGTCCTGATCGATCAGCGCGCCGCGCGCGATGTTCACGAGGTGTACACCGGGCTTCAACGAGGCGAACGAGCGCCGGTTCAAAATGTGACGGGTGGACTCCGTGAGCGGGGCGGTCAAGATCAGATGATCCGCGTCCTTGACCAAGCTTTCGAAGGAGTCCACGAGCGTGACTTCGGGGATTGGGCTCGGGCGACTCGAGCGGCGAAGGGCCTTGATATTAGCTCCAAAACCTAGTGCGCGGCGCGCCACGCCCTCACCAATGCTGCCGAAGCCGAGGATCGCGATGTTCTTCTGATACAACGTGCCGAGAGCCGGTCGCACCTTCACCGCCGGTCGCGCGCGCAAGAATACCTTGTCCAACTGTTTCTCGTATTCGAGCAGCACGGCCAGGACCCACTCCGAGATCGGTACGGCCGCGGCACCTCGCGAGTTCGTGAGCACGCGCCCTTTGGCGATGCGCGCAATGTCCAGTCGATCCACGCCCGTACCGACGAAGTGCACCCAGTCGACGCCGCGTTCGGCGAGGTCGTAGACGGCGTCGTTACCGCGGACAGCGAACAGAATCTGTCCCGAAGCGTCCGCAGGAATCGGCCGTTCCGGCGGGACGGAAATGACGTGCACGCGGTGTTCGAGCTCGCTCGGAAGCTCGAGCTCACCGTTATACTGACTCAATATCCGGACTTGTGATGTGGCCATATTGTGTACCGCTAGTCTATTGGACAGGACGGGACAAGTCCGCTGTGCCATGCGACGTCTGCGCGAAAGTTCGCGAAACCTGCTGAACTCTCCCGAAACGGTCAATTCTGTTTCGTTGACGAAAGTATTTTGATGAAGCCGAGTCTTGCAAACAAGACAAGGGCAAGCTATCCATCACGACGTCGCCATGAGCCTCCACGCAGCATCCTCAGCAAAACTGGAAAACTCCGAGGAAGAGGGCCAGGAGCCGATCGCAGAGGGGACTCCCGTCGAAGAAGGCACTCCTGTCGATGGGGCCTCCCTCGCACCTGTCGCGAGCGATGTCTCCGCTGCCGCGTCTCGCTGGACGGTGCCATCCGCGCATTCACCGGCGCGCCGCTGGGAGGTCACCGCCATGGTGATTTTAACCATTCTCGTCCACGCCGGCTTTGCGTTGGGCGCACACCTGGATAGTAAGAAGCCGCGCGCTGCGAAGCGCTGGACCAAGGTGGAGATCGACGTGTCGAGGCCGCCGCCGCCTCCGCCCAAGGCCGTGGTGCCTCCTCCGGAGCCGCCCAAGCCAGTGAAGGCTGCGCCTCCGCCGAAACCGCTCGCCGCGGTAGAGAAGGTCGTGCCGGAGAAAGCGGCTCCCGAACCGCCGCCGCCACAGGACACGGGCAGTAGCTTGCCCTCGGATCCCGAAGGCGAACTCTTTCGCGGGACCGGCGGTCTCGGTACGGCTGCGCCCGCGCCGCCCGCGCCGCCCGCACCCGTGGTCGCGCCGCCGCCGCCCCCAGCGCCGGTCATTCAGGCCAAAGAAGGCGCCAATTATCTGAAAAACCCGCGCCCGCCGTACCCAGCTCGCGCTCAACGCGAAGGTTGGGAGGGCACGACGCTCCTGCGCGTGCAGGTGAGCGCGCTGGGCAAGCCCGGCAGCATTCAAATCCAAACGTCGAGCGGCCGAAGTGTGCTCGACGACGCAGCGATCGAAGCGGTCAAGCGCTGGACGTTCACGCCGGCAACGCAAGGCGGAACGGCCATCAGCGGCTATGTGACGGTCCCTATCGTCTTCAAGCTTCAGTAGTTGCCGATCCGCACACCGTAAATCCCGCTAGCTGAATATTCGAGGAGACATGTCCGACAGACTCAATGACATCATCGTGCAGGGCGCCTTGGCGGTCCTCATTCTGTTTTCGGTGGCAACTTGGGCCTTGCTGGCGGTCAAGTGGTTGGAAGGCTTCCGCGCTCGCCGGCAAGACGCACGTTTTCGCGACGCGCTAGGCAAATCCACGGGGCTGCCCTCGACGGAGTTGCTGAACAAGCACAGCGGGCCCACCGCGCGCGTCGCCCTCGCCGGCGTCACTTCCTGGGAGGCCAACGGAGTCGGCGCGAGCGCTGCGCACATCAGCGTGCCGCGTGAGATCCTCGAGCTTAGCCTGCGTCGTCAGATCCAGAAAGAGCGCCACACCACGGAGAACGGCCTGGCGGTGCTGGCGAGCATCGGGACCACGTCACCGTTCATTGGCCTGTTTGGCACCGTGTTCGGCA
>Ga0247764_1000650_pt1 | contig 12132 bp, 19 predicted proteins | sample UWRJL051202B4_FD_179932 | JGI IMG/M metagenome (GOLD analysis project Ga0247764, IMG submission 179932) | Plant litter microbial communities from Arlington Agricultural Research Station in Wisconsin, United States - UWRJ-L051-202B-4 | ecosystem: Environmental > Terrestrial > Plant litter >...
TGAGGCCCTATACGAAGGAAATGAACTGCCTAAACCTGCACGCGATGCTGCAGCACTCGTTGCGAGCAAAGTATATTACTTCCTGGGAGAGTACGACGAGGCTCTCTCTTTCGCCCTGGGTGCCGGGAACGCGTTTCAAGCAGAAACTCGTGCTTATGGATCCGAGGAATATGTGGAAACAATAGTCTGTGCGTAATTAGGCGCTCTCTGTCGCTGGATGCCTTCTAATTTTCTATTATTGGAAATAGCCAAAGCCATCGACCGGTATATTCAGGCGCGTTCGGCTGAACAGGCAGGGAGCAAAGAGAAGCTTGACCCGCGTCTTCAGTCGACTATTGAGGGTATCTTCGGACGATGTATTGCAGAGGGGGAATTCAAGCAGGTGTGTTACAGAGATAAATGTGTGTTCTTCAACTAAGCCCAGTGCAGGCCATTGGAATTGCTTTAGAATCCCATCGTTTGGATGTGATCGCTGCAATCTACTCCCAAACCAAAGACAGCTCTCTTCTCTCATATGCTATGGAAGGCATTCTTGATACGGGCTTCTCGCTCTCCTACCGTGACCAAGTCCTCCGCTTCCTCTTCCCTCTTTTCCCTCGGCCTGCTGCAGGAGATGGTTCTCCTCATGTCCACGCGCTCACCCGCCTACTCGTTACCCTCAGTGATCCATCGTTAACCATTCCTCTGCTTAATTCACTTGTAACTAGTGAACAGCTTCTGGCTTTCCAGTTTGCATTTGACTTGGTGGAAGGAGGATCCCAAGACTTCTTGGAAACTCTAAGGACAGAGCTTCCTGAAGGTGACGAGAGTACAAAACCCGTCTACGACAAACTCCGCACAATCCTTACCGGGAAGGAATCGGTCAAGTTCTATCGTGAATTCCTGAAGCGAAATAACCAAACAGACCTGCTCATTTTGAAGAACACCAAGGTATGCTACAGGCACGTACTACGGCTCAGTTATCTAACCTCAATATTCAGGATGCTCTTGAACCACGATCCTCCATATACCACACTGCTCTCACCCTTCAAAACGCGTTCATGCACGCTGGAACCACATCTGACGTTTTCCTACGCGACAATCTCGAATGGTTAGCGCTGGCCTCGAATTGGTCGAAATTCTCTGCAACCGCAGGTCTTGGTGTTATCCACAAAGGATATTTCGAGCAAGGTCTTACAATTCTTGGACCATACCTTCCCCAGAGTGGAGGCGAGAGCAACATGGCCGGAGCGAACTACTCAGAAGGTGGTGCACTATACGCACTTGGTCTGATCAATGCGGGATGTGGTAGTGATGTTACTACATACCTACGAGACGCGCTGAAGGCTGCCCAAGGAGAGGTCGTGCAGCATGGAGCTGCTCTCGGTCTTGGTGTTGCGGGTATGGGTTCGAAAAGCATGGAGGCGTTTGAGGACCTGAAGACTGTTCTCTTCACTGACTCCGCTGTTGCTGGAGAGGCCTCGGGATATGCGATGGGTCTGGTTATGCTCGGCACTGCTGCAGCCGAACCTGTTCGTGAGATGCTGCAGTATGCCCGAGAGACGCAACACGAGAAGATCATCCGTGGTCTTGCTATGGGTACAGCGTTTATCTACTACGGCCGACAGGAGGAAGCGGATGAGACGATCAAACTTCTGCTGGCTGAGAAAGTATGTCGTGAAACTTGTGTCTTGGACTTGACTGACTTTTTTCCAGGACCCTATCCTTCGATACGGAGGTGTCTACACATTAGCGCTGGCCTACGCGGGGACTGCGAATAATGATGCCGTCCGCAAGCTCCTGCACATCGCCGTCTCTGATACCTCTGATGACGTTCGTCGTGCGGCGGTTACTTCCCTCGCATTCCTGTTATTCAAGAACCCTGGACAAGTTCCTCGTATCGTCCAGCTATTGAGCGAGAGCTACAACCCCCATGTGAGATGTGGTGCCACTCTCGCGCTTGGTATTGCTTGCGCTGGAACAGGTCTTCAGGTTCGTCAATTACCTTATTTTATTAGCTCTATATCTCATTGGGATGTACATAGGACGCCGTTGAGATCTTGGAACCCATGACCAAAGACAGCGTTGACTTCGTCCGCCAAGGAGCCTTTATCGCACTCGGCATGATCCTCGTTGAACAATCGGAAGCATCGTCGCCAACGCTTGCCGCAACGCGTACCAAATACCACAAAGTCATATCTGACAAGCACGAAGACCCCATGGCTCGCTTTGGTGCTACCATTGGCCAGGGCTTCATCGATGCTGGAGGCAGGAATGTCACCATCAGTCTGCAAAGCCGAGCTGGAAGCACGAACACCAGCGCTATCGTTGGAATGGTTTTGTTCTGTCAATTCTGGTACTGGTATCCCCTCGCACATTGTGCATGCTTGTCTTTCTCTCCCACTGGAATCATCGGTTTGAATGGAGATCTTAAGGTAATGTTTACCGACTTGATCTCTGAATTTTACTAACCTTCTTTAACAGGCTCCTAAGTTTGAGTATACATCAAACGCCAAGCCAAGTCTTTTCGCATATCCTTCGACAACGAAACCTCCTAAGAAAGAGACGGTTGGGAAGGTTGCGACTGCTGTTCTGTCAACAACAGCAAAGGTCAAAGCCAGAGAAAAGAAGAAGGCAGCTGCTGAGGGAGAAACGATGGACTTGGTGAGTCTATTTCCATTGGGTACGAATTTGTACCTAACGGAAGTTCTAGGACACGAAAGCTGAGGATGGAGATGTTGAGATGAAGGCGGAGGAAGGTTCTCCAAAGGATGGGGATGTTTCACCCATCACCCAGTCCGTATCAAATCTTGCAGACGAGAGCAAACCTTCGTCTTCAAAGAAGAAAGCAGAGCCATCTTCTGAGGCCCGTCCCAACTTCTCAAGAGTTACTCCTGCCCAGCTAGGATACATCTCTTTCCCGACTGATGGGCGGTATCAGCCTGTGAGAGCAGTCTCGACGAAAACGACGCTATCAAAGAGCGGAAAGGCGGTAGCTGCGTCGCCATCATCTTCAGCGTTAGGTCTAGGTTCAGAGAAGTATGCAGGTGGCGGCGGCATCCTCATCCTGACCGATCTGCGGCCAAGCGAGGACGCTGAGTTCATCGAGGTCGAAACTGCACCGGCCCCGGCCCCGCCTGCTCCTGTTGATCCAATAGGCGGCAATCAGGCTGCAGCTGCGCCGCCAACAGGTCGCCACATTGCTCTAGATGAGAGTGCACCAGAGGCCGAGCCTCCGGAAGCATTTGAGGTGTGTTCTTGATCTTATCTTTCATTCAATGACGTTTCGCTCATGCATTTATTTTAGTACCCCTTCGACAATGATACATAGACACCCGCTGTACATAAGACGCAATCACGGATGTTGTTTTATAATCACGCTTCTTTCTTTCCTTCTTTATGCACACGCCTGCTCACTGTTAGTCTCAAGGTTACCATTGAGATCCATCCACACTGTGCTTGACGCAGACTTTTCTTTCGTAGTATGGCTCGTCCTCGCGTCGTGATCATTGATGACTATCTAGGCATCGGCCTTAGCTCCGCTGACTGGTCTCCTCTGGAGGATAGAGTCGCTATTGATGTTTTCAAGGACACCCTAAGCAAGGAGGACGAATTGGTTGAGCGATTGGAACCATACGCTATTATATGCGCTATGCGGGAACGAACTAAGTTTCCGCGCACGTTGCTGGATAGGCTCCCCAATCTCAAGTAAGTTGCACTGTATTGCTTTAAAAGGATGGCTCATGGTGATATTTTGGATTTAAGGATGATTGCCACTACCGGGATGAGAAACCTCGGGATCGACGCCACATATGCAAAACAGAAAGGCGTTGTGGTATCTGGGACAGGGGCAAAGGATGTGACCATTGAACATATATGGGCCTTACTTCTTTCCACAGTGAGGCACGTCGCTGCGGACGATGCGAATATCAAAGCCGGAGATCCCCAGTGGCAAACTACACTTCCGCTCGGATAGAACCCTTGGGTTGGTGGGCCTTGGAAGATTGGGCACGAAAACAGCCAAGGTAAGTTAGCGTTCCCACTCGACAACCTCAGCTTGTACAAGCAATAAAGTTTCAAAGAGATTTCTCCTCTCTGATATTGATCTAATTGTTTCCCCTCTTAGATCGCCAAAGCCTTTGATATGAAGGTCATCGGCTGGTCCCCGAACTTGACACCAGAACGGGCAGAAGCCGCTGGAGTTGGCTTTATAGCCACCAAAGAAGAGCTCTTCAGGAAGAGCGATATAGTTTCACTGCACCTCGTTCTTTCCGAGTCGACGAGGCACATTGTGACAAAGGATGATCTCTTGCATATGAAGCCGACAGCGTTCCTTATCAATACTTCAAGAGGCCCTCTGGTGGATGAGACAGCACTCCTTGAAGTCTTGGAAGAAGAGCGCATTGCAGGTGCTGGACTGGACGTCTTCGACATAGAGCCATTACCACTTGACCATCCCATCCGAAAAGCAAAAAGGGTTACTTTGACCCCGCATACAGGATATCTAGCGGATACGAGCTTCGAAGTGAGGATTCCTTGCTAGGGCTAAGAAGTCTTTCTTATTTGACTTTTATCAAGGTCTTCTGGACTCAGACCGTCGAGAACATCGTGGCATTCCTAGACGGGAAACCGTTGAGGGTGTTGGACTGACAATACAACTATTTCGGTGGTGATTCAATAAAATAGGTAGTCTCTGTAAGATATAGATTACACATCCGGTCCCGACTGTACATCCTCGATAAAATCACGAGTTCGGTCGTTTCGAATTCCGAATTTTACTTTGAATGGTTTAGGGTGACTGGGATCGAGAGGGTGAGTAGTCATGAAAACTAAAACAGGATCCAGGTGCTTCTCACCTAACAACTCCAGTGGTAAACTCAAGTGCAGGCTCGACAACATTCCCATCAGCGTCCACAAACTTCGAGATTGTGAAGGTGGACAGTATGTATACCATAGCTATCCAGGTAGAACTCATCGCAAAGTGGCGTCCAGGGCATATTCTGTTACGGTCAGTATACCATCATAAAATATGACTATCTACTGACTATCTACATACCTTCTACCAAAACCAAATGCACCCATAGCGATAGGATCTGGATTGATGCCAACGTCTTTACCATCACCAACTTGCAAAAACCGTTCTGGTTTGAATTTGAACGGCTCGGGATATGCTTTTTCGTCGTGCAGGATTGCCCTTCGATGGGTTAGACTCCCTCTCACGCAGCCAGATGAATATCCTACCAAGTGTTTGGTGTTACAGTTGTACCTAATGTACGAGGATGTCAGACTGGGCGCTCAACAATGACACAAGTCACCCACCAGCAGGAATTCGAAATCCCTTATATACGTCCTCCTCTGTTGAGGAATGAGGTACGGCTAAAGGTACCACAGAGGCCCAACGCAACGTCTCCAAGAGCGTAGCATCAAGGTAGGGAGTGGAAGGTTTATCTTTGAAGTTCGGTAACCTTATCCTATATGTCAAGGCGTCGATTTCAGCCTGGGCTTTTGCTTGAACGTCTGGGAAATGAGCCATGGCCAGGATAAAGGAATTGAGAACCGCCGCTGTCTGAAGCGTGTCAGCACTGTAGCCGTTAGTCGTCTATCACTCCATTTAAACTTACAGTATCCGATCCAGCTGCTCAGACATGAACTGTGAATTTTGCGAATAGATAAGATAAATGGGGACTATTCACCAAAATAGGCGATGGCTGCGCAATTCTTCACCACATTCTCCTCTGTGATATCCGCATTACCTTGGATTTTAAGATTGTGCAGGTTGTCGGAAACGAAAGATTGCTCTGCAGTTCCTTCCTCCTGTAAAAGACGTCAGGACTATTCACAAATGACGAAGTACGCAGGATTTTACCATTGCTCTCTTGACTGCGTCGAAGGGAACATCGCACAATTCTCGTACTTCCTTGTACCAGACCTCAGCATCCCTCTTGAACTTCGCGCCAGGAAACCAGGCTGTACGGAGATGGGTTATAAAGAATATACGACCAATTAAGGAGCTCACTCGGAATATGTTTCAGCGACGGGATATATTCCACCATATACGCTCCCGCGTGGACAACGTGAAGAAGAGGTTTAACGGCTTTATGAACCAAGGAGACGTAATGGTCTTGTTGAGACTGGACTTCGTGGCCGTACGTAGCTCGAATGAGAGAGGCAGCAAAGTATCTGAAAATGCATTAGAGTTGATGAGCTTTTGCAGGGGAGCTAGACCTACAGCCGAACGTGGGCGATAAAATCCACTGGCGAATCCAATAGGTTTTCCAAAAGTTTTATAGCCATTCTTGTGTGCAAAGGGGTCTGTTGTTCGATATTTCGTTGTTGGAAATACTGATGAAACAATCGTCTGTGGCGCCTGGAACAAGACAAGTCCTGATCAGGGTGGGTCAATGAGCCTAATATTGTGACATACCGCCAAAGATCTGACTGGCTCATATGGACAAAATCCCAGTCCCACCCCATTAATTCATTAGCCATGACCTAAATGATGTTAGATTCATGGGTGTCAAACAGAAATGAAGAATAGTACCATCCTGGGCCGGTCAGAATAGTTGACCGAACGCTTTTCTAGGAGTTCGAAGGCAGCCTCGGCTGAATTGAGGATAACGGTGCTGGTACCCAAAACGGAGACATGCATAACATCACCATACTTCTTTGCCCATTCAGCATAGGTGAGCCAAGCGTGCTTGTGAGGGAGATCATTGATATTGCCTATGAGTGGATATCCTTTTGGTCCAGGAGGCAGCGGTAGTAGGTTTCGGCGACGGTGGCGAAGAATCGACACCAAAAGAACAGAGACGCCGACGACTAGAGAAGTCAAAAGAGACGTCGCGGTAATCATGGAATGTTGCGCGTTTGGTCATCTGAGGGCTGCCTTATGTATGATGCACAAACAGATGTTGCGGTCATTGCAATCATGGTTTGATAGTAGAACCTTTGTTACCGAATGAAACTGAATAGAGAAACGGACCGACGAGGCGATAAGTAAATAGGTCTAGACCGCTTGCAAGTGAACTCAATTGCACTGTAGGCATGCCCGTGGAGATGCGTATGCGTCGGACCACCTTGATTGAATAGAACATAAGTTTCGAGAATGGATTGATAATCTGTGCTGTCGCGGTGGCAGACGGGAGAGTATGTCTTGGGCTTATCCCCATAGAGCAGGCGTGAACTCCCAGTTGATTGCTTGGGGGGCGGTAACAACAACCATTTGTAGACGCCAATGCGACTTCAATGTTCACATTTTCCAATGATATGGAATGACAATGTACGTTATATCTGACTGCTGGGTTTATAAATTTAGGATGTAAAGAGAAATCTACTCACAGGATCTCTCAGATCTCCAGGTATGGTTCAATCAAGGTTGGACTTGGATGATGCGTGGATAAAACGACGAGATGACATCTTTCGAAAACACTTAATAAATGGAGGTTGGGGCATGCCGTGACAAGTTTCTGGGGGGGTAAAGTCGCCTGAAGACGACGAAGCTGAATCCAACATTGCGTAGGAGAAATTTGACTTTCTGATACGAGGCCTCGTACTTAATCCGAATTCCAAGACAGGAGAAGTTGAGGCTATAGACAGTCTAAGTAGTCAATGAGGTATGACTGTCCTTTTGAAATTTGGAGGCGAAGAATCTCGAGTTTCTACCTGCTCCAATCAGATATCCAATTCCAACTTCGCATTCTCGATGAAACCACGAGATCGGGAATCTCGAAGCGCGATTTTCACTTTAAATGGCTTCGGGTGACTGGTCAAGTGCGATGAGCAATTTAGCAAAGCCGTCGGAATATAAATGCTTCTCACCTGACAACTCCGTCCGTAAATTCAATCGCGGGCTCGACGATAGTCCCATCAGCATCCACAAACTTAGAAATTGTGAAGGCGGAGAGTATATGTGCCATAGCGATCCAGGCAGAGCTCATTGCAAGGGCCCGTCCGGGACATACCCTATTTAATATAAGTATGTTCCCATGAAGTTCCAATGTCCTCCATACCTTCTGCCAAAACCAAATGCACCCGTAGTGATAGGATCTGGACAGACGTTGTTGTCATCGCCTGGCAAGAATCGTTCTGGTTTGAACTTGAATGGCTCGGGGTATGCTTCTTCGTCGTGCAGGATTGCCCTTCAAGGTGTCAGCCCCTCTTTGGCTACAACCTAGTGAACAATTTACCATGCATTTGATGTTACGGTTGCACCTATATGTCGAAGGCAGTTAGTCTGGGCTCGGAATGATCGAAAAGCACCTACCAGCAGGAATTCGAAATCCCTCATATTCATCCTCCTTCAACGAGCGATGGGGTAAAGATAAAGGTGCGGGAGTCCCCCAGCGCAAGGCCTCCGAGAGTATAGCAGCAAGATAGGGAAGGGAAGGCCTATCATTGAAGTCGGGTAGCCTTGTTCCACGTGTCAATGCGTCAATCTCAGCTTGTGCCTTTGCTTGAACATCTGGGAAATGAACCATGGCCAGAATAAAGGAACGGAGAAGCGACGCTGTCTGGGCCATATCAGTATCGTAATTAGTTATTGGTTCACTTGGACCTACTGTATCGGATCCAGCTGCTCGGAGATGTGCATGAGCTCTAAACTGCGTGAAAAAAGTGAGACAAAAGTGGATTATTCACCTATATATACAATTGCCGCGCAATTTTTCACAATCTCTTCCTCAGTAGGATCTGTATTTCCCCGTGCTTTAAGTCTTTGTAAGTTATCTGAGACAAAAGATGGCTCTGCGATTCCCTCCTCCTGTAAATAACATGAGGCAAATGCACAAAAATGAACAAATTCGAAATTACCATTGATTTCTTAACTGCTTCGAAAGGAACATTGCACATTTCTCCTACTTCCTTGTAAGAAACCTCGGCGTCCCTCTTGAACTTTGCACCAGGGAACCAGGCTGCAAGGAGGTGGTTCTTGGAGGATCTGACATCTGGTTCAAGAGGGCTCACCTGGGATGTGTTTCAGCCATGGGATAAATTCTACCAAATAAGATCCCGCGTGGATGACACGAAGAAGAGGTTGAATGGCTTTGTGAACCAATCCGACATAGTGATCATCCTGAGCTTTGACCTTGTAACCATACGCGGCTAGAAGGACGGAACCGGAAACATATCTGAGAACGCATTATTGAGGATAGAATTCTTTGAAGAGCTGGAACATACAGTCGAATGTGGGAGGAGAAATCGGCTGGCGAATGCAATAAGTTTTCCAACAGCTTTACGGCCATTCTAGTTTGTCCTGGTTGTTGCTTGTCGATATTCTGGGATTGAAAATACTGATGAAATACCCGTCTATGGCGTCTTGACCAGAATCAATTAGGATGTGATGAACAGGCAGATAAAGGGGATTACCGCCAGAGGTCCGAGTAGTGCATATGAGCGAAATCCCAATCCCATCCCATCAGTTCATTAGCCATGATCTGGATTATGTTAGATTCATAGTGCAAGGGAGAAGATAAAGAATATTACCATCCTGGGGCGATCGGAGTAGTTGGCCGAACGCTTTTCCAGGAGTTCGAGGGCGGCCTTGGCTGAGTTGAGAATAATGGTGCTGGTACCGAAGACAGAGACGTGTATAACATCGCCATACTTCTTCGACCATTCGGCGTAGGTTACCCAGGCATTCTCGTGAGGAATATCATATAAGTTGCCTATGAGAGGATATCCTTTTGGTCCAGGAGGTAGCGGTGGTAGGTTTCGGCGACGGAGACGGAGACGAAGAATCGATAGCAAAAGAGTAGAGACAACTAGAGAAGTCAAAAGAGACGTGGCAGTAACCATGGGATGTTGCTCTGCCTCCAGTTATCTGAGGGCTGCCTTATGTATGATGCACAGACAGGTGTTACAGACATTGCAAACATGGTTTGATAGAACCTTCGTCATAGAATAAGGTCGAATAGAGAACGGTGATAAGGTCTGGACCGCTTCGAATTGCACTGCAGACACATCCGCGGAGATGCCTTGATTGCATATCAATAGACTCATTTCTGAAAATACTACGCTTAGCGTCTTTATTTATATTTGGGGCGGTACAAACAGGATCTTACTGCTTAAGACGATGGTGGGGTCGGCAGAGGCACATTGGAGTAGGCCCCAAACGTGAACAAAGATAACACTACAAAATTAGGGTGAGCGACAAATATTTCGGCAATGGCTGAGCTCACACTTCCAAGTGAGCTGAAATTTGAGAGGAGGATGGATTAGCTGAATTTAACTTACTCTAAAAATTAGAGTTCAGCTTAGACGACGCGGGGTTTAGTGACTGGTTGTGGATAAGATGATGAAATGTGATCTCTCGAAAATACTTGCTAAAGGTGGGAGGTTTGGGCATGTCGTGATAACTTTCTGGGGGGTTGAAGCTGTAACATTGCGTAGTTGAAATTTGTCTTTTTGATATGACTTCATACTTGATCTGAATTCCAAGACAGAAGAAGTTGAAACTATAGACAGTCTAAGTAGGCAACGAGGAATGACTGTCCTTTTGAAACTTGGGGCCGAAGAATCTGGAGTTTCTACCTACCCTAATCACATATCTAATTCCAACTTTGCATTCTCGATGAAACCACGAGATCGGGAATCTCGAAGCGCGATTTTCACTTTAAATGGCTTCGGGTGACTGGTCAAATGCGATGAGTAATTGTGCAAAGCCGTCGGAATATAGATGCATCTCACCTGACAAGTCCGTCCGTAAATTCAATCGCAGGCTCGACGATAGTCCCATCAGCATCCACAAACTTAGAAATTGTGAAGGTGGAGAGTATATGTGCCATGGCGATCCAGGCAGAGCTCATTGCGAGGGCCCGTCCGGGACATACCCTGTTTAATATAAGTATATTCCCATGAAGTTTCAATATGCTCCATACCTCCTACCAAAACCAAATGCGCCAGTGGTGATAGGATCTGGGCAGATGTTGTTGTCATCACCTGGCAAGAATCTTTCTGGTTTGAACTTGAATGGCTCGGGATATGCTTCTTCGTCGTGCAGGATTGCCCTTCGAGGCGTCAGCCCCTCTTTTCTACAGCCTGGCGAATATCTTACCATGCGTTTGGTGTTATAGTTGCACCTATATGTCGAAGACCGTCAGTCTGGGCTCAAATTGATTGAAAGTACCTACCGGCTGGAATTCGAAATCCCTCATATTCATCCTCCTTCAACGAGCGATGGGGCACAGATAAAGGTGCGGCAGTGCCCCAGCGCAAGGCCTCCGAAAGCATAGCAGCAACATAGGGAAGGGAGGGCCTATCACTGAAATCAGGTAGCCTTGTTCCACGTGTCAATGCGTCAATCTCAGCTTGTGCTTTTGCTTGAACATCTGGGAAATGAGCCATGGCCAGGATGAACGAGCGGAGAAGCGACGCTGTCTGAGCCATATCAGTATCGTAGTTAGGTATTGGTTCACTTGGACCTACTGTATCGGATCCAGCTACGGATATATGCATGAGCTCTAAACTACGTGAAACAAAGTGGATTATTCACCTATATATACAATTGCTGCGCAATTTTTCACAATCTCTTCCTCAGTAGGATCTGTATTTCCAAGCGCTTTAAGTCTTTGTAAGTTATCCGAGACAAAAGATGGCTCTGCAGTTCCCTCCTCCTGTAAATAACATGAGGGAAATGCACAAAAACGAACAAATTCAAAAATTACCATTGATCTCTTGACTGCTTCGAAAGGAACATCGCACATTTCTCGTGCTTCCTTGTACCAGACCTCGGCGTCCCTCTTGAACCCTGCGCCAGGAAACCAGGCTGTAAGGAGGTGAGTCTTGGAACATCTGACATCTGGTTCAAGAGGGCTCACCTGGGATGTGTTTCAACCACGGGATAAATTCTACCAAATAAGACCCCGCATGGACGACGCGAAGAAGAGGTTGAATAGCTTTGTGAACCAATCCGACATAGTAATCATCCTGAGCCTTCACCTCGTAACCATATGCGGCTTGAAGGACGGAGCCAGAAACATATCTGAGAACGCATTATTGAGGATGAAATTTTTCAAAGAGCTGGAACATACAGTCGAATGTGGGAGGAGAAATCGGCTGGCGAATGTAATAAGTTTTCCAACAGCTTTACAGCCATTTTAGTTTGCACAGGCTGTTGCTTGTCGATATTCAGTGACCGAAAATACTGATGGAATACCC
>Ga0247764_1000651_pt1 | contig 12124 bp, 12 predicted proteins | sample UWRJL051202B4_FD_179932 | JGI IMG/M metagenome (GOLD analysis project Ga0247764, IMG submission 179932) | Plant litter microbial communities from Arlington Agricultural Research Station in Wisconsin, United States - UWRJ-L051-202B-4 | ecosystem: Environmental > Terrestrial > Plant litter >...
AGGGTTTGGTGCTTCAGCGCGTCGACGACGGTGACCGAAGCGCTGGTCTCGTCGGAAACGAACGCGGTGGCCCCGTTCGGGGAGAAGATCACTGAACGCGGCCGGGATCCGGTACGGATCTGAGCGACGGCGGTCAGCGTCTCGGTATCCACTACGCTCACTCCGCCGTCTTCCTCGGAAGTGACGTACACGATCAGACCATCAGGTCGCAGCGTGACCCCTTCTGGCTCTTTGCCAACCGGAATGCTTTTCACGACGGTGCCCTTATCGATGTCGAGCACGGTCAGCTCTGCCGTCTCTTCATTGGAGATGAACAGCCGATCTCCGTCCACGGACAAATCGAAGGTCTCCGGATCCTGCCCGCTGGGCAGTGTGCGCACGAGCTGGCGAGTCGTCGTATCGAGCACACCGATGCCATCCGCTTTACGATCCGCCGCGGGGAGCTGCGACTCGTCCACGCCGGGACCGCTCCTCGGCGAGCCAGACAGGGCGATGTACAAGCTGCGTCTGTCTTTCGAGAGCTTCACACCGCGCGGGCGCTTACCCACTGCCACGCGCGCTGCGACTTCAGCGCGTGCCGCGTCGATGATGATGATCTCGCCTGACTCTTCAGCGCTGACGTAGATCAGCTCTTCTTTTGGCGCGGCCTTGCGACAAGCCACGGGAGACGCGAGCAAGACGGCGGAGCTTAGCAGCAGGCGACGGCGGGAAAACGGCATCGCGCGGAATGTACAACAAGACCGCGCAGCTCGACTTGCGTTCCGGGTGCCACCGGTCCAAGAACCCCGGGAATGGCTCAGCCCCCAGTTTCGCTGCAAGAAGTTGCGCCGCGAAAGCTCGCGGCCGTCCGCCGGCTCGTCGCTATTGGCGAGGTCGGCCGCGTCTGGAGGCCCGCCCTCGACGAGGTCTGGGCGTTCCTACGAACTCAGTCGGGCCTCCACTCGGGGGGACACAACGTTTTTCTGTATCACCACCCGGCAGATCGGACTCAGCCGATGCAGGTCGACTTTGGCGTCGAGGTAACACGCGCTTTCGCGACTGCGGGCGACGTCCACTGCGTGGAGACGCCGGCAGGCGAGGCCGCCACAGCGGTGCATGTTGGGCGCTACGACCAGCTCGCGCGGACGCACGAAGCGATTCACGCTTGGTGCGCCGCGCAGCGCCGCGCCATCGGCGGCATGTCCTGGGAAATCTACGGCGACTGGACCAACGACGAAACCAAGCTCGAGACGACGCTCGTCTATCTGCTCGAGTGACGCCGGATGCGGCGGCTCACTTGGCGCGAGCTTCTCCTCGCGCCAACTCCGTGCGCTCCAGATGCCCGAAATCACCGGCCTTGGGCGGATTGCCGGTGAGGATGGCCTTGGCGACGCCAAATAGCGCGATGACTCGCGGCGTGTCGGACTTCAGGTAAGTCGCGGACTCAGCCTTGACCTCGATCAGCGCGATGCGCGGGTCGGCGGGGCTGCCATCGCGGTCGTCGCCTTCGTCGCCGAACCAGGCCTTCCAATCTGGCTTGTACAGCTGGCGAATCATCTCGGGATCCTGCGTCACGTGCGCAGTGCCGGCCACGGAGACGAACTCCCGCGAGCCGTCCTTGTAATAACCGAGGTTCACGTGTGGGTCGGCCACGATCTCATCGACTTTGCCGCTATTCACACTGGTAACGAACCAAAGATCCGTGCCAGCCCGCCGCGCCTGTGTCTGCATCGGGCGTGACACCAGTGATCCGTCAGGCCGTCGCGTGGTGAACATGGCCACGTCGATACCGTCGAGCAGCGTGTAGAGCTGATCGAGCTTCTTCTCAGTAGGGGTATTCGCTGCCTCTTCCTCGTCGCGTCGTTCTTTAGCCATGTCGCTTACCCCTGCAGGGTTCATGCCGATTTCTCTTGGCTGCTGCACAGCGCGCGCAGCGCTGGTATGCTGCGCGCCCTCGCTGCGGTTTTCATGTCCACGTTGCTTTCGGGTTATGGCTTCGACGAACAACACGGCCCCTACTTCGTGTTGGACGATTTGGCCGGCGGGCAGACGCGACGAACCCGCGTTTACGTGCGCAACGCGCCCTTGACGCTCAGCGCTACCGAGCAGCGTTATTGCACGGGCTCATTCGACCTCGACTCGTACGAGGCGTCGCCATGCCCGGAACAGGCGCAAGTCAAAGCCGATCTCGAGACCTGCTTTTCGTGTTTTCGCCGCACGGGCTTCAATCCCAGCTTCTACAACGTACCGAAAGACACGATCTCCGCGCAGCAGCTCGCTTACAACGAGCGGCCGCACGTCGTCTATTTGGCGTACTTCGCCGAAGGTTGTGTGAAGGTCGGGATATCTTCGCAAGACCGCATGTTCTCGCGTTGGCGCGGACAAGGTGCCCGACTCGCGACGCGGCTGGTCTCGGCGGAAGACGCCTATGCGGCTCGCGAAATCGAAGAGCGTGTGGCGCGTGAGGGCGGACTGCCGGAAGCACTACGCGGATCGCGGAAACGCCAACTGCTGAACCTGCCCTTGGACGTGGCGTCAGCAACCAACACGCTGGAAGTCACGCGCCAGCGCCTCGCGCGCGAACTCGACATCCACTGCGCCGAGGCCAGCATCCACGACTTGACTCGCGACTATCTGGGCTCGCACGGCTTGGACCTACCGGTCACGGACGTGAGCGATGAAGCGTCCCCCAACATCTCCGGAACTGGCATCGGCATGGTGGGTGACGTGCTACTCGTCGAAGAATCGCGCCGGCAATACATGTTGTCGTTGAAGGACTTGATCGGGCGCGTCATCAGCGTAGAAGCCACGGTGCGCCCGAATCGGCGTCGTCCGACGGCGGGACAACTGGGCTTCAACTTCGGTTAGGGCGCGCAGCGCCCGATGCGACCTGAGAAAGTCCGGCGAAGTAGTACTTAGCGGACGCGAAGCCGCAGCGCGGAGAACCGTTATTGGCAATCGGGCTGATTACGAGCTGTCGGCAGCACTCCGCGCCGCATCCCGGGTGCATTCGATCGTGACGGTGAGCTTAATACGCGACGTAACCACGAAGAGGCTACCCCGAACCGCAACGACAAGTACGCTACTGCGATCCTCCTCCGCTAAATCAACTTGTCTCTGCGAGGTTCCACCCCTTGCCGCACCATGCCTGCGCCATCGGCGACAAACACCCGGGGCGTTGCTCCGCGCATTCAAGATCACACGAGGGAGAGACACACGCTCCTTCGCGGCGCTGTAGCTCACGCCGACGCGACAGCTGTGCGCACGCGCAACCAACGCTGTCATGGAACCTCAGCCACAAAACCTTCGAAAATTGCCACGGGCACAGTGTCCGGCGGGAAAGCACCTCATTCGGCTCGCCCGCTGCTTCCGCGATGGCCCGGTGTTTGCGGCAGTCCCGAGCGAATCGAAGCCGCGCGCAACGTCGAGGCAGACACTGCCGGTCGACACGAACTCAGCTTCGCCGATTCATAACACGCGTGTGTTGGTGCCGATCGAGATTGCCAATCTGTGCAGTTCGCAGTAGAGTAATCCTGTCCGCTGGGGCACACCGCATGGCAGTACTGCGAAAGTACCACGGTCCGCGACGTAGTCGAAACAGCTCGAATTCGCGGATCGGCGAGCAAGGGCGTGATGTTCAGACCGATTTCACGTTTCGTACTTGGGGCGGAAGACGCAAGGGCGCCGGCCGGCGCAAACGCTCAGACGAAACCGTTCCTCACATCGTGAGACCGTCTCATTCTCTCCACCGCCCGCTCCACATCACCGTAAGAATGGTGAAGTCCGCGCCAGACTTACGGCAGGATCGGGTGATCGCCGCTATCCGGTCCGTATTTCAAAGGGTGCGCCAACGAAAAGGGTTTCGCCTCACGAACTACTCTGTCCAACGCGACCACATGCATCTAATCGCTGAAGCGACGGACCGCGTCGCGCTTTCGAATGCCATGCGGAGCGTCTGCAGCAGTCTCGCACGCGCCGTCAATCGTACGGTTGGGCGTCGCGGGCAACTAGTAGCTGAGCGTTATCACGCACGCGCGCTTCGGGTACCGAAGGAGGTGCGACGAGTGCTGCTCTACGTGCTCCGCAACTCGCATCATCATGAGAGAGCGCAAGGAAACTACTTACCGCCGTGGCACTACGATCCGTGCTCATCGGCACTCGAATTCGACGGCTTTGCAGTGCATCCGGAGTTCCCGCCTCCACCGCTGATCGAGCGATGTACCACCGTTGCACCTCAATATTCGTACCTTCTAGCGATGGGGTGGAAGCGGCACGGACTCATCGCCATCACGGAAGTTCCAAGCTGAAGCCAGCTGTTTGTGCAGCACCTGCGGGCAACTGGTTTCGGTCGGCGATGGTGTTAGAGTTTCTCCGCTGAGTCGACGTCGGTAGCGTGATGCGCCGAAGAGCGCAGCAGAGCTCATGGCTGAGCTTCAGAAAGATCCGGCGTATCAAGCTCGCATGCAGCGGCTTGAACAGCAGCAACGCGAATACCGCAAGCTACGGCAAAGCCGCCGAGCCCGTCTTGAAAGCTCTCGGTGCAATTGGCTTCCCGGTGGGCGCAGTGGGCGAACTGCGCCACGGCCGAAGAAATTATCGCGCGGCGGTTCCCACGCTGCTCGAGTGGTTATTCCAGATTTCAGATCGGCAGGTAAAGGAGGACCTCATCCGGCCGCTCTCCGTACGGTTTATTGCTGAACCTCGACGCGCGGCCAATGCAACGCTAGCTCACGAACTGCAGGTTTGACCGTCGCGCTCGCGAGCCCGTGTACTCGCGTTCTCGCGTCACGCCCTGGGACACGCCGAAGCAGGTGCCCGCATCGCACCGCCACGCTCGCTCAACGCCGGCGCGCTCAATCGAGCCCGAATCCGTTGCTCGCAAACGCCGGCGCGCTCAATCGAGCTCGAATCCGTTGCTCGCAAACGCCGGCGCGCTCAATCGAGCTCGAATCCGTTGCTCGCAAACGCCGGCGCGCTCAATCGAGCCCGAATCCGTTGCTCGCGAATGCTTTTTTGCGGCCGTCTTGAAAAATCAAAAGATTTGATATGGCTTTTCGCGCGCCGCGGCAAAAAGTCATCGCTTTCTTTTGCTGACGAGCTCTCCTGAGCGAAAAACCATCACTCCGGTTCGCCGCCGAGCTCAACTCCGCGCAAAACCGTCGCCTCGGTTTGCCCGCGATCTCAGCCGCGCTCGAAGTCGTTGCTTCGGTTTGCCAGTGAGCTCAGCTGAGCTCGAAATCATCGCTTCGGTTTGCGGCCGAGCTCAGCTGAGCGCGCAACGATTGCCTGACAACGCCGAAACGCTCGGAGGAGCCGCAGAGCATAGCTCTATCTGCGGCGCGTCACGCCGAGTCGCCGCAGTCATCGATCGAGGGGTGCCAAACGCGACTTGAACCCCATCCCGAGACTGGGACGGCACGCTCACGGGCTGCGGGGACGGGTGACCCACACATTCGAAGCTGATTAGCTGAGTTGGACCTTCGTCGCCCGTGCGGTGTCGAACACCGCGCGGCGTCGCGGTCACTTTCCGGAGCTGTGGGTCAAATAACTCAGCAACAGATCCGTCAGATGTTCTTGAATGATGGCGTCGTCGTACTGCGCGGGTCGCGGAAAGACGCCGCGGTGGGTGATGCTGAAGGCGGCGTTGCCTACGATATAGAGTGCCAAGTTCATGTCTTCGTGCCGGATGTCGGCCCGAAACGCGCGGACGAGTTCCAACAGGCCTGCGGCCGCTTGCGCGGCGGCTTCGCCCAAGGCGGGGAACTGCGGAATTCGCTGCATTTGCTCCAAGAGCGCGGCTTGGAGCTGGGGAGCTTGGGCGCGAAACGCGAAGACGGCCTGAATTACGCCGGTGATGGCTTCGCGCAGGGATGCCGGGCGGAGTTCGGTCATGCGCTGCAGCACGAAGGCTGCCTCGGCCTCGGCTTGGCGCTGCAGGAGCGCGGCCACGATGGAGTCTTTGTTGGGAAAGTATTGGTACAGCGAGCCGACGCTGGTGCCGGCCAGTTCGGCGACTTGGTTGGTGGTAAAGCCGGCGCCGTCGCGTACCAGAATGCGAGCAGCTGCCGCCAGGATGGCGTCGACCGTCTGTTGCGCCCGCTCCTGAGTGGGGCGTTTCCGGGGTCGAATGAACTCCGGGAGATCCGAGTCGCTGGCGTCAGAATGCGAGTTGCCGGAGGGCACGGCCAGCGAGCATACCTTCTTCCATGCAAACGGTGTTGGTTGCCGGGGCGAATGGCGCGCTGGGTCGGGCGGTGGTGGCGGCCGCGAAGCGGAAAGGTTTCCGCGTGCGTGCGCTGGTCCGTCGCGCGTTTTTGCCTGCGGACTTGGGCGCGGATGAGGTCTCCGTGGCGGATCCAGTGCGCGGAACCGGCTTGGAGAGCGCGTTTCACGGGGCGGAACGTGTGTTCTCGTCGCTGGGGGCGAGCGTGCTGCCGGAATTCGGTAAGGGTTATCGCAGCTTTCCGAGCGTGGACACGCCCGCGAACCGCGCGTTGATCCAGGCTGCGCAGCGCGCGAAAGTTCAGCGTTTCGTGTACGTCTCCGTCGCCGGTCACGAACAGCTCGGTCACTTGCGTTACGTCCGCGCACACGAAGACGTGGTCGCGACGTTACGGAGCTCGGGCGTGCCTTACTCGGTGTTGCGACCGACAGGCTTCTTTTCAGTGTTCGGGGGGATGTTGGAGGTCGCTCAGCGCGGCGTGATTCCAGAGTTGGGGGTTCCGGAGGCTCGCACCAACCCGATCGCAGACGAGGATCTGGCAGAGCTCGCGGTCGCTGCGCTGTGCACGCCGGACAGCTCTCCGTTGGAACGCACCGTTGGCGGTCCTCACGTCTATACGCGTCGGCAGCTCGCCGAGCTTGCCTTTCGAGCGCTGGGCAAGGAGCCGAGGTTTCGCGCGCTGCCGCCATCGGTGGTGCGCGCTCTTTCGCTGCTGATCCGGCCGTTCAATCCGCGCATCGCTGATCTGATGGCTTTCTTTCAAGCCGTGTTCAGCAGCGATTGTCTGGGTGAGCCCAGCGGGCAGCGCCGGATCGAAGACTACTTTGCCGAACGCGCGCGAGCGCTCATCCCCGCGCTTCCCGAGCGCCGCGGTAGCGCAGCGGGATGAGCACCTCCGGCGCCGCCACGTTGCTCCGCGCGGCCTGAATCAAGCCATGCGTGGGCGCCAAGGAGCAGACCGGGTCCGTTTGCGTGGCATCCCCGGTCAAATGAAACGCTTGGCAACGGCAACCCCCGTAATCGATGCTGCGGCGCTCGCAGCTCTTGCACGGCTCCGGCATCCACGCTTCACCGCGGAACGCCTTGAAACTTGCCGATTCAAACCAGATCTCGGACAGCGAGCGATCACGCACGTTTTCGAAGGTCAGGTTCGGCAGTGTCTGCGCCAAGTGACACGGTAACGCCAAGCCTTGCGGCGTGACGACGACGTAACGCTGACCCCAGCCGCTCATGCACGCCTTCGGCCGATCCGAATAGTAGTCCGGCAGCACGAACAAGATCTCCATGCGCCCCTTGAGCCGCTCCTTGGCGGCCCGAGCGACGAGGCGTGCGGCGTCCAGCTGCGCGCGCGACGGCAGCAGCGCCGTGCGATTGCTCAACGCCCACCCCAAATACTGCGTGTTGGCCAGCTCCAAGCGATCCGCCGACAGCTCCTCTGCGAGCGCGACGATCTCTGCCACGCGATTCAAGTTCTCGCGATGCAGCACGAAATTGAGGGTCAACGGCAGCCCCAGCTCTTTCACCCAGCGCGCTACCTGCAGCTTGTGTTGAAAGGAGCGCGTGCCCGCCATGCGATCCGAACTCGCCTCGTCCGGGCCTTGAATGGAGACCTGAACGCTGTTCACGCCAGCTTGTTTGAGCGCCGCCAAGCGTTCGCGTTCGAGCGGCAGCCCGCTGGTGATCAGGTTGACGAAGGCGTCCAAACGCGCAGCTTCGGCGACGATCTGCTCCAGATCTTGGCGCAGCAGCGGTTCACCGCCCGTCAGATTGATTTGCAACGCGCCAAGCTCGGACGCTTCGCGCAGCACCCGTTGCCAATCTTCCGTGCCAAGCTCGTCTTTGCGCGCCTGGTAGTCCAGCGGATTCGAGCAGTAGGGACAGCGCAGCGGGCAGCGATACGTGAGCTCCGCGACCAGCGTGTAGATGCGGTCGAACACGGGCGTTTCGGTCGACGCCGCTTCACTCGAGGTGGCCGCGGCGCCTGCGTTCATCGTGACCAGCCCTCGATCAAGCCGCGCTCCGCGAGCTGATCCAAGAACGCCGCGGTGTCGCGTTCGACTTGCTCCTGCGCGTGACCGTGAGCCTGCGCAAGCTCCGTCACGATCTGCTGGAAGCTGCGTTGGCCATCACAGAGCCCCAGGATCTTTTCGGCGCTGCCGTTCAGAACCAGGCCTTTTTCCGGAGAAAGCAGGACTTTTTTGCCGGTCTTGGGATCCAGCCGGAGCTTGGCCTTGCTGGCGACGCGGGGCTGATCCTCGGCGTGGTTCATGGGACGACGGGGACAGTGGGCGCTCGCTCGATGCTGTCGAGCATGTGCCAGAGGATTTCGGTCTTGCGGATCAACGCGTTCAGACACGCTTGCTGCAGCTCAGCCGTGTTCGCGCCCTGCACCACGAAGTCGATGGCTTCGAGCGAGTCGCGCCGCGCGCGGGTCACGCGAGAGCGGAAGTAGTCGAGCGTATCTTGTCTGATGAAGGGATAGTGCTTTTCCCACGCGGCGATGCGCCGGCTCATGATGTCCGGGGCGAAGAACTCCGTGAGTGAAGAGGCCACGCACTCGAGCAGGCTGCGTTCCCGCACGAGGTGCACGTAGCCATCGCAGGCGAAGCGCACGCCTGGGAGCACGTCTCGGCAGCTCGCCACGCGCTCGCGCTCGAGGCCCACACCGTCGGCCAAGCGCAGCCACAACTCGAGCCCGCCATCCTGCTCCGCGGTGCCGTCATGATCGCTGATGCGATGAATCCACGCGCGGCGAAACGCCGGATCCTCCGATTTGCTGAGGATGATGGCGTCTTTGATCGGTACGCGCGTTTGGTAGTAATAACGATTGAGCACCCAGCGCTGAAGTTCGGCTTGGCTCAGCCCCCCGGCATGCATGCGCACGTGGAACGGGTGATGATCGTGATAGCGCCGCGCGCCTTCTTGCCGGAGTAACTCGATGAACGCTTCGCGTTCCAGCACAGCGCGTGAGTTCGATTCAGAGCTCACAGCGAAAGCTCCATGCCGTCGTAAGCGACTTCCACGCCTGCTGCGGCGACCTGCGCGTGCTGCTCGGAGTCCTCGCGCAAGATGGGGTTCGTGTTGTTGATGTGAATGTACACGCGCCGCTTCACCGTCGAGCCGCGCAGGTACTCCAGGCTGCCGCGCTCACCGCTGATCGGCCAATGCGACATGTCTTCCGCGCGGCGTGTACCAATCCCAAGATTTATCAGCTCATCGCTGGTCCAGAAGGTGCCGTCGAAGAACACCGCGCCCACTTCGCGCGTGAGCTCAGCTAGCGATTCGGCGGCGCCACCGACGCCAGAAATGTAGGCGAGCCCGCCAGAGTCAGCGCTGGACGCGCGGATGCGCAGCCCGATGTTGTCCTCAGGCTCGGGCGTCAGCGCGCCGGCGTGCAGCGGCGGCTTGCCGGGGACGGGCAGCGCCAGCAACTTGAGCAGCGGCGCCCCGGAAGGCTGCTGTAATGGCAGCTCTTCACCAAGCTTGAGTTGTTGCCACGTGACCTGGCCGTCGAAGCGCTGCAGCGTTTTGCAGATCTGGTTTGCTTCCACGAAGCCAGCGCGCACGCGCTCCGTGGCGTAGACGGTGAGGCGCTGCGACTCGCGCAGCGACAACAACCCCAAGCAGTGATCGAGATCTCCGTTGCTGAGGATCACCCCGGCGATCGGCGTGTCGCGCAACGCTCTTGGTTGCAGCGGCCCGAACGCTTCAATCTGTTGTCGAATCTCTGGAGAGGCATTCAGCAGGAACCAGCTCTTGCCGTCGCCGCTGATGGCCACGCTCTCCTGGGTTCGCGCTCGGCCCTTCAACGTTCCGGAGCGCACGTCCTGGCAGTTCGAACATCCGCAGTTCCACTGCGGGAAACCGCCGCCTGCGGCAGACCCCAGCACGCGAACCAACACGACTCACACCTTTCTCGGTTCACGTTCAAGTTCGCGTCGAGCTCGACACTGGCCGAGCTCGACATCTGCGAACTCACGGACGCTCAGAACTGCGGCGACTCGTCACCGTCGAAGTCCTCTTGGTAGGACCCGATTTCGGCGTTCATCTCAATCTCTTCGAACGAAGGCGTTTCCCAGATCATGATCGACTCCTTAAGCCGAAAACCGGCAGAAAACGGTATCCCACGCGGATCCAGCAGCGTCAAGGAGCGCCTTCGCCACACGCTCTGGAACGCACTAGATTGTTTGTGTCGTCCCCGACCAAAGCTCACAAAGCCCCAAAATCATGGCTCCTCACCGCCGAGTGTCGCTCTCGAAGCCTATGTTCGTCACCATCCTGGGTGCGGCGCTGGCCTGCTTCGACACACACGCTTTCGCCTCGCATGAGGCAGCGACGAACGGCCGAACCAAACAGCGCTCGAGCGCCGGCAGCGGTGGCGGCGCGGCTAAGGAAGACCCAGCGCGCGACGGAACCCATGCGGGGAACCCCAGCGTGATGCCGAACGCGAGCGGCGCGTGAAGAAACGAAAAGGCGAGCACCGTTTTCGATGCTCGCCTTTCGTAAGCGCGTTCAGCGCGTCACTGAGGCTTCCAGGAACACAACTTGCCGTTGGCACCGACGACGATGCGTCCCTTGACGGCGATCGGCGACGTCCAGCGCTGCACGCCCGTACAACTTTCGCCACCCATGAACACAGTTGCGCCGGTGTCGCCGTCCACGCCGCGCAACTGGTTGCCGGTCACGTACCAGACGATCGGATCAGACTTGCCGTCGGTGGTGGTAGAAATCGGAGCGGTGTTGGTGCCCGTCTGTTGCACGCACCACGCCACGGTCCCTTTGGGCGTTGCGCCGCCCGTGAGTCTGATGCCCATCACCGTCTGCCCGGAGGTCTGCATGCCACCTGGGCAAATCGCGCCGCTGGCGAGACTGATGGCGATATAGGTGCCCATGGCCGTGGTGTAAACAGTGGGTACCGTCTTCACGCCAGCGGCCGGCATCGTCACGCTTGCTGCTTCCACCACGGCAATCTGTCCTTCGCTGCCGCCCAAGTTGGCGGGATTGAGCAGGAACAACTTGCCATCCTTACCGAGAATGGCGAGCATTTTCTCGGGAGTCGAGCCAGGAAGGTTGATCAGCGTCGTGTTGGAACCGCCAAGATCAGCATCCGCCTTGTCCATCGACTGCCAAGCAGCCGGATAGAACTGGTTCATGTCGTTGCGTTCGAACTTGGCGAGTCCGTTGATCTTCAGCACGGCCTCGCTGTCGGTAGCGCTTCGTGCAGACGCGCTGGCGGTGTTGTTGCCAGTCGACGGGAAGATGCTGGTGCCGTCCGAGGCGAAGCCACCCGCGGCCCAGATCGCATCGCCCTTGCTACCCAACGTTGCCCAGGCGCCCGTCTTCGACGGATCCGCAGCGTCGACTGCCACGATCCACCCGCGGTAGTCGTTGCAGTCGCCAATGAAGCCGCCGTAACCGACGTAGACCGTCCCGTTGACCAGCGACAAGGCGCTGCGTTGATTTTGGTACTGGGAGGCGAACGTGGCGCTTCCGGACTTCATGCCATTGACGTTGACGGGCCAGCCCGTCTTCGGTGCGCCGTCGCTCAGGGAGAGCGCATGGATCTCGTGGCGCGATACGCCTTTCCCTCCCCCTCCTCCGATCGCCGCGGCAACATAAACCGTACCCGCCTTCTCGTCGATCACGGGTGTGCTGAGGATGCCAACCGGATCCGACCCGAAGCAGCCCTGGCTCGCAGCCGCGCCCAGGGTCTTGCTCCACACTTCCGCGCCGGTGGTCTCATCCAGCGCTGCGACGACGTTGTCCGCGCTGACGGCGATGAACACACCTTTGCCGCCGGGGCCCTTCTCCGTGTAGAGCGGCGAGGCGTACATGCTGCCTTTGAACGTGGCAGCAAAGCCCTTCTCTAGAGCCATCTTTGCGGCTGCGGCTTTGGTGAGCGTGGGTTGAGTCCAGGTGCCT
>Ga0247764_1000652_pt1 | contig 12104 bp, 16 predicted proteins | sample UWRJL051202B4_FD_179932 | JGI IMG/M metagenome (GOLD analysis project Ga0247764, IMG submission 179932) | Plant litter microbial communities from Arlington Agricultural Research Station in Wisconsin, United States - UWRJ-L051-202B-4 | ecosystem: Environmental > Terrestrial > Plant litter >...
GGCGGCGCTGGCGGCACGGGGATCAGCCGCGACTAGACTCGGCCGGCACAGGAGGTGGGACCGTGATAATGACAGCAGATATCCGCGTCACCCAGTGGCGCACGCCGGAGCCGACCAAGGATGACGCCACGGCCCAATGGCACGACTGCCTTTGGGAAGTTGCGGCAGAACAGGCAACGCTCGAGCGCATGGAGAAGGACGGCGGAAACTGGCAGAACGCGGCGGACAAGATTACCGACACGGACATCGTCCGCCATCTCGATAAGATCTGCGACGACAACGGCTTTCGTCGTCTGGATGGCAGCGGCACGGGACGCAACCCCGACCTCATCCGGGACGGCGAACCCATCAAGGTACGGATCGATCCGCGGGATCTTACGAGCACGCCCGATGGCTTGTCCTCGGGGCAGGCGCGCACGCAATACGACCGGGTCACCGGTGGACCGGTCAACGTGGACCTGAATGTGAAGCGCCAACTGGATCGGTTCCTCGGCAACATCCCTGCTCTGGCGCAGTTGTCCGATCAGACGCAGGCCGAGCTCATCTCAGCTTATTCTCGCGATGTGGACTTGACGAAGCTCACTGCCCTGGTGAGCACCGATGCGTTCCGGCAATGCACGCCGCCGCAACAGCAGCAGTTGCTTGTCAACTACGGCAAGCCCGGCAACGAAGCGACCACGGCGACCATCGATCAGGGCGTAGCGGCAAATCCCAAGCAGGATCCCGACGGCGTGTTACGCAAGGTGCTCGAGACCGCCTTGTCGCCGCCCGTCGCGGACAAAGCCATTCCAATCGGCACGAGGCTCGATAGCGAGGAGTCCTTTACGACGGCGAACGGCAACGTCCGGTTGAGCATGCAGAAGGACGGCAACCTGGTCGTGTATGTGGATGACGAAGCGGTGTGGGCGACCGACACCACCTTCTGGGGCTTGCGGTTTGGACCGACCGGCGATCATGCGGTGTGGCAGGAGAATGGCAACCTAGTGCTGTATGCGTCGGATGGCAGGGAGGCTTGGTCTTCCGGCACCGCCGGCAACGAGGGCGCGCGACTGGAGTTGGGGGATGATGGCAGGCTTACGATCTACGACAAAAGCGATAAGAAGATCTGGGCGTCGGGAGATTAAATAGAGCCGCATTCTTAGGTTCCGTGAGGCGTCGCCCCACCCGATCTCGTATTTAACAACAGGAGACTCTCATGCAGTAGCGAAGGAGTAGCGATATGTGGCCGTGCCCGCGTTGCCAGATCATGCCCGCATGGAAACTGGGCGATGGACGCTTCAAATGCCAGGCATGCGGCACGCGCTACAAATGGAGATCGGTGTGGGACTGCATCCGGCTGCCGGACACCACCAAGGATCGATTACTCGATGCATTCGTGAACGGCGTGCCGGTTTATCGCCAGCGCTTCGATGGCGGCGCCTGCAGCGACAGCCGCGAACGCTTCTATCGGCTGGCCCGTGCCTGTTGCGCCGTCGAACAGGAGGTCTCGCCGTCAGCGGCCGTCATCGTCAAGTGCGGTCCGTCAGATCATCGAACATCGCGTTATATGCGCGGCTGGGCGCGGGCGGATGAAGTCGCAATCATTGGCCTCACACTGAATCGCACCGATGTGCGCATCGCGCAGCCAGACCTCTGCGCGATTAGCGAAATCGTTGCGCTGTTGCGTGAACGAGTGGCAGTCGGTGGCGTTTACTGCACGCGGGAGGATTCCGGCTTCGCCAATCTGCAGGTTCATGGCAGCTACGCGGTACTTCCAGCTCGCCTCTCCGATGCGATCGTACCTGGACGCATCGAGGAATTCTGGCGACATGCAAGACAGCGCCTGCAATCGTTGCGCAAGATCCCGGTTCGCTTTCTACCGCTGTATCTCGGCGAAATGTCGTTTCGCTTCAATCATCGCGAGCATGCTCAACCGGCATTGCTGCGAGAGCTGTTTCAGACGTTGTCCATGCAACAGGTGCAGCCCCTGCTCGGCAATCTTCCCAGCGGCGAGATCGCGGCATCCGCCGGTCCGGATTCATCGGGCGCTACAGTTAAATTCCGTGCAGCGCAGCCCTCTCATATTGGCATTGCAGTAGGTGGGGACTAACGTAATTTCACGGCGCCAGGATGGCGCCAGCGGGAACAGGATCTCCTGACTACTTAGGTTGCAATCAAGGCAGGTGAGCAACTTGAACAAGCAGCTTCGCATTCTCAGTGGCTTGCACTGTGGCGCCGAGAGCCGGCTGACGGCCGACGAAGGTTGTGTGATCGGGTCCGATCCATCGTGCTCCGTCGTGCTGTACGACCCCGGCGTTGCTGCCCGACATTGCGTGATCACGCTGGATAGCTACGGCGTCACGTGTCGCGCACTCGACGCAAGCATCCTCGTCGACAATCGTCACGCCAATCGCCGCAAAGTGGCGCCCGGCGAAGCATTGAGCCTCGCGGATTGCCAGACGATCCAGTGCGGCTCCGCGGTGTTTGCAGTGGGATCGGAAGACGCCGAGTGGCCCGAAGCGCCCGCGGCCATCGCCCAGTATCGCGACTCGGCTATTCAAGCCGTGCGCTCATTGAAGCGACTGAATCCCTACGCACTGTTCGCCGCAATGCTGGTTGCCATGACCTGCGCGATCGGTCTCGCCTACGCCGCGCTGTCCACGAACGAATTGGAATTGACGCCTGCACGGATCGCAGCGGCCAGGAACTGGCTCAAGACAGTCGCTCCTGCCGGCAGCGAGTTGCAGATCGGTGCCGAGAGCACGCGAGGATCGGGGCTCGTGCTGTCGGGTTACGTACCCCTCGCCCACCAAGTCACGCTCGTAACCGACGCGGCGCGCAGTTCCGGATTTCAGCCCCGCGTCGAAGTCTATGCGACGGACTTCATGGTGGCTTCCATGACGCGACTGGCGCAGCTCGCCGGGATTCCCTGCTCGGCGCAATACCGGGACGCAGGTCGGCTGGCGTGCGATCAAGCAGTACCGACGCAGGAGTTCGCTTCTCGGCTGCGTGTGCTTGCTCGCGACGTCGGCGGCCTGCGCGATCTAGACGTAACCGTGAAGCCGCCGCCGGTAGCGAGCCCTCCTCTCGTAACAGCGCCGGTGCAGATCACCCAGAAATTCTCGGTGCTGATGTTCCGCCACACCCGTTACCTCGTCGGCCGCCACGGTAAGAAATATCGCGAGGGCGAGGACTTCGACGGTTTCAAGATCGCCCGCATCGGCCTGGACCAGGTGCTGTTCGAACGCGACGGCACCCAGTATGAATTCTATGTCGCCGCATTGGCGGATGAGCGTCGCCAACCGGGCCGGGTCCGCTCGGTGCTGGATCCCTAAAGGCATCTAAACAGATCGAGCGCAGCGACATGCAAGTTTATCTGGACGAATCGGTGCAATTGGGCGAACTCGGCAGGCGATTGCTCGCCGATGCCAGCGGCGAGGTGTTCGCAGAGTACCGCGACGGTTTCGAAGCAGCTTCGCGGACAGCGCGACAGCGACTATCTCAGCCGCTGACGCCGCAACAGTTCGCAATGACCAAGGCTATAGCCGACAGCACTGCGCTGTCGGCGGAAGTGATCGCTGCCGTGTGGCAGTCGATGCATGCGGGACGATGAGCGGCAAAACCGCATATCGCGCCCACTATCGCAACCTTGAGAGTGAGGAGATCGACATGTCCAAAGAACTTTCCGCCGTCAATGGCGGCCTGGGCGATTACCAGCAATTCCTGGATTACCAGAAAGCGGAGAACCTGAAACTGCAGGCCTTCATGGTGCAATCGAAAGCGGAGGAAAACAAAAAGGAAGCCGCGCTGCAGGCAGCACGCTCGGCCACCCTCAAGTAGCGATTTCATCGCCGCGGGCGAGGTGTCCCATGTCAAGGCATTCGATCGAACACGAACCGATCAAGCAAAGTCGCGAAGCGGCCAATGCACAGCTGTTCGAACGAATGGCGCAGACCGGGCATCTCGCCAGCGAATGCGGCCTGCATGAGCAGGCCGAACGAATTTTCTGCGACCTGGTGACGGCTCGGCCCGGCGTCCCCTCGCCTTCCATTGCGCTGGCCATCGTGCGTTCCTGCGGCGGCAAGATGGCGCAGGCCATCGAGGACATGCGCCAACTGCGAATCGACCATCCCGATAACGAGATGGCGACTGCGGTTCTGGGCATGTTCCTCGCGCAGACACGGCATCCGGATGCAGATGAACTGTTCTGCGAACTGCTCGCCCGTGGAACAGATCCCGCGGCGCTCGAGGTAGCTCGTTTGTGTGTGAAAGACGCGGTGCCCGCAGTCATCGAACCGGCGCCCGATTCGCTCGAATATTTTCGCCATTTCAATATCCGACCCTGACCGAGGAAGATCTCTATGCAAGCCATACAACCCCTCGGATACATGCCGCAGACCTCCACCGCCACACAGCTCCCGGCGGCGCGTGAGTCGGTGGCGCGATTCGAAAGCCTGCTCTATGCACCGGGCGCGACATCGACTGCGCCTAATCCTACTGGCGCGATTGCATTGGGCTGGCAGCCCGAAGCCGGAAGCTTTGCCGCTCGCGCCTCCAGGCTGCGTGAATACGCCGATGAAATCTCAGCGCTGTGGCGCGCCAACGCGCAGAGGTCGGAGCAGATCATGAATGCGCCTGGCGTGTCTTATCGCGACCTGCTCATGTTCCAGCGCGAGATGAGTTCGACGCTGGTCAGCGTGGAGTTGGCATCGAAAACCTCTGGCATGGTCGAAAGCGGCGTGCAGACGCTGATCCAGCGCAGCTGACCGCCAGGGAACCCGCATGACAACTTCGTTGCAATTCCTGGGACAGCGCCGAGACACTGCAACGGTGCTACGTGTCCTGCTCCTAACGCTGCTGCTTGGCCTCGCGGGATGCAAGCAGGCGATCTACACGCACCTGACCGAGTCCGAGGCGAATGACGTGCTGCTCACGCTGCTCAGTGGCGGAGTGCAGGCACAGAAACGCCCGAGCGACGAAAAGAGCTTCGGTGTGTGGGTGCCCGAAGGACAGATCGCCACGGCGATCGAATTGCTTCGCGCCGATGCGCAGCCTGCCGAACACTACGCCAACCTGGGTGAAGTGTTCGCCCGCAACGGCCTGATCTCCTCGCCCACTGAAGAGCGCATTCGCTTCATCTACGGCCTGCAGCAGGAACTGGCAAAGACACTGTCGCAGATCGATGGCGTGCTGCTAGCGCGCGTGCACATCGTCGTACCGGCCAACGATCCGTTCGACAGTGGCGTCAAGCCGGCTTCGGCATCGGTGTTCCTGAAACATCGCGCCGATATGAATCTCCAACTGGCGGTCCCCGCCGTCAAGGACCTGGTGGTACGCAGCATCGAAGGACTCAATGCCGACAGTGTGTCCGTGAGTCTGTTCTCGGCGCGTCCCAATTTGACCGCGCCGGCACAAGCTCCGGTGGCGCGATTCTTCGGCGCACTCGTTACACCCGACAGCGTGCCGAAACTATGGATGACATTTGCCCTGCCCTGGGTGCTGGTCGCCGCGTTGATCGTGATGTTGCTGCACGCTGCGCGTGTAAAAGATGCGATTGCCCTCTTCGTGAATGAACGACGTGGACGTAATCGGCTGGTCGCCGCAGCAGCGAGTGCGAATGCCTTCGCTGCCGACTCCGCAAAGGATTTCGAACCCGCGGATTTTGCGGCCGGGGGACGTCGAATTGCGTAACGCGGACACACCGCAGGCGCCAGGAATCGCAGCGGCCGGGACGCCCGCCTCCGCTGCGATTTATCCGCCCTTCGAAGCACGAAGCTTCGAACTGCAATTGGCGTTCAATCTGTTCCCGGCCGCCTACGTGCATCGTAGTTGGCTCGCAGAGCTGCAGGACGATGGTGAACTCCCGCAACTGGAAGGCACCGCCGCCAGCGCGCCTTTTCGGATACGGCACTTGTCTGCCGCACTGTTGCGTCACTGGGGCCTGGATCGACAGTTCGACTACGACTTCTTCGATCATGCCAAACGCCTGGCGCTGCCCGACGCGGCGGAGCTGATCCGCATCGGCGGACTGGCCGGTGCAGTCTTGATGCGTGATCGCATCCGTCGATGCGTGGATCGCGCGGCAGTCATCGACTTGCAGCGGATGATAGGTGTCGACGCGCATCAGTTCGCATTGAGCCCCTTCGCAATGAGCCGGGACCGTCAGTGTGGCGAACTGTTGGATGTCACTGGCGAATGGTCCCGGGAGTGGCCGGCACGCAGTGACGCAGCACCTCCTATCGCCTGGGCCGCACATGGCGCGGCGCTCGTCATGGCCGCGATTCCTCGAACCGCTCCCGGTGTCTTTACCCGACTGCAGTTCAAATTTCCGCGTGCGTGGAGCGCAGACACAGCTCCGCGACTGAGCATCACTCCGCGCCAACGAGCCGTGCTCGCCGAGTTGTTGATCGACGTTCTGATTGCCAGCCGCAGCGAATGGCGTTGGTTGTTCGCGGCCGCGGAGCCGGCTCCAGCGACGCGGCAAGGAGCATCGTGATGTCGGGCCAGTGCGTAATCATCGACCGGACGAAGCTGGTGGACGTCACCGGTCCCATCGTGAAGGCGGCGCATTTCACCCAGATGCAGGAAGCAAGTGAGGTATTGCAGGAGGCCCGCCGTAAGGCCCGCGAGATCGAGGCCGGCGCGGACTGCGTACTCGAATTGGCGCGTATCGAAGGATACGCGCAGGGATTGCAGCAGGCTCGCGCCGAATTGTCGACGCAGATTGCTCAGACCACGGCACGCCTGGAATCGTCTTTTGTCTCACTGGAAGCGCGCATCGTGAACACAGTCATGGGCGCCGTACAGCAGATCCTGCGCGAGACCGACGAACGTACCGTCATGGAGCGATTGATTCGCCGTGTACTTGCCGAGCGTCGCACGGAAAAGCAATTGCGGCTGCGCGTATCGGCCAGCCAGTTCGATCAAGTCAATCATTGGCTGGCAGGCGTGCTGCGAGAATTTCCCGACGTGGAATTCATCGACGTGCTCAAGGACCCGAACGCAACGCCCGGCACCTGCGTGCTGGAAAGTGAGTTCGGCGTCGTGGATGCCAGCCTCGATACGCAACTCGCCGCCGTTCGCGGTGGACTGGTCAACGCATTCATTCACGGTCGCCTCGCCGCCGAACCTGCGCCATGACCACTCGTCACAGCAATCCCTCCATCGTTCGTACGGCGAGTCTTCGTACCGATGCTCCGGCTGATTATTTATCCAACGCGCTGGATGTAGCGCTCACGCAGATTGCACCGGTGGAGTCCCGCGGTCGCGTGGTAGACGCAGTCGGCACACTCATCAAGGCCAGCGGCCTGAGCGCACGCATCGGCGATCTATGCGAATTGCGCGATCCAGGCTCGGGCTGGCGCATGCAGGCCGAAGTGGTTGGCGTGGCTCGGCAGGCGACACTGCTGATGCCTTTCGGCGACCTGGAAGGCATCGGTGCGCAAACCGAAGTGGCCCATCTCGGTCATCCGCAAACGGTCTGCGTCGGCGATGCGTTACTGGGACGCGTGATCGACGGCTTCGGGGAACCGATTGACGGGCGCGGAGCGCTCGATACGGTGCTGCGTTATCCAGTGCGTGCCGCGGCTCCCGATCCCCTGACACGATCGCGCATCACTCGTCCCCTGCAAACCGGCGTGAGAGCCATCGATGGTTTACTTGCCTGCGGCGCCGGCCAGAGAGTCGGAATCTTCGCGCCTGCCGGTGCCGGCAAGAGCAGTCTCATGACGATGATTTCCGCCGGCACGGCTGCGGATGTCACCGTCGTGGGCTTGATCGGTGAACGCGGTCGCGAGGTCGGCGAATTTCTGCACGGCGCGGCACAGGTGGAACGACATGGTCGCACGGTCTACGTAGTGGCTACGTCCGACCGACCGGCGGTGGAACGCGCCAAGGCGGCGAACGTCGCCACTGCCATCGCCGAGTACTTTCGCGATCAAGGCAGATCCGTGTTGCTGCTGGTGGATTCCGTCACTCGCTATGCACGAGCGTTGCGCGAGATTGGATTGGCGGCGGGAGAACCACCTGCGCGACGCGGCTATCCGCCCTCCGTGTTCGGAGCGTTGCCTCGTCTGTTCGAACGCGCAGGTTGCAGCAACCGAGGTTCAATCACTGCCTTCTACACCGTGCTGGTAGATGACGATGAAGGCGGCGATCCCATCGGCGAGGAAGTGCGCGCCCTCCTCGACGGCCACATCATGCTGTCCGGAAAACTCGCTGCCGCCCAGCATTATCCAGCCATCGATGTGCTGGCGAGCCGCAGCCGTGTCATGTCCAGTGTTGCAAGCGAAGAGCAGCGCACGCTGGCCGCGGAGATGTGTTCTTTGCTCGCCAAGTACGACGCCATCGAAATGCTCGTCCAGATCGGCGAGTACCAGTCGGGGTCGGATGCTCGTGCAGACAAGGCTCTGCGCTGTCGCGAGGCCATGATCTCCTTTCTCAAGCAGGACCATGCGGGGACTTCGTCCCTGCGGGACACTCTGTCGCGATTGCGCAGCGTGGTGAATGGATGATCGAGCAACTCACCAAGCTACTCTCGGTGCGCGAAGCCCACTTGCACAGCGCGCACGTTCAATTCACACGGGCAGCCGCTGCGCACGCAGTGGTTGAACGTGAACGCACAGCGCTCGATGAAGAACTGCGATTGATCGGCGCCCAGCGTTCGGGATGGGAACGGCAATGGCAGCATTGGCTGCGCGCCGACGGCGTGCTGTGCCGTGGACAGGAATATAACCTCCTGCATCTCAGGCTCACTGCGTGGGAAAGCGACACACGCGAACTGCACGCTGAAGTGAGCGAACGTTACCGGGAGTCCGAAGCTGCTGTCGTCACTGCGCGGACGGTACTGCGAAGACAGCAGCTACGTGTCGATCAACTGCGGCGGGAACTGGAAGCCGCTATCCGCATAACGCGTTCAAGGAATTCCGCCCGAGCCGCATCGCGTGCAAGTGACGATCGGGTGCTACCGGGCAGAGTCGCCACAGAGGCGCTCGAACAGTCATGACGGAACCGACACGCATGCACATTGCAGGTACCGCGCTCACTGGCGCTGCCGCTCAGCATAAGTCGCCTACCGACACCCTAGCGGATGCTGCAGCCAGTGCCAGATTCAAGGCTTTGGTCGACGCAGCGGCGCTGCATGACTCGACGCAAGGAAGACGCCCTCATGGCGATCGATCGCTCCAGCGCCAGGAGGATCGACCGGACACGGCGCTGCCTTACTTTTCACTTCGCAGTAACGTTGAAACAGCGGCGTCCCCCGTTCCCTCTCCAGTCTCCGCGCGGGATGAGATTGTCGAGTTGCTCCGGCAGTTCTGCGCGGCACTGTTCGTTGGAGATGCCGCGAGCGCCCAAGGCAAGCACGTATGGCTCGCGTTGGATTCCTCTTTGGCCGGCGCCGCTGCCGAGTTCATTCGCGACGGCGCCGTACTGCGAGTCAACCTTCATGCGCGAAACGCAACGACTTTGCGGCTCATGACAGCACAGAGGGATTCGCTGCACCTGGCGTTGGCGAACGCCACCGAATTGAGCGTGCAGGTGGCAGTCATAGACGACGAAGGATTGTCCGATGGCAGCGCAGCCTGACCTTTTTCGCGGCAGAACGGTCGCTGTCCGCAGCGAGCAGCCGGACGTGCGCGAGTATGAAATGCCGGACATCGCGCCAGCCGCCCGAGATGCCATCAATACATGGCTGCGTTCTCGGACCAACTCACGATTCACCAACGATACGCGCGAATTTGAATTGGATTGGATCGAGCCGTCGTATGAGCACATGCGCTTAGGCATGCAGTTGCAGTTCGGCGGCCACGCAATACTGCTTGCGTTCGATGGATTTGCAGCGATCGACCCGCTGCTCATAGGCGAACCATTCGAACTGATGCCGACGCCGTTGCGCGACTTGGCCATGCAACGCACGTTGGGGCGATTCCTGACGGCACTCCCGAGCCAGATCGCGGACGCGGCGGATGTGCGTTCGATCCACTGGAGTGGCGACACTCTGCCACGATGGCAGTGCATGGTCGGATTCACGCTGCGACGCCTGCCGCAGCGCCTGGAATCGCAGGCGATCATCGCCGCCGCGGAGCCTGAAGGACTGCAATGGCTGCACGCGAGGCTACCGGTCTCCGCGAAGTCGACGACATCCGCGAGTGCGGATTTACCCGTGCCGTTCACCATCGTCATAGGCAGAGCTCTGGTGGAGATATCGTCGCTGCGCAATCTGGATCAAGGCGATGTGATCTGGGTTCAGACGGCTTCGGCCAGCCGCACCGGGCTAACGGCGCAGCTCTCCGCATCTCGTCCGAGCCATGAGGCGACTGGCAGGCAATGGACCTGTCGCATCAGGCACGCGTCACTGGAGATTCTCACTTCACAGCCTCGCGTTATCGACGCCGCGCACACTCACAGGAGGCCAACCATGAATGGCGACGAAACGCGCCTGGAAATCCCGATTACCTTCGACCTGGGCGAGCTGCGAGCGCCGGTGCAGGAACTCGAACAATTGCAACCCGGACATCTGTTCGAGCTGCCGCAGCCGGTCGGCGAATCGACAGTCTACTTGCGCGCGAGCGGCGAAGTGATAGCCGAAGGCCAGCTGGTGACCATAGGCAAACGGATCGGAGTGCGTATTGCGCGGGTCCGAATACAGAGGCCGACCAATGCGTAATGCATCGCTCGGAGTCCTGTCGTGACAGGCACGCCCGATCCGGTCGTCATCGTTCTCACGCTGGGCCTGCTGGCGCTCGCGCCGTTCATCGCGATCATGGTCACCTCCTTCGCCAAGATCGTCATCGTGCTGTCGCTGGTGCGCAATGCGCTCGGCCTGCAGCAGATACCACCCAACCTCGTGCTCAATGGGCTGGCGATAGTGCTGTCCATCTACATCATGGCGCCCATCGCGACGCAGATCTCGACAGCGGCACAGGAACGGCTGACGACGAAGCCGATGGAGTCGAAGGCCATGTTCGATATCTTCGACGCGGCCCGCGAGCCGCTGCGAGGATTCCTGAGCAAACACGCTCAACCTCGCGAACGGGAATTCTTCGTCAAGTCCGCTGCGCGCCTGTGGCCGCCCGCGCAAGCACAGGCGCTGAAGAACGACGACCTGATGGTGCTGGTGCCTGCCTTCACCGTCAGCGAGCTGACAGCGGCTTTCAAGATCGGCTTCATCATCTATATCGCCTTCGTGGTCATCGACCTGGTGGTGGCGAACATCCTGCTGGCGCTCGGCATGATGATGTTCTCGCCCACCGTCGTGTCGGTGCCGCTGAAGCTGCTGCTGTTCGTGCTGTTGGATGGCTGGTCCAAGCTCATCCACGGCGTCATTCTCACTTACCGCTAGGAGCACGCAGCGCCATGGAATTGGCCGATCTCGTCACCTCCGTCAAGCAGGCACTGTTACTGGTGCTGTGGCTGTCGCTGCCCGCCGTGATAACCGCTGCGGTGGTGGGATTGGCCGTTGCGTTCCTTCAGGCCATTACCCAGGTGCAGGACCAGACGATCTCCTTCGGCATCAAGCTGGTGGCGGTGATCGGTGCACTGGCGCTCACGTCGGTGTGGCTCGGCGGCGAGTTGTTCAACTTCGCGGACCGGATGTTCGCGGCCATCCAGAACATTCGCTGATCCCATGCGCCAACCGAACACGACCGACGCGACATGATCGATACGATCCGCCAATGGGGCGATCAGTGGCAGCCGGTGCTGATGACGGTGGCGCTGCTCATGTCGCGCATGCTGGTTGCGTTCTCCGTCATCCCGTTCTTCGTTGGCAACAGCGTGCCCGCGTTCATTCGGACGATTTTCGTGGCCGGGCTCGCAATGTCGCTGCTGCCGATGGCGATGGCCGATAGCGCGGTGTCCGCCATCCCGCTGACCGGCATGGCGCTGTATGTCGCCAAGGAAGCAGCCATCGGCCTCGTGTTGGGATTGCTCGCCAGCGCAGGCTTCTGGGCCCTGTACATGGCCGGGACCATCATCGAATTCCAGGCGGGACTGACTTTCGCCACCGCCATCGATCCGCTCACCGGCCAGGACGACTCGCTGGTCGGCGGCTTGTTGATGCGCCTGTTCAGCATCGTGTTCCTCATCACCGACGGTCTGCTGTCGCTGATATCGCTGTTGTTCGA
>Ga0247764_1000653_pt1 | contig 12100 bp, 8 predicted proteins | sample UWRJL051202B4_FD_179932 | JGI IMG/M metagenome (GOLD analysis project Ga0247764, IMG submission 179932) | Plant litter microbial communities from Arlington Agricultural Research Station in Wisconsin, United States - UWRJ-L051-202B-4 | ecosystem: Environmental > Terrestrial > Plant litter >...
GTGAGCGGCCAACCGTGAACCAAGATCACTGGGCGACCGCTGCCCCAGTCCTTCAAGTAGAGCCGAACCCCATCTTTGGTAGTGACATGCGTCATGCGCAGCGCGGGTGCAAAGTTCGAGCCCGTTTCCGCAGGCGTCAGGAAAGCTGCGCCAGCGCTCGCCGTCCACGCGGAGGAACGTCACAGCGTGGCAATCGCGCACGGCGCGTGCAACTCAGCGGCTGCACACGGCGAGGATCTGCTTCAGGTCCGTGTGACCATCGAGCACCTTCTCGATGCCGTCCTGAAGCAGCGTCTTCATGCCGGCTTTACAGGCGAGGTCACGGATCTCGTCGACCGACGCCTTGCGTTGGATCGAGCGTTTGATGGTGTCGTCGGAGACCAGCAGTTCGTGCACGCCGACGCGACCCTTGTAGCCGCTGTTGGCGCAAGCGTTACACCCCACGGCGCGCCACAGCTTCAGCGGAGAGCTGTAGTTTCTACGGACGAGCTCCTGAAACTCTTCGGCGCCGTACGCTTCTGCCAGTTCTGCGGTCTCGTTCTCTGACGCCGAGTATTGCTCGCGACATTGCTTGCACAACGTGCGCGCCAAGCGCTGCGCCAGCACGCCGAGCAGCGCGTCGGCGAAGCTGAACGGGTCCAGCCCCATGTCGATCAAGCGCGTGACGGTCTCGGGGGCACTGTTGGTGTGCAGGGTCGAGAGCACCAAATGGCCGGTGAGCGAGGCTTCGATCGCGGTGCCCGCCGTCTCTGCGTCGCGCATTTCTCCCACCATGATCACGTCGGGATCTGCGCGCAAGAATGCACGCATGGCGTGAGCGAAGGTGAACCCAATTTTGGGGTTGACCTGGACCTGGCGCAGGCCTGGCTGCGTGATTTCGACCGGATCTTCTGCGGTCCAAATCTTGGTGTCGATGGTATTGATCGAGCCGAGCGCAGAATGCAGCGTGGTGGTCTTGCCGGAGCCGGTCGGACCAACGCACAACACGAGCCCGTAGGGCTTGGTCACGACCGCCTTGAGCTCCGCCAAATTGCGCGCGGAAAGCCCCATCTGCTCCAGCGGCAGCGGCTTCGAGCCCGCCAGGATGCGCAGCACGATGTCTTCGTTGTTGTTGACGGTGGGGATGGTCGCGACGCGCAGCTCGATTTGGCGTTCACCGACGCGGAAGCGAATCTTGCCGTCCTGCGGCTTACGTCGCTCGGCGATGTCCAGCATCGCCATGATCTTGAAGCGCGCCACGAGCGGCATACGGTACGCCGACGGAATGTCCTGGTAGAGGATGCAGTCGCCGTCCACGCGGAAGCGCACGCTTGTCGTTCGCTCCTTGCCGTTCGGTTCGATGTGAATGTCGGAAGCTCCGCGACGGTAGGCGTCGATGATGATCTGGTTGGCGAGCTTGATGACGGCGTTGTCGGACTCTTTGACGGCCGAAGCCTCTGGCTCCGCCTCGGCGACCGCTTGCGCGTCGCCCGTCGCGAGACCCTTGAGGATCTCGTCCATCTCGTTGGCGCGCTTCTTGGAATCGACCTGATCGAGGTAGGTAGGGATGTATTTGTCGAGTTGCCCGCGCGTGACCACGACCTCGCTGAGCTGCTTCTTCGAGTGCAGGCGCACGAGATCGAGCGAGTCGACGGCCAGGGGATCCGCCATGGCCACCGTGATGGCGCGCGGGTCGGATTCGACCGGCAAGATCCGGTGCTTCTCGATGAAGTCGCGCGGCAGTTCGGTCACCGCTTCCAGGTTGATCGAGCAGGTGTCCAGATCCACGAACGGGAGCTGGAACTTGCGCGCGAGCGCCACCGCGAGATCCACCTCGGTGATCAGGTTCATCTCCACCAGGATTTGGCCGATGCGCTTGCCGCCACGTTTGCGCTGTTCGGCGAGGGCGAAATCGATGTCGTGGGTATCCGCGAGTCCCGCCTCAATCAACACCTCGCCGATGCGTGTGCCCTTCCTCTGCTGCAGCATCGCGGCTTGATCGAGCGCGGCTTGGTTCACTCGCTTGCTCTCCAGCAAGATTTGACCAATCGGCGTGCGAGGCTGATCCTTCTGCGCCTTGAGCCCAGCCTCCAACGCTGCTGCTGGCATCTTGCCTTCTTTGACCAGCATCGCACCCAGCGGCTCGTTCACCTCGCGCAGGTTCACGCCGTGGTTGTAGAAGAACAGCTCGCGGTAGGGTGTCTGGGGTTCGGCTGGCTTCGCGTACAGGCCTAGCGCGCCGGGTACGTCGGGCTCACTGAGGTCGACCAGGAACGTCTTGCCGCCGCTGACGTGGATCTTGAGCCCACCTTTGCGCGTGCCCGGTAGCGGTGGCGGGTCGGATGGGCCGCGATGAAAGCCGACGTACGCGATCTGCTCGGCAGCAAAGCGGGACGAGGCGCGCGTCTCCCGCGTGAGCGCCAGCGCGATGTCCGGGGCGTTCGGGCTGAAGCGGCTGACATAACCCGTGTGGCTCTTGCCCGTCACGAGCATGACCGTGACCTGGGCCATCGATGGCGAGAAATTTCGATCCGGGAGCATTGCGCTGTGCGGCACAACGGCCGAGTCGACCGGTACTGAAGCGTGCGGTTTTGCATCGGGTTTTCCGCGGGATTGTGGCCTCGGCGGCCCGTCTCTGGCTCCCTGGTAGGGGCGCGCGGTGCCAGGCGGGTGCCAGCGGGACCAGGAGTCTCCCTCGCTGACCTCCTGGCTGAGAGCGAGGCGGGCCTGCCGTCCCTGTGAATATTTCCAGCCGGGCGACCGTGCGCCGCGCGCTCGCGTGGACTTGTCGACTGGATGCAACTACTGCGTTGCTTTCGCCCTGAGTTTCTGGGATTGGGCTAGAGTTCGTACTGCCGAGATCCGATTGCGCATCAGGTCTGGCTGAGCCAAGGCTTCGATGCGGGAGCACCTAGGTGTGCGCCCGCACGGCGCTCAAGACAGACCCACTGGAGTTCGATATGCATCCCCGCCGCCGCTTGGTTCTTTCCTCGTTCTTGCTCCGTTGCGGAGCCGTTGTGTACTTGCTTGCTTCCTGCAGCCCTTCTTCGGGTGACCCGCCCGAGGTTTCGCGCGGTGGAGCGAACAACGGTACCGGCGGCGCGACGAACCCAGGCTTAGGCGGAGGGTTCCCGACCTATGGCGGCTCGGTTACCTACGGCGGCGCACCGAGTTTTGGAGGCAGCGGCGTCGCGGGCGGAGCCGCGAAGGGTGGCGCTCCGGGCAGTGGCGGCAGCACGGCGGTCACACAAGGTGGAACCACTTCCACAGGCGCCGGCGGAGCTACGGTAACGAGCGGCGGCGCAACCGCCGTCGGCTCGGGCGGCGCGGGCACCAGCGCCTGCGCTTACGACGGTACGACGGCGACCGACAGCAAGATTTTTACAGGCGGCTTTGGTGCCTCGACCAGCGGGAAGTGGTCCGGCTACGCCTACACCTATTCTTTTGGGAGCACCGCCACCACGATCAAGCCGCCGGCAGGAGCAATGAGCTGCTTCATGGGGGCAAAGTTGTGCGCCAAGGGCAGCGTCGCCATGGCCGACGCGGATGGCGCTGGCATCGGCTGGAGCATTGGCCAGACCATGGGCGGTAGCACGACCGCGGCGGTCGCTGTCGACACCCCCGTGAACTTCAAGATTGCCGGCGCTGGCGGCGGCATGCGCGTCGCCCTGGTCAACGGCAAGACGGAGTACTGCTACACCCTGACAGAGGCCGACGCGACCTCGGCGCGCGGCGCGACAGGTCTGACCGTGCCACTCGCCAGCTTCAAAACGGAATGTTGGGGCACGACGGGCCTCGCGTTCACCGCTACGACCATGGCCACGGCGATTCAAATAGCCGTGCCCGGTTCGGCAACTGCCACCGCGGCTAAGGCGTTCGATATCTGCATCCTGGACATCGAACCAGGCACGTAGCCTCGCGGCAGCCGCCAAGATTCACGGCTTCGGGTGAGCCATTCCCCGCGCCGGCCTGCACCTAAGACTCGGAGTCGATTGGAATGAGGCAAGGCCGGCCGGTGATTGCGCGGGGTTGTGTTGTGCGACGGGTGTGTGTGCTCGGGGCCACCGGTTTGTTGTGCTCGCTACTGACTCCATTGGCTGAAGCTGCGACGCCGCTGACTCCCGAGTCCGCGGCGTCGCCAGCTGTCAGCGAGCCGTCGGCGGTGATGATCCAACCGGTTCGCCGCCGCGGCTTCGAACTAGTTCGCGATCCGGGTTGGGGGTTGGGCTTGAGCGCGCATACGGGGCTGAGCGTGCTCAATCAGTCGGGGGGAATGCGGGCGCACGCCGTGGTTGGCGGCGCGCTCCGCGTTCGTTACTCGTACGTACAGTTGGGGGTGCTCGTCGAAGGGACGGACGACGCGGCTGGTGAACGCTGGCGCGCGCTCGGGGGAACGGCGGGCATATTTTTGCCCTATCGCAAGTGGCTCGACATGACGGCCGAGGTCGGTGTGAGTCAGCGCGCGCATCGGGATTCGGATCCGCGCTACGGCGCAGATGGGTATCGAGTCGACACGCCAGCGCTGACGCTGCGTGTGGGCGCGTCGGATCGCACATCCGGCAGCCTGTTTGGTGCGCGCCTGGGCGGCGAGCTATTTTGCGCGATCGATCTGAGTCGTAAGACTCGAAGCTGGGAGTATGGCGGCAGCGAATCCGTACCGCCCACCCGCGGCACCACCCGCGTGGGCGGAGTCTCGCTCGGGATCGGCGTGACGGTCGCGTTCGATCTGGCGCAGATTGGAGAGTAGTTCAGCGGGCGGCGGTCGTAGCTGTGTTGTCTCGGCCACCGACCAGCATCACGCCCGATTCGGAGTTCTCCTCCGTCACGTCGGCCTCCGGCGCCGCCGAACCCGAGGACCAGACCTTCCACGGCGCGCGTCCCGTGTCCCAGAGCTCGTTCAATTCGCGATATTCGCGAGGCGTGTCCATCGGCTGCCAAAAGCCAGGGTGGTCGTAAGCGGCGAGCTCGCCCGCGCCGCTGAGCGCCTGCAGCGGCCCACGCTCGAAGATGCTCGTTGGATCGTTCGGTACGAAGTCCCAGATGCGCTGGCCATCCAGCACGAAGTAGCCACCGTTGACCGTGCCTTCTCGGACCTGCGGCTTTTCCGTGAAACAGGTGACGCGTTGGTCTTCGATCACCATCTCGCCGAAGCGGCTCGGCGGGCGCATCGCCGTGACGGTCGCGATCTTGCCGTGGCTCTTGTGAAATTCGATCAGCTTGCCCACGTCCACGTCGGCGACGCCGTCACCGTAGGTGAGCAGAAATAGATCCACGCCCTGCAGGTGACGACGCACGGCGGACAGGCGTCCGCCGGTCATGGTGTCGGTGCCCGTCTCTGCCAGCGTTACGCGCCAGGGTTCCGGGCGCGGTCCGTTGTGCAGCAGCACTTGGCCGGGCCGGCTCAGGTCGAGCGTCACGTCGGCGAGCATGCTGCGGTAGTTCAAGAACCACTCCTTGAACAGCCAGCTCTTGTAGCCCAAACACAGCACGAACTCCTCGACGCCGTAGTGCGCGAAGGTCTTCATGATGTGCCACACGATCGGCCGATCGCCGATCGGCAGCATGGGTTTCGGTAGCAGTTCGTCCACGCTGCGTATGCGCGTGCCTTGCCCGCCGCACAGGATGACGGCTTTCAAGACGCGCGCTCCGAATTTTGCGGCGAAACGTTGAACGCGACGCCCGTTGATTGCGGTTCGTTCACGCGGCGCAGCGACTCCTGAATCGTGCTGGCCCGCTGGCACTTGCGCTCGTAAAGATCGCGCGCTTTGGCCGCGGCGCCGACGATGTCCGAGAATTCGTACTCGTCACCACGCAACCACTCTTCCGGGCCCACGTGAATGTGCTCCCAGGCCTTCATCTCCACCAGCGCGCACAGCTGCAGCAGGGGGCCGCGCAGCTTGGTGAGCATCTGAGTCTTGTGCGGCTCAGCCAGCTGGCGGATGTAGCGGATGTACTCCTCGGCGTTTTGCGTGACGTCGCGCCAGGTGCCCTCCACCACCAACTCTTTGCCGTAGTGCGCCAAAAACGCCAAGCCGTCGATGTCGATGTGCGCGGTCTCGGGTAGAGCCTCTTGTATGCGCAACATGGTCTCCAAACGACCGTTGCCGAAGGTGTAACCGGACAGCGGGGAATGTCGGAAAACTTTGTCCTCCCCCGCGGGCGCCGGCCATTCCAGCTTCTTGCGCGGATAACAATAGTGTTCGCCGAGCGACTCGACCGCGTAGCCGTGAATCAGCGTCGGTTCGCGCATGCTCGCCGCCGTCCGTGCGAAGGCGAGCGCGACGCCTTGCAGCGCGTAATCCGGAAACAGCGGCAGATAGACCGGAAGGTTCCGCGCCTTGATCTTGTCCCGCACACTCTCGTCCACCAAGACGTAGGTCGCCGAGAACGAGGGTCTTCCAAATGCGAAATACTCCCGCAGCAGCTTCTCCGGCTCCTCGAGCCCCTGGCGCTGGTAACTTTCTTCGAAGCGGACCGCGTTCGGGGGACCGCGACGGAACGTCTGGCGCGCGTACCAGCCGCAAGTCAAGCCGAGGTAGTCCGGCATCTTGTAGCGTTCGAGTGACTCGGCAATCTTGGCGACCCCATCGGGCAAGAACGCGTCGTCGTCGGCGAACAGAAAGGTATAGCGACCGCGCGCCTGATTGACCGCGTAGTTCCAGCTCGCGTACACGTCGAGATCCCGACCCGTGTTCACGTAGCGAATGCGTCGATCGTCGAAGCGCTTGACCGTCGCCTCGGCGCAGGCATCGTGGCTGTTGTCCGACACCACCACCTCGAAGTCGTCGAATCCTTGTTGCACGACCACGCTCTGCAGGGCCGATTCGAGCAGGTGTGCGCGGCGATGAGTCGGGAGAACGATGGAGATGAGCGGCATGGTAGCTATCCGGTGCTAAAGGTCGTCGTGTCTCGGCGATAGCCGAAGCAGCGGGACGCGGCGTTTTGGAAGTCGCGCGTCGAGCGGCAAAGGCAAGCCACGTGCCGCCAGCTTTCGAGGGTCATCTGTCTCGAGAACGCGCGGCGGCCAAACCAGGGCCGCTGAGCTGCGTCAGCGGCTTGTCGGCAGGGTGTCTAGAATCCGGCGCGCAGGGCCGACGGGGAGCGCTCACAGCGGCGCCGCACTGCGCGCCTCGGCAGGCGCAGCAAGCCTGTTTTGCATGTCACGCGCGGCTGGCGCGACCGTTGCACTCCCGGGCCGCGGCTACATGGGTCCCTCTACGTCCGAACTGCGTCAACAAATCCTGCAGCTGGTTGGCGAGTACTGCCGCCAGCAGTTCAGCGAAAAGCCGTTTCTGCCCGGCGCCACTCAGGTGCCTGTCTCTGGCAAGGTGTTCGATCAAGCCGAGATGTGTGCGTTGGTGGATTCGGCCCTCGACTTTTGGCTGACCGCAGGGCGCTTCGCGGCCCGCTTCGAGACCGATTTCGCCAAGCGCCTTGGCGTGCGCAGCGCGGCCCTGGTCAACTCTGGATCTTCGGCGAACTTGGTAGCGTTGAGCGCGCTCACCTCACCGTCACTCGACGAAGACCGCCTGAGGCCCGGTGACGAAGTGATCACGGTGGCGAGCGGATTCCCCACCACCCTCAATCCAATCATTCAAAACGGCTTGGTCCCGGTGTTCGTGGACGTTTCCCTCCCGACCTACAATGTGAACGTGGAGCAGCTGGCCGCGGCAATCTCACCGCGCACGCGGGCGATCATGCTGGCTCACACGCTCGGCAACCCGTTCGATCTGGCTGAAGTGATGCGGCTCGCCAAGAAGCACGATTTGTACGTCGTCGAAGACTGCTGCGACGCCGTGGGATCGCTGTATCAGGGCAAACCTTGCGGTTCCTTCGGTGATGTGGCGACGGTCAGCTTCTACCCCGCGCACCACCTGACGATGGGTGAGGGCGGTGCGGTGTTGACCCAGTCAGCGAAGCTGAAGCGCATCATCGAATCCTTCCGTGACTGGGGTCGCGACTGCTGGTGCGACCCGGGCAAGGACAACACTTGCGGCAAACGCTTCGAGTTCCAGCTGGGCACTTTGCCCTGTGGTTACGACCACAAATACACGTATTCCCACATCGGCTACAATTTGAAGCTCACCGACATGCAGGCCGCGGTGGGCGTCGCGCAGCTCGAAAAGTTGTCGAGCTTCATCGACGCGCGCCGCGAACGCTTCGAAGCGCTGTATCGCGGCCTCGCGGATCTGCAAGACTACCTCATTCTGCCGCAAGCAACGGCCGACTCCGACCCCAGCTGGTTCGGCTTCGTGCTCTCCGTGCGCGAAGACGCGCCGTTCACCCGCGATGAGCTGGTGCGACACTTGGAGCAACACCGCATCGCGACGCGCCTGTTGTTCGCCGGCAATCTGCTCAGACAGCCGGCCTACGAGGGCATGGTTTCGCGGCAGGTCGGCAACCTGGAGGTCGCTGACTTCATCGCGAAGAACACATTTTGGATCGGGGTGTTCCCCGGTCTGTCTTGGCGCATGATCGAATACATGATCGCGACTCTGCGCGGTTTCGTGCAGTCCCGCGTTGGAAATACGCTGGTTCGCAACGAAGAGTCGACGACTACGCAGACAGCGCCGAATACCACGCAAAAGGGCAGCGCGGCATGACGGGCCAGGCGGCAAGCGAGCTCAACGAGATCGAAGACACCGTGGCGGGCGCGCGCAACGGCCTGCCGGCGCTGCCGCACTTTCCCGCGGTGATTCGCGACGATTTACCAGAGATCGCGGAAGCGGTGGCGTCGCACTTGCGTGGGCTGGCCGGGCGCGAGCTGCTGATCACCGGCGCCACCAGCATGCTCGGCGCGTATCTAGCCGACAGTGTCGCGTACTTGAACGACATCGGTGCTTACAGCGCTCCTTGCCGGCTGAGTTTGTGGGTGCGCTCCCCAGAGCGCGCTCAGCTGCGCCTCGGCCACCTGTTGAACCGCAAGGACGTGACGGTAATTCGGCGCGATCTGCGCGAACCGTGGCCCAGCACGTTAACGCCGGACTACTTGGTTCACGCCGCCTCTCCGCCAGGTCCGCGCGACTACCTGGCCGATCCGATCGGCTCGCTCGACGCCAATACGCATTGCCTACGACCGCTGCTGGAGCGCGCCAAGGGTAGCGCTGGCGTGTTGTTCGTCAGTTCGAGTGAAGTGTACGGGACGCCCGATGCGGACGCGATCCCGACGCCGGAGACGTACGTCGGACGCATCGACCCGCTGAGCCGCCGCGCTTACTACGCGGAGGCAAAGCGCGCGGGCGAGACCTACTGTCGCGCTTATCACGAAGTGCACGGCGTGCCGGTCAAGATCGTGCGTCCGTTTCACATTCACGGTCCAGGGCTGAGGGCAGACGACGCGCGCCTGGTACCGGCGCTGATTCAGCTGGGTTTGTCGGGCAAGGCGCTCTCCCTCGAGAGCGACGGACGCGCGACACGCACGTACGGCTACGTGTCGGATGCCAGCGTGGCCATGCTGCGCGTGCTGACCTCGGAGCACCAGGGCGAGGCCTTCAACATAGGCGCCGATCAGCCGGAGACCAGCGTGCTCGAACTGGCCACGTGCTTGGCCGAGATCTTCCGTCAGACAGAGCCGGTGAAGACGCAAACTGCGCTGGGCCTGGAGACGTCGCGCGGCGCTCCGCAACGCGCGCGGCCTGACACCAGCAAACTCAAGAACCTGTTCGGCTTCCAATGCCGTGTGGGTTTGCGTGAGGGCCTGACGCGCACCGTGCGCTGGACCAAGCAGTCATGAGCAACTCCATTCTAAGAGAAACCTGCGCTGCCTTCGAGTCGAATCGCCTGGCTCGCGACGAGTTCTGGCAACAGATGCAGACGTTTCATCACGCGCTGGCCGACTATTCGAATTTGGTTGGGCGCGGTGAGCTCGCCAGCATCGAGATTCATCCGACGGGTCTCGTGGTGGTGCTGAACGACGGTGTCCGCATGTCGTGGCGGCCGGAGGACACGCGTAGCGTGCCGAGTGTGATGGTCAACCACGGCAGCTACGAGCCACGGGAAGTCGCCGCGCTCTGTGCGCTGGCAGAGCGGGCGGAGGTGATCCTGGATATCGGCGCCAACGCGGGCTTCATGGCGCTGAAGTTGGCTCGCGCTGCCAAGTCCGTGGCGGCGCGCGTTCACGCCTTCGAACCTGTGCCGAGCACGTATGTCGAGCTCGAGCACAACGTGCAGCTCAATCGCCTGTCGGGGCGGATTCGCCGGCACAATTTGGCGCTGGGAGAGGCGCCCGGCAGCGTGCCGTTTTTCGTGCCGGCCTTTCACGGCAGCGTGGCCGCCTCCATGCGGCCGTTGTTTCCAGGTGCGCAACGTGAAGTCGTGGTGACGATGTCGACGCTCGATACGTTCGTGGGCGAACAGAAGCTCACGCGGGTCGACCTGATCAAGTGCGACGTGGAAGGCGCCGAGTTGTTCGCCTTGCGTGGCGGCCTCGAGACAATCAAGAAGTTTCGACCGGTGCTGATGCTGGAGATGCTGCGCAAGTGGGCGCGCGCGTTCGGCTACCACCCGAATGACATCCTGGCGCTGCTATTGCCGCTCGGCTATCGTTGTTTTTCGCTCGCATCCGGCGTCCTCAACGAACACGAGCAGATCGACGACCGCACGGCGGCCACCAACTTCTTCTTGTTGGATCCGGAGCATCACGCCGTGGAGCTCGCGCGTCTGCGCGACGTGGCGCGCGCTGAGGAGCAGGTTGCGGAGCCAGCGACGCAGCGCGATCTCGACACCGGCAGTCGCGCCATGGCGCGCCGGGTGCGCGCGGATGTGCTGCGTATGGTGCATCGTGCCAAGGCCTCGCACGTCGGCAGTTGTTTGAGTTGTGTGGACGTGCTGGCGGTGCTGTATCACAGCGTCTTGCGCGTCGATCCGCAGGATCCCCAGGCCGAACGGCGGGATCGCTTCATCATGAGTAAGGGTCACGCGGCGGCGGCGCTGTACGCCACGCTGGCGGACGCCGGCTTCTTCCCCAGCGAACGGCTGACGACGTTCTGCGAGGATGGTTCGAGCCTGGCTGGCCACGTCGTGCACAAGGGTGTGGCCGGAGTCGAGGTCTCCACCGGATCCTTGGGTCACGGGTTGTCTTTGGGCGCGGGCATGGCGCTCGCTGCTCGCGGCACGACCGACCCATATCGCGTGTTCGTGTTGCTGAGCGATGGTGAGTGCGACGAAGGCTCCGTCTGGGAAGCCGCCTTGTTCGCGGCGCACCAGCGCCTGGAGAATCTCGTGGTGGTGGTGGACCGCAATCAGCTACAGGGTTTTGGCCGAGTAGAAGACGTGATGGATCTCGAGCCGTTCCCCGACAAGTGGCGGGCGTTTGGCTGGCATGTCGAGGAGCTGGACGGTCACGATCACGCGCAGCTCAGGAAAACCTTGAGCTCCACACCGCGTGCGCCGGGGAAACCCACGCTGGTGATCGCGCGCACGGTGAAGGGCAAAGGCGTGCGCTTCATGGAAGATCAAATGCTCTGGCACTATCGCTCACCCAACGAGGCTGAACTGGTGCGCGCGCTCGCTGAGCTCGAGGCGGGAGAGGCGACGTGAGAGCGGCGTTCGTCAGGGGCCTGCTGCAGCTGGCTGAGCGAGATCCGCGGGTATGGCTGCTCACGGGCGATCTTGGATTTTCCGTGCTGGAGCCGTTTGCGCAGCGCTTTCCGGAGCGCTTCGTGAACGTTGGCGTGGCGGAGCAGAACATGATTGGGGTCGCCGCCGGGCTCGCACATTCGGGCAAAGTGCCGTTCGTGTATTCGATCGCGAATTTTCCCACGCTGCGCTGCTACGAACAGATTCGCAACGACGTCTGTTATCACGAGCTTGGCGTGCGGGTGGTGTCGGTGGGCGCGGGCGTCAGCTATGGCACTGCCGGCTACACCCACCACGGCGTGGAGGATTTGGCCGTGATGCGCGCGTTGCCGAACATGACCGTGGTGTCCCCGGGAGATCCGCTCGAGGCGGAGCTCTTGACGTTGGCGCTCGGCCAGCACCAGGGTCCGGCCTACTTGCGCTTGGGCAAGGGCGGAGAGAAAGCGGTGCACGCATCGCCGCCTGCAGAGCTCGAGCTAGGCAAGGCCGTCACGGTTCGAGCTGGTCGCGACCTCACGTTGATCGCCACCGGCGCCCGGCTGCA
>Ga0247764_1000654_pt1 | contig 12086 bp, 11 predicted proteins | sample UWRJL051202B4_FD_179932 | JGI IMG/M metagenome (GOLD analysis project Ga0247764, IMG submission 179932) | Plant litter microbial communities from Arlington Agricultural Research Station in Wisconsin, United States - UWRJ-L051-202B-4 | ecosystem: Environmental > Terrestrial > Plant litter >...
TGCGATGCTGACGCGGACGCTGCTCGACATCAATGTGTTGCATGATCGCAATCCGGTTGCGGTCAAACTCGCCGACGGATCGATTCGCAATGCCTATACCGTCCGCCTCCTGAACAAGCGCGGCTTCGACCGCGTCATTGCGATCGATGTCGACGGCCCGGTCAACGCCACGCTCCATGTCGTGGGCGCTGATTCCGTGACGCGGGACCGGCCGATGATCATCCTGGCGCGCGATACGACCACTGAATTGCGGCTGCTGGTAACAGCGCCCGCGGAGAACAATCCCGCGAAATCCGCGCCCGTCCATTTCCGCGTGACCGACATCGGGCTCGGCGAGGTTGCCAGTGCCACCGATCATTTCGTGTCGCCATGATACCCCTGAGGAGTGTCCACATGAGACGGCAACAACCACCAGGACCCATCACCGGGCGCATGGTGTTCTTCATGATGGTGGCGTTCTTCGGCGTCGTGATCGGGGTCAATCTCGTCATGATGCGGCTCGCGATCCAGACCTTGCCTGGCACCGAGGTCGACAGCGCCTACAGCGCCAGCCTTGCTTACGAGAAGGAGATTGCCACCGCTCGTGCCCAGACCGCACGTAACTGGAAAGTCGATGCCCATGTCGAGCGCAGCGGGCAGGGCGGCGCGACGCTGCGGGTCGAGGCACGCGATAATTCCGGCCAGCCTGTTCCCGGCCTGACGTTTCAGGGCCGGTTCGAGCGGCCGACTGACCGGCGCGGCGACCTGCCGGTCGCGCTCACCGAAGTCGGGATCGGGATCTACCGCGGAAATGCGGAAGCCATAGCGCCGGGTCAATGGGATCTGGTGCTCGAAGGCGTCGCGGCGGGACAGCGGCTGTTTCTGTCCAAGAACCGCGTGTTGTTGAATTAGAGCTTGATCCGGAAAAGTGGAAACCGGTTTTCCGAAAAGATCATGCTCGAACAAAAAAGGCCGGACTATGCAGGCGACGCGAGACTTTTCACACTATGTCCGGCATCTCGGATCGGGTCTGTCGCATATCGATCTGGCGGTCGAGGGCGTCCATTGCCCCGGCTGTATGTCCAAGATCGAGCGCGGGCTTTCCGCGCTTCCCGATGTGACGCTGGCGCGGGTCAACCTGACCGACCGCCGCGTGGCGCTGGAATGGAAGGACGGCGCGCTCGACCCTGCTCGTTTCATCGACCGGCTGGCAGAGCTTGGCTACAAGGCCTATCCGTTCGAGCCGGTTCGCGCTGAGGCCGCGGAGACCGAACAGGCAAGCTTCCTGCTGCGCTGTCTCGGCGTCGCCGCCTTTGCCGCGATGAACATCATGATGCTGTCGGTTCCCGTGTGGTCGGGCAATGTTGGCGACATGATCCCGGAGCAACGCGATTTCTTTCACTGGCTGTCGGCGCTGATCGCCCTGCCGGCGGCCGCCTATTCGGGGCAGCCGTTTTTCTGGTCTGCCTGGCGCGCTTTAAGGGCGCGCAGCACCAACATGGATGTGCCGATCTCGATCGGCATCGTTCTGGCGCTGGGCATGTCGGTGATGGAGACTATTCACCACGCCGAACATGCCTATTTTGACGCGGCGCTGATGCTGCTCGCCTTCCTGCTGGCCGGCCGTTATCTTGATCAGAGCATGCGCCGCAAGACGCGGGCGGTCGCCGGAAACCTCGCCGCCCTCAAAGGGGAGACGGCGACGAAATTGGTCGGCGCCGATGAAATCAGCGTGGTGCCGATTGCCGCCGTCCAAGCCGGCGACATCGTGCTGCTGCGCCCGGGTGAGCGCGCCGCCGTCGACGGGAGCGTGATCGAGGGGCAGTCCAAGATCGACCAGAGTCTGATCACCGGAGAAACCTTGCCGGTGCAGGCGGGGCCCGGCACGGCCGTCTATGCGGGGACGCTCAACCTTTCGGGCGCCTTGCGGGTCAAGGTGTCGGCGGCGGCCGAAGGCACGCTGCTGGCCGAGATCAGCCGTCTGCTGGATAACGCCGTGCAGGCGCGCTCCCGCTATGTGCAACTCGCCGACCGCGCCTCGCGGCTCTATGCCCCCGTGGTGCATGCGGCGGCGCTTCTGACCATGCTGGGCTGGGCGGCCTACGGCGCAAGCTGGCACGATGCGATCGTCATCGCGATCTCCGTTCTCATCATCACCTGCCCCTGTGCGCTCGGGCTGGCGATTCCGGCGGTCCAGACCGTCGCCTCGGGCGGCATGTTCCGGGCCGGCGTGCTGCTCAATTCCGGCGATGCCATCGAGCGGCTGGCCGAAGTCGACCGAGTCGTGTTCGACAAGACGGGCACACTCACCTTGCCGGAGCTCGACGTCACGAACGCCGCCGATGTTCCGCAAGATCTGTTCGAGCTTGCCGGGCGCCTCGCACTTGCGAGCCATCATCCCGTCGCCGCCGCGGTGGCGCGGGCCTCGGGAGCCAGGACGCCATTGACCGGGGTCGAGGAGATCGCAGGCGAGGGCGTGCGCGGCCTGGTGGACGGGCTCGAAGTCCGGCTCGGCAGGCCGTCGTTTTGCGGCGCAGACAAGATCGCCAACGAAATCCTGTGCCGGGATCCCGAGGCATCTGTCGTCGCCTTCCGTCATGGCGAAGCGCGGCATGTTTTTGCAGTACGGCAGCGCCTGCGCGCCGATGCGGCCGGCGCCATTGCCACGCTTCTCAAGGCCGGGATCGAGGTCGAGATTCTATCCGGCGATCGCGAACCTGCCGTACGCCATGCGGCCGAGACGCTCGGCATTCATGAATGGCGCGCGAGCTTTACCCCGGCGGACAAGATTGCGCGCATCGAGGAACTGAAGCGACGGGGCGTCAAGGTCTTGATGGTTGGCGATGGCATGAACGATGCGCCGGCGCTTGCGGCCGCCTACGTTTCGATGTCACCGGTCAGCGCCACCCATTTGAGCCAGGCCACCGCCGACCTCGTGTTCCTCGGCGATCGCCTCGCGCCCGTCGTCACGGCCATCGGTTTCTCGCGGAAGGCGCTGCGGCTGATGCGGCAGAACCTGTGGCTGGCGGCGGGCTACAATCTGCTGGCCGTACCGCTCGCCATCGCGGGCCTCGCGACGCCGCTGGTCGCTGCCGCCGCCATGTCGGGCTCGTCGCTGCTGGTGATCCTGAACGCATTGCGCGCGCATCGCGGCGCAAGGGAGTTCGGCTGATGGAAGTTCTGGTGTTTCTGGTGCCGCTGGCGCTGACGCTCGGCGCCCTCGGCCTGATGGGTTTTCTCTGGTCGCTCAAGAATGGCCAGTACGACGATCTCGAAGGGGCAGGCTGGCGCGCGATTGCCGATGACGAGCCCACTGCCCAGAACCAACCCCTGGACGCGACCGAGACGAGCGGGTTCCTGAGTCGAGGCAATAGACCGCGCGAGAGCTAGAACGTCCTCACCGTCATCGAACGCCTGCTCAAATATCCCCCATACGACCTTCCCGCGGCGGTTCGAGTCAATGCGGGGCCGAAAACAACAGAGCGCCTTCAGGCGGTACAGGGTAACTCACCCCTATGTTGTCTACGGGGCAGACAACTCTACTTGGGAATGTAAACATTGTGACATGCAACGATCGACGCCTCGCATCATTGTGGACACCGTAGCGACGGCGGCGACGGTCGTTGTTTTGCTCTACCTTTTGTACGGACCGCCAACATAGCGGGACCAGAGCTTTTGCAATTGCCTGCTCGGCCAAATGGCAACGGTGACGATCCCAATTATAAAAATGAGAAATAGTATCGAAGCCGCATCCATGACACTTCCTCGTGTGGGGGCAGGGTCCAATCTCGCTAGCCGCGGGACGAGATAGTGAGCCACTGCGCGACATAGGTTCACGCTAGGCCTGTTTAGGTCGGTCGCAACGAAACTCCCGAATTAAGCTTGATACCCGCCAGGAAGGTTAAATCTGGAACCAGCGCAAAGGGGGCGTATCGTCGTCTACAGTGCTTTTGAACAGCACGGCGTGGCGGCCCTGCCATGCCAGTTCGGCGCGACGTCCACCGAACCCGCCGTGCCGAATTCCTTTCAGACCAGGCCCCGACCGATCCTAGGCCAAGGCAAGTCCGGGAGCGGTTGACGCCCTGCGGGACGCCGTGGACAAGCCGGTGGCGGCAATCGTCAGGATCGCCGTTTAAGTTGGTTCCACGAGATGGCCGCCGGTTCAGCCTGGCGGATGGCCGAGCCGAAACGCGCAGCCAGCCGCGTCGGATCGATGCGCCGACCGAACTTCGTCAGCGAGCCGCGCGAGAGGGCGTGCTTCCGCAATGTCCAGGCAATCACCGATCAGTACGCAGAGAAGGTGCTGGGCGACCGCGGCCACTTCCTCAACAAGCCTTATGTAGTGGACTAGCGGCGTGGGCCGCTTAATTATCCGATGGATATGCGTCAAAGGCGTGAGCGGCGGATTCAGAACATGTCAAGAATCAGTCGTCTATTTAAACTGATCAACGTGCTGCGCGCACGCAGGACGCCGGTGACGGCGCTATATCTAGCGCGTGAGCTGGGTATCTCGCGGCGGAGCGTATACCGAGACATTGAAACGCTCCGTTCGCTCGGGGCGCCTCTCGATGGACAGGCAGGTATTGGCTTTTGTTTGAGAGAAGATTTTTTTCTTCCGGAGTTCGCATTTTCATCGGACGAACTGGACGTGTTGATCCTTGGCCTGGCCAAGAATCGACAACGTCAACTAACTGTCCTCTGTGCTCAATCTTGCTGCGGTCGTCCGCTATGTCTGCTTGGCGTCTGGCTTCATTGTAAGCGTATGCGACCACAACGACGCCGATCACTGCGCCAACTAGCGTTGCTATGTTGAACACCAGTGTAGCAAAGCTGATCTTGTCAGGTCGCACCCATCGTGCGTTCGACGGAGGTCGGATAACGTCCCATGATCGATGTCTTCGTTCGGCGAAGGGAAGTTGTGGACCTTTGGCACGCAGTTGTTCCTCGGCTTCTGGAACAAGAAGATCGGCATGCTCGGGGCGCTAGGAACCTGCGCGAGACGGTCGACGCACTGCAATCGTAGCTCATAAGGCAGCTTACGCGATCTTGAACCGCGCGATGAGCATATCGGCCAGCAAATCCGCCTGCCGTATGAGTTCGGCGCTCGCAGTCCCTCCATCCGTCGTCCGTTCCGCGAAACTGGTCGTCAGGAGCACGATGAAGCGGACGTCGAAGTCAAGATCGCCAGAAGCGCCGTCCCGGACTGCCTCGGCTATGAAGCGCTTCGTCAGGTCGGCGCCGGCAGACAGGAGCGCCTGGAACTCTTCCGTTTCCTTTAGGTCCACCGATGCAACCCGGAGGGCGCGTCGAAGATCGACCTCAGCGGCCTCGATCAGGAAGAACTCGCGAATGAAATCGCGTAGCTTCACGGCGTGATCAGCGCCGGGGCGGGTAAGGATCGGCGACAGCCGCGCCAGCTGTCGTTCCCACGTCTGCCGGACGATGTGGAAGAGCAGCGCCTCCTTGTTCGGGAAGTACTGATAGAAGGAGGCGATGTTCACGCCGGCCTTGTCGGCCACCTTGTTGGCCGTGAAGCCGCCGAGTCCCTGCCGCGCCAGAATGTAAGTAGCGGCCTCGACCAACGCCTCGACCGTGGCGACCGCCCGGGTCTGTCGCGGCAGTTTCTTGGGCGAAAGATCGATTTGGCGCGGCATCGGGTAGGGCCCGTTGGATGTGATTAGCGGATACCAGTAAATGCTTATATTTGGTTTGCCGAGACATCATCGAGATGGAAGGTAAATCAGTGGCAAACACAGAAGAAATTCCCGTCGTCATCATCGGCGCGGGCGTGGCGGGGCTCACCTTGGCGACGTTTCTGCGCACCGCCGGGATCGGGTGCATCGTGTTGGAGCGGCGTGACCGCGGTTATGTGGAGACGCGGCAGCGTGCCGGCGTGGTGGACGCGTATAATGTCCGGACGTTCGAGCGCTGGGGCTTGGCGGACAGGCTGCTTGCCGGACCGGTGGCGCAGACGATCGACTATCGCACTAATGGCGTCAGCCGCGTGTTCGAGATCAGCGGCGACGACGGCAGCGAAGGCCGCTTCTGCACGCAGCAGATGCTGGTCAATAATCTGCTGCGTGTGCTGATCGATGAAATGGGGGGTGACGTCCGCTTCGACGTCGGCGACGTCTCCATCCGCAACGAGGAGGGCGCGCGGGCGCAGGTCGGCTACACGGATGCGGGCGGCGATCATGCGATCGACTGCGACTATATCGCGGGCTGCGATGCCGACCGGGGCGTCAGCCGCGCGTCGATTCCAGATGGCGTGCTGACGACGATCACCCACGATTTCGGCTATGCATGGCTTGCCGCCCTGGTTGAGGCGCCGGTGAAGGGTCATCCGATCATGGGTGTGAGCGAGCACAGCTTCGTCGCCCAGCTTCCGCGCGGGCCGCAGCGCAGCCGCTACTATCTGCAATGTGCGCTGACCGACGGGCCCGCAGACTGGCCCGACGAGCGCATCTGGAACGAAATCCGGCTGCGCATGGACGATGCCTCGATTGAAAACGCGGTCATCCATGACAAGGAGTTCGTGCCGCTGCGCTCGGTCGTTCATTCCCCGATGCAGTACGGGCGCCTGTTCCTGGCCGGTGACGCCGCCCATCTCGTACCGCCGACCGGCGCCAAGGGCATGAACCTGGCTTTGTTCGACGTCGATGTGCTGGCGCAGGCGCTGGTCAGCGCTGTGCACGGCGGCGACACGGCGGCACTGGCCCGCTATTCGGACACCGTGCTCCCGCGCCTGTGGCGCTATCAGGAGTTCAGCGCCTGGATGACGGACACCATGCACGATGCCGGCGACCCGACGCTGAACGGACCATTCCGGCAGATGGCGGCGCGGGCCCGGTTGGACGCACTGTTCAGCTCGTCCGCAGCCGGTCGTCTGCACAGCGACTATCAACGCGGGGTGGCCTGACCGACAGCGAGGTTCGGGCAGATGGCCTGCTGCGGCTGGTCTTTTAGCCGACCGATCGCAGAAACCCTACCAGCGCGGCATTGAAGGCGTCGGGAGCCTCGAGCTGGGGCCAATGCCCCACCCCGGCCAGCGACAGGAACCCCCGCAGCCCGGGAAGCGATCCGCGGAGCGAATCCTCCGTCGGGCTGCGCACCGCGTTGAGGCCGTCGGCTTCTCCGGTGAGGAAAAAGCTCGGCTGGTCGATGACGCTGCCGGCGTATGCGCGGCTGGCGACGGCGAAGAAGGCGTCGATCGCGCGGTAATAGTTCAGCGGTGCATGAAAGCCCGTCCGGCTGAACACCCGCACCATCTCTTCGACATAAGCGGGGTCGATGGTGGCGGGGGCAGCCGTCACGGGCCGCAGCATGTGCCGCGCGGGATCGAACGGATCCCACCGCGCGTCCGCCGGCGCCTCGCCCGACAGCCAATAGAGGCTGGAGGGAATGCTGTGGGCCGCATCCGCCCATTTCGCGTCCGCCGCGGCGCTCATCTGGTCGAACATGTAGAAGCCGTCGGCGCCGGCGCTGCGGAGCTGGTCGAGAAAGCTGGGCCCTCCCGGCTGGAGAAAGGGCACGCTGACACCGAACACGGCGGCAATCCGGTCGGGCCGCATCATCGCCGCGTTCCAGGCGATGTTGGCGCCGAAATCGTGCCCGACGAGGATCGCGCGACCGAGCTCGAAGTGATCGAGCACGGCGATCACGTCGCCCACCGTGTGAAACGGCGTGTAGAGGCTGGCGTCGGCGGGCGCGTCGCTGTCGCCATAACCGCGCATGTCGAACGCGATCGCATGAAAGCCGGCGTCGGCCGTCGCCTGCATCGCCCGACGCCAACTGGCCCAGGTTGTGGGAAACCCATGACAGAACAGGACGGCGGGGCCGTGGCCCTGCTCGACGACGTGGAGGCGGATGCCGGCAGCATCGACGATATGGTGCTGTAGCTCGCTCATGCCCATTGCATCCCACGTTCGAAAGGGATGGTCAATACGATCGTATTAGGCGTAAAGAGCAGCATGCTACCGACAATCGAATCCACGCAACGCGATCTGCTGGTGGAAACCGGTGCGCGGCTCTTCCACGAACGAGGCTATACCGCGACCGGCGTGCGCCAGGTCGCTGCGGCCGCCGGCGTGCCGTTGGGATCCTTCACCAACCATTTCCGCTCCAAGGAGCAATTCGCGCTCGGAGCATTGGAGCATTATGTCGCTCGGCTCGACGAGATCATGGACGCGACCCTGGACGACGGATCGCGCCCGCCGGCACGGCGCATCCACGCCTATTTCGATGCCATCGAACGCGCGCTCGGAGAGCATGACTGGGGCGTCGGCTGCCTGATCCCCGATTTGGCGACCGAGACGCCAGCGCATAGCGAGGTCCTTCGCCACGCGCTGGCTCGCGTCCTGGAGCGGCAGACCGCGGCATTCGCCGGGGTCTTGCGCGGTCTGACGAAGCCCGACGAGGCGGACGATCTCGCCGCGGTGCTGCTTGCGGCCTGGCATGGAACGCTGCTGCGCATGAAAGTGGAGCGCTCCGGCGCGCCCGTCGCGCGGTTCAAGCGGACGCTGCAGCGCCTCCTGCCGGCGTAGCGCCGCCTGCGACCATTGCGCCGCGGACCGTGTCCGTCTAGTTAACGCATGTCGCGAAAAATGACGGCCCGGTCCCAGGCTGCTCGTCACGCACAAGCCGATCTTCGGATCGACCAGCGGCTCCAGAACCACCGCGGTGATCGACACGCACGACGTGGCGATCCCGGGAGCAGGAGCGCGCTCATGCAAGACACTATTACTATCATCGGTGCCGGCCTCGGCGGCCTCATCCTGGCGTGCGTCCTACGCCGGCATGGGATCGATGCCGTCATCTACGAAGGGGAGGTATCGCAAAAGGCACGCAGCCAGGGCGGGTTGCTGGACATGCACGAGCATGGCGGCCAGCGCGCCCTGCTGGATGCGGGACTGTTCGAGCAATTCCGCCGCCTGGTTCGCCCAGGGGAAGACGCAAAGCGAATCGTCGACAAACACGGCGCGGTGCTGCTCGACAAGCCTGGAGATCCCGCTTCCGCCCATCCGGAAGTCGATCGCGGCGAACTGCGCCGAATGCTGATCGAAGGGCTTCCGGCCGACGCGATCCGGTGGGGCCGCAAGGTGCGCGCCGTCCACACAGCGAGCGAGGGCAAGCACCGCGTCGACTTTGCCGACGGCGCGCAGATCGCGGCGCGGCTCCTCGTCGGCGCGGATGGTGCGTGGTCGAAGGTGCGGCCGCTGCTGTCGAACGCGCAACCGCGCTATGCCGGCACCTGTTTCATCGAGACGCATCTGCCCGCCGGCGATCCCCGTGCGACGGCGGCGGCTGCGGTGATCGGCAGCGGCACGCTGATGGCGCTGGCGCCGGGGCAGGGCATCCTGGCGCACCGCAATGGTGACGGCAGCATCCACATCTACACTGCCGTCAACCGACCAGAGCGCTGGGTCAGCGGGCTGGACCTTACCCGCCATGGTTCCGGGCTGAGCCAGGTGACCGCAATGTTCGACGGCTGGGCGCTGCAACTGAGGGCGCTCGTCGGGGGCGGCGATGTCGAGATGGTCCGCCCGATCCATGCGCTGCCGATCGATCATCGGTGGCAGCGCGTGCGAGGCGTCACCCTGCTCGGTGACGCGGCGCACCTCATGTCGCCGTTCGCAGGAGAGGGTGCCAATCTCGCGATGCTGGATGCTGCCGAACTCGCCAGGGCGCTGATCGCGCAGCCGGCGGACAGCGAAGGGGCGCTTGCCGCCTACGAGCGCGCGCTATTCCCGCGCAGCGCCCATGCCGCCCAGCAGAGTGTCCGAAACCACGCGCGCATCTTCGGGGCGCAAACCCCCGCCAGCGTGGTCGAGTTGTTCGCCGCGCGGGATTAGCGGCCGCGCATCGCCGGCGTCGAAATGCCCCGGTGCCGGCGATGCGATCAGTCTGTCTTGGCCTCGATCAGCACGCGGAGGCGTTCGGCATCCGCAGGCGATGCAGGATTGTAGACGATCATGCCGAGTTCTGGCCTCCCCTCGACGGCAAAGGATGAGAATTCCAGATCGAGCAAGCCCGCATCAGGGTGCTTGATGCACTTCACGCCCTCGCCGTGCGCGACCACATCATTGTCCCGCCAGAGCGCTTCGAATTCCGGGCTTGTTCGGCAGAGCTCGGCGACAAGTGCCTTCACCTCGGCGCTGTCGCTTGCCCCCGCTCGCGCCACATCCGCCCGGAATGCGCCAACCACGAAGCGCGCGACGCTCTCCCAATCCTCCTGCTTGTCGCGCACGCGGGTGCTGTTGAACATGAGGCGGAGGATGTTGCGCTGTTCGCGCGGCAGCTTGGAATAGTCGGTCAGCAGCGCGGCGGCTGCCCGGTTCCAGCCGACCACGTCCCACATCGCGGTCTTGATGATCGCGGGACTGAGCGGCATCGCATCGAGCACGCGTTGCAGGCGCGGGGTGACGCCTTCCACCTGCTGGTAGCGCACCTCGGGCGGGTGGCCGAGCCCCAGCATATAAAGGTGCTCTCGCTCGGGCTCGGTAAGCATCAGCCCTTTGGCAATCCGGTCGAGCACGTCGGCGGAAGGCGCGCCGCCGCGGCCCTGCTCGAGCCAAGTGTACCAGGTCGGGCTGATGTTTGCGCGGGCGGCGACTTCCTCGCGGCGCAGCCCCGGCGTTCGTCGACGGCCGCCGACGAAGCCGAACGAGGCCGGATCGAGGCGCGTGCGCCGGTCGCGCAGGTAGATACCGAGCTGATTTGGCGCCTGGTCGGGCATGATTGATCCTGTTGGAGCCTATACCATGATAAGGTCACTACTTTAACAGGTTCGCATCTTCGGCGAAAGGTGAGCCTCTTCCAGGACGAGGTTCTCCCCATGCGCGTATTCCTGACCGGCGCGACCGGCTTCATCGGCTCTCGAATCCTGCCCGAACTGCTTGCGGCCGGGCACCAGGTGGTGGGCAATGCGCGGTCCGACGCCGGCGCGCGCCGGCTGGAGCAGGCTGGCGCTGCGGTTCACCGCGGCGACCTTGATGATCCGGAGGGGCTAGCAAAAGGTGCCGAGGATGCCGACGCCGTGATTCACACTGCGTTCGACCATGACTTCGCGCGCTACGCAGAAAATTGCGAGAAGGACCGGCGGGTCATCGAGGCGATCGGCACGGTGCTCGTTGGTTCGGATCGGCCTCTCCTGATCACCTCCGCGGTTGGGATGGGCAGCCCGGGGCCAGGGCAGTTCGCTCGTGAGGACGTCCTCGATCGGGACCACGAGATGCCCCGCATCGCAAGTGAACTCGCCGGCTTGGCGGTTGGTGAGCGCGGGGTATCGGTCGCAATTGTTCGGCTGCCCCAGGTCCACGATCCTGTTAAGCAGGGACTGATTTCGCCGCTGATCGATCTCGCCCGGGAGAAGGGCGTGTCGGCCTTCGTAGGGGAAGGCGGCAACCGCTGGTGCGCCGCGGCAGTCGAAGACGTCGCCCGCCTCTATGTACTGGCGCTAGACCGCCACGAGCCAGGTGCCCGCTGGAACGCGGTAGCCGAGGAAGCGATACTGTTCCGGTCGATCGCGGAGGCAGTCGGCGCTGGATTGGATGTGCCGGTCACTTCTTTGAGCGAGAACGAGGCCGCGGCGCATTTCGGATGGTTGGCCGGGTTTGCCGCGTTCGACATGCCGGCTTCCGGCGCAGTGACTCGCGAACGGCTAGGCTGGATTCCTGCGGGTCCTACGCTGCTCGAGAACCTCGCCAGGATGGATTATTCAGTCGCCTCAGGATAATCGACAGACCGACGCACCGCGTTGTTGCCTTCCTGACCGAGCCTTGTTGTTATTTAGGCATGCCGCCGAAGGGGAAATGAACGGCTGGCTAGTTCAGGGGGGGGCGCTAGACCGACTGCGAACGTCCGGAGGCGAGTCTTATTCTAATCGTCGGCTTTGAACGAACGCCCGCTTTCCGCATCAGGCCGTCCAAAAGCGGTCCGGTCGCAAGAGGCCCATCTCCAGTCGCACTACAATGGCCGGCCGGGGAAGCACTGGACGTCCGCTATTGGCGAGACCCGCCGTTCGACGCGTCGCCTGATGGGGGCAGGAAAGTCCCACAAGTCCCAAATCAGGCTTTGGGTGGTGGCATAGTCGCGGCGGCTAGAACGGT
>Ga0247764_1000656_pt1 | contig 12076 bp, 7 predicted proteins | sample UWRJL051202B4_FD_179932 | JGI IMG/M metagenome (GOLD analysis project Ga0247764, IMG submission 179932) | Plant litter microbial communities from Arlington Agricultural Research Station in Wisconsin, United States - UWRJ-L051-202B-4 | ecosystem: Environmental > Terrestrial > Plant litter >...
GCTGCCACAACGTGCCCTTCTCGGTGTGGTCGGGGCACGCCGGGTAACCGGCGGCCGGCCGAATTCCGCGGTACTTCTCGGAGATCAGCTCCTCTTTGCTCAGATCTTCGGCTTTGCCGTAGCCCCACTCGTCGCGCGCGCGCTTGTGCAGGTACTCGGCGAACGCCTCCGCCAGACGATCCGCGATCGCCTCCGCCATGATCGCGTTGTAGTCGTCGTGCTGCGCTTTGAAGCGCGAACACAGCTCCTTCAAGCCGATGCCGCTGGTGACGGCGAACGCGCCCAGATGATCTGCGAGGCCGCTGCCCTTGGGCGCGATGAAGTCCGACAAGGAGCGACACGGATCCGCGGCATCCTTTTGTGCCTGTTGACGTAGGAACTGAAAGCGATGAAGTACGCTGCTGCGCGAGGCGTCCGTGTACAGTTCGACGTCGTCGCCCACCGCGTTGGCAGGGAAGAAGCCGTACACGGCGCGCGCGGTGATCCAACGATGCTCGATCATTTGGTCGAGCAACGCGTTGGCGTCCGCGAAGATTTGTCGGGCCTGCTCGCCGTATTTCTCGTGCTCCAGGATGCGCGGGTAGACGCCCTTCAGCTCCCAGGTGTGGAAAAACGGCGTCCAGTCGATGTAGTCGCGCAGGACCGCCAGCGGAAAATCATCGAGCACGCGCGCACCCGTGAACTCCGGTTGCGGTACGTCCTCGGGACGCCACTCGAGCGGCGTTCGGTGTGAGCGCGCGGTCTCCAGTGGCAACAACTTCTGCTGTGGCGCCGAGTGTAGACGACGTAGCTTGTCGTACTCCTTCTGGTGCTGCTCCACGAACGCGGCCTTGTTGTCGCTGCTGAGCAAGCTGGTGGCGACCGGCACGGCGCGGCTAGCGTCCAATACGTGCACCACCGGCTCGCTGTAGTGCGGTGCGATCTTCACGGCCGTGTGCGCCTTGCTCGTGGTAGCGCCGCCGATCAGCAACGGCAGCTTCATACCCAGGCGCTCCATCTCGCGCGCGACGTGCGTCATCTCGTCCAAAGAGGGCGTGATCAAGCCGCTCAGCCCGATAATGTCGGCGTTTTCGGCCTTGGCGCGCTCCAGGATCTTCTCGCACGCAACCATCACACCCATGTCGATCACTTCGTAGTTGTTGCAGGCCAGCACCACACCCACGATGTTTTTGCCGATGTCGTGCACGTCACCTTTGACGGTCGCCAGCACGATCTTGCCCTGCGTGCGCACGGCCTGTCCCGCGGAGACGGCCGCGGCCTTCTCCTCCTCCATGAACGGCGTCAGGTATGCCACCGCCTTCTTCATCACGCGCGCTGACTTCACGACCTGAGGCAAGAACATCTTGCCGGCGCCGAACAGATCGCCGACCACGCTCATGCCGTCCATCAGCGGACCTTCGATCACGGACAAAGGTCGGCCGAGCTTGGCGCGCGCCGCCTCCGTGTCCTCCTCGATGTAGGTGTCGATGCCCTTCACCAGCGCGTGCGACAGTCGCTCTTCCACGCTGTTCAGGCGCCATTCTTCGGTCTTTTTCTCGCCGGCGGCGGCGCCAGAGGAGCCTTCGGCTTTGAGCTTCTCGCCATGATCGACCAGTCGCTCCGTGGCGTCCGGGCGGCGGTTGAGCAGCACATCTTCTACCAGCACCTTCAGCGTTGGCTCGATCTCCTCGTAGACCTCGAGCATGCCGGCGTTGACGATGCCCATGTCCATGCCGGCGCTGATGGCGTGATACAGAAACGCCGAGTGCATGGCCTCGCGGACTTTGTTGTTGCCGCGGAAGCTGAAGGAAATGTTGGACACACCGCCGCTGACCTTGGCGTGCGGCAGGTTCTGTTTGATCCAGCGCGTGGCCTCGATGAAGTCGACGGCGTAGTTGTTGTGCTCCTCCATGCCCGTGGCCACCGTGAGGATGTTCGGGTCGAAGATGATGTCCTCTGCCGGGAAGCCGACCTCATCGACCAGGATGCGATACGCGCGCGAACAAATCCGGGTCTTGTCCGCGAAACCAGCGGCTTGTCCCTGTTCGTCGAAGGCCATCACCACCACGGCGGCGCCGTACTTCAGCACGGTGCGCGCGTTCTGCTTGAACTTCTCCTCGCCTTCCTTGAGCGAGATCGAGTTCACGATGCCTTTGCCTTGCAGGCACTTCAGTCCAGCCTCGATCACCTCCCACTTGGAGGAGTCGACCATGAACGGCACCTTCGCGACTTCCGGTTCACTGGCGAGCAGCGACAGATACCGCGACATCGCCGCGACGCCGTCGATCATGCCTTCGTCCATGCAGATGTCGATCACGTTCGCGCCGTTCTCCACCTGCTGTCGCGCGACGCTGACCGCTTCTTCGTACTTACCTTCCTTGATAAGCTTCGCGAACTTCGGCGAACCGGCCACGTTCGTGCGTTCGCCGAGCATCATGTACACACCGCGCTGCTGCGTGAACGGCTGCGAACCGGACAGGCGCAGCGGGCGCCAGTCGTCAATTGGCGCCGAACTCGAGACGACCGACACCGACGCTACCGCCGGCGTGTTCTCCGCTTCACGCGTCGGCAAAGCTCGCGGCGCGCGACCTTCCAACGCTTTCGCGATGGCCGCGATGTGCTCCGGCGTATTGCCGCAACAACCGCCTGCGATGTTGATCAGGCCCGCGTCGGCGAACTCGCCCAGGAAGCGCGCCATGTCCGGCGGCTCCAAGTCGAAGCCGGTCACGGACAACGGATTGGGCAAGCCCGCGTTCGGGTAACACGACACGGCGGCGTTCGACTTCGCCGACAACTCCGCCAGGAACGGGTACATCAAGTCCGGACCCAGCGAGCAGTTCAACCCGACGGCGAGCGGCTTCACGTGCTGCACGGCGTTCCAGAACGCTTCGGTCGTCTGCGCCGAAATCATGGTCTCGCCACCACGCCCGACCGCCGCGGAGATCATCACCGGCAGCTCCTTGCCGTCGGCATCGAAAACTTCGCGAATCGCGACGAGCGCGGCCTTGGCGTTGAGCGAATCGAAGATCGTCTCCACCAGCAGCGCATCCACACCACCCGCGATCAAGGCGCGAATCTGGTGCACGTACGCCACCTTCACTTGATCGAACGTCACCACGCGAAAACCAGAGTCTTCCGGATCCGGCGAGTTCGTCAGCGAAACCGTCAGCGGCCCGATCGCGCCCGCTACGAAGCGTGGTTTGCCGTCCTGGTTCGCGACGCGGTCCGCCCACTCGCGGCATTGGCGAGCGGAGACTTCGTTGATTTCCCAGGCCAGGTCGTTGAGGAACTGGTCCTCGATGATGCGCTGGTAAAATGCGGGATCCTTGCGCCCGCCATGCTCGCGCGGATCATCCACGAAGAACTCGCTCTGCGTGATGCCGGTGGCGCCGAAGGTGTTGGTCTCGATGATGTCTGCCCCCGCCTCCAGGAAGCGCCGGTGGATGTCGCAGATCATCTTCGGCTGGGTCAGCGAGAACAGATCGCCGTTGTTCAGCAAGTCTTTGGTCGAGTCTTTGAAGCGCTCGCCGCGGATGTCCGCTTCCTTCATGCCGTAGGTACGGATCGTCGTGCCCATCGCCCCATCGATGATGGCGATGCGTTGCTGTAGCAGGGACTGTAACGGATGTTGCGACATGGGAGTTACTCGACGAACCAAGCTTTGTGAATCGAAGCGTTAGACCCAAGCTTGCTTGGGTCTATGGACCAAGAAAGACACCGACATGACAGATTTGGGCGATGGATCGAGGGGGCCGAGGTCCTCACCCCGCTGGGGACCTCGGTCCCCTCGATCTATGCATCTGGTCATCGGTGTAGCTGCGGGAGTTCGAGGATCTGGGCTTGATAGCCGTGGCCAGCACCACTTGCAAATGTGGCTTCTTCGCCTCGCGGCAGGAGACCGCTGCCCGCTCCACGGAAAAGCCCGCGCGGGAGAGCCAGCCCCGCAACGTGCGAGGGGAAAATCCAGGGTGACGCTCGCCGTAACGCGCTGTGACTTCTTGCTGCTGATGCTCGTCCAGGCACAGCACGACCAGACGCCCTCCGGGGCGCAAGACGCGCGCGCACTCCTTCAACACCCGCGTCGGCTCGGCGGCGAACGTCAGCGTGTGAAAGGTCAGCACCAGATCGAACTGCGCGGCGCCGAACGGCAAGGCGTGGCCGTCGGCTTCCAGCACCGACACGTGCTCGAAGCTCGCCAGACGTGCCGACGCGACCACCACCATGCGCGGGCTCACGTCCACGCAGGTGAGCGAGCGGCAATACGGCGCGATCGAAGCGGCCGCAGCCCCATCACCGGTGCCGACATCCAACACGTCCCCCAGCTCCAGCAGTGCCGCAATACCGAGCGCGAGCGATTGCCAGCTCCGGCCAGGTGAATAGAAGCGCTCCAGATCGTCGGCGGCGCCACCCTCACGACGATCGCTCTCGAGCTCCAGTAAACGCTGACGATCACCGAGTAACGTTGGATCTTTTCCTTGCGCTGCTTCCTCCAGAAGCGCGCGCACCGTGTCGGGCATGCCGTCCGCGGCCAAACCATAAAAGCACTGCGCGCCATGTCGCCGGTCGCGCACCAAACCCGCATCGCGCAGACGACCGAGATGAGTCGAGACGCGAGATTGTGAAAGCCCCGTCACCTTCACCAGATCCGTCACGCACAGCTCGCGTTGATGCAGCAACGCGCACAAGCGCATGCGGCTCTCGTCACCGAGCAGGTTCAAGGTTTCGACGTACTGGGCGAGCGACATATCCGCTGATGAGGATTAGCGGATATGGTGAAGCCATGACGGCGACGGAGCAAGCCGGCCGCCGCGTTGCCCGCGTAAGGGTTGGGAATGATTAAATTATACGTCCGGAGCGGGGCTCGTTCTCGCCTGGAGGGCCGGAACTAGGTCGAACCCGAGCTACCCAGCAGGGTTGCACTCCTGCTCACGGACGCGGCGAGGCTCCAGGCGGCAACACGAAGTGAGAACACGATGTGAGAACACGAAGTGAGAACACGAAGTGAGAACACGAACACGAAGTGAGAAGTCGAATCGAAGACAGTCGTGAACGAACGGCCGAGCCGGTCGCACCCAAGCCGAGTTCCTGGATGAACGTAGTCACACCTGCTCTCCGCATTTCTGTGGACGCAACCCCTGAGAGTATCGATGCTCTATCGCTGTACGACTGGCGCGGCGGGGGCGCCGCAAGCGAGCGGAGCTCAAGCAAGTGACATCGGAGAGAACCAAGGTTCGACGACCCAACTGGTGTTCGTCGTTATTCATGGTGGCTGCAGTTGGCGCGGCCGCCCATGCGGGCTGCACGCCCGACTTTGACGCGTTGGTGGGGGGTCCCGGCCGTGGTGGTGCGGGAACCGGCGGCGACAGACCCAGCAACGGCGGTGCCCCTGCGTCTGGCGGCACGCACGCCAGCGCTGGCGAGGGCGGGAGCCCAGTCGGCGGCGAGCGCAGCGATAGCGGCGGCGCCGGCGCAGGAGCGGGCGAGAATGGCGGTGGTGCCGGCGGTGTTGACGCTCCACAAGGCGGTGCCGGCGGCGATTTGGGTGCTAGCGGCGGCGCTAGCGGTTCAGGCGGCGCGCCGACGCCGCCGAGCGTTGGTGGCGCCGGCGGCGCTGGTGGCGCCGGTCCGAACGAGTGTGCCGAACGTTTCGCGGATTGCAACGCAGCCACCCACAACGACGGTTGCGAGACATTCTTGGATTCGCAGGAGAGCTGCGGAACGACGTGCGCCGGTGGCGACGCGTGTACGGCGCTCACGGTCTGCAACGCTGGCGAGTGTGTGGTCGCTCAGGGTGTGGTGGAGCTCAGCATTCCGTTCAGCGCGACCGGTCAAGGTCAACGCTTTGCACAGCGTTTCTCGCCCATGCCGGATCTCACGCTGAAGACGTTGACCATGCGCCTATACGCGCCAGGCGCAGAAACGTCCGGCATCATGACGATCTATCCGACGGACAAGGATTTCCGCGGCGGACCGGGTGTCCCCGTGTCCCTGGCCGCGCTGAACCAAGGTTGGATTGACGTCGTCGTTCCGATGGGTGAGGCGACGACCACCTTCGATCCACTGGCGATCTACCAACTGACCTTCGACATCCAGAGCGGTGTCGGCCCGTGGGAGCCAGTCACGAAGATCTACATCGACGCCATCTGGTCCTCGGACGGCGTGATCAGCGATACGTTCACCGCCAGCTACGGTCAAACCGTGAGTTCGACGATGCTCAAGGTGGATGGTTCGGCATACCAGTGGCTGGATGCGTTGCCCGTCGCCGAATGATCATCCGTTGCCAGCGGAGCGCATGCAACCCGTCCGGGTCGGGGCGGCAAAGATCAAGATCCGAGTGCATGCAGTGCACCTGAAGTTCGGAAGTTATCGACGGATTTCGGCGTGGTGTCAGTTCCAGCACCAGAGCCGGGATTCGTTGGTGGGCGCGATGGACTGAAACCCAGCAGAACCGGATCGAACTGGTGTTTGAGAACGGGCACCGGTACCCTACGCTCATGCTGTGGGTCGTCGGACTTGGGGTAGTCGCGGCGTTGCTGCTGCTCTCCTGGTTTAGTTTCATCGCGCCGACCCGGCGGCTCGTGCGTTACCTGCGCGCGGACGACAGCGGGATTCAGATCGGAAAAGCCGAAATCATCCCGTGGGCTCAGTTGCGGGAGATCGTGGTGGAGACTACCGCCGCGGGCCCGTGGGCAGAAGACTTCTATCTGATCCTCTGGGTCGACGGTCGCCGCCGCCCCGTGAAGATCCCCGATCCGTTGATACCGGTAGTTCTGAACTCCGTGCAGCGCCTGCCCAACTTCGACAACCAGGCGTTGATTCGCGCCACCGGCTCGGTCGAACGCGCGCGCTTCTCTTGCTGGACGCGTGGCAGCCCCAACCTGTGAGCTCAGCCTGACCCGTGCTCCTTCGTAACCAGCTCGGCCGCCAAATCGAAGATCGCCGGTCAGGTGCGACGTCTCTTCAACTTCATCGATATTGACGACGTGACTCGCGACGGCACTCATGCGCGAAGTATAAGACGAACGCGTAGCAACGAAAGCACAACCACAGTGGCAAAAACGCACCCCACACCGGTCGACGCCTATATTGCAGCGCAGCCGAAGGCCTCTCACGCGACACTCCTGCAAGTGCGCGCCGCCATCCGCAAAGCGCTTCCCCGCGCCGAAGAATCCATCAGCTATCAGATCCCAACCTACAAGCTGAATGGCACTGCCGTGCTCTACTTCGCCGGCTGGAAGAAGCACTACTCGCTCTATCCCGTCACTGAAGCCATCACCACCAAGTTTCAAACCGAGCTCGCCAGCTACGAAGTCCAAAAAGGCACCGTACGCTTCCCTCTCTCCGAAGCCGTGCCGGTCAAGCTCATCGAGCGCATCGCGAAACTCCGCGCGCAAGAGACAGGGGACCGCGCCCCAGCGAAACTAAAACGTGTCGCTAAGGCCAAGCCCCAGACCAAGACTCGCGCGTCCAAGGCCAAGCCCAAGGCTCCCAGCAAAGCCAAGCGCGCTCGGTAGGTGACGGACTCGCCACGACCGACGCTTTGACTACTATGGCGCGACGATCAACGCTCGGGCTGCCGACAAGCTGGGTTGTTCACGTCGCGCAAGTTCATCGAGTAGCCGGCGATGCCGTAACCCGCATAGTAGTCGTGCTCGCGGCGGAAGCAGCGAGCAAGCTCAGCCTCTGCGCTCTCCGAAAGGCTCATGCCACGCAACAACAGTACCGCGTCGGCGCGGCGTAGAGCGCTCGCTACTTGCTCGGGATCATTCAGCGCCACGCGCGGCCGCGGGTACTGCTTCGCGTCCGGCCGTGGCTCTTCGAACACGTGGAGCTGCTCGATGTCGTACAGGCCGTTCGCGTAGCCAAAGAGGCCTAGCGCGACCACCTCGTACGCTGGTTCTTCCGGGGGTGGCGCTTCGGGCATGGCCCACAGCACGAAGCCTGGCGGTGCGGCCAGAGCGTTCGCGTGACGACGGGTGAACGCGAAGAACAACACGTCCTCCTGCTTCAGACAGGGGAAGTCGTAGTTGTTCCAGACCATATGGGTGATGCCGAGCTCCTTGTAGCGGAGGTACACGTCACGCGCCGTGCGCATCTTCCGATAGTCGATCACGTACTGCCAACCAGCCCAATCCGATAACATGTTGCGATTGATGCCGAGCTGGATGTGCGCGGTGTGCCGGAGCAGCAGCGCGTTGGGCGGCAACAGCTCGCCGAAGTCCACGTAGTTGCGGCGGTAGGATTTGATGCTCGTCTTGCCGGGGTCGTGCAGCTCGTTGGAGACGAGCGAGAGTGTGCTGCGCACCCGATCTGCGCCGCCAGCGATGGCGTACTTGAGTCCCCACGCGAACTGCAAACCGACGAGCGGCACGATCGCGAAGCGAGATGCGAGGCCGCCGTGCCAGGCTACACTGATCCCCGCCGCGGTCAGCGCAGCGAGCCAGGGCAGCACCAGCTGCAGGTTGCGGTCCATCTTGTAGACGAAGCCCCACGCGAACACCGCGCACTGCGCCAGGAACACACCGAGCAGAAGCCGGCGCCGACGCAGCGCCTGCAGCACTAGCAGCGGCAACATCATCGTGAACAGCGGCCCGAACACTGGTTGATCGCCGAAGGCTCGGAATTGAGGCTTCCAGGCGAAGTCGACCATCGTTTCCAGCGCCGTTTCGAACTGAGTCGCAAAATCGGGCGACGAAAGTGCATGGACCATTGGATCCCACGGATGATCTGGGAACACGGGCCTGCTGCTTCGGATGGCTCGGAGTAACAGCGGATAAAACGGGTTCCGATAGTAGATCCAGTTCTTGAGCAGGTGCGGCCCGAAGCTCACGAGCGTCCCTACGCCGATCCACAACGGCCCTTGCCAAAGCGCCGCCCAGTTGGTCGTGCGGTAGGCTTTTCGGCGCAGGCCGCCAACGGCGAGCCACACGCATCGCCCGCCGAGCGCGGCGAGTGCGGGCAGTACCAAGTACATGCATTGGAACTTGGTGTGCAGCGCCGCGCCGGCGAAGATCCCGACCAAAGCGCACCAGCGAACATCGAGCGCCCCGAACGCGCGCGCGGTTGCGAGGAACAGCGGCGGGGCAAAGAACGCCGCGACGTGGTCGGAGCCAGCGCCCAGGTTCCCGTCGTGCACGAAGAAGCCGGGGAATAGGAACATCCCGGACCACGCGGCGTGGGCGTTCCGCCGCGTAGTCAGCCAGCTCACGGCGGCGCTGACGCCCACTAGCGTCCATAAGAACAGGGTAAACTCGAGGTGTTGCCCCATCATCCAGCGCAGGGAAAGCTCGGAGAAGCCCGGCACCAGGTAGCCCCACGTGTACACGAAGCTGTGCAGGTGCGGCAGGTTCTTCGGCGTCTCTGCCAGGAACGGGACGATGCCGCCCTCACGCGCGTAATCTTCGGCGATTACCAGGTGGCTCCAAGTCGCGTCGTACGCGATGCCATCCGGCGTCGCGATCTGTAAATACAAGAAGGCCGCGCCGATCACGCCCGCGCCAATCGCGATGCGCGCCGCGATTCCGAGCGCAGGCCGCGGTCTCTGTCGCGCGCGCCAGACCGTCCAGAGCGACTCGACTAGATCGGGTAAACCGGCGAGCGTCAGCGCCGCCGGCAGCAGCAGCCCGAGTAGCGGGGAGTACCAGCCAAGCGCTCCCGACGCGTACATCGCAAGCACGAACACCACGACTCCCAGCGCCATGCTGAGCAACCAATGCTCCGTCGAGTCGGCTCGCGTTCGAACGGTCCTTCTCAGCAGGGTGTTGCCGGCGCTCATGCAGGCCAGAGAGAACACGCCCTGCCAGAACCACAGCTTGGCGTACGTCCAGAAGAGCCACTCATCTACGGGGAACTTCTCGTGCAAGAGGCTCGCCATCGCGGCTGCGCCACCGAGACTCGCGAGTAACGCGAACAGCTGTAACCAAAGCTTCGAGGAAGCCAACCTGACCCGGCCCAATACTCTCTCTCCCTTGTTTCCCGAGATTACTACTTCGGTTCGCAGATGCACCCGGCTTCGCAAACCGGATTTCTCGTCGCGCCGCGGTCTGCGGTTGACCCATCGTCCGACGCCCATCATGATGCGTCGCCGCCCGATGACCGACGAGCTTGTTTTCGCCGATTTCCAACGCTACTTCCCGTATACACCCGCGGCGTTGTGCATCAAGGAATGCGCGCGACTCACCGCGCTTCGCCGTCACGCCTGCCCGGGGCCCATACTCGACGTGGGTTGTGGTGACGGTCTGTTCGCGAGCATCGCGTTTCGCGACGTCGAAGCCTGGGGTATCGACATCGACGCCATGGAGGGGCGCTGGGCGGCTGCGTCGCAAGCGTACTCGCAGGTAGTGCTCGGTGACGTCACCAAGGCGCAGCTCCCAGCTAGCTTCTTCGAAACATGCGTGGCGAACTGCTCGCTCGAGCACGTGCCACGCCTGGATTTGGCGCTGCAAAACATCCGCAATTCGCTGCGTCCCGGCGGGCGCATCTTCATGTTCGTGCCGAACCGCGATTGGGCCAAGTACCTCCTCAGTTATCGCGTGTTGAGCGCGATCGGAGCGACCGGTCTGGCGTCCACGCTGCGCGACGCCATCGACACTCAATTCAAGCACCATCACTTGTACGATGCCGACGGTTGGCGCAGTGTCGTCGCGGACGCAGGCTTCGAGATCGACGCCGTGGAGCCGGCGCTCTCTACCGCCACCACCGTCGCGTTCGAGGCCTTTTTGCTGCCTTCTTTCGCCGGTTTCATCAACAAACACCTCACGACTCGCTGGACCAACTTCCCGAGCGTGCGCCGTGCGTTGGGCCTCCCGGTCTATGCGCTGGCCAAAGCGATCCTGGACGCGGGTGATCCGACTCCAACGGCGGAGTTTCTAGTGGTCGCGCGGCGGCCAGCCACGTAGGCACGTCATGGCCGAGCAAGTCGATTACTTCTCGAATCACTCACTCAAGCTGCGCTTTCCGTGGCGGCTCTATCATCGCCCGATCATCACTGCGCTACAACGAGCCATCGCTCTGAGTCCGGGTCCGGAGATTTTGAACCTCGGTTCTGGGCCGTTCCTGGAGCTCGCGGAGCTCGACCGCATGGGCCGCCGGTTCACGGTTTGCGACATCGATCCGCGCGCGATCGAACTTGCCAAGACTCAATGGGGCGACAAGCTCGCAGGTGCGGATGTCGCCACGCCGGACGCGCCGTTGCCCTACGCGGAGGGTCGCTTCGATTGTGTCGTATCCATGGACGTGATTGAGCACGTGCCGGATCCGGTGGGCTGGACCGCCGAGGCTCTGCGTGTGCTGAAGCCAGGTGGGCTGTTGTACCTCACCACCCCGAACTACGCGTCCTTGTCATTGCGCGTGATCGAAAACACCGCGCTAGAGGCGGTCGCGCGCTATCAGGGATTCAGCCGGCGTCACATCCACCCAACGAAGATGACCCCCGCGCGCTTGCGGGACGTACTCGGGCAAGCGGGCGCGCCGCTGTCGCACCTAGAGAGCACCGCGTTCGGCTGGGTGCTCGTTGCCTACGCGCGCAAGAGCGCCGCCGACTGAAGTCGACCGGGCGCAGCGCCGCTCATTTTTTCAGCTGCTCTGCGTTGTCAGGCGTGCGCACGGACCTTGGACCAGGTCGGCTGTTCGGGGACTTCTCACGTCGAGCAGCCCAGGCTGACCGCAGGACCAGCGGCGCCCACGTGAGGTGACGGTGCAACCAATAGCCGATGCCGGTAACGGAGCCAATGGCCACCGCGTTGGCGACGTACACGTTCATCCCGGCGAGCCCATGGAACGCGAACAGCAACAGCGTGCTCACCACCAACGTGACCAGGCTGATCGCGTAGAACGCAAGTAGCCGCTGCAACCTGCCCGACCACGACCGGACCGGTTGTGCGCGGCCGATCTCACGGAACGTGAACACCTCGTTCAAAGCGAAGTTCCAGAGCAGGGCGGGCTGAGCCGCCAGGAGCTTGCCCTGCAGCACTCCCCAGCCGAGGTTGGAGGGATCGCTGAGCTCGTAGAAGAGCCCTAGTTCGATCACGGCGCCGCTCAACGCCACGAGTCCGTAGGCGAAGAACTTCGCGCTCGAGAGCGTCGCCCGCCGCAGCTT
>Ga0247764_1000657_pt1 | contig 12073 bp, 15 predicted proteins | sample UWRJL051202B4_FD_179932 | JGI IMG/M metagenome (GOLD analysis project Ga0247764, IMG submission 179932) | Plant litter microbial communities from Arlington Agricultural Research Station in Wisconsin, United States - UWRJ-L051-202B-4 | ecosystem: Environmental > Terrestrial > Plant litter >...
GACGAGAGCGACCCCTTCCGACGAGGCGGGTGAGGTTGAGAACGCCGATGTTGTTGATGCCGAAGAAGGTCGAGATGAGAGTTGTTACGTGGATCACGACGGTGGTGACAATGACCTGAGTAGTGAGGCTGTAGTCCATGGTAAAGGCGAGTTGTTGCTTATGATTGTGAAAGAAATTGGTGGGGAAAGATACCTATCGTCGTCCTACTTTTATAGGCAGGATTGTTTGTGGCCGTTTGTTTTCTGGACGCGTCGAACGCGTCGTCCTGTGTAAACGATCGACGATCGTTGATTTTCCCCGCCCGGAGGGTGCATAGCGCACATGACGCCATAGAGAAATAGGTAGCCCCGCAAGATAATCTCGGCCGAGTCGCCTAGCAATGCATTGAACCTTTGAACTAGAACCAGTAGCTGCAGTGTTCGTTAGAGATGCAAAGCAAGCGTTTATGCATGAAATCCAAAGCGCCAGTGTGTTTTTGAGTCCCTCTATCTTGAAGGTGCAGTTCCGAACTTCTCGAGACCGAGCGTGAGTCAACATTAGCTACCACAAGGTGGATGGTATATAGCCTTCATCCCAATAAGACTGCATCATATCTGTCGCTTTTTAAGGACTTGCAAATCCAGGATCGAGTGGAATTTTCAGCACACTATCGGTGTCAAAACATGAAGTCGAATTATTGCTGATGGCAGTGATGGCGTGCGCCTTCTCGTTATCGTGGGAACTTCTGTGTCAGGTGATCAAACGCGTCTTGCACGCGTTGACATTTGCACAGTCCAAAGATATCGATCAAGGGGTATCCAGGATGCCAATAAAAGACACGATCCCCTTTTTGGATGTAAAATGGGTTGGGAAATCGAATTCTGAAGTCCATGTGCGGACAGCATCCTTAGGTGAAAGGTTAGAGCCAAGAATGTTGCTATTTAAGTAGGCTGAGACAAATGAATCTCACTTTCTACGTCAACGAAAACGATATCGACGAGGTCATCCCATCAAAAATGATTTTCGGCATCACAATAGAACGTTCGGCTGGGGCACCAGTGCTGCCTGGTGCTGCCCAGTCTTGCGATCGCAGACACCTACCTTCACGGGTCTCCCAGGACTCCACAACACCGCCGACGGCCACGAGATTTTTACCATAACCGCAGTCTTCCCTGAATTTGATTAAACGAGATTGGTCAAAATCATTTCGCCCTCCATCAATTTGAAATAGTGTTCATGATTCTTCTGGCATGTAATACTACACTTTAGGTGGCGTAATCTCACCTTCGAACCGTACTGATGCTTTAAGGATGGTTCTTAGACAAATCACAGTGTCCGTAAAATGGACCCGTGCCTTTCTTCATCGTAAGGCGGGGATTATTCCCCGTCGAAACGATTGAATCTCAAGTATTTCCTATGTTTTATTAACACCCTCAAACCCGAAAGGCGCCATCCTTCTATAAATAACAAAGGCTATAAATAAAGCGACTTTACATCCGCGATGATGTTAATGATGTTAAACGTATATAAGGCTGCGTACACCTGCTCAATAATTTCAAGTTATCACTCCAGAAACCTTACAATGCATTCCATCATCGCTATAACTCTTGCTGCAGCCATCGTGATATTCTCCACCCAGCCTGTACAAGCTGCTGGTATCACAGCCTATAGCGGCACTGCCTGCGATGGCGCCGTTGGCAATCACGTCCCATGCGATGGGTCTTGCCATTCCTTCGAGACTCGCCACTCGTTCAGAGTGAGTACATTCATCTGCCAAGCTTGAATACTTGAGCAATAATCCTAACCAAAACTCCAAACGAAGGTCGATGCTGGCGCAAACTCATGCGTTACCACGTTCATTGATGCCAATTGTGCTTTCACCGAGGGAAGGGAATTCACCTTCACTAACCAGGGTGGGCAGTGCACGCACGTCAACACTGGAACCCATATTTCGTCATTCATATGTGCACCCAACAACATATGCTTGGCTTAAATAGGACAAAGGCCAGCTGAGAAAGTTGTCAGGAGAGTTGCATGTATACAAATACGGTGATTTGTGAAGTAAATCTGGCCTATTGAAATCGCTGTAAAATAAATAGTAAATCTGTTTGCTACCAATTATATTCAGCGTTGAGAGTAACGTTAAACATGAGGCAAACCACTGGGCACTTAATTGTGTCACATCGGTGGGGGTTCAGACCATGGCACCCATATATCTGCATTAGCATCCGCGACCCTCCAGACAATCAACGTGTTCGAGTCTGCTCCACTCTTGCAGAATGTCCACTTGGGCCTGCAATTTCGGACCCAACTTCCAGTTAACCTTCCATGGTCACAGCTGCGCCGATTCTGTTGCCAGAGTTCATCAAACGGATCATGGATCTCAGCGATGGAGATCATGGCCTCGGGATTGAAATGGTTCTGGGAGGAAGAACATCATTTGAGATATATATCTAAGGCTGACGGTGAGTGGCCTGACTTTGACGAACAAACCAACGCTCAACTGAGTACTTTAGATCGAAACGTTATTCAAACAACTTCAAGAACTTTCTCCCCAATAAAATCGTATCGCTTCCGTCGGGAGTAGCTTTAGACAGCTGAGAGGAAACCCAATACTCAAGGTCGGATGTTGCTTGGCCATAAGATTTACAGCCGGGTTGCATCCAGTGACCGTCAAATCCCGGTTTCTGAGAGTGAAAGCCAAAGAAACAAGTTGAGAACACCATCTGTTGATAACCGGGTAACGTTGTGTTTAATGTGAAAGAAAATAAGAGGACAAACCCATGATACCATAGACGATGAAGCGACATAATGAAAAGCGCTCTTAATACAAGGTCACTGGTTTCTGAGGAACAACAGATCTTGTATTATATACCTAGTGCTGAGGGAGAATGACAACATACCATTTTCAGGATCAATCAAAACTCTCTACGTCCCCTTCCTGCTTTAGTTGGAGCTTTCCTCTTCTTGAACATGCTGCCACTCGCAGGAGCTGGACTCGCTGACACATCTTCCAACTTGACATCCTCCTCCTCCTTGATATCTGGGTTCTGGTCGAGGGACTCCGCCACGAGCGATGGGGCGGACTCCTCCTCTTGCTTTCCAAATATTGTCTGTCGCTCCTCCTGCTTTAAGTCGGGTAATGGAGCTGCCCACTGGGGTTTAGCCCACTTGGCAGGCCCTGATGACGAGCTCGTGGAACCGTTCTCTTCAGCCTTGACGATGACAGGTTTTGCCGGACCTGGTGCACTCGAGGTAGCAGCGAGCTGAGGGTCATCGGGTTCCTTCTTTTTGATCTTTATGGGTATGAATCCAGGATCATAAATTTCACCAAGCCCAGTATTCAGAGTCTTCTTCCGAAGCTTGAACGTCCGCGTATCTTCTTCTGGAGGTGGACCGTCGGCTTCCCTCTTCACGCCACCAGCCTCGCTCTCAGAAGGCCCCGCTTCTGCATCCAGATCGGGTGGATGTGGTGCAGTCGACGAGGAAGCGGCTGGGGCAGGTTGAACAGGTGTGATAACTTGCCACTCTCCTGCGACGCCCTGTGACCGTCGAGCTTCGAGTTCTGCAGCCAATCTCTCCGCATCTGGGTCAGTGTATCCAAGGGATTCAGCAGTGCTGTAGTTGGCATATGGATTTGAAGGTTTGGGCGGTGGCGGCTTTTTGGCTGCAGTCGATGTGGATGCGACTGGACCTGAGGAACCTTTGGCCAGACCTGCACCAACATCCTGGGCGAATGCAGCCGCAGCTGCCTAAATTCCATATGAGACACCTGAAAGAATTATACATATATTTGACATACCTGTTCTACACGCTTCATTTCCCTCTTCTCCTCTTCCAAATCCTTCTTGTGTTTCTCTCCAGTCTTGTAAATGCCGCGAATGAACCGCTCGAGGTTACCTTTATGTCGCATGCCATTCTCATGATGTTGGCGAGAAGGAGCATCATCTGCAATGTAGATGTCGCAGTACTTGCAGAAGTACTTTTTCTTAGAGACCCAATATTCGCTCATGGTTCAAGCTGAATGTTAGTGCAGGAGTCAGTGATGCGACATCATTGATGCACCGTGTGAAATAAGATAAGATAAGATTACGAACAGTTTCGCCAAGGGTAGTTGCACATGTAGACCTGACCGTGACTAGCCGTGGTGCATGAATTGTTGAATGGACGTCCATAAATTGCCCTTGCCCTCGCTTTCCTATATCGTCCACATAAGTTTGTCCCCACCCCGCCAGACACCAAAGGCCGAATAACAGCTTTCTCACTGTCGTCGCCCTGCTCACTTGACAGAAAGGCGTCGGAGTTCAACGTTCAACGTTTCAACATCTTGAACGTTCACAACCTGGTGAATGGCTACTGCAACTGAATCCAATAGCAGTCGGCAAAGGATGCTTGAAAAGCCGCCACCCAGCCCTACGGTCACCAAGCATTCATTCGACTCTCCACAGGCTTTAATGGGTTCACAGAGGTCTCTGGATATTCACGAAGGTAGCCCAGAAGGGACTTATCGACTTTACAGGCGTCGTTTCACTGGTCTTGTGGCGTTGGTGAGTTCTATATTTCCTGCAGCAACGTTTGCAAGTTGATACGCCTCCTCCCTTAGGTTTTCCTAAACATAGTTGCTGCCATGGTTTGGCCATGGTTTGGCCCGATAGCAAACAACAGTATGTTCTCGGGGAATCGGTCCAGAAGGCTTCTTGTCATAACATCAGTTCTTCCTCAGCGGCCGCCGACTTTGATATCTCCCTCGACAAGGTCAACTGGTTGGGAAATATTGTCGCTCTTGTATACCTTCCAGGAGCGCTCCTTGTTCCTCTAATCGTTTCGCGATACGGGATTCACCGGGTTGTAGGTCCCCTTCCTAGCGTTCTTACCATTCCACCGACCACAATCTACAGTGTCAATTAGGCGTTATTGCCCTCGTCCTCTCAGCATGGATTCGTTACTCTGCAACCGCGCTCTCTCTGTCGCCAGGGGCTGCTTATACTCTCTTATTTTTTGGGCAGGTCAGTTAAAAACCTTCCATAGTGATATTACAGTCTGATGTCTTGCACACGACCAGTTCATCGGAGCTTTTGCCCAGCCTGTTTATCAGGTTCTAGGAACCAAGTACTCTGAGACGTGGTTTGACCTGAACGGAAGGACGACAGCTACCATGATTGTGGGCATAGGCAAGGACAGACCATGCTTCGTCATGTGCATACCCTGACACGACTTCTTAGCCAACCCATTTGGAGGCGCCTTGGGACAACTTCTAAGTCCACTGGTTGGCACTCCCCGCCAATCGGTGTGTTCCTTTATCTAATCGACCAAACGATAATGATCTAACGAATCTAAAGATACTCGTTCTTGGCATCCTATCGACCGCCGTTGCTCCGTTGGTCTTCCTGATCGGCAATGCCCCTCCTACTCCGCCCAGTGTGTATTTTTGTCTTGTCTGTCATTTCCCACTCATTCCGAACTCAACTATGGACATTCAGCTTTCGCTGGATCAAAGAAACCACTGACTCTCTCATCGCTATGTCGAGCGATGCTTGGATTGGAGGTGAAACCTGACGCGTACATGTCAAGAAGAGAGCGCATCGATTTTCTTATTATCACTCTGATTTTTGGAGTGCTAGTCGCTGCGTATGCTCTTTAAAACCCATTAAAGAGGTCTACTATACTGATGCTCGAATTTCAGCTCGAACTCATTCGCAGTCTTGTCTGCTCAGGTCCTCGTAAGTCGTCAAGTCTGCACCAACAAGCATACAACCTAATTTTTCTTCAGCAACCTCAAGGTTACTCAGCAGATGAAGCTGGCTTTATGGGGGCTACCATGCTTCTTGCGGGTATGCTAGCAGCCATCGTCAGCGCACCCCTTTTCGATCGGGTGTTCACGAACCACCTGGCTATTACTAGCAAGATTCTTGTTCCTATATCTGCGCTTGGTTGGTTTGTGTTGATTTGGGCAGGTACGCTGTGTTTTCCGAGTTTGGTTTTCATGGAACCGCTCACTTATTGCCTTATGACTATTTGCTCCCCAGTCCAACCAAATAACACCGTAGCTCTATTTGTCCTTTTCGGCCTCATTGGCATCTTTTCTGTCCCTATGATTCCCGTGGGTATGGAACTCGCTTGCGAAGTGACGAGAAACCCAGATGGAAGCGCTGCTATCGTGTGGCTTGCGTAAGCTCTGCACCTTGTGACCTCTTATCAGACGCTGACTGGATTCATATTCTTCACAGGGGTAACTTATTCGGCGTGGTATTTATCTTGTGTAAGTTCTGCCTTGATTGTTACACGTTGGCCAAGTAACTGACCTTAACTACCATTTTTTCCAGCCGAAGGTGCTCTGCGTGCAAGCCCCGACGCCTCTCCACCTTTAAACATGAAACGCGCTCTCATATTTAGTGGAGTCATCATCGTTTCTTGTTGCTCGTTCATCTTCCTACTACGCGGCGAGCAAAAGCGGAAACATATGGACGTGGAGAAAATACAAGAGGCTGCCGAGATTCAACCTGAGTTGGTTCACCTTTCATGATACTGACACAAGGCTATGCTGCTCGCTCTGTAAAAAGAGATGGCTTGAAGAAATTGCATTACTGATTAATTATTGGATATCCGCTGTCGATTATGATACCACCTTCAATACCTTTTCAATTCCGTGCATTTGTATCGTTACTCTTCCAATTCATTGATATCAACATCTTTGAGAATGAAAGATTCATATTCCGTTCCTACACGGTCGTCACTGAACACAAGATAAAAGACTATCTCCAGGGGCAACAGACTCAAAAGTTAATATTCATGCACGGAGCAAGAACAACAAGTCGCACAGCAGAAATTCAGACATTAATTATGGGGGGAACAAAAGTATATTCGCTACAACCGACCCAGGTTTTATGATTTATACATGAGAGAATGAGACAAGAAATCGAGAGACAAATCGAGAGTATGAGGAAACGGAATTTTTAAAAAGAAACAGATCGAGAGAGAGGCAGACCGAGATGAGGAAACGAGAAAGAAGGGCGAGAGTCTGAGTGTTCGAGGTCGGTTGCCAGAGGATGAAGTCGTCGATGGTCCTCGGTTGGGGAGAGCAATGCCCGTGCACTGACATTCCTCTCCCCAATCGAGCACCAAGCACCGAGGCGTAAGAGTGAAGCCAGCGTCCCAGCTACGCTCCAACGCCGCGATGTGGGAGTTGAGAGTCTCCCTCGACAGTGCGAGATCCAAATGGTCGTATGTCGCCAAGAATCGAGACAATCGCCATACAGAGAGTCCAGAGATTGATCCGTGAGAGACGACGAGCCAGGAGAATAATGAGACCTAGGAGTGTGTTCCATAGAAGGCGCCAGGCCATAGTAGTAAATTTGATAGAGAATCGAGAGTGTTTTACTTGAGTCAACCGTCAGAGACTGGGTGGACTAAGAAGATAAAATTTGCTCACTTTGATTAACCAACGGCATCTGAAGCTGGGCGTGGGGGCATGTAGAAGGCCATGGGGCGCGTATCTTCTTCGTCGTCTTGCGGTCCGTATCGTTGCTTCAGGAAGGGTCAGACACTGAATCAAATGAAGAGGAAATGAGCGACTTACGAATGCGTAGTCGCCGTGGTCATCCTCGTTGAGCATACTGAGGATGTACTGCGTATCGAGCCAGAGACGCATAGTATCCAAGATGAAGTAGCACGCTATGGTGTCCTTGACCTGCTGCTTCTTCTTCCGAGCCGCCTTGAGTTCGTGTGCGTATACCGTGATCATCAGGTTGTGTTGGACGAGCATCTGAGTGAATATAGTGATCCTCATGCTGTCCAGAGGCGTCTGTTTGGGAGCCTTCTTGGCCTTGCGTTTCAGTTTGTCCCAGGCGAAGAGTCGATGTATATGGTAGAAGGAAGGGAGGATCATGTACTCGTCGGATTCGGCGTTGGGCGTGATGATCTCCACCCCTTGTTCGAACGAGATGGTGTTGTAGAGGAGGACGATGTTGTCGGCGAGGTGGATGGTAATCGAGATGGTGCCTTGGGCGAGCGCGCCGGTAGCTGAGGGAGATACTGACGGCGACTGAGCGACATCGGGGACACCGAGCTCCTTGACCATTCGAATATACCAGGCGTTCTCGCGGGCCTTCTTGGCGACCTCGCTGTTGGCGTCGCACATTGTGAATGGAGCCGGTTCGCATCCATTAAGGAGATCTGGGATAAATCCCCGCCCGACAGGAACAGCGGTGGCGGGATTGACTGAGGAAATGTCGTGAGCTCAGCGACTTTTCACATCGCCTATAGAGAAATCAACTTACCGATCCATTGAGGGGGAGCAAACGAGGTGGCGGGTCCGAGAGTACGACGAGAGCGACGAGAGCGACCCCTTCCGACGAGGCGGGTGAGGTTGAGAACGCCGATGTTGTTGATGCCGAAGAAGGTCGAGATGAGAGTTGTTACGTGGATCACGACGGTGGTGACAATGACCTGAGTGGTGAGGCTGTAGTCCATGGTAAAGGCGAGTTGTTGCTTATGATTGTGAAAGAAATTGGTGGGGAAAGATACCTATCGTCCTCTTACTTTTATAGGCAGGATTGTTTGGGGCCGTTTGTTTTCTCGACGCGTCGAACGCGTCGTCCTGTGTAAACGATCGACGATCGTTGATTTCCCCCGCCCGGAGGGTGCATAGCGCACATGACGCCATAGAAAAATAGACCGCTCGGCAAGATAATCTCGGCCAAGTCGCCTCAGCATGAGGAATGCATTATCCAGAGCCGCAGAACTCTTTGATCCAAAGCCAGTAGCCACAGTTTTCTTCAGATAGATAGAACAAGCATTTAGGCATGACATCCGAATGCGCCGGTGTTGAGCAAGGGGTATCAAGGGCAAAACTCAGCTACACAATGATGGTTACCGCGTTTAAGCACGGCCAACCCCCCCCCTCCCCCCATCGGATATATAAGGAAATGAATGCCGTATATGGAAGGACCCTTAAGTATTTACACCCTCGGCGGTTTGCCACTCACGTGACTTTGACCCGACCTCCGGCAGTCTTCCTGCACCCATGATCGCAAAACTAGTTACCAGAAGGATTTTGAGGGAGCACACAACATGTAACGTGGTACTGGGTGTTGAAATAAGTGAAGCGGCAGACGAATCGAGATTCGACACACGAAAAGGAGGGATATATTCCGGTTGACTCTGGTGAGCCCATGAGGCAAACAGATGGGGAATGGCATCCAAGGTAGACTACTTAAAATACAGAAAGCTGTAGTTACAAGAAATCACTTACAGATAGTAGTGATGCAAGACCACAAATTTTTATTAACAGCTTGGAAACGACACAAGGAATGGTGTTGACACAACACCCAGCACACCGCGCACACTCGTTTCGGCATTGAATGTTTCAACACTAAGGGTAATCTCAGCTGCTGTATTGCACGAGTTTGAAAGGAAGGACTTACCGTGACAACATCGACCAGATTGTAACCAGGTGAGTCGAATCGAAGAACATTACAGCTTTCTCATATCCAATACAGAGCGCATTGCTACCCTCGAGGCATCACACGATTCCGTCCAGACCTTGAAAAGACAATAGCTCATACATAAAAGGTGATCGATTAACATTCGGCGTTGCAACAACAGCCATCGACAGCCCGTTGAAAGACGGGGGCTAATAATAATATACACAATCGAAGCTTACAGGCCACGGTCCGCATCATCATCGAACAAAAATTATACTAAGTAATTTATAGTTCCTGAGGCCGTTTTGTCGTTCTGCGCACAGACCTTCCAAAAAATTTGAATATTCTGTATATTTTTTGCACTCAGTTTGATCATATTCCGTTCCAATTAGTTATATTCTTCACAAAAGTACCGATTTACTGCTGTTTTTGAACCACCATCAGTTGCGCGTTTAAGACCCTCAGGTGGACCCCCCCCCTCCCCTCATGGTGTCTCGGCAATTCCCGCTTGATACCCCTTGGTGTTGAGCCACTCTACGCTGTCTCGGGATAAGTTACGGTACTCCCAGTGCACCGTAAGGGGTCAAAATCAGCTACCATCAAGCGTGATTAGGTGGTGCGTAGTGGATAAAAGTCTATCTTTTTAACGATTCGCGAATTCAAGAGAGGTTGCTCGTTGCAAAGCCTATTTATCGTGGGAAATTTTATTGTCAGGTGATCAAAACGCGTCTTTCGTGCACTGCGCGTATGGTGGGCAGCACTGGACAAATAAACTGTAATATTTTTTGACCTAAATTTCTACATCTGCAGATCGAAAAATCGTTTTGCACAAAATAAATCAGTCACATGACTGAAATAATTTCGTTCCATTTGGTCTTGATTTTGATTTAGGTAATCAAAGCTGAGCACTGACTACCCCGAAGATGCGCTATGTTGTCAGAAGTTCTTGAAGCATAGGGCGGCACCATCCATCTGGTAGCATCGTAGCAACTCGCATCAGCTGGTGGTTACCTCGCGCCGCGGCTGTGGCCACGGTCAAATTTAAGCGCCCACAGGAGTGAGCCACATCAAAAGCCCGACGATGCTTTCTCTAATCCAACGAAAGCCAGGTTGAAATCAATGATTTGATGTAAAAAAGAGACTAGCATATGTTACAATGCACATTTGTCAGTGGTCTGAGGATGCTCTCCCAGAATGAAAATTCATGCCTGCTGAACGCATTTCAGTACAATACACATGGCTGCAGTGAACTATCATTATTCTACTGTGAAGTTTCAGCGTGTCTCTGGACTTATTTTATAGTTTAATTGAATATGACTGTCAGTAATTACCCCAATCAGGCCTTGCAGACGACAGCAGATCGAATGAGCGCTAAAAGAAGCGCCTAACAATTGCTTGCCGAATTAGGCAAGTCGCTGCCAATGACGGCTCAGTGTAGTAGTACCATCACAGCGGTCTATCAATATATCAATACTGACCATGCTTTTGAGGTTTCAAGCAGCGTTACGAAAGAAATGTGATTATAAGCCAATATATTTAAAATCAAAAGTGCGAAATTGAAAGTTGTGGACAGCTTCTAAATTGATCTCGACGAGATGAAGAAAATTCCAGTCACATGATGGAATTTTTCGCTCAAAACTAAAGTAGATAAATTTGTCCAATGGTGCCCCTCATACTGCGCGTCGCTTGTATGTGTGTAAAGATTGTGACTTGAACACTTGAACCTTTGATGGTATCACTTCAATTCTATAATCGTCTATAGACAACTAAATTTGCACTTGAATAATTTCAAGTTCATTCCATCAAGCTTCTTTCGACTCCGATATCAAGTTTTTTTCGATTGATGCTGCTTCCTATGGCCAGCTCAAGCAAAAATCAATGATGTTGTTCCATCAGTGATTCCCAGAGATACATATGAATGACGCAATATGGGTCCCAGTGTTGAAGTGCGTGCATTGTCCGCCCTGGTTAGCGAATGTGAAATGTCTTCCCTCGACTTGACGGAATGCACAATTGGCATCAATAAAAGTGGTAACATATGAGTTTGCATCAGCATCGACCTTCATTTGGTGTTTGGTTGTTAGCATTCTCGCTCATGGGCTCTGCAGACGAATGTGCTCACCCTGAACGAGTGGCGAGTCTCGAAGGAATGGCAAGACCCATCGCATGGGACGTGATTACCAGCGGCGCCATTGCAGGCAGTACCACTATAGCCTGTGATACCAATAGCCTGTGCAGGCTGGGTGGAGAACATGACCGCAATGGCCACGGCAAGAGTTGTAGTGATGATAGAATGCATTGTAAGCTGCCTTGTTGGAATGATAGTTTAAAATAGTTCAGCAGATCTATTTAATCTTATATACGTTTAACATCCATTATTTAGATCATGGTGGGTGTAGTTAGGTCTCTAGGAAGTCACTTTATGTATAGCCTTTATTATTTATAGAAGGATCTATGACAAGTGGTGACGCCTCCTTTCGGTTTGAGCGAGATCGATGAGAAAAAAATGTTTGGGATTCATGGTTTCGATGCACCTGTGGTCCCTGTCACATCACATTAGAAGGGAATACGTATCAGTAGTGTGCATTTAATATAGTAGCCTAGGTGTTTCCCTCTTATGTGCAATGGCGATGGACGGCAAGGGGGAACTAAATAAAATAAAAAGAGCTTT
>Ga0247764_1000659_pt1 | contig 12050 bp, 11 predicted proteins | sample UWRJL051202B4_FD_179932 | JGI IMG/M metagenome (GOLD analysis project Ga0247764, IMG submission 179932) | Plant litter microbial communities from Arlington Agricultural Research Station in Wisconsin, United States - UWRJ-L051-202B-4 | ecosystem: Environmental > Terrestrial > Plant litter >...
GCGACTACTGCAGGCTTTACGGTCGGCGCCCTGGTGAATTACACGCTTAATCGGCGCTTCACTTTCGTATCCGATGCGAAACATTCCGTCGCGTTACCCAAGTTCCTCACCGTCGCCGCCCTGGGCGCGGTGTGCAACGGGCTGGTGGTCGCGTGGCTGCTGCAGCAAACTGATTTCCATTACCTGGTGGTGCAGCTGTTCGCGACGTCAGTCGTGCTGCTGTGGAATTTCGCCGCCAATTCGCTGTGGACGTTCCGATCGTGAGCGAGCAACGCGTGCGCATGATCGTGAATGCCGACGATTTCGGCTATTTCGACGAGGTGTCCCGCGGCATTCTCGACGCGGCTTCGCAAGGTGTCGTCACGGCTACCGGCGTCATGGCGAATGGCCCTGCGCTCGAGCGCTGGATAGAGAAGCTCAAGGCGCTGACGGCATTCAGCGTCGGCGTGCATCTGAATGCGACGCTCGGGCAGCCGCTCACCGAGCCGATGCGAAAGTGTCTCGCCGCGAGCAACGGCGAATTTCGCGCCAAGGGCGCGTTCGCTGCTTCGGTACTGCGAGGGGCAGTGCCTGTCGCTACCGTGATCGAGGAATGGCGCGCGCAAATTCAACGCTGCTTGCAACTCGGCTTGAGCCTGCAATTCCTCAATTCGCACGAACACGTTCACATGCTGCCGAGCCTGCATTCCAAGGTGCGCGCACTCGCGGACGAATTCGGCATCGCCCATGTCCGTGCGCCGCAGCCTGAGTTGGGGCCGCACGTCACTGCCGGCGGCGTGCTCCGAAACGCGGTGTTTCTCGGCGCGCGAGTACTGTCGGATACTTCCATTCCGGAACCCGTGCTCATAGGTGTCGCACCCAGCGGCAAACTCGATTCGGCCTATTGCGAGTGGCGACTGCCGCGGCTGCAATCGGGTGCGACATACGAGCTGATGTGCCATCCGGGCTGGAACGACGAGGTGGCGCGTCGCAATCCGAAATTCGATGACTATCACGATTGGGAAGGCGAGTTGCGGACGCTCACCGGCGACGCATTTGCCGGCCTGCTGCGGCAGCATCGGATCGACCTCATTTCCTATGCCGACCTGGATCGCTCCACAACCCGGAAACTCTCATGAGATTGCGCTACGTGAGATCGCGCTACGCACGATGAGCGATTCGAATTTGCCTCATCAGGGATCGACCATGAGTAACCGCAACAGTGCCTTCTTCAGCGTGGTCATGCCGGCGTACAACGAAGGCGCGGGCATCCAGAAATCCATTCGCACGCTCGCGTCCGTTTTCGATGGTTTGGCGCTGGACTATGAGATCGTCGTGATCGATGACGGTAGCCGCGACCGCACGTTCGATCTCGCTGCGGAAATGGTGGATGCGGGCTACAAGGTGCGCGCCATCCGTTTCTCCAGGAACTTCGGCAAGGAAGCGGCGCTGCTGGCGGGATTGCAGAACTGTTCCGGCGATGCCGTGATCACTATCGACGCCGACTTGCAGCATCCACCGTCTCTAATTCCTACCATGATCGATGCGTGGCGGCGCGGCGCGAAAGTCGTCCACGCGGTCAAGCGCGATCGCGGTGATGAATCGTTCCTGGTGAAGTCGCGCGCCAAGGTCATCAATGCGCTATTGAGCAGCCTGGGCGGCATCGACGTCCGCAATTCGTCGGATTTCAAATTGCTCGACCGCGCCGCTGTCGATGTGCTCGCGCGGCGCCTCCCGGAAAACCGGCGTTTTTATCGGGGCCTCGCCGATTGGATCGGCTTCTCACAGGTCACGCTCGAATTCGACGTGGCGGCACGCGAAACCGGCCAGAGCGGCTTCTCCTTGCGTTCGCTGATTGCCTTGGCGGTCACGGCCATGGTGTCGTTCACCAGCGTGCCGTTGCGCATCGTAAGCTTCATGGGTGTGCTGACTTTCCTGCTCGGCATCGGCGTCGGCATCGAAGCGCTGATTTCGTGGGTGCGGGGCGTGGCAGTGTCCGGCTTCCTCACCATCATCATGACCTTGCTGCTGATCGGCAGTTTCATCATGATCAGCCTGGGTGTGATCGGTGAGTACATCGCCAAGATCTACGACGAGATCAAGCAGCGACCGTCGTACATCGTGGATCGCATGCACGAATGCCCCGTTCTACCCCGGCGCACGGCGCCAGCCATCCCACCTTCGGTGCGGGCGGTGGTGGAGCTCTAGAGACCGACAACCCGTAGCCTGGGCAGGGAATGGCTGGCGTTATGTCTCTTTTCCGCGGCTTTTTTAGTTAAACGCCCTACGCACCGGGAACAACTTGCACGGGAAGTGGATTGGTTCTGAAATGCATCTGGCGTTCCAGCAAGTGGTGTTCGGATGATTATTTTTTTATGGGTCGTGTTGTCCCTGCTAGGCGCATTCATCGCGGGGACCAAGCAGCGGTCTTTCTGGAATTTCTTCCTCCTTGGCATGGCACTGAGTCCCATCGTTGGCGTCACGGCGGCGGCCATAGCCAAGCCGGATGACGAACGCCTGGAGATGGATCACTTGGCCACCGGCAAGATGCGGATCTGCGGTCAGTGCCGAACTCTGGTGCCCTGGAACGTGGCCCGGTGCAACGAATGCAACGTGAGCCTGGAAGCGGTGAGTCCGCCGACTCGTTGGAACGGAACCGAGCGTCGGCGTCGGAATCGCGATATCGCCGGCCTCGACCGTCGTAATCCGCTCCTCAACGATCCTTCCCTGATCCGTCGCGCCGAAGTCGAATAAACGTCGGCGCGCGCTCGATCAGCGCTGCTTGAATCCTTCCGGCGTGAGCTGGTGTCTCGCGAGAAGCTTGTAGAAATCCGTTCGGTTACGCTTCGCCAGACGCGCCGCCTGGCTGACGTTGCCGCCGGTGATCTGCAGGATCTGCGAGAGATAGTTACGCGTGAATTCGTCGCGAGCCTGGTCGAACGAAGGCAGGCGGGTAGGGCCGCCGCCCAGCGCAGACTGCACGATTTCCGCGCTGATGATGGGACTGGTGGCGACAGCCACATTCTGGCGCACCACGTTTTCCAGCTGGCGGACATTCCCCGACCAGTCCGCGCTCACCAGCATCTCCACCGCTTCCGGCGCATAGATATGTCTCTGCTGGCCGCTTTCCTGCGCCACCTTCTCGAGGAAGTGCGAGACCAGTAGCGGTACATCTTCACGACGCTTGTTCAGCGCGGGCATTTCGATATGCACGACGTTGAGCCGGTAATAGAGATCTTCGCGGAAGTGACCGCCCATGATGAGCTGCTTCAGGTCGCGATGAGTCGCGGAGATGATGCGCACATTCACGGTGGTCGCTTCGGTGCTGCCGACAGGGCGGACCTGGTTCTCCTGCAACACGCGCAGCAGCTTGACCTGCAGGCGCATCGGCATGTCGCCGATCTCGTCGAGCATCAGGGTGCCGCCATCGGCAGTGGCGAACAGTCCACGGTGATCGCGGAGTGCGCCTGGAAATGCGTCCTTGGTGTGTCCGAACAGTTCGCTTTCCAGCAGGTTCTCCGCCATGGCGCTGCAATTGATCGCCACGAACGATTGCGGCGGGGGCTCGCCTTGTGAACGGCGCGCGCCAGCAGTTCTTTGCCGGTGCCGCTGTCGCCGGTGATCATGACCCTGGCATCTGTCCCGGCAACCATGTGTGCCTGGGCCAAACGCTCTTCCATGATGGCGCTGCGCGTGATGATCTCGCTGCGCCAGTCTTCGGTGGTGTCGGCGAAGCCCGAGACCTTCAGCGCTTTCTGGACTTTATCCAGCAGGTCCTGCTTGTCGACCGGCTTGGTGAGGAAGGCGAATGCGCCGCTCTGCGTCGCCTGCACGGCGTCGGGGATGGTGCCATGAGCAGTAAGGATGATGACGCGCAGGCCGGGTGCGCGACTCTGGACTTCCTTGAGAAGGCCGATGCCATCCATCTGGTCCATGCGCAGGTCGGTGATGACCAGGTCGGGACGGACGCGAGCCAGCGCCGCGAGCGCGGCTGCCGCACTCTCGACAGCCTCGACATCATAATTCTCGGCACGTAGACGGATCGTGAGCAGCCTAAGCAGCCCCGGATCGTCGTCAACGACCAGCAGACGGGCTTTGCGTTTCACTTGGGTTGGGCTCGCGACCGCCAAGGGGCGTTGGACTGCGTTCAATGATCGTCCTCTCTATTTCCTTGATCGCGTCCAGCTTCTGCTGGGCGTCCGCCAGTGCGCGGCGCAGGCGAGCGTTCTCTTCCACCTGAACTTGCACACGTTTTTCCGAGTTTGCCTGTATGCGGCCGCGATCGTCGAGTGTCTCCAGCAACCGACGATTTTCCGCGGCAAGCTTGAGCCGTTCGTTGGTTTCGTGCAGTAAAACAGCTGCCAGAGTGCGTTCCGATGCACTCATGCGTTCGGGCGTCGCCAGCAGCGCTTCCAGTAATTTCTTACCGTCTGCCGGTCGTGCAGCGGGATGACCCGCGGTGACCAGAGCGCTGGCGTACCTGAGTGTATTGGTTGTAGTCGGCGCACGCGTATATTCGCGCTCGACCTCATAGAAGATGTCGGCCTGTCGTGCCGGATCGCTGCCGCCGAGTCCGTTCATCGTTTCGAGATAAGTGCGCGGACTTTCGTCGATGGCCGCGGCGACGACGATAGGCTTTTCCTGCGGCCGTGGCGGCTGCAATAGGGCAGAGCAGCCGGACAGCAGGCTGCCTGCCCAAACGCTCGCCAGCACACTGCACGCGAACCGTGCGCGTGGCAGTGATAGCGGCGATTTCCAAAATTGTCGATCCATCATGCTCATTGACTAGGCAACGGCCACTTCCGTCATGATCGGCGCCAGCGGCAGCCGTACCCTGAAGTGCGCCCCGGGAAAGATGCCGTCGACGATCTCGACAGTGCCGCCATGGGCGTGCACGAATTCATTGACTACCGACAAACCTATACCCGTCCCTTTGAGATGCCCGGCCGTGGGCGCGCGACCCGAATAGAACGCGTCGAAAATAGCGGCGCGTTCGTCCTGTGAAATTCCCTGCCCAGTGTCCGCGACATCCAGCGTGAGGTGCTGGTTGGCCGCCCGTGCATGGATGAAGATCGTGCCGCCGCGCGGGCTGTATTTCACTGCATTCGACAGCAGATTATCGAGAATCAGCTTCAGTTTCGCACGGTCCGCCCGCAGTTCGACGTCTTCCACCTTCAAATCCAGATGCACGCGCTGCGCCAGCAGCGCCAGCTGGTGCGTCTCGAGTGCCGTCTTGACCAGTGGCCGCAGGTGGAATTCGCTGATCTCAAGGCCGGAATGACGCGCCTGCCAGGCACTGAAGGAGAGCAGGTTCTCGATCAGCGACTGCAGCTTGATGCCATTGTCGCGCAGGATGGTGGCCACCTCGCGCTGGCTGCTGTCCAGTTCGCCGACCGCGCCATCCATTAGCAATTCCGTGCCTTCCCGGATATTGGCAAGCGGCGTCTTGAGTTCATGCGACATGTGTCGCAGGAATCGATTGCGTTCCTGCGCCAGTTCCAGCAATCGCATGCGCAGCCATTCCAGCTGCCGTCCGAGGTTCACCAGGTCCGTCGGCCCGCGCACGACGATCGTTCGCGAAAACGTACCTTTGCCCAATTGGCTGATGGCGCTGTCGATCTGGCGGATGGGCCGCATCAGCACCAGTGTGAAGCCAGTCACCAGCAGCGCCGTCAGCAGGATCAATGCAGCCGAGAGCCAGAACAGGTACTGCTGCGTGGCCTTGGTGGTGGATTGCAGTGACGACAGGCCGGTTTCGATCTGCTCGCCGGTGGCGGTGGAGAGTTCGAATGCCGCAGTCCACATGGGCGCGATTCCATCGGCAGTAGCGCCGCGGCGATTGCCAGTATCGCTTGCGTTCACGCCGGGCATCGATGCATCGACTCGGCGCAGAGCGGTGCGGATGGTGGCAACGTAAGTGCTGCGCACCGGGTCGGCCGCCACGCCTTCGATACTGGTGAGCGTGACCAGCAGCCGCTCGCGGCTGTCGCGATAGGCTTTCAGTAGCGAAGGCTCGTTCAATACCTGGTAGAGCTTGGCGCTGCGCTCGATGGAGGCGATCTGCTGGAACAGCTGCTGGGAATAGTGAGTCGCTTCGACGCCGGTGCGGACCAGGCTCGCGCTTTCATCGGACAGCGACCTGACCTTGGCGGCGCCGATCACGACCGCCAGCAGCAACGGCGCCGAGACCAGCGCGAAGCCGGTCAGCATCAGGCTGCTCAGGGATTTGGGACGGGGCCAGCGCATGGCGCCGCATTCTACAGGCCGCGCCGGCCTGTCAGGGTAGTCGCAGCTCGGTCAATTATCGTACGTGACGGCACATTCGCCGCCGTTCAGTTCTGTTGCAGCGACGGTTCCTGCTGCAAGCGCTTTTCCCAGGCCAGTTGCGAGCGCACGATCACTTCGAGGTCGTCGAACTGGGGCTGCCAGCCCAGGATCTCCCGCACCCGGTCGACCTTGGCGATGAGGCTGGGGGGATCGCCGGCCCGACGCGGCTCCTCGATGGTCTTGAGCGGCGTGCCGTGCACACGGTTCACGGTCGAGATGACTTCACGGACACTGTAGCCGTGGCCGTAGCCGCAGTTGATGGTCTGCGAAGCGCCGCCCGCATCGAGATAGTCCAGTGCCTTCAGATGCGCGCTCGCCAGGTCTTCGACGTGAATGTAATCGCGGATGCCGGTGCCATCGCTGGTCGGATAATCCGTACCGAAAATGGAAATGTGCGGGCGTTTGCCGACCGCGGTTTCGGCGGCGACTTTTGTCAGCAGCGTGGCTTTGAGAGTGGTCTGGCCGATGCGACCGCCCGGATCGCAGCCCGCCACGTTGAAATAACGCAGTACTACGTAGCGAAGCGGGGAGGCGGCTGCGAGGTCGCGCAACATCCATTCGCTCATCAGTTTCGAGGTGCCGTAAGCGTTGATCGGCTGTGTCGGGCTGTCTTCGGCGCAGATGCCGCCCGCGGGAATTCCATAAACGGCAGCAGTGGAGGAGAACACGAAGTTCTTCACCCCGGCTTCCTGGCAGCACTGCAGCAGGTTGCGCGTCGAACAGGTGTTGTTACCGTAGTACTTCAGTGGGTTGCTGACCGATTCCGGAACGATGGTATGCGCGGCGAAGTGCAGCACCTTGGTCACCTGGTGATCGCGTAGCAGCCGGCTCACCAGCTCGCGGTCGCCGGTGTCGCCGACGATGAGCTTGGCGTCGAGCACGGCAGAACGAAAACCGGTGGAGAGATTGTCGAGGACCACGACCGGCTCGCCGCGCTGGGTGAGCTGGCGGACGACGTGACTGCCGATGTAGCCGGCGCCGCCGGTGACGAGAATGGTCATGAGTTGACGTGAACCGCAGCGATGAGGATGCGGATTGTAGCAAGTCGCGTCGGCAGCGATTGTGAGCGGAAGCAAACTTCGCTACCTTCGCGACCCTCGCCGCACCCATGAAGCAACCAGCAGCCAATCCCCACCCCTACAACCGGCTCACGCCCGATGTCATCATCGAAGCAGTGGAGTCGCGCGGCAGGGTTTCCGATCGTCGCATTCTCGCGCTCAACAGCTACGAGAACCGCGTGTACCAGGTGGGCATCGAAGATGGCGTGCCGCTGATCATCAAGTTCTATCGCCCCGAGCGCTGGAGCGATGAGGCGATCTACGAGGAACACGGTTTCGCGCTCGAACTCGCCGCCGCCGAGATACCCGTCATTCCACCGCTGGTGCGCGATGGCGAGACGCTGTTTTCGTACGAAGGATTTCGCTTCGCCTTGTTCGAGCGGCGCGGCGGACGTTGGCCCGAACTGGGCTCCGCGACCGAGCGCGAGTGGATGGGAAGATTCCTGGGACGCATTCACGCGATCGGGCGCCGGCAGAGATTCCAGCATCGCGAACGCATGAGCATCAATCGCCTTGGGCTAGCATCGCGCGACTTCCTGCTCGACGAAGGCTGGCTGCCGGCGCACCTGGAGACTGCGTACGATTCGCTGACGTCGGATCTGCTCGAACGCATTCGCGACGTCTTCGATGGCGTGGGACGCCTTTCCGAATGGCGATTGCATGGCGATTGTCATCGCGGCAACGTGCTATGGACGGACGCAGGACCGCACTTCGTCGATCTCGACGATTGCATCACAGGACCCGCCATCCAGGATTTGTGGATGCTGGTGTCGGGCAGTCGCGATGAAATGGGCGAACAGCTGGGCGACCTGCTCAAAGGCTATCGGCAGTTCTGCACCTTCGATCATCGCGAGATCGCGCTGGTCGAAAGCCTGCGCACCTTGCGGATGATTCACTACGCAGCCTGGCTCGCGCGACGCTGGCAGGACCCGGCGTTTCCACAAGCCTTCCCCTGGTTCGAAGAACCGCGCTACTGGGAGGGGCACATCCTGGCGTTGCGTGAGCAATTGTCGGCGATCGATGAAGGGCCGATCGATCTGCCGATTTAGATCCGTGCAGCCCAGATAAACGGCAAATTCATTCCCCGTTCATCGGATCCGGCCCTCAATGCGCGGCAACCGTGACAACCGACGATTCCTCGGTTTCACGCAAATGCGCACCTGTGCTAGGTTCGCGCCGCGCCATGGGGCTGCCTCTCGATTGAATGAGAAATCTTTGCCGTGAACAACGCCAGATCCATGCTCGACTTCCGTTCCTCACGCCGCGCGCTGCATGCGTTTGCGGCCGCATGCCTGCTCGCACTCAGCGCGTGTGGTGGCGGCGGTGGCGGCGATTCACCCGATCCCACGACGCCCGCGCCGCCGCCATCGGGCAACACGGTCACGATCAGCGGGCGCATCACGTTCGACCGCATTGGATTCAAGAGCGCAGGACAGGGACTGAATCCGGATCAGCCGGTGGAGTCGCCAGCGCGCGGCGTACTTGTCGAAGCGCTGAGTTCCAGTGGGACGATCGCGAGCACCAGCACCGATGCCTCGGGCAATTATTCATTGTCGGTGCCGGCGAGCACGCAGGTCCGCATCCGCGTCAAAGCGCAGATGACCAAGACGGGCAGCGCGCCGACCTGGGATTTCCGCATCCTCAATAACACCAACGACGATGCGCTCTATGCAATCGACGGCGCCCTGAACGACAGTGGCACCGGCGCGAGCATACGTAATCTGCGTGCGGCATCGGGATGGAACGGAACCACCTACACCAGCGACAACGAGAGAGCCGCTGCAGCGTTCGCGATCCTCGATACCGTATATAAAGCGCAGACCCAGGTGTTGAGTGCGGTCGCCAACACCGCATTCCCTGCTCTGAATCTCTATTGGAGCCCGAAAAACAAATCCTCCGATGCGTTCTGTCCGGATACCGGCAATATCCTCACCTCGATCTACTTCACCTTCGATGCCGGAGACGTGGATCAATGCGCCACACCTAAGAAGGCACTCGAGGGCATCTACCTCCTGGGCGATTTCGCGAGCGGCGCCGGGGACACCGATGAGTTCGACCAGCACGTGATTGCACACGAGTTCGGCCACTATCTCGAAGCGCAGTTTTCCCGCAGCGATTCCATCGGCGGCGATCATTCGTTCGGCGACAGGCTCGACCTGCGCGTGGCCTTCGGCGAAGGGTGGGGCGATGCCTTCTCCGGCATGGCGCTCAACGATCCTGCTTACCGGGATTCCCAGAACGGCGTGAAGGGCGAAACCGGCTTCAACCTGGAAGACGACGGCAGCGATCCCAATCCCGGCTGGTACTCGGAAGCCTCGTCGTTCCAGATCCTCTGGGATGCATTCGACAGCGGCACCGAATCGGGCGATAACGTCAGTCTCGGTTTCGTGCCCATCTATAACGCTTTCATCGGCGCCGAGAGGACCACGGACGCATTGACCAGTATCTATTCATTCTCCGCGGCGCTGATTGCGGGGAATTCATCGCAGGCGTCGGGAATTCGCGCCTTGCTGAGCAGGGAACAGATATCCGGTAGCGGTGCGTTCGGGGAGGGCGAAAACAATTTTGCGGGAAGGACCGTGTTAAACCCGACTTACAACACCGTCACCCTGGGCAGCAACGTGCAGGTTTGCGGGACACAGTCCTTCGGCACCGTCAACAAGCTGGGCAATCGCAGGTTCGTGCGGCTGGACCTGCCATCATCCAGAGCTATCCAGATCACTGCGCAGGGACCGCTCACCGGCACGCCGGCTGCGGATCCCAGCATTGCGCTGTGGCGGAGGGGTCTCGTAGACAGCTCCGATGCAACGTCGGGCACCACGGAAATATTCAACACTTCCACGCTGACCGCGGGCACCTACATCATCGAAGTGGCCGATGCCAGCCACATCTCCACCGACGACCAGACCATCCGTCGCGGCGACACCTGCATGACGGTGTCCGTCGCTCCGTAACCATCGAAGGCCTCCCCATGAAACGCATCCCCGTAATTCTCGGTGTCATGATCGTCGTGCTGGCCGGCTGCGGCGCCGATCCGGAACCGGAAGCGTCATCAGATAGTGCGGTGCGCGCGGCCCAGGCTGCCAAGGCAGCAGCGGCGGACCCCGTTACGCGAATGGCTCGTGCAGTCGGCGGCGGCAAACCGGGCGCTGCAGTGGATATCAAGTATGAGTTCCTGGCCAAGCCGGAGGTGGGTACGCCGGTGGAAGTGGACCTGGCGATGATTCCGAACGCTGGCGTCAGCGCCCTGGATATCGCCATCAGCGGCATGGATGGAGTGTCGCTGACCGGTACGCTCACGCAGAGTTTCAGCGACGCGAAAGCGGGCGAGCCTTACAGGCATCGCTTTTCAGTGCTTCCGGAGCGCAACGGCGTGTTCTACCTCACGGTGGTCGCGACCACGCACATCGGCGCAGCCACCATGGGCCGAACCTTTTCCATTCCCTTTGTAGTCGGTTCGCCTCCAGCCCAGGAGAAGGCCGCGGCGCCGCCCACCGACTCCACCGGGCAGCCGGTACAGGCCGTGCCGGCGGTGGAAACTACCACCTAGAGGCGATTCCGCCCTCCGAATCGACGCGTTCGACACCCTCCCGGGTGCCGCGGCGGTCGATTCCGTACGCTCATCCGCGCGAGCCGCTGGCCGAGAGTCGGCGACACCTATAGAATGCGCGGCCTTTTGCCCTCCCGGCTTATCCCACCAAGTGCGGGCGGGACCGACATCGGGTTAGCAGCTGCGGGTTCAGCGACGGCGACGTCGCGCCGCAGCGTCGTTCACATCATTTCCGGCGTTGCCGGCAGGCCCCCTCCGTGTCCACTCCCATAGTCTCAACGCTGCGCAATATTGCGATCATCGCTCACGTCGACCACGGCAAGACCACGCTCGTCGACCAGCTCCTCAAGCAGTCCGGCACCATGGATCTGCGCAAGCAGATGGGTGAACGGGTGATGGACTCGAATGCCCTCGAAAAGGAACGCGGCATCACCATCCTGGCCAAGAACACGGCCATCCGCTGGCGCGATTACCGCATCAACATCGTGGACACGCCAGGCCACGCCGACTTCGGCGGTGAAGTCGAGCGCGTGCTCTCGATGGTCGACTCGGTGCTGTTGCTCGTCGACGCAGTGGACGGCCCGATGCCGCAGACGCGTTTCGTAACGCAGAAGGCGTTCTCCCACGGCCTGCGGCCCATCGTCGTCATCAACAAGATCGACCGCGACGAGGCCCGCCCGGCATGGGTGCTCGACCAGACGTTCGACCTGTTCGACAAACTCGGCGCGAGCGAAGCGCAACTGGATTTCCCGGTCGTCTACGCATCCGCGCTGCGCGGGTTCGCCGGCAACGAGCCGGACCAGATGACGACGGACATGACGCCGTTGTTCGAGGCTATCGTCAAGCATTGCCCGCCGCCGGACATCGACGAGGCCGGCCCGCTGCAATTGCAGGTCAGCCAGCTCGACTATTCGAGCTATGTCGGCGCGATCGGCATCGGCCGTATCAAGCGCGGCAAGATCCGCCGCAACAGCAACGTGGTGGTGGTGGACCGCGAAGGCAAAGTCCGTAACGAACGCATCATCCAGGTGCTGGGCTTCCATGGCCTCGATCGCATCGAAGTCGATGAGGCTTTCGCCGGCGACATCGTCGCCTTCGCCGGCATCGAACGGCCGGAGATCTCGGACACCATCTGC
>Ga0247764_1000660_pt1 | contig 12048 bp, 14 predicted proteins | sample UWRJL051202B4_FD_179932 | JGI IMG/M metagenome (GOLD analysis project Ga0247764, IMG submission 179932) | Plant litter microbial communities from Arlington Agricultural Research Station in Wisconsin, United States - UWRJ-L051-202B-4 | ecosystem: Environmental > Terrestrial > Plant litter >...
CACCATGGCCGCGCGGCGCGCCGCCCAAGACCTGCTCGACGTCGGCGCCTACCAGCGCGGAGCCAATCCGAAGGTCGACGCTGCGGTCGACAACGAGGCCGAGATCAACGCCTTCCTGCGCCAGAGCATGAACGACCAGAGCAGCACCGAATCGGCCTGGCAGCAGCTCGGCACGCTCGCCCAGAAACTCGGGGGTGTCTGATGGCCAAGCTGTTCCCCCTCGCGGGGCTGCTGCGCCTGCGCCAGATCCAGCAGGATCAGGCCGCCAGCGACCTCGCCGCCGCCAATGCCCGCATGCGCGAGAGTTCTGCCCGCGAGCGGCAGGCCCGCGCTTCGCTCGGCGGCATCGCCACCGACGTCGACGACACCACGGTGCTGTACGCGATCGCCGCCTCCCGTGCCGCGTCGCGCAGCATGCTCGCCGAACTGCAGGGACTCGAGGCACTGCGCACGGCCGAAGCGGATGCCGCGGGCGAGGCATTCAGCGCGGCCCGAGCCCGGTCGGTCGGGCTGGAGAAGCTCGAGGCCAAGCATCTCGACGAGGTGCGCAGCGCCGAGCTCAGCGCCGAACAGAACGTGCTCGACGAGATCGTCACCACCGGGTGGCACCGCACCACGGAAGGACAGGCGATATGAGCAGCATCACCCTCGGGGTGCCGACCGCTGCGCCCGGCACGCCCGCTCGTGCAGGATCGAAGGCAGACAACGGAGCATCGGGCTTCGGCGCGGCGCTCGCCGACGCCATGGCGTCGGAGCGACCGGCGGCTCACGCTCCGCGAAACACCAAGCACAGCACACAGCCGAAGACCGATTCGGTGAAGGATGAGGCCGCCGCCGCGCCCGGAGCGGATGCTCCTGCCGCGGATGCCTCGACTGTCGATTCGGCCGCCCCCGCGCCGCAGGTGCCCGTCCCGACTGCGAATCCGCTGGCGCTCCTCGTAGCGGGCGTACCCGCGGCTTCGGTTACGACCGACGCCGCGGCGGTTCCCGAGTCGCAGTCGGCGCCCGAGCTGCTGGCGGTCCCCGGGCCCTCTTCAGTCCTTGAACTTGGGCCCACGCCGCCGGTTGCGAACGATCGCGCCAGCGGTCGGGCGGCCATGCCGGTGGGGATCGAAGCGCCCGGTGCCGGTGCCGGTGCTTCGGCGAGCTCGACGAGCCCAGCAACCGTGGGTTCTACAGCAGTCCCGGCCGATGCGGCCGTGACCATCGACGCGCCCGCAGCTCCCGCTTCCGCAGCACAGCCTGCGACCCTGGCTCGTTCGGCACAGCCGACGGCGACCGCGGCCGCACCGGCCGCGCCCGGCGCCGACGCCACAACGGGATCCACGGTGACATCGCTCGCACCCGGCCCCGCAGCCACGCCGCCTCGCTCCGCGGGACCGGCAGCACCCCTCACCCAGGACGCGGCTCCGGTAGTCCCACAGGCGACGCCACCGGTCGCGGCACCGGTCGCTACCGCCGTGGCCGGCTCCGTCCGCGACGAGCGCGCGCCGAAAACCGTCGACGCGAGCGTGAGTGGGGCGGCGGGAGCCGTGGCGCCCGCACCGGCGCAGGGGGTGCAGGGCGTGACATCCGCTGCCCCTGTGGCGCCCGCCCAGGCCGCGCCGCCCGCCAACGCGCCCACATTCGCTGCCCAGCTGGCCAAGCCGCTGTTCGCGCTGGCCACGGGCCCGGCTGGCGACCAGATCGTGACCGTCAAGGTCACCCCCGAGAACCTCGGACCGGTCACCGTGCGCGCCCACATCGGAGCCGAGGGCGTGCGCATGGAACTGTTCGCCCCGAACGACGCCGGGCGTGAGGCGCTGCGCGCGATCATCACCGACCTGCGGCGCGACCTCGCCGGGCAGGGCGCCAGCGCGAGCCTCGACCTGTCCAGTCAGAACCAGCCCACCGACAGCGGAGATCGAGGTGCCCGTCAGGGTGCGCCCGCTCTGCCCGACCGCCAGACGTCGGCCGCCGCCGAGCCCGAGATCGCGACCGTGCGTCGCGTGCTCGCCTCGACGACGAGCCTCGACGTGCTCGCCTAGACAGCAAGGAAGAAACGAATGGTCGACGCGATCACCGGCATCATCACCAGTACGCCGCCGGTCAGCAGCACCGGTCTCTACACCAATCAGGTGGCCCGTGACCCCAAGCAGACGATGGACTCCGAGGTGTTCATGCACCTGCTGGTCACCCAGCTGCGCAATCAGGACCCGAGTTCGCCCATGGACACCAACCAGATGATCGCGCAGACCACGCAGCTCGCTCAGATGGAGAAGATGACCCAGATGGCAGAGACCAGCACCGAGGACTTCTCTCTGCAGATGCGCATCGCGGCTGCCTCCTTCGTCGGCAAGCAGGTCACATACACCGGCAAGGACGGCGTGACCGTCACCGGCGTCGCTTCCAGCGTCTCCTTCGCCGGAGCCGTGCCGACCGTATCGGTGGGCGGCGTGAATGTTCCGCTCGACCTCGTCTCCGGCATCACCACAGTCCCCGCCAGCAGCACCCCGGCACCAACCACACCGTCCGCCTGACCCACTTCGAAAGGCTCACACCATGCTTCGCTCGCTCTACTCCGGCATCTCCGGACTCCGCTCGCACCAGACCATGCTCGACGTGACCGGCAACAACATCGCCAACGTCAACACGGCCGCCTTCAAGGCCTCGGCCGTGCAGTTTCAAGACACCCTCTCGCAGCTCACCTCGGGCGCCGGCAGCCCCCAGGAGCAGATCGGTGGCACCAACCCGGCGCAGGTCGGGCTCGGCGTGCGCGTCGCCGGAATCTCCACCAACTTCGCGCAGGGCTCCGCGCAGGCGACCGGCCGGGCAACCGACCTCATGATCTCGGGTGACGGCTTCTTCGTCACCCACCAGGGCACCCAGACCTTCTACACCCGGGCCGGCAGTTTCGACTTCGACGGCGCAGGCAACATGGTCACCCCCGACGGCTCGCTCGTGCAGGGCTGGTCGGCGACCAACGGGGTCATCAACGAGAGCGGGCCGCTGAGCAACATCGTGCTGCCGCGCGGCGCCATCTCGCCGGCCTCGGCGACCACGTCGACCGAGTTCACGGGCAACCTGCCCTCCGACGCCGCGGCCGGTACCGTGCTGGTGCGCGACGTGCAGGCCCACGATGCCGCCGGCGCCCAGCGCACCGTCACCCTGTCGTTCACCAAGACCGCAACGGGCTGGGATGTCGCGGGCACCGACCCGAGCGGAGCAACTGCCACCGGCGCGCTCACCTTCTCTGCCGCGGGCGCGCTCACCGCGGGTGGCACGCTCGCGCTCGGCGGCATCGCGGTCGACATGTCGAAGCTCACCGGTTTCGCCACCCTCACCACGGTCGCGGCGAAGAACACGAACGGCAACGCGGCCGGAACGCTGCAGTCGTACACGCTCTCCGCCGACGGAACCCTCGTCGGGTCGTTCAGCAACGGCTCATCGCAGGCGCTGGGCCGGGTCGTGCTGGCCACCTTCCCGAACCCGGGCGGACTCGAGAAGGCCGGCTCCTCGTCGTACGTCGCCACCTTCAACTCGGGCGATGCGGAGATCGGCGCCCCCGGCTCCGGCAGCATCGGCAAGATCACCAGCGGCGCCCTCGAGATGTCGAACGTCGACCTCTCGCAGGAGTTCACCAACCTGATCGTCGCCCAGCGCGGCTTCCAGGCCAACGCACGCATCATCACCACCTCCGACGAGGTACTGCAGGAGCTCACCAACCTGAAGCGCTAGCTCGACTCTTTCGTGACGGGGCGGTCGGAGACATCCGGCCGCCCTTTCGTGCGCGCGCGCCGCTGCCCTGCGTCGCCGCGCCTCGTTGTTGTCCCCGCGCCAGTTACAACTCCCGGGGGGATAACAAACTCCCGCGCGGATGACGAGCCGCCACGCTCGGCACCCTCCCCGCCGACACGTCGGGCCGCCGTCATTCAGGAGTGCATGTGACGGATGTGCGAGGAGCGACGGATGTTGTCCACACCCGTCACCGCGGCACCTCCCGCCCCACGCCCTCCTGAATCCTGCGCAAGCACCCGCCCTGCGACCTCGTGAATCGCGCAAGCACCCGCCGCCCACCCTCCCGGATCGCGCAATGTCTCGCCGGCCACCGTGTCGTCGGCCCGCGTACCCCGCCGCGCATCCCCGCGCCCCCGCGGTGACAGGCACCCAACCGAAGCCACCTCCGCTATTCAGGAGGTCGCGTGACCGGTGCGCAGCGAGTGACGGATGTTGTCCACACCCGTCACCGCGGCACCTCCCGCCCCACGCACTCCTGAATACTGCGCAGGCATCCCGCACCCGAACCGGCAGTACCCGACCCGTGGAACGCCTAACCGCAACGACACACCGTCCGATAGTGACGGATGTAGGCCCAGGACGGGCCGTTCATTACCTGCAGGGATGCGCTCATGATCGTTGTCACGCGGCTCAACGCCACACAGTTTGCGATAAACCCTGACCTCATCGAGCGCATCCACTCCAACCCGGATACGACGCTCGTGATGGTCGACGGGGCGAAGTACATCGTCACCGAGTCGATGAGCGAGGTGATCGAGCGCATCACCAACTATCGGGCCACGGTGATCGCCCTCACCCAGCAGTTCTCGGCCACCGGATACATCTCCGGTCCCCGCGCGCTTGGACTGGTCGAAGACTTCGACGACGACGCCACCCCCGATGCCGGCCCCGCCCGACCGAGGAAGATCTGATGGATCCCGCGACCATAATCGGCCTGCTCGTCGCCTTCGGCGCGCTCTTCGCCATGCTCACGCTGGAGGGCTCCAGCGTCAGCGCCATCCTGCTCCCCGCCCCGATGGTGCTCGTCTTCGGGGCGACCATCGCGGTCGGCATCGCCAGCGGCACGATCGCCGACATGCTGCTCGCCGTGAAGTCGCTGCCCCGAGCCTTCACCGGCAAGGTGCCGAAGCCGGCGGACACCATCGATCAGGTGGTCGGGTTTGCCGAGAAGGCCCGCCGCGAAGGCCTGCTCTCGTTGGAGAGCGAGGCCGCGTCGGTAAACGATCCGTTCCTGGGGAACGCGCTGCAGAACATCGCCGACGGCACCGACGGCGAAGAGCTGCGCATCCTGCTCGAGGACGAGATCCAGACCCGCACGGCATCCGACCGGATCGCCAGCAAGTTCTACACCACCCTCGGCGGATTCGCCCCGACCGTCGGCATCATCGGCACGGTCGTCTCGCTCACCCACGTGCTCGAGAACCTCTCGACCCCCGACAAGCTCGGCCCGCTGATCGCCGCCGCCTTCGTCGCCACCCTGTGGGGCCTGCTTTCGGCGAACTTCATCTGGCTTCCCATCGGCTCGCGACTGCGCCGCCTCTCCGACCTGGAGAGCGAACGGATGACGCTGCTCATGGAGGGCGTGCTGGCCGTGCAGGCGGGCAGCCAGCCCCGTCTTCTCGGTGAGCGACTGCGGGCGATGGTGCCGGCCAACGCGCTCGGCAAGGCAGACAAGGACAAGGCGAAGGCGAAGGGCGACAAGTCCTCGATGGACAAGGCCGCCTGATGAGCAGGCCGCGCGGGCGTCGCCAGAAGCACGAGGAACACGAGGAGCACGTCGACGAGCGCTGGATGGCCTCGTACATGGACATGGTCACCGTCTTGATGTGCATGTTCATCGTGCTGTTCGCCATGTCGACCGTCGACGCCAACAAGTTCGAGCAGCTGCGCAACTCGCTCGCCACCGGCTTCGGCGAGAAGAACATCGGCAAGGTCGACACGGCCAAAGGCACCGTGGTGCCGGCCGACAAGGTCGACTCGAAGGACGAGGGATTCACCGACCTCGACCTCGCCATGAAAGAGGTGCAGGACCTCAAAGACCTCGAGGCGCAGATCAACGCCAACCTCGCCTCGAAGGGGCTGGAGAAGACGGTCCAGTACCAGATCGACCAGCGCGGCCTCACCATCCGCCTCGTCGACTCGCAGACCTTCTTCGAGTCGAACAGCGTCGCCCTGGTCGGGGTCGCACCGTCCGTGCTCGATTCGATCGCGGCGGTACTGGCGCCGAGCAAGTATTCGGTCTCGGTGGAGGGGCACGCAGACATCCGTCACCCCGAACCGCCGTATCCCACCAACTGGGAGCTCTCCTCCGGTCGCGCCGTCGAGGTGACGCGACGGATGGTCGAGCTCGGCGGAATTCCCGGTCCCCGCATCTCCGCGGTCGGCTTCGGCGACTCGCGCCCGCTGAGTCCCGGCGATAGCCCCGAGGCGATGGCACAGAACCGCCGCGTCGACATCGTCGCCATCTCCGACGCCCCGGAGGCCGTGCGCGCCCTGATTCCGGATGCCGTCACCGAGTCGAACAAGCCCCCGGACGAGACGAAGACCCCCACCAAGAAACCGGGGAAGGAGCCCGAGAAGGAGAGCGGCCACCACGCCTCGGGCACACCCCCCGAGCAGGGCACGCCCCAGAATTCCTCGCCGTTCGCCTTACCGGGAGCCGCAGCCGACCGATAGTTTTCTGCGTGACGGTCCAGGAACACATCGCTATCGGCGTGCCCGCGAAAACCGGTCCGGCGATCGAGCCTTACGACTTCCGCCGGCCGACCACTCTCGCGCGTGAGCACTCCCGAGTACTCGAGCTCGCCTTCGAGACGTTCGCCCGCCAGTGGGGAACACAGCTCACCGCCAAGGTGCGCGTCGTCTCCCAGGTGACGAGCGAGCAGGTCGTCATGCAGAGCTACGACGAGTACGCCGCCAGCCTGCCCGCGACCACCACCATGGTGCTCTGCGACCTGTCCGGCGTGACCGCCAAGGGCGTCATCCAGTTTCCGACCTCGTCGGCGCTGTCGTGGATCGCCTACATGCTCGGCAGCAACCACCTGCAGACCGCACCCGATCGCAAGTTCACCCAGGTCGAGCACGCCCTGGTGCGCGAGCTGTTCGACGACGCGCTCGAAGACCTGCGCTACTCCTTCGGGCAGTTGCTGGTCACCGAGATCTCGATCGACGGCATCCAGTACAACTCCCAGTTCGCCCAGGCGGCCGCAACCAGCGATCTCATGATCGTCGCCAAGTTCTCGATCCGCGTCGGCGACTCGTCGACGGATGCCACGCTCGCCCTGCCCGCCGAGGTGCTGCTTCCCCAGCTCGGGCAGGCCAACCCGACCATGTCGACGGCGGGCGCGCGGGAACTCGTCACGGCGCAGCTCGGCAGTGTTCCGGTGGACGTGTCGCTGCAGCTCACGCCCGCACAGGTGCGGCCCAGCGCCATCCTCGGCCTCTCGGTCGGCGATGTGCTGCGCATCCCGCACCCCCAGCACCGCCCCTTCGACGTCAGCGTCGACGGGCAGCCGCTCGCCACCGCGGCGATCGGTGCGAACGGCGCGAGGCTCGCCTGCGTCGTCGCGACCACCGATCAGTAGCAAGCACCGATCAGTAGCAAGCACCGATCAATAACAGTCCACGAGTCCTGACACTTACGTCTCGGTCCAGAGGAGAAACATCGTGAAGAAGACCACACTCGACCCCCAGGTCGCCGCAGCCGCCGCGCTCGCGCGCCTGCTGCCCGGCGCGGCGGAGCTGAGCGCCGACCACCGCGGCGCCGGCACCGACGAGCCCGGCGCGGGAACGCGCACCGCCGTCGTCGCCTCCTTCGTGGGCGAGCGCTCGGCAGACCTCGCGGTGGTGCTGGTCGACGCGGATGCCGTCTCGGCCGCCTCGGGCTCCGACTCCCCGCTCGTGTCGCTCGCGGACATCCTGCGCCCCGCTCTCGAGGCCGCGGCTGCGGAGCTGGGAACGGGCGTGCTCGGCGAGACGCGCATCGACGACGCCACGGCGCTGTTCGCCGACCCGGAGACGCTGATCTTCACGCTGGCCACCGGCGGGGTCTCAGCCGGCTGGTTCGCGATCCGCGTACGTGAGAACGGTGTCGTCGCCGGTGCCGCACCGATCAGCGACGACGCGATGGTCGGCAAGCTCGGCCGCATCTCGAACGTGGAGATGGCGCTCACCGTGGAGATCGGACGCACCCGGATGTCGGTGCGCGACGTGCTCTCCCTCGAGCCGGGTGCGGTGATCGAGCTCGATCGCTCCGCCGGGGCCCCGGCAGACGTGCTGCTCAACGGCCGGCTGATCGCGCACGGCGAGATCGTCGTGATCGACCAGGACTACGCGGTGCGCATCACCCGCATCCTCGATGTGGCAGAGGGCATTCTCTAACGTGGATGCTGTCTTCGTCGTGCTGCGCGTCATCCTCTCCCTGGCTGTCGTGGTCGGGCTTCTGTGGATTGTTCAGCGCCGCCTGACGAAGGGCTCGACGTCGGTGCGCAACACCAAACTGGTGCGCGTCGTCACCCGCCAGGGCATCGCCCAGAAGGCCTCCGTCGTCGTGATCGACGTCGAGGGTCAGCGCTTTCTGCTCGGGGTCACCGAGCACTCCGTGACCGTGCTGAATGCGACCGAGGTGCCCGCGCCCGAGCCCGCCTTGGAAAGGGTCGACGCCGCCGCGCCTGAACGTGCCGCCGCCTTCGGCAGCGCCCTCGCCACGGCGAAGAAGACTGCCCTGCCGTCGGGCCTGCCGAGCTTCGATCCGCGCACCGGCCAGCCCCGGGCGAGCGTGCTCGACGGCTCGCTGCTGAGCCCGAGCACCTGGAAGCGCGCGGCCTCCGCCGTGCGCTCCGGCCTCAAATGAGCGTGTTTCTGCTGGGCCCGGTCTGGGCACCGGCGACGGTGCGCTTCACCCCGATGACCCTGCCGACCCATCGACGAGCTCGGGCGCCGCGCGATTGGCGCCGGGTCGCGATCGTCGGCCTGCTCCTTCTGACGACCGTCGTCGCGCTCGTGCTGATCGGGGCATCCGCCTCTCACGCGGCGACGACGCCCGCGCCGCCGGTCGACCCGACCAGCCCGGACGGCACCGGTGGTGTCAGCATCGACATCAACGGTCCCGACGGCAAGCCCTCCTCGGCCATCGTCACCCTGCTCGGCATCACGCTGCTGTCGGTGGCCCCGGCGCTGCTGTTGATGATGACCTCGTTCACCAAGATCTTCGTGGTGCTGGCGATGGCCCGTAACGCCCTCGGCCTGCCGTCGATCCCGCCGAACCAGGTGCTCGCGGGGCTCGCCCTGTTCCTGTCGCTGTTCATCATGGCTCCGGTGCTCACCGACATCAACACGCACGCCCTGCAGCCCTACCTGAACGGCAACATCGACTTCACCCACGCCATCGACGCCGCCACCGTGCCGCTGCGCCACTTCATGCTCAAGCACACCCGCGAGGAAGACCTGGCGCTGATCACCCGGGCGGCCGGGCAGCCGAATCCGAAAGACCTGGAGTCTGTGCCGCTTCCCACCCTGGTACCGGCCTTCGTGCTCTCCGAGCTGCGCGCAGCCTTCGTCATCGGCTTCGTGATCTTCATCCCGTTTCTCGTCATCGACCTCGTCGTCTCCGCGGCGCTGATGTCGATGGGCATGATGATGCTCCCGCCGGTGATGATCTCCCTGCCGTTCAAGATCCTGCTGTTCGTGCTCGTCGACGGCTGGGGCCTCATCATCACGACGCTGGTGGCGAGCTACAAATGAATCAGAACGCCGTCCTCGACATCGCCATGCAGGGCATCCTGATCTCGGCCAAGCTCGCTGCCCCGGTGCTGGTCACCGCGCTCGTCGTCGGCTTCGCCATCTCGTTCCTGCAGTCGATCACGCAGATTCAGGAGGTCACCCTCTCCTTCGTGCCGAAGGCCATCGCGGTGGCCATCGCCCTGATCGTTTCGGGCAACTGGATGATCTCCGAGATGGTGTCGTTCACCCACGCCCTGTTCGAGAAGATCCCCTCCCTGCTGGGCGGGGGATGACGTGTCGTTCACGATCGACTTCGGCTGGCTGGAGGCGGTGATGCTCGCCTCGGTGCGCATCGTGGCCTTCCTGGTCATCGCGCCGCCGTTCTCGAGCAACGCCTTCCCCCTCCGCATCAAGGCGATGCTCTCGGTCGGTCTCGCCCTCGCCGTCGCCCCGCAGGTCAGCAGGGGATACGTCTCGCCCGACACCGGCGGTTTCGTGCTGGAGCTCATCACCCAGGTGGCGGTGGGCCTGCTGCTCGGGTTCATCGTCATGGTGGTGTTCTCGGCCATCCAATCGGCGGGCAACCTGGTCGACCTGTTCGGCGGCTTCCAACTCGCGCAGGCCTTCGATCCGCAGATGATGATCAACGGAGCCCAGTTCACCCGCCTGTTCCAGATGACCGCGCTGGTGCTGCTGTTCGTCTCCAGCGGCTACCAGCTCATCATCGGCGGCCTCACCCGCAGCTTCACCGCCATCCCGCTCGGGGGCGGACTCGACCTCGCCGCACCGATGAAGATCCTCACGGATGCCGTCGGCGGCATGCTCCTCTCCGCCCTCCAGATCGCGGGGCCGCTGATCGTGGTGCTGTTCCTCGCGGATGCCGGACTCGGCCTGCTCACCCGCGTCGCCCCGGCGCTCAACGCCTTCGCCCTCGGCTTCCCGCTCAAGATCCTGATCACCCTCACCCTGGCCTCGACGGTCTTCGTGTCGATGCCGCACATCGTGGAGGCCGTGACCGGCGATTCCCTCCAGGCGCTCATGGGGGTGAGGTAGATGGCGGCGGATTCCGGCGAGAAGACCGAGGACGCGACCGAGAAGCGCATGAAGGAGGTGCGCGGCAAGGGTCAGTTGCAGCGCTCGCAAGACCTCACCGCCTGGGTCGCGATCGGCGCTGCCGCCGTGATGATCCCGCTCGCTGTGCAGGCCGGGTCCAACGCCACCGCCGACCAGTTCTTCCGTCTCGGCGACATCGCGAAGAACCCCACGCCCGAGGCCGCGGTGAAAGCCCTCGGCGACGGGCTGCTGTCCATCGGCGGCATCATCCTTCCGCTGCTCATCGTCGTCTTGATCGCGGTGATCGCCTCGGCAGCGCTGCAGGGCGGCATCCACTTCCGGTCGTTCGCCCCCAAGTTCGACAGCCTCGACCTACTGCAGGGGACGAAACGGATGTTCGGCCTCGAGGCACTGTGGGGTGGCGCGAAGGCGGTGCTCAAGACGGCCGTCGTCACCCTGGTGCTTCTCGTGGTGATCCAGGGTCTGATGCCGACGCTGTTGACCGCCGGCGGTCTGCCCGCCTCGGAGCTCATCACGGCAGCGGCCGGCGGCGCCGCGGCCCTGGTGCAGGCCGCGGTCGTCGCGGGGTTGGTGTTGGCCGCGGCGGATGCCGTGGTCGTGATGCGGCGCAACCGCAGCAAGACCAAGATGACCAAGAAAGAGGTCAAGGACGAGAACAAGGCCTCCGACGGAGACCCGTTGATCAAGTCCCAGCGCCGCTCACGGCAGCTCGCGATGAGCCGCAATCGCATGATGGCCGCCATCGCCGATGCCGACGTCGTGCTGGTCAACCCCACCCACTTCGCGGTCGCCCTGAAGTACGAAGCGGGCAAGTCCGCGCCCCGGGTCGTCGCCAAGGGTGCCGGCGTGATCGCGGCCCGGATCCGCGAGCAGGCGGAGAGCGACAGGGTGCCGATCGTCAAAGACGTCCCTTTGGCCCGCGCTCTGCACGCGCAGTGCGAGATCGGCCATGAGATCCCGGTGGAGCTGTACACCGCCGTTGCGCAGGTGCTCGCCTTCGTGCTCGCGCTGAAGAACCGCGGTGCCGCACAGGGCACCCACACCATGAACACGTTCGTCCCAGCCCTCAACACTGCCTTCGGAGGCAACTGATGAAGAACCGCAATCTCGGCAGACTGGCCGTGCCCATCGGGGTGGTGGGAATCATCCTGCTGCTCGTCGTGCCGGTGCCGGCGTTCCTGCTCGACATCCTCATCATCATCAACATCCTGCTGGCGCTGGTGACCCTGCTCACCACGATGTTCGTGAAGAAGCCGCTCGACTTCTCGGTCTTCCCCTCGCTGCTGCTGGTGGCGACCCTGTTCCGCCTCGGACTCAACGTGGCGTCCACCCGGCTCGTCCTGGGCGATGGCTACGCGGGTGACGTCATCGCGGCGTTCGGTCACGTCGCGGTCGGCGGCTCGATCATCATCGGCGCGGTCATCTTCCTCATCCTGGTCGTCATCCAGTTCGTCGTGGTCACCAAGGGTGCGGAGC
>Ga0247764_1000661_pt1 | contig 12043 bp, 9 predicted proteins | sample UWRJL051202B4_FD_179932 | JGI IMG/M metagenome (GOLD analysis project Ga0247764, IMG submission 179932) | Plant litter microbial communities from Arlington Agricultural Research Station in Wisconsin, United States - UWRJ-L051-202B-4 | ecosystem: Environmental > Terrestrial > Plant litter >...
GAGCTATGATCGAGTGAAATTCGACGACAGCTTGCGAAGCAAGATGATCTTTGCTACGCATAACCTGGTGTCCGACCGGTCATTCAATGAATTTCAGCTTATTCTTTGCCGCAATGTGCTGATCTATTTCGACAAGGATTTGCAGCACAAAGTGTTTCAGTTGTTTGACGACAGCCTGGAGATGCTGGGCTTTATCGGGCTTGGCGCCAAAGAAACGCTGCGGTTCTCGCCAATGGCGAATCGCTTTAAACAATACGGAGGGCGGGAGAAGATCTTCCGGAAAATGTCATGAAACGCGACATGCTGGCGATCGGTGGCTCCGCGGGGAGCCTTGAATTTCTTATCCGCACATTGCCCGTATTCTGGGCGGGGCTCGGCCTTGCCGTGGTCATTGTACTGCACCGCAAAAGCAACGGCGACTCTACGTTAACGCATCTGTTGGCGTCCCGGACGTCAATGGTCGTAAAAGAAGTGGAAGAAAAGGAAAGTATAATACCGGGCGTGATCTATATCGCGCCGCCGGACTATCACGTTTTGATAGAGAAGGACTTTACGTTCTCGCTGGACTATTCGGAGAAGGTTAATTACTCGCGTCCGAGTATCGATATAACGTTCGAGTCGGCGGCTGATGTTTATGGCGACCGGCTGGCCTGTCTTTTGTTATCTGGATCTAATGCGGATGGCGTAATGGGCATGAAGACTGCCAAAGCTATCGGCGGTCTTACCGCCGTCCAGGATCCCGCCACGTGCGAAATGCCGTATATGCCGCAACGTGCGCTCGATGAGGTCGAAATAGACTTTGTCGTAAACGATGGGAATATCCGGGAGTTTTTGGAAACATGCGACGGAAATCAGCGTGAGAGCGATAAATCAGTGTGAGAGTGAAAAGTTTATTTTTTTAGAAAATTAATTATTATGGAGTCAATACCGGGAAAGAAGAAGGTTGTGGTGTTCGATGATGATCAGGATACGCTGATGATCTGTTCGATCATACTTGCGGGACGTGGTTACGACGTTCGTACATTCAACAACGCCAGTGATGCGCTGGAACGGGTTCGTGAGATACATCCGGACGTGATCCTTATGGATAACTGGATTCCCGATAAGGGTGGCCAGTTCGCTACACGTGCATTAAAAAGTGATGCCGAGTTGAAGCAGATTCCTGTGATCTATTTCTCGGCTAATAATGACGTACAGCGCCTGGCTACCGAAGCAGGTGCGGATATGTTTATATCGAAGCCGTTCGATGTTGGCAATCTTGAGAAGATCGTTGATGCAGCCTGTGGGGAAAAAACAGCGACGGTTTGAGGTTGTTGGTTATGGATGGTTTTGGAAGAGGTATAGGGTTGATGTGGATAAAGCCTTTATTCCGGTCTTTATGGTTGGTTCCGGTAATGGGGCGAACATGGGTGAATGCAGTGAGGGTAGCGCTGTTCCGTTAGTTTGGGCTTCTTTTACTTTGGCGGGGTCTGCGGCGCCGAGCCAGAACATGCAGATGGGTACTTTCTTGCCTGGTTGTAGAGCAAAACGGCTGAAGTCTTCGCCGACCATCGATGGCGGCGTTTCTATGATATTATCTTTCCCGAAATTCTTAACGAGTACATCGACAAGTTTCTGAGTCAGCGCGGGGTCATTTAACGTGGCGGGTATCTGCGGCTCGAGGATGGTGATCACCGGGACTTTATCTTCGGGAAGGCCGGCCTGTAAGGCAAGGTGTTTGCTTTTATTTCGTATGGAGGCTATGGTTTTCTCGCGTACGTCGGCCGAGTAGGACCGGAGCGTGAGCTGCAGTTTGACCTGGTCGGATATGATGTTGTGTACCGTGCCGCCGTGTATAGAGCCTACAGTCACTACGGCGGGGTCTATGGGGTTCATTTCGCGGCTTACTATGGTTTGAAAGGCCATGATCATTTCAGCGCTCAGTACGATCGGGTCGATCGTTGTATGGGGCGCGGCGCCATGACCGCCTTTGCCGAATACCGTTATGTCCATCATGTCTACGCTGGCCATGAAGGGGCCGGATTTATAGCCTATGGTTCCGGCAGGCAGGTTGGCATTATCGTGTATGGCGAGTGCATAATCGGGTACAGGTATTTTGCTGTATAAGCCGTCCCTGAACATCTTGTCGGCTCCCATGCCGTTTTCTTCCGAGATCTGTCCGACGAGAACCAGCGTTCCTTTCCATTGCTTACGCGTTTCCACCAGGGCACGGGCTGTGCCGATGAATACCGTCATGTGTATGTCGTGACCACAGGCATGCATGACGGACACGGTTTGGCCGGCGGCATTTACTCCTTTGGCCTGGCTGGCGTAGGGCAGGCCGGTCTTCTCTTCCAAGGGGAGCGCGTCCATATCGGTGCGAAGTAACACAGTCGGGCCGTTGCCGTTACGGAGAACGGCTGCTACGCCATAACCGCCGATCTTGTCGATCACCTCGAAACCGAGGGCACGCAGCTCGGATGCGATTCGCTGCGAGGTCTTTTCTTCGTGTAAGGAGAGTTCAGGATTCTGGTGAAGCTCTTTGTAAAGCTGATCGAGACTGGCGTAGTTCTTCTGCGTGTAGTCTTCGATTTGTTTTACGGTGGTTGGGTTCTGCGCGATGCCGTGGCTCACCGCTGTCAATAAAAGGATGCCTGCCAGCAATGTGTTTCTGTGCTTCATGGGGAGGTTTATACGAATTTGGAATGTGGTGGCAGGTGCTAATATATCGAGATATGTTGGAATAGTATAGGGTTGGTTTGTTGATTTGGAGAATGGGCGGGATTTTGTGTGTGAAGATGGGTGAAGGCTGCTGGCGCGGGGCGCGGCAGTCAGAAGACTGCTCACATGGTCAGATACAAGTCTTTAGCCCCGATGGTTATCGGGGCTAAAGACTTGAGCCAGCTGATCGTGTGCATGTAGGTTGTTCGTTTGGCAGGTGTGTGCGAAGGTTGAAATGCAGTGTGGGGCGTGGGGTTTGGGAGTGGGGCTTCAACTTCGTTGAGGTGCAGTCGTGAGACTGCGGCATAATGGGCACCACCGAGATACTCGGGGCACAGCAAGTGACCCTTCGGAGGCCTCCGGAACACTTGCGCCAGCTAAACGCCTTGCGGCAAAAAAAACACATAACAAGGTTTGATTTTTATAACTGTATTTTGTGCCGGCGGGGTATTGATGTCGGGGTAAGGGGATTTTTTTACGTCTATGGGTGGTATGGTTTGTGGATGTGTGGCGTTTGTGTGAAATGAAAACAGCGCTAACGTTTTCGCAGACATTTGAATCGTTTTTATATCTTCGATTTTTAAACCCTGAACTTATGGACGTTTTGGATAGACCAAGAGCTTTTACAACTTTATTGACATGCCTGCTGCTGTGTATGGCGGGTGGCGCGTCTTATGCGCAGCAAGGATGGGATAACTCGGTAATCGACAAGACTTTCTTCGGTAAGAAATTTATCGAGGAACGAATGAAGAAAGTTTGCGACCGGCAGTTGGCTAATCCGGTAGCCATCAACGTTAAAAATGAAAATGATTGGGCCAGGGCCGCTTTCTATACCGGCGTTATGGCTACGTATACAACGACAAAAGACGAAAAGTACCTTGATGCTGCTCGCAGCTGGTCGCAGTCGTTTGACTGGAAGCTGGCAAAACGCTTCCGTCATGCTGACGATCATGCCAAAGGACAGACGTACCTGGAGATCTATGAGCTGGAGCACGACCCGAAGATGATCGCCGATACACGTAATACGTTCGACTCGCTGATTCTCGACCCGCGTAAAGGGCGTGAAGACTGGTGGTGGTGCGATGCATTATTTATGGGACCGCCAGCATTAGCCCGGCTTGCCAAAGCCACCGGCGATGTAAAATACCTGAGCTATCTCGACTCCATGTATTGGGACACCTACGCGTTTTTATATGACCAGGAAGCCCACCTGTTTTACCGCGATAAAGGGTATTTCAATCGTAAGACACCGTCAGGACAGAAGACCTTCTGGGCTCGCGGTAATGGCTGGGTAATGGCCGGTATCGCGCGCGTGCTGCAATACATGCCGAAGAATCACCCTACCTATAGCCGTTACGCCGATCTGCTGAAAGCCATGGCCGCATCCGTGAAGAAGATCCAGAGCAAAGACGGTCTCTGGAGACCAAGCCTGCTCGACGAAGCGGAAGTTCCTCATCCCGAAACCAGCGGCTCGGCATTCTTCTGCTATGCGATGGCCTGGGGTATTAACAATGGTGTTCTTGATCGAAAGGAATATTTACCTGTGGTACAGAAGGCATGGCAGGGATTAAACCGCTACGTTGACCGCGATGGCAAACTGCTGTGGGTACAACCTATCGGCGCCGCGCCGGATAAGGTATTGATGGAGGACACGCAGGAGTATGGCTCGGGAGCGTTTTTGTTAGCGGGGAGCGAGTTGTATAAGATGAAATAAGTCAGAACCCACGAGGGCCTCGGGGCACCGCAAGATTAATGGATTAAAGGATGGCCAGGATTAATTAATTATTAGCCCTTCTTCAAATAAAAAGCTCCCGCGTCACTTCACTGGCGGGAGCTTTTTATTTTATTAATCGTGTTCATCCTTTAATCCATTAATCCTGTTCTGACAATTAGAAACACCGGGAAGTGATCGCTATATCCTGTGGGCTCATATACATCTCCGCGGAATGTGCGTTTGGGGGCGCCTTTGTCTTTGCCGGTGCTTTGGCGCATTTGCAGTGGGGCGAAGATGGTGAATGAGTTTGGCTCGTATTCGGTGCCTGTGTTATCAGTAAGGGCGGGAGAGAGGATCATCTGGTCGAACAGGTTCCACATGCCGTTGAATGCGAGTGTGCCGTAGCCTTTTTTGAACGTGGGTTCAGCTGCATTGTAAAGCTGGGCCGGGTTTTTAGCGCTGGGTGGCGTAAGGATCTTTTTGATGCTACGGTTATTTGGGTCATCGTTGAAGTCGCCCAGGGCGATGATGTTAGCCTTTGGGTTTATGGTTAAAACAGAGTCGAATGTTTTGCGAAGCGCTTCTGCTGCCAGCAATCGTTTTGTTTCTTTGCCTCCACCGCCACGACGTGATGGCCAGTGGTTGATGGCTACATGCAATGTATCGTGCGAATTGATGAGGCCCTTTACCCACAGGATGTTTCGTGTTTTAAAATCGGGTTCTTCCGGATCGCGTACAGGAATCTGAATAAAAGCAAAGGGTTTGAATACGGCTGGTCTATATAATAGTGCTACGTCTACACCTCTCAGGTCCTGCATGTCGAAATGTACGATCTGGTAGCGTTTTGCGGCGAGTATCGGCTGGCGAATAAGGTCTTCAAGCACCTTACGATTCTCAAGCTCACACACGCCGAGTACGTCCGGGCTCATGCCAGCAATTACTTGCGCCATATTGGCGAGCTTCTGTTGATAGCGCTCGTCTGTCCATTGATTTTTACCGTTCGGCAAATATTCGGCGTCGTCAACAGCGGGATCGTCAACTGTGTCGAACAAATTTTCGAGGTTATAGAAACCGATTGTAGCGGCCTTCTGCGGCTGTGCGTGCGCGAAATATGTAGCTATATATAGCGCTGCGAGCAGTGTCAATTTTTTATTCACATCCAAATGTAGTGGTCTTTTCTGCTTTTATAAACGTTGAGTGACGTTTAACAAAGTTAATAATTTGGTAACGCTTTGTGTTGACGGTGAGGAAACAACGGCGGTTATATTTGCCCGCTCTTTCTAGTAACCTACACTAATTTGATGAGAATTTTACTGTGCTCACTCTTTGTGCTTGCCTCATTTGCAGTGCTCGCGCAAAACACTGGAACGATCTCGGGAAAGATCATCGATCGTGAAACTTCTGAACCTGTTATCGGCGCTACGCTGTTGGTTGAGAATACGAAGGTCGGTGGTATTACTGATTTGTCCGGTAATTTCAAGATCAACAATGTGCCCGCGGGCGAACAGTTGATTCGTATAAAGTATATCGGTTATGAAGATACGGTTCAGACTGTATCGGTCGTAGCGGGGCAAACGGTCACTATGCAGGCGATTCAATTGCAGTCGCTTTCCGTAGGTCTCAATGCTGTCGAGGTCTTTGCCAACGTGGTTGAAGATCGTAAGACACCGGTAGCGGCGTCTACTGTTGATGCATTGGTTATAGAGGAACAACTCGGAGGAATGTCTCTCCCTGAGATCCTCAACCAAACCCCGGGTGTTTATGCAACCCAGGGCGACGGTTCATATGGCGACGCGGAAATGAACATCCGTGGTTTCAGCCAGGTTGAGCTCTTATATATGATCAACGGTGTACCTACCAATGATATGGAAACCGGTACAATGTTCTGGACGAACTTCGCCGGTATGGGTGACTTTACGCGCAGCATGCAGGTGCAGCGTGGTCTTGGCGCATCGAAGCTTGCTGTTAACTCGGTAGGCGGTACCGTAAATATTCTTACGCAACCTGCTGAGCGCCGGAAAGGTGGTTCGATGGGTGTAGAGGTAGCTGACGGTACCTATACGAACCGTTATAAACTGGCGCTGCATACAGGTCTGATGAAAGGCAATTGGGCGGTAAGCTTCCAGGGCTCACGCACCAATGGCAACGGTATTCGTCCCGGCACTTTTGTAGATGCGTGGAACTACTTTATCGCCATTTCAAAAAAGCTTAATGAGAACCACACGCTGACACTTACGGCGTTCGGCTCGCCAGCCAATCGCGGGCGTGCGTACAATTCCAATACAGCCACTTACAAACTGTATGACAACTATCAATACAACAGTGCGGTAGGTTATTACCACGGGAAGCTGTACAATACATCACAAAACAAGTCGCACAAGCCGCAGATCAACCTGATGTCGAACTGGACGATCAACGATCGCATGACGTTGAGTACTTCGGCTTATCTGTCGATTGCGCGTGTTTATGGCACTACCGCTCTGCGCATGAGCGGCTACTCCCAAATACTGGATAACGACGGTTTGCAGAACCTCGACTCTGTATATAAGCAGAATGTTGCTAATGTACAGACTATTCAGAATCCTTACGGCCAGCCTTATGGAACATCGGTTACCGGTTCTCAATCGGCTACCATCATCGAGGCCCGCTACAACAATCACTTCTGGTATGGCGCTATTTCCAATCTGAGCTTCCAAATCAATCCTACTACATCGCTTGTAGCCGGTGTGGATCTGCGTGAGTATAAGGGATCCCACTATGCGCAGGTAAAAGACCTTCTGGGTGGCTCGTTCTGGGTGGATAAAGATGTCAGCACGAATGCCGACAACAACGTATTGACGCCAAACCGCATCGCGCGTGTAGGTGACAAAACCCGTTATGATTACGATGGCCACGTGCGTTGGGGTGCCGTATTCGCTCAACTCGAGAAGACCATCGACAACCTGGATGTATTCCTGTCCGTGAACGGGTCTCAAATACAGATGTGGCGTGTAGGCAACATGTGGAGCGGCGGTAGCTTTGAAGGTACATCGCTTGGAGAATCCGATAAACGCGTATTCCAAAACTATAACGCGAAGGCTGGCGTTAACTACCGTATAGACGGTCGCCATAACGTGTTTGTGAACGGCGGCATCTTTACCCGCGCTCCTTTTATGGGTAATGCTTTCCAGGATTCACGTTATGGAAACAACTTCCTCCAGGGGCTTACCAACGAGAAGATCAAAGCTATAGAGGCCGGTTACAGCTATCGCACCGGTCGCTTCCGCGCTAACCTGAACGCTTACTATACACAGTGGGACGACAAGGCATTGGTACAATCTTACCGTGATCCCGAGACCAATATCGACGTGTACTATGCGATCACCGGTCAGGGGGCAGTACACAAGGGCATCGAGATCGATGGTGTTTACGAAGTACTGCCTTCGCTGCAGCTTACTGCCGCGGGCTCGTTCGGTGACTGGGAGTGGTCGAAGAATGTGAACGCCTTTGTAACCAACAGCAGCGGTACGCCTATTGGCAACGTAGCAGTATATACAAAGGGTCTCAAAGTAGGCAATACTGCACAGACCACTGCATATTTTGGCGCACGTTATAAAGGACTGGATAACCTGTATTTCGGATTCACCTTCAACTATTACGGCAACCTGTATGAGGACTACGATCCTTCAACACGTTCTGCCGAAGGTAAGGCCCAGGTTCGCAAACTGCCTGACTACTCCGTTGTCGATATCTATGCCGGCTATAACTTCACAATGGGCGGTCTGCGTTCCAGAGCTTCCGGTACGGTACACAACCTGTTGAATCAGACTTATATCCGTCGTTCGGACGAGGCCTTCGGAGTACAGGAGCTTTATGGCCTGCCCATCAACTTCAGCGCGAGCCTTTCTGTACAATTTTAATTGAAGAACCTATGACATTATCACGCTATATTAAACGATCAACCCTGGCCCTGGCAGCAGCCATAGGATTACTGATGGGTTGTGACGGGAATGATTACGACGGTGTTACCGTTACTTTCTATTCTTCGCTGGCAGGCCAGATGAATGAGCCCGAGATCAACAAGAGTGTTGAACCTGTTCTGGTCACGCTCAAAACCTCGCGGATACTTTGGGAAGATTCGCAGGTCAACGTGCGCATCGAAGGCAACGGCGCGGGCTATGGGTATTCGTATGCCACACAACCTGCTATGCTGGAGCCGGGTATAATTACACTTACGATACCGGCAGGAGAGAGCACGGCTTCTTTTACATTCCAGCCGATCAACGACGGCGTGTTCGAGCCGTTCGACTATGACTATACGTTTCACATCGATCAGACCAATGGCCTTATCGAGTCTGTGGGACAGGCTAACTACAGCATGAAGGTTATAGACAGCACGGAGCCATTCGTAGCGTTCGACTTCGAAAACTGCCCCACGAATTTCTCGCAATTCACCGAGGAGATCGTTGAGGGTGGCGGTGTAATGGCGGCTACTTCATGGAAGTGCTACACACTTAACAATGCCAATAAAGATGATGCGTCGACAGGTGCTATTATGGCTAATGCCTATGGTCGTGGTAACGGTACATCCAATAGCTACCTGGTATTTCCCGCTATCGACGGCGAAAGGTATTCGACAGTATACCTGTCTATGATCGTGAAGTCGCTCCACTCGGGAGCCGGCAATGTACGTGTAGTCTACAGTACTAATTACAAGGGCACCGACAATCCCGAAGCCGAAGGCGTTATCTGGATGGAGATGGCCGATCTGAACGGTATGCTGCCCGGCGGCGGCTCGATTAAATGGACACCTGTGGAGGGGCTCATCCGGGGCATCGACGGCGGCAAGCTTTACATCGCTATCCAGTATAAGGGTGGCCAGAGTGCAAGCGCCTCCGACTGGTTGTTTGATGATGTACAGCTTAAAGGGAACTAAGTATGAAACTGAATTCAAAATATTTTTTACTGTTGTTTGGATTGTTCGTGGGAATTATAGCCTGCGACGATGATAAAAATGATTTTTCTGTTACACCTGCTATCGGTTTTGGTACAACGGTAGGACGGGTTTCAGAAAATATTGCCGAAGGCATCGCAGTGCCTTTCTATTCGAACGTAAAGCTTACAGAGCCGGTTACGATCACCATGTCGCTACGCGACGATGATTCAACGGCATACGGCACCGACTATACCGTGTTACCTGAGCCTGTAGACGGGAAGATCACGGTTACCATACAGCCGGACGAGGATCCCGCGTTTATGGTTTACCCGGTGGCTTTGGAGAATTCGCCCCAGGTACGGAAGATTAATTTCGAGATAACAAGTGTATCCGGCACGGACGTGCCGCTTACCGATACCTATTCGCGTTATTACGAGTTGTGGATAACGAAGGAGGTGCGCCTGGTGGATCACAATTTTGAAGATTGTAACGGTGGCCCGGTTGGCTTTACGGAAAAGACCACGCTGACGGACGCCGATTCCGCAATAACCATGTGGGCATGCTCCAATTTCGGCTATGCTCCCGGAGGGCCGCCGAATTATTCGATATCCGCGATTGCCAATGCCTATGGCAGAGCTGCCAAGAAGGCGTCCAACTCATACCTGATATCCGATGTAATAGAGGCAGGCGAATATAAGACGCTGCAGATCGCTATGAAGATAGAGTCGTATCACACTGGCGCCGGATCATTCTCAGTTGTGTACAGTGAAAACTATAGCGGTAGGGGGAATCCCGAAGCTACCGGCGTAACGTGGACACAGCTTCCGAACCTTGTTGACGAAGATGGAGACCCTGCGTTGATTGACGAAGCGTTGCCCAAAGCAGGTAGCAAAGATTGGAGGTCACTGGTTGGTTTGCTCAGCAACGCAACGGGTAAGCACTACTATATCGCCTTCAAGTATACCGGAGGAACATCTGCCAGTGCTTCGGATTGGTATGTTGATGACTTCATTGTAACGGCTTTAAAATAACAGACACCCATCGATTTTAAACAATATGAGAAAAATGAATGTTTGGCGGGGAGTGCCCGCGCGTATTTTGTCGTGGCTGTTGCTGCTGACTGTTTTTGTTGCAGTTTCGTGTAAGGACGACGATGATGCGACTGCGGCAGACGTTACAGTGGATTTTGATACAGCATCACAGACGCTGCGCGAGAGCGATGCATCGGCTGTTGTGTCGTTAAAGCTTAACGGTGCGGCCAGTCGTGACGGTAAGCTTACGTTTAGTGTAGAATCTGCTGCCGTTTACGGAACGGATTATACCACTACACCTTCTGTTACTGATAACAAGCTTGTCGTGCCGGTAGTTAAAGGCCAGACTGCTGTGAAGTTCACAGTGGTTCCTGTAGACAACACCACGCTTAGCGGTGACCGCACGATCAAGTTTACGTTGACTGAGACTGACGCTGGTTTCAAGGCAGGCGAGAAGGCTACAGAAACAATAACCCTGGTTGACGACGAAGGACCTTCAAAGGCGAACTTTGCTGCCAGTGAAGGTGCCCTGGCAGCTGATCAGAAAGATGGTGTGAAAGTATCCATTAATTTCTCTTCGAAGCTTCCTTCGGCCGGTACGTTGAAAGTGTCGATTGCGTCGACTGCGGCAGCGTATGGGACTAACTATACGACAACGCCCGCTGCAACCAATAATGTAATCGCGATACCGGTTAATGCGGGCGCTACCGAAGCCTCTTTTACAGTGGTTCCGGTCTCAATATCGGCTGGTGACATCACATTTACGCTGACGACTCCTGACGGCGGTATTGTACTGGGTACAGGGCTTACGTATAAATTGACGCTGACCGCTGCCTCATCGACTCTTACAGTTACGCAATTGCGCGCCCTTTTCACTGGTGCCGGCAATGTTACCATCGACCAGGATAAGACGGTAACTGCCGTTGTGATCTCTACAAAGGACAATATCAATGCGAGTAACCTCTGGATACATGACGGTACGCGTGGTATCATGGTTCGATTCACGGAAGCAAATACCTTTAGCCAGGGTGATCAGATCACCATTAAAGTGAAGGGCGCTGTGCTTGGTGAATTCAATAATGTGTTGCAATTGGGCACGGATTCTAAGTTTTCGATTGTAAATGCAACGAAAATTGGGACAGCAGCATTGCCTGATTATAAGACAATCACAATGTCTGATATGAATGCTAAACACGATGACTACGAAGGTGATCGTATCAAGCTTGAGAATGTACACTTTACAGGTGCTAATGGAACAGCGAACTTCTCAGCAAATAGTGGTAACATCAACATTGCAGATGCATCGAATACGATTGGCATTCTGCGTGCTGAAACCACGGCTGCGTTTAAGAATAATATTCAACCTGCTGGCTCCGGTACTGTTTATGGCATCCTGAACGAGTACAAAGGAGCCGCGCAGATTTCTCCCCAGGGAGCAGCAGATATCTTTACCGACAATGCTACGGCAACGATAACTCTGGATCCTGCATCCCTGTCTTTTGGTGATGTGGCTAAAGGCGGCACATCGACGGCCAAGAGCTTTACAATAACAAGTGTAGGTCTGACAAATGACGTAACGGTTACGGCTCCGACATATTATACGGTAGCAAGATCAGAATCGGATACATATACTTCATCATTGACGATCAGCAAAGCCGATGCTACGGCTGGCGTGATTACTGT
>Ga0247764_1000662_pt1 | contig 12037 bp, 11 predicted proteins | sample UWRJL051202B4_FD_179932 | JGI IMG/M metagenome (GOLD analysis project Ga0247764, IMG submission 179932) | Plant litter microbial communities from Arlington Agricultural Research Station in Wisconsin, United States - UWRJ-L051-202B-4 | ecosystem: Environmental > Terrestrial > Plant litter >...
TATTCGTCAGCCTGACGGTTTGGTTCGTGGTTGCCTGCAGCCCGGCGGAGCCCAATCCGGGCTCAGGCGGTGCCCCAGCGAGCTTCGGCGGGGCTAGCAGCGGCGGCGCCGCGTCTGGCGGCGCGAGCACGAACGGTGGCGCCACCACGGCGCAGGGCGGCAGCGGTACAGGCGGAGCGAGCCTCGCCAACGGCGGCGCCTTGGGCGGAAGTAGTACCGGCATGGGCGGCAGCGCAAACGGCGGCGCCGTAGGCGCGTTCGGCGGTGCAGTGAGCGCGTTCGGCGGCGCCTCCCAAGGAGGCGCCAGCACCGGCTCCGGGGGAAGCAGCTCGCCGCGGGGCGGAGCCGCGACGTCGGGCGGAGGCTCCGCACTGGGCGGCGCGGGGACGGCGAACACGGGCGGCGCGGTAAGCGCCTGCGGCAACGCCGTCTTCTGCGAGGACTTCGAGAAGCTCGCGGTCGGCGAGACATTCAGTGCTCCGCTCATGACCCAGAAGGCGCAGGGAACGGTCGCAGTCGATACGACGCGCCACTACTCGGGCACGAAGGCCGCAAAGTTTACGACCATGGCCGGTGCCAACACCAAGACTGCTTACCTGCGCGTGCAAGGCAGCAGCGTATTCCCCATCACCGGCAACCTCATGTACGGCCGCTTCATGTTCTACTTGGAGTCAGCCCCGACCAGCGACGTGCACTGGACGATCGTACAAGGCGGCGGTTTAGTGCCGAATCAAACCTATCGCGCGCTGTACCGCTACGGTGGGCAAAAGGTCGTCAATGGTGGCAACCAATGGATGGCCAACTACGAGACCCCTGACTCGTACTCCGGCAAAGGACCGTCCACCGACTGCTGGTTACACGCCAACGGGCGCACCGTGCCGACGGGCAAATGGACCTGCTTGGAGTGGAAGTTCGACGGCCCCATGAACCAAATGCGCATCTGGCTGGATGGCGTAGCCGCCGAAGATCTGAGCATGAACGGCATGGGCCAAGGCTGTCTGGGGCAAGGAGCGACTTACACCTGGACGGCACCGAACTTCGAATACGTCGACGTCGGCTGGGAGGCGTATCAACAGGACCAGGCGCGCACGCTGTACATCGACGATCTGGCGATCGGAAAAGAACGCCTGACGTGCCCGCCGGTACCGTAGGTTCACCCAGCCCGGAGGCTCACGCTTAACACTGTCGATCAGCCAGGCGCCCCGTTTCGCCCTCGGCTGGCGAACGGCGGCCACTTGGCAGAGGAAGTACAGCTGAACCGCGAGGAGCGGGAGCGCTCGGGGCGAACGTGGTCGCTCTCGGCGTCCTTCGTGGAGGTCAGCGCGCATCGAGCACATCGCTAGCGCGGCGAGCATGCCTCCTCCCGACGTATCCAACTAGATGGCGGTCAGCTCCGTTTCATCGCGCTCATCCTGGCGGCTGATGTCGAACGGCGGCTCTTGGACAGACTCGTTCTTGTACGCGTACATGGTGATCCTCGGTTTGATCCTGGGCTGGTGGTGAATGCTATCCTCGGGCGTGAATTCTTGTTTCCGGCGGAGACTGCCTGCGTTGGGCGCCGCGCTGTTCGGTTGCGCCAGCGGCGCGGGAGCGCCCTGCGTTGCCTCCGTTCACTCGACCCCACAGACTGAACCACGCGCAGCAGCAGCGGCCGAAGCTCGACCCATCGCGCCCAGTGCGACGGAGGCGCACCCACAGAACAACAAGGGCACGCCGGAGATCGTCTCTGACAAGCTCCGAACCGGTTGGCAACAGACCCTCGAACTGCTCAATGACGGTAGACAGATACGCTTCAAAGGCGAGATCATCTACGCCGCGCCGATAGATGAGCACGGGCCCGACTGCGACGGCTATACCTTGACGTTGAGTCGCATGCTCGGCGCCGCAGGACCTTTCGAGCAAGTCCTCGTTTTTGAGTGGCATCACGACGGCAACGCGTGCGGTGTTTGGGGCTTGACCTTCATGGGAATACGGCAGGACAACACCTTCGTCGTCGACGACATTAGCTACTGCCGAAGCCAAATGCCGACCTTCAAAGCAACCCAGCGCGACCTCACAATTGCCGCCTCTGGGGAGGCGACGCGCGATGGTTGGGGACAGCTGCCCCGCAAGGTCTGGAGCTTTTCAGACGACAAACTACGTCAAATTGTAGGACCAGGAGCTGCGAAGCCTGCGGCCCTAACGCCTCGATAAGCCCTCAAAACGCTTCGATGAACCACAACAGCTAACAATCTGTAAACGGGGACGAGGTTTGGTCGTCCTATCCCGCGCGACCCGCCCCACCTGCACACAGCGCAGGGAAGGCTTGGCTGACGGGTTCGACCCGTCTCTCACTCAGCGCAATGCACGCCGTCGGCCTGCTGCACGCACACGCGCCAGAGGCCCCCTGCCAGCTGTGTCACGCCGACCTCGTACTCCCTGGGTGAGAGTTGGGCGCTGCACACGTTATCGCTCCCGAAGCACGTTACGGTACCGTTGCCGTTCAGCCAAAACACACTGTGGTGATTGAAAGTATTGAGATCGTGCGAAAATGTCACCGCTGTGACGTTCTCAGCCGCAAGAGATGCCCCCACCGCGCCGCCACCGTCGCTCCAGCAGTTCATCCTGCCGTCGAAGTAGCGTAGGCACGTCCACGCGGCAGCGCCACCTCGCGCGTAGCGGTGGAGCACTACTTCGGTCACGTTGACGGCGCCGGGCAACGCAATGGGTGTCTCGCTGTCGCGCCACTGCATGGCCAAGTTCAGGGCTCCGCCAGTGCCAGAGGTCGAAGTCGGCGGCAGCAGGACGTGACCCAAGCACTGCACGCTGCCGTCCAACAGGGCAGCGCACGCCGAGCCCCAGCCAGCGCTGACCTGATTCGCCGTTGTCGCGCCAAACACCCGCTGTGGAGTTGAAAGCAGGTGCGCGGGGTCTTCATCGGTGCTCAGGTAACCCCAGCACCACACGGAGCGATCACGTCGCAAAACACACGCGTGGTATGTGCCCGCGCTCACTTGCACCACGTCGTCGAAACCGTCGATGGGACGCAACGAATGAACTTGTTCGTCCCCCAGATGGTCGTTACCCCAACACCACAACGCACCGCTCGCTTGGACCGCGCAGCCGAAACGTCCCAATAGATTAGTTCCTTGCCGCGCATCCGCGATCGCGAGATCCACCACGTCAGCCAGGTCGAAATGATATGCAGCACTTCCGTTCACGGAGGGATCGCATACAAGGAGCGAATCGCCAGAAGCTCCCCCCGCCCCACCCTCACCAGAAGCGCAGGGCACGCCGGACCAATTCGCTTCCTCACAGCGCACGAGCGCGCCATCGACCCAGCACGCGAGGCCGCCCCCAGCCGCAAGTGTGCGGCGAACCGCTCCCGTTCCGTCCCACTTCTCTGGCACCCCAGCCGCGCCCGCTCCATCACCCCCAGCGGCCGTCGCGCCAGCGCAGCAATCCGTTACGCCGCCATCGCTCCCACCGCCCACCGCAGAGGCGTCACCGCCACGCGCCGCGCCACCGCTACTGCTCGCCCCGCCGCTTTCCCCGACTCGTCCTCCAGACGTCGTGGCCGTGACGCCTCCACTGCTCGCTCCTCCCGAGTGAGCGCCGCCCGTAGCCAATGATTCGTCGACATCGTCACCGCAGCCGGCGAACGTCACCAGCAGCAGCCCCCCGCCCCACAACTGTTCCCTGCGCATGATACCGCTCTATCAAGTTCGCTCGTGCGACGCCACCCTGACGCCGTCACCGTCGAACCTCCAGCAGGTTTCGGGCTTGAGCCAGACCAGGTTCATATCTTGCGTCGGCACCGCGCCGCACCAGGACATGCCATCAGCCAAAATCAACGCGCTGGTCGAAGCGGACGACGCTCTGATCTATGACCGGGAGTGGGACGAGGATGCGTGCTGACGCGAAGCTTACGATCGACGCTATCGTCATGGCGACGGCGGCGTTGACCAATGCGATCGTCGTGACAGGGGATACGAGTGACTTCGACGCTCTGGGGGCCCATTTCGTTGGCGTTCTCGTGCTCGGAGCGTAGCTTCGAGGCCAGGAGCCGGCTGACGAGCGTCTATTCGTCGCGCGCGTGTTGCGGCAGGCGGGGCGATGTTCGCTAATCTACTTCCAGCTGCGAAAACGTTCCCATAAAGAGCGTGCTGAGCCACCGCGGTCGAGTACGGCGGAGAGTACGCGAGCGTGTTCGTCGAGCTCGATTTGGAAGGTCAGCGTGGGGGTGCCGTTGAGGTGGTAGCGCAAGTCCGCAATGGAGAGCTGGGTACCCGTCGGTAAGCGGGGGTGCTCCTCCACGATGGGAAAACGTGCCCAGGCGAGCGCTTCTTGAACGGTGTGACTCGACCTCGCGAGCGGGCTCAGTGTGTTGCTGCGCGCGCGCCGATGCGACGCCTGCTGCTGAGGCGCTGCAAAAGTGCCGACTCGGCCAACGGCGTAGTGTTCGCCGAAAACCGCAACGTAGCGCCACTCCGTAGGACCGATCCAAGACGGAAAAACCTGAACTGATTCGGCATCGGGGTAGCGGGCCGCCACTTTCGCGCTGACGCTTTCGCGGATGATGACGCGCGTGAGCAGGTACGCGCCGGCCACCGCGGCGCCGAACAACACCGCTCTCCGAAACCGGCTACGCTGCTTGAGCCCAACGATCACACCTAGCAGCAGTGGCAGAGTGAACAGCGGATCTACCACCATCATCCAGTCGAGTGTCACGCGTGCATCGGAAAAAGGTAGGAGTAGGCGTGTGCCCCAACCGGTCCAGGCATCCGCGAACAGGTGCGCAAACCCAACGGAAGGCAAGCTCCACGAAAACAACGCGCGGAGCGGCGCGCGGCGGAAAACTAGCTTGCTGATCGCGGTCGCGATCAAAGAAACCAGGGGGACCGCGATGAGTGCGTGGCTGAGCCCGCGGTGCGCCTGTAGCGAATGGAGCACGGAATTTTCCGCTGGCCACAGGTAATCCAGGTCTGGCAATTCTGCAGCCAGCACGCACGCTACTAACACGGCCGCTCGATCTCCGTCTGGTCGACGGACAGCGCCAACGGCAAGTCCTAGCAAGCCATGGGTGAGCGAATCCATTCAGGCGGCGACAGCTATCACGTTCGCCACAGTGGGCCGCACAAAAGGCTCCTTTCGTTGCGCCCGGCCTCGCGCGGTGGCGCTGCTCAGGGGAGTGCGGAGGTTGGTTGGGTCCGGCTCCTTTCGTCAGCGTGCGAGACTCACCAAGTCGCACGCGGAAGGCTTGGTGGGCCTCGCACAACCCGTGGAGATCCGGACCCAGCCAAACGCCGGATCCAGATATATGCGTTTCTAGCCACTCCTGACCGCGGCTGCGCTCGCTATTGATACGGGCCCGATTCCTGTCCAGTATGCGGGGTTCGAAGATAGAGGGCCGTTCCGGGCGCAAGCCCGTGCGGGCGTTCGTTCGTGAGGAAGGCGAGCAAATGGCGGATGTCGAGAAACTCGGAGACGCGCCGAACGTGAAGGAGGAGGGAAAGTACCGCGCGCTGGTAGCGAATTTTCCGGAGGGAATTGTTCTGCTCGACCGAGCCCTGCGACTCGTTACCTCGAACGAAGCTTATCGCAAGCTCTCTAGCGGCTCGAGCGGGGAGTGCCCGAGTCCCTTCGGCCTCGAGTGGATCCACGAAGAGGATCATCCGAGGATTCACGTCGCGCTAGGTGAGCTCCTGAAGGCACCGCAGTCCTCCTGCCTCCTCGAATACCGCGTACGCCAAAAGGATGGCGTCTGGATCTGGGTCGAAGCTAGCGCCGCCAACCTGATCGATACGCCCGACGTTCAAGCCATCGCCGTCAGAATTCGCGACATCACTCCGCGGAAGCAGCAAGAGCTCCACCTCCAGCGGATGAGCAATATTCTCCTCGAAAGCCAGAAGGTAAGCCACTTCGGTAGCTTCGAATTCGTCGCAGCAACGCAAGAGACGATCTGGTCGGAAGAGGAATCCCGCATCTATGGGCTGGATCCGGCGCACGGCTCGCCACCGTATGAGCAAATGCTCGCGCATCACATTCATCGCGACGATGCCGCGATCCTGGATCAGACCTTTCGCAACGCGTTCGCGAGCGGAGGCGTCTATGAGCTGGAGCATAGAATCGTTCGTCCCGACGGCACAATCCGGATCGTTCACGATATCGCTCATCCGTATTTCGACAACGATGGGAAGCTCTACAAGTACATCGGAACTACTCACGATGTGACGGAGCGCAGAGAGCTCGAAGCTCAGCTAGCGCAAGCGCAAAAAATGGAGTCACTGGGGCAGCTGGCAGGCGGAATAGCGCACGACTTCAACAACCTCCTGATCCCGATCATGGGCTGCACGGAGCTTGCCAAGCTGGAATCCACGACCGATGAGGAACGCAACGAGCACCTTGACCAGGTGATTGAAGCGGCCACGCGCGCCGCGCGCCTGACGCGCCAAATTCTGGCCTTCAGTCGTAAGCAGATACTGCAGCCGCGCGTACTCGATCTGAACGACATCATTTTGAAGTTCGAAGCGATGATCCGGCGCATCATCGGCGAAGACATCGAGTTCCGCACGTTTCTCGAGCCGAATCTATTTCGCGTGAACGTCGACAGGGGCCAGGTGGAGCAGATCCTGTTGAACCTCGTGATTAACGCGCGGGATGCGCTTCCTCAAGGAGGCCGCCTGACTTTGGAGACGGCGAACGTGCATCTCGAGCGAGCGTACCTCGAAAAGCACAAGGGCGCGCACGCGTCGGGGCGCTACGCAATGTTGGCCGTCAGCGACTCCGGTTGCGGCATGGACTCCGCGACCCAGCAACGAATCTTCGAGCCGTTCTTTACGACCAAGCAGCGTGGCCGTGGAACCGGCTTGGGGCTCGCCACGGTGTTCGGGATCGTCAATCAACACCGGGGCAGCATTTGGGTCTACAGCGAGCTCGGTAAGGGCACGACCTTCAAGATCTACCTTCCCGAAGCTCACGGGGCAGAGGAGACGGTAGAAACGAGCCGCGCGGAGATCATGGAGAGCGCGAGCGGAACCATCCTCGTCGTCGAGGACGAGGATATGGTGCGAAAGCTCGTTTGCGAGACGCTCGAAGCGACCGGCTTCACCGTCGTGGAAGCGCGAGGACCTGCTGAGGCGTTGCGCTTGTTTCCTGCCCTCAAGAGCGCGATTGATCTGCTGCTTACCGACGTGGTCATGCCAGAAATGAACGGACGTGAGCTCCACCACAAATTGGAGGCGATGCAGCCTGGGCTACGGGTTCTCTACACATCGGGATACACGGACAACGTGATTGTTCATCATGGTGTATTGGACGAGGGGATTCACTTCCTGCAGAAGCCCTTCACACTGCAGGCGTTACGGACAAAGGTCCGAGAGAGCCTGGCTTGAGCGTGCTCGGCCACGGGCGGCGGGCAGTGGCTGGTGAACGGCAGGCGGATCGCGATGGCGGAGGTGAACAAGCCATCGCGATTCGTCGTAGCGCAACGCTCTTCTTAGTGGTCGCCCTCGTAAAAGAACTGCTCTCGCTCGATCTTGTCGCCGCGCACGGTGTACACCGCTACCTCTTCGAGCGTCTCGCGCTTGCCGCTGTCTTTGCGCGTCACCTCGAAGGTGAAGGTAGTAGCAAACTGATTGGGACCGTTGAAGAACGGTCCGCGCACCACCTGGCCGTGAATGATATTGGCAGCGGCCCAGCGCTCCGACTTTTTTATCACGGGCTCCTGTCCGACGGTCTCGTGCCCATCGGCTTCGACCGAGACGATGTCGGGAGTGTACATCGTCCGCATCACGTCGAAGTTCTTACCGGCGTTGCACCAATCTACCAGTTGCTGGGCCAAAGTCTTGATCGTCATTGCGTGCTCCTTCTCGGGTCGTCAATCTGACGGCACTCTCGAGCGGCGCGGTTTCTGGGATGTGACGCTTCGGCGACGTTGAGTCCCGACCTACGCTGGCCCAGTCATCGTGCAAGCGGGCTGTTCGCCAAAAACGCGCGCACGGACATCGGTGCGCGGCCCGCATAGCGCTGGACCGTGTCCGAGACGTTGGCAAAGAGGCCTTTCTCGACTCCGTCGTCGAGCGAGGTGAACAGGGCGGCGAGCGCCTCGGGGGTGCCACGTCCGACCATGGACGCCCTGAGCTCTTCCTTTGATCGCGAGACGTGCACGACGGGCTTCTGCGCGAGCTCGGAAACGAGCTCGGCGACATCGCTGCTCGAGAGCGGCGCCGGTCCGGTGACGTCCAATACAGCCTTTCCAGATGCGGCAACGAGCGCACCGGCGGCGGCTCCGGCACAATCCTGGCGCGTCACCCAGGCGATCCTGCCGCTGCCCCGCGCATTCACGTACTGACCTGAGGCGACTGCCTCCGTGAGGGACGGCACGAGGTAATCCGCGTACAGGTTGTTGCGCAAAATCGTATAGCCGATGCCGGATGCCAGGAGGTTGGCCTCCGTCGCCGCGTGATCGGGCCCGAGCACGACCGGAGTCCCGTGCGGGTTGGGAAGCGACGTGTACACGATGTGCTCCACACCGGCGGCAACGAGGGCGATGATCGCCGTGGCGTGCTGTGTGATGCGTTGTCCCGGCGTGCCTAGGGCGTCGGTGCTCACGAGCAGCGCGCGCGACGCTCCGCGAAAAGCCGTCGTAAGCGAGGCGGGGTCGTCGAAGTCGGCATACCGGACCTCGACGCCCTTAGCCGCGACGCCGAGGAGGGAGCCCGGGTGACGCGTCGTCGCCACGATGCGGGTCGAAGGATCTCGAGCGAGGAGCTCGTTGAGAACGAGGCGCCCAAGGTGGCCGGAAGCTCCGGTGACGAGAAGAGATTGATTGTTCATGGCGTGCTGCTTGCTCGACTTATCCTGCGGCCTCGAGGCGCTTGCGACAATAGCGCTGAGTAGACAACATTGGTGCATGGTTGCACCAATCGACCTGAACCTACTCCGCGCGTTCGCGACGGTGCACGAGACCGGAAGCTTCTCCGCCGCGGCCGCGAAGCTCGGTGTGCCGCGCTCTACGGTGAGCCGCGCGGTCTCCGCCCTCGAGGATGTTACGGGCGCGGCGCTCTTCCACCGGACCACGCGCAAGGTGGCGATCACCGAGGACGGCCGAGCCCTGTTCGAGCGCGTGGCGACCTCGCTCGCGAACCTCGATGACGCGCTCTCGGATCTTCCAGAGCAGCGCGAAGAGCCGAGCGGTCACCTGCGCGTGACCTCGACCGTGGATCTAGGCGTCGTCGTACTCGCCGAGGCGGTCACGCGGTTCTCGGCGCGGTATCCGAAGGTAACGACAGAGGTGCTGCTTTCGCCGAACGTCGTGGATCTGGCGCGAGAGAAGATGGACGTCGCGCTCAGAGTCGCGCCAAAAACTCTACCCCCGGGGCCATACGTCGCCCGTCGCGTCGGCAGCGTGTCCGTTCAGCTCTTCGCCTCGCCGTCGTATCTTGCACGGCGCGGCACGCCGAAAAATACGGGTGATCTCGGAGAGCACGCGCTCGTCGGATACCAGCGCGGCTCGGCGCGGGTTCTCTCCGAGGATATGCTGTTCGTGCGCGAGGTGCTCCGAAAGCACGGTGGGATCGGCACGCTGCCTTCGTTTCTTGCCGCCGAGGATGTCGTGGCGGGCCTGCTCGTCCGCGTGTTGCCCAAGCAAGAGATAGCGGCCGCCCGCGTCTACCTTGCCATGCCCAAGCGCAAGCACGTGCCGGCTCGTGTGACCGCGTTCCGAGATCTCGTGATCGAGGTCCTGCGGCAACGGCCGCTCGTACCCGAACCGTGACCGCGAGATGCAGTTTCGCCGCCGCTCCCTTGGAACGAATCATGGATCTCGGCGTGATCTTCGCCCGAGAGCAACAGCGGCCCGCGTCCCTCGACCCGGGCCGCTGATGGTGTCAACCGCCGGGTGGACCTTGCTGGATTTGCAGGCTTGTTGCGTAGGCGCTGCCGCAGGAAACCTTGGAGGTTCCGCCCGCCAAGAACGCCCAATTGCCGGCTTTCCTGCCGTTATCGCAATGACTGGAACAGCAGATGGCGGTGATCCGGAACGTGCCGGTGTTCTGGTAACCGGAACACTTGCCCACCCCAGTGTGGCCGCTACTTTCCGTGTACTTACTGCACGAACCGGCGGCTTGCACTTCGGCAGAAGCAGACTCTTCCGCTCCAACCTCTGTCGGATCGCCGGCGCTGCAAGCTGTGCCTGCCGCAAGCGTGAATACCGAGAGGACGGCGAGCACGAAACGATTCAGGCCGCGCTGCGGCGTTATTTGCGCTTTGTTGACCATGGGACCCTCCTTGCAATTGGGACCACTGCAATGAGAGGCGCACGCGCCCCTGATCTTCAGCGCCAAACTTCGGCGGGGCATTTCGAGTCGTATCTTCATTGGTTCGGGTCAATGCGCGCCGCGGTGTGTATTCGCACGACCTGGTGGATTTCGAGCGGGTGTCGGGAACGGTCGACGTGCTCGGCTACGATGCCGCGGAGCTCGCGGCATTTCCGCGCATCGCGAGCGAGGCACGAGGGCCCTCCTCAACGAGGTACGAAATTCGTTGCATTATTGTAGTGGGATGCGCGCGGCCACCGCTCAGCATGGTGATCAACCCGTGGGGTGCGGTTGCGCCGAAGCGAAGCTCGAAGGTTTGAACGGCTTCCGGTGCCGCGGTGGCGGGGCACGACGATCTCGAGGAATTGTTTGCTGGCATCGACTTGATCGCCGCCAAGACGTCCGAGAAGCCGGGAGACGCGCGCTTCGCGACGGCTGCAGTACCGCTCTCTGCCGCGTGGCTCACCAGTGTCGGCCTGACTATCCACGGCTGGTAGCATCCCTGCTGCCCAGGGCCGGGGGGAGGCGGCCTCGCGTGCCGGCAGCCTTGAGCTTGAAAAAAAATCGGGGATGCTGTCCAAACGGGGACCCGCCGGCGTCATCACCACGGACCCGCGCAGCGCGGGCCGTTTCTGGAGGCATGACCCGATGAAGTTCGTTTTCTTGTACCGAAGTTCTACTGACCCGAGCCAGCAGCCCTCTGCCGCGGCCATGCAAGAGGGCTACGTCCAGTGGAAGAACTGGATGTCGAAGCACGCCGAGGCGATTCTCGAGCAGTCGCCGGCCCGGTCGGGTCCGAAGCCCGGTGGCCGCGTGGCCGTCTGTCGTCAAGGTACGGTCAGTGACGGTCCGTTCGTCGAGGGCAAGGAGATCGTGGGCGGCTGGTCGTTCATCGAGACCGACTCGATGGAGAGCGCGGTTGCCATAGCGAAGGAGGTCCCCATGTTCACCAGCGTGGAGATCTTGGAGATTACCTCCTTCTGACATGACGCCGCCCGAGCTTCCGGATCATTTCTTTCGCCGGGAGCTCGGGCGCCTCGTCTCCCTGCTCTCACGCCGCTTCGGAGTCGCGCGGCTCGCGCTGTGCGAAGACGCAGCGCAGACGGCGCTGCTGCGTGCGACGCAGTCGTGGGCGTCGACCCTCCCCGACAATCCGGGGGCGTGGCTCTATCGCATTGCGCACAACTACGTCCTCGACGAGCTACGCCGCGCGAAGCGTGATGAGCGTTACCTCGCCGAGGTTCAAACCGAGTACGCCCAGCACGAGGTGCAGGACGGCGTGTTGCGGCTGCTGTTCGTCTGCGCCGATCCGGCGATTCCGCTGGAATCGCAGCTCGTGCTGGCGCTGAAGACGCTCTGCGGTTTCAGCACGGCCGAGATCGCACTGCGGCTTTTTCAGAGCGAAGAAGCGGTCCACAAGCGCTTGCAGCGGGCGCGTTCGGCTCTCCAAGGTCACGCGGAGGTGCGGGGCATCGAGCCCGAGCGCGTTCACTCCGTCCTCCACATGCTCTACCTGCTCTTCAACGAAGGGTACAGCTCGGCGCAGCCCGATCGTTTGATTCGTCGCGAGCTCTGCGACGAGGCGCTGCGCTTGGCCTATTTGTTGAAAGACGATCCCGCGGGTGAGTTGCCGGAGCTCGATGCGCTGCTCGCGCTCATGCACTTTCACACGGCGCGCTTCGACGCGCGGCTCAACGACTTGGGCGAGCTCGTGCGGCTCGAAGAGCAAGACCGGACCG
>Ga0247764_1000664_pt1 | contig 12035 bp, 14 predicted proteins | sample UWRJL051202B4_FD_179932 | JGI IMG/M metagenome (GOLD analysis project Ga0247764, IMG submission 179932) | Plant litter microbial communities from Arlington Agricultural Research Station in Wisconsin, United States - UWRJ-L051-202B-4 | ecosystem: Environmental > Terrestrial > Plant litter >...
GAGGCCGATCTGGAAGGTGATCGACGTTGCCGTGGAGGCGATCAGCTGGCGGCCATTGAATTTGGCCGACGCCTGCATGCGCGTCATTTCCTGCTGGAGCGCGTTGAACTCGGTGTTCAGGTAGCCGCGATCCGTATCGGTCATGCTGCCGTTGGCGCCTTGCATCGCCAGCTCGCGCATACGGCCGAGAATGTTGTGCATCTCGCCGAGCGCGCTTTCCGCGGTCTGCGTCATCGACAGCGCGTCGTTGCTGTTGCGCTCCGCGACGGTGTAGCTGCGGATCTGCGTCTTCATGCTCTCGCTGATGGCGAGGCCGGCGGCGTCGTCCGCCGCGGTATTGATGCGGAAGCCGCTGGAGAGGCGCGTGAAGTTCTTGTTCTGCGCAGCCTGAGTCTTACCTAAGGCCTTTTGTGTCTCGAGCGAGGGGATGTTGGTTTGGACTGAGATTGCCATGAATGTTCCTTGAGGCGGGCGAAGTGCGACTTAGACGGACGTGGCGAAGCAACGAGGCGCCCACAGGACGCACTCGCGCTCGAAGTGTTGGAGTGATTAACGTTGGTTTTGGTTGAGGCGCTGAGTGAGCAAGTCGAGCTCGCGACCCAGGCTACGAGCTGACTGATCGATGGTCTTGCCGAAGCGCGACTCGAATTCTAGAGATTGTCGCGCGGCGTCCTGCGCGTCTCCGTGGTGATCTGCGTGATCTTCCATCACGCGGTCGACGTCACCCCACGACCAAGCGTCGAGCAATTGAGCTTCCGCGACGCGCAGGGATAACTCGCGTTCCGCGCTCTCCAGGCGCGCCAAGCGATCGGACATGTGCCCGCCGGTTTGCGACGAGTGCAGGCACAGCTGCGCCAGCCGTTGAATGCGCCGCGCGGTACGCCGAGCCTGCTCGACTCGCGCGGACTGCCGGCGCGTCCACTCGGCGATGTGCTCCTTGGTCAGCGGAGGCTGCGCGGCGCGCGCCCTTTCGACCAAGTCTTGGGCGGTGATGTTCAGCTCCGGTAGGTCTCGCAGCAGCGTCTCTAGCGACGCTTCCTCGAAGCCATCGATACGAGCGCCGCCTTCCGTGGCGTTGACCAGACGAATGTCGGGATACTCGCGACCCAGCACGACCGAAGCACCCTCGAACCAGTGCCGAACGGCGTTGAAGCCGATGCTGGTCACGACCTCGGCTTCGCCGCCCCAGGCCAGGGTTTTGGCTAGCGGCTCCGTCTGGTGCATGGCGTGGCCATTTTGATTGTGGGTGCGCTTCAGCGTGTCGCACCAGTCGAGCTCGATACTGCCGCCGTCTCGACTCACGCGGACGCGTGAGTCTTGATAAGGCGTGCCGGGCGCGTATGCGCGGCCGTCCGTGTAGGCCAGATCCTGTCCGACCAAGACAATGGGCGAGCAGCCGAGGCGCTGCGCCAGAGCAAAAGCCAGCGTCGAGACGCTGCCACTGACGGGCAATCCCGGGTAACCGGTCAGCTCCTGCAGCGGCACGGAGAGCTGGGCCAGACCTTCCCACAACGGCAACAGCGGGCCTTGACCAGTGCGCAAGGTCTGCGGATGCGCCGAAAGCGTGAACGCACGCACCACGCGGTCGATGAAGCTCACCTCGGACAACAGGTGCGAGACGTCGATCGACTCCATGCAGGCGAGGACCTGCGGCTCTACGCCCAAGCGACTCAGGGCGCGAGCACTGGAATTGACGGCGAAGAGCAGCCCCTTCTTCTGGGCGTGAAGGAGCTGTGCGCCGTTCTTGCCGAGTGACGGACCGGCACCGACGATGAACGCGGGCACTCCGCGGTACTTGCCGGCGAGGGACAAGAAGGCAGGGTGCTCGCTGAGCAGCTCGACGTTCGCGAGCACGTCGGCGACCCAGTCTTTTGCTCGCAGGCGGTGCGTTGCATGGTTGATGCGGCTCCGCTGAACCAGCTGGGAAAGCGCCTCGCGCAGCTCGGTCTGCGCCTCGGGAAACGCGTCCTTGTAGCCCGGCGTGTTGATGATGGTTGCGATTCGACGACCTTGGAAGACGCTTGGCCAGATTTGAGTGAGGTCATGGGTAGAGCAAACGATGTCGAAACCAGAGAGATCGGACGGTCCAAGCTCGAGCACGCTGCGCAGCACGCCCGGGTCAGGTTCGAAAATCACGATGGGCGCGTCCGTCAGTTTGCGGAGCGCGCGTGCGGTGTGGCCCAAGCCAACACCGAACACGATGTAGGCAGTGTCCGAGGGATGGTTCAGCGTCTGCGCCAACTCCATGTCGCTGGGAGCGCCACCAAGTAGACGCCCGGCGTGCCGCAGCCCAGGCTCGCCTGGCGCGAGGTTGGTCAGCTCCGCGCTCGGCTCGCTCGCCAACACGCGCTCGCGCAGCGGCAGCGACAGCGCCAAGTGCTGAAGATTCGACTCCAGAAACGCCGATTCGAGGTGGAACGCGGCCGGTACGACCAGCGAACTCAAATCGTCTCCGATTTGACGCTCGCCCCTGCCACCGGTTTGACGAAGGCTGAGCGAAAGGCTCACGAGCGTTTCTCCCAGGGTCCCGTCCCGCTCGGTAGCGCGAGCGGCAGCGCCGCTGGGTCGTCGACACTTTGCGTGGCAGCGCGATTGGCCGCTTCAACGGCTTCGTGCAGTTCTCCCCGCAAGATCGTGGTGTTGCCGGGTGCGACGATCCCAAGCTTGACTGAGCCGCGCGTGACGTCGGTGACGATGATTTCCACGTCCGGACCGATCACGACGCGTTGACCCTTGCGGCGCGCGATGATGAGCATGTACCGACCGCTTTTTGCATCGCCCATGCCAGCCAGCGCTCGGCTTGTGCGCGCTCTGAACGCGACGGGATTGAGCCGCCAAGTGCGCCCAGAACGCCAAGGTTTGGTGGGATTCGCGGCGCTTCGCACATCGCCGGACCCCCCCAAAAAAAAAGCGATCCTGGGCAAGCTTGGCGCGTTCGGCGGTCGAATCTCGCGCCTGACCGCGCACGCGAGCGCTATCTCACTCCCGCTGCGCTAGCGGCGCGAGGATTTCGCTTATCTCACGAGCGGTGCGCTAGGCGATCAGCGCTGCCAGGCGTTATTGCCGTCGAGCATCTGGCGCGACACGGTGATGGCGCGTTCCAATGACTGACCGAGCGAGGTCATCTTCGAGTACGCCTCGAAGGGGTCCGCGGCGCCGACGCCGGTTTGACGTTTGTTCAGATCCAGGTCGAGCTGGCTGAGCAGGTTACCGGAGCTCTCGAGCTTGTTGGCGATCAGCCCGATGCGAGAGCGCTCGTTGGTGATCTGGCGCTGATTTTGGTCCAGATTGTCGAGCGCAGCGGCGGCGCCAGCGCGATTGTCAGCGCCGAGCGCGTTAGCGAGCGAGTCCAGATCGGCGAACAGATCGCGACCACCGGCGGCGGTGAACGCCATGGCGCCGCTGGCGCTCACCTCGGTGGGGGTGCTGCCGCCGACGTCCACGCTCTGAGCGACGTCGTCGCCTTGGAACAACCCATTCGAGTCGAACGCTGCCGTGCTGGTGAGGCTGCCAGAAAACAGATAGCCCTTGGCGCCGCGCGCGTTGGCCAGTCCGAGTAGTTGCGTGCGGATACTGCGCGTTTCGTTCGCGAGCGCCGAACGGTCGTCCGCGCTCAGCGAATCGTTCGAGCCCTGCATCGCCAGCTCGCGGGCGCGTCCCAGGAGCTCCGTGGCTTGGGCCAACGTGGACTCCGCCAGGTCCGCGTCACTCTGGGCGGTCTGCGCCACCTGGCGCTGCGTGGACGCGGTGCTGAGGCTCGCACGCAGCCGCGCCAGCTCCGCCGACGCGATCGGGTCGTCCGACGGCTTGGTGACGCGCAAACCAGTGGAGGCCGTTTCGGCAGCCTTGGCGTTTTCGCGTTGGATGCGCGTCAGGTTCCGACGCACGTCCAAGTAGCGCATGCTATCCGTAACCCTCATGGCCGCGCTCCGCGGCGAATGTGGGCGTCCGACGGGAGCTTACGAGGCGAGGCGTGGTGGCGTCGGTTAGACACGTTGGATGAGCTCTTGCAAGAGCTGATCCGCAGTGGTGAGCACGCGTGCCGACGCCTCATAGGCGCGTTGGAACTTCGTCAAGTTGACGAACTCTTCGTCGAGCGAAACGCCGCTCATCGCTTCGTTCATGGCGTCGAGTTGAGCTGCGATGGCTTCACGCGACTCCAGCATCTTCTCCGCCGCCGACTTACGTTGTCCGACGTCGCCGACGAGGTCGCCGTAAGATTGAGCGGCCGTGCGCGAGTTGCCGAAGACGACCGGCGCGGTGGAAAGACGCGATAGCGCGACGGCGTTATCGGAGCCGCCGGGCAGCGTGGTGGCGGAACCTGACGCGGCGATGGCTTCCGGCCTGTTGAACACGTCTACACTCACCCGAACGGTGCGCGCGGCATCCACCGTGTTCACGTCGAACAGGTCACGCCCGTCGACGCCGTCCGTGCCGAAGCCCAGTTGGTGCTGTTGGTTTATTGACGTCGCAACGTCAAAAACGAACTCGTCCAGCTTCTTGGCGGTCTCGAACAAATCGACGTCCCGCGCCTCCTTGATGCCGGCGAGTTTGCCGCCGGTGAGGAACTTGGTGACCTCGGTAGGAGTGGCCTCGTCGTTGCGCGCGGCGAACACCCGCATCTTGCCGTCGCTGTCCAGATCGATGCTGAGCTGACGGGCTTCCACGCCGTCCACCAGCGTGGTGCCGGAGGCTTGGACCACGATGCCCGAGCCGGACGCGATCGTGCGCACGTCCACCAGACTGGCCAGGCCGAGCATCACCTGCTTGCGCTGGTCCTTGAGGTCGGCAGCGTCGCCGCCCTGCGCTTCCGCCGCCAAAATCTGCGAATTCAAGCGCGCGATGGCGCGCGCGGACTCGTTGATTTGCGTCGTCGTGGATTGGGCGTCCTTGAGCAGATCCGTGCGGCTCTGCGCGATCACGGTGGCCGTGTCGCGTGAGCGTTCCGCGAAGGCGTCGGCGGCTGCCAGTACATTGCGCCGCGTGGTGGGATCCGCGGGGTTCGCCGACAGCTGGGTGAAGCTGTTGTAGAGGTTGTCGAGGGAGTTGCCGAGGCCGGTGCCGGACACGTCGTTGAACAACGCTTCCAGCGATTCGAGCCGCGAATCATGCTCCGACGCTGCCGAGTTCAGACCCGTGGACTCGAACTGGCGTCGCTCCAGGAATTCATCGGTGACGCGGCGAATGCCGTTCGCCACGACGCTGCCCGTCGTCTGCGTCCCGAGCGCCCGCGTTTCGAGCAGCGCCTCACGCCGCACGTAGCCGGGCGTGTTCACGTTGGCCAGGTTCTGGCCGGTGACCCCTAAGCCGTACGTCTGCGCGCTGAGCGAATCGCGCGCCGTATTGAGCAGCTGGGTGAGGGAGGCAGCCATGCTTCAGACGCGCACGTTCAGACGTACGCCTCCTTGTTGCGTCGCAGGGCGACGAGCACCGGGCATAGCTTCGAAAGAAACGCCCGTCGCTTGCGACAGGATCGTCCGAACCGAATCTCGAGCGTGAACGAGCAGCAGCTGGTTCATGGTCGCTTGCTGCCGAATCCGCGCAAGCTGCTCCTTGTGACAAGCCTCGAGTCGACCGGAGAGCGAACCAAGCCGCTCACCGAGGACCTCTTTCGCCGAGGTGATGTCATCCAGCAGGCTTGCATCCATCCGGCGCAGCGCGTCCGTCTCACGCGTGTGGAGCTGCTCGATTTGGTCGAGGAGGACGGCGATGTCGTTGTCGGCGGAGGATTCCTGGGTCACGTTCGAGCCTCGAGTCTTTGGTTTCGAGGACTTTCCTTTCGGTTTACGCGAGCTGTTGCATCATCTGCGCCGCGATGTGCTGCGGATCGATGCTGAAGCCACCCTCGGCGATGCGCTGACGCAGAGCATCCACCTTGGCGACGTCGACAGTTTGTTCCGCTGCTTCAGTGGCCATGTCGCGGGCTCGCGATGAAATGGACACCTGCGCGGAAGGGTTCGGCGCAGCGGTCGTGGAAGCTGCGTCCGGGCGTGCCGCTGGTTGTGCTCCGCCTACGGATCCGATGCGGGCGTACGCGTCGATGGTGCGGTTGCCGCTGATGCCTTTCATGGGTCTCTCCAGGTTGCCGGGGCCAAGCCCGGCATATAGGTTCTCACCCGAATGAACGGCTGAGCACGCGGACCCTTGAGAAAAAGAAAATAAAGTTTGTGCATGGGCTTATGCTCCACCTTTGTGGGGTTCAGCCCTCGCCATCATGGCCTTCGCGACAACGTCCGACAGTCCGATTCCGCCGGCGTTGGAGAGGGAGTCGGCGAGCGCGCCCACCACCATCGAGCCGTAGGCAGCTTGTCCAGCTACCTGCGACTTCGCCCCCATCTGCGTCGCCTTCTCTAACGGCGCGAGCAGCGTGCGCAAGAAGATGGCTTCGAACTCGCGCGCAACTTTGAGCACCTCTGGTCTGGGCTTCGCCGCCTTCGCCGCGCCTTCCGCCGGAGTGTTCGCTTCGGTCTGCGCGACTTGAGGAAGCGCCGAGATGGGGTTCATTGCACCACGATCTCTGCACGAAGCGCGCCAGCAGCCTTCAAAGCTTGGAGGATGCTCGCCAGTTCGCGCGGCGTCACGCCGAAGGTAGAGAGTGCCTGTGCGACGTCCGCCAAGGTGGTCGCACCATTCAGGTAGGTGAGGGCAGCTGGAGGCTTCTGTTCCTCAGCTTCCACACGCGTGTTGCGCACCTCCCGGGTTTGCCCGTTGGACAGCATGCCGGGCTGGCTGACTTCGCGTGTCTCTTGCACGGAGATGGTGATGCCGCCTTGAGCGATGGCTACGGGCGAGAGTCGAACGTCTCCGCCCGCGACCACGGTGCCAGTGCGTTCGTTGATGACGACACGCGCGAATTGCACGGGGTCAACTTCCACGTCCGACAGCTTGGCGATAAGCTCCACGGGCTTCTCTGCCAGGGCCTTCGGCGCATTCACGACGATGGTGCCGCCGTCCAGCGCGTTGGCAGTACCCTTGCCGAGTTCCTTCTCGACGGCGGCCAGGATCCGCTGCGCCGTAGAAAAATCGGGACTCTTCAGCGCGAGCTGAATCTTGCCCTTCTCGGAGAAAACGGTGGGGATCTCGCGCTCCACGAACGAGCCGTTGGGGATCCGCGCAGTGGTGGTCACATTGTCCTGAATGGACGCGCCCGCGCCGCCGGCGGAGAATCCGCCCAAAATCAGCGCTCCTTGCGCGACCGCGTAGGTCTTCCGATCGGCGCCTCTGAGCGGGGTTTGCACCAGAATTCCGCCGCGTAGCGAGCGAGCATTACCCACGGAGGAGACGGTGACGTCCAGGCGCGAGCCCTGCCGCGCGAAGGCGGGGATCGTCGCGGTAACTATCACGGCGGCGACGTTCTTCAGTCGAACCTGCTTGGGATCGGCTTGAACGCCCAAGCGACGGAGCAGGGAACGAACGGACTGCGTCGCGAACGGCGCGGTCAGGTCGTCGCCTGTTCCGTTCAAGCCAGTGACGATGCCGTAGCCGACGAGTTGGTTATCACGCGCCCCGACGACGTCGCACAGGTCACGCAATCGGTCCGCCCGAGCCGAGCCTGCTGCCAAGAGCAAGCTCAAGATCACGACCACACGAACGAACAGAGCGAGACGAAGGCGCATGAATCAGAAGGGGTTGACGAAGTCGAGAATCTTGGTGAGCCAGCCGCGATCGGTGGTGGTGTCGATATCGCCGCGACCGGTGAATTCGACTCGTGCGTCGGCGATGAGCGAAGAGTCCACGGAGTTGTCGGGCGCAATGTCACTCGGCCGGATCACGCCGGAGACGTACAGGTGGTACTCCTCACGGTTGATCATCACGACCTTCGTGCCCTCAATGAACAGGTCGCCGTTCGGTAGCTCCTGCTTGACGTGGACGCCGATCAAACCGTTCAAAGAGCCCGCGCGCTGCGTGGTGCCCTGACCCGAAAAGTTCGAGCTGGCAGCGATGTTCAAGAGCTGCGAAGGATCGATGCTGGGATAGGCCTTTTGAATCGCCGGCACGATGCCCATCAGAGCATTGACGCCGATCTCGCGGTCGGAGCTCTTTTGTAGATTGGTCTGGGCGTTACCCTGGGCATCCGCGTGTTCGTTGATGCGGATCATCACGATGTCGCCGATGCGCAATGCGCGCGTGTCTTCCAGCAGCCCTGGTTGAGCCTCGCTGTAGATGGAACCTGGGTTTGGCCGCGAGCCCTTCTTGTTGGCGGCGTACTCACCCGCGACGAACTTGCGCTCCCGGGGCGAGAAGGGGGAGATGTGGGCAGGCCCGCAGGCGACCAGCAGCAACGTCAGGGCGATGGCGCGATTCAAATTCATGGCGTCACCACGCTGGCGGCGGAGGCAGACTCGATGCGCGCGCGCAGCACGCGCTGGGTCGTGCTGACCTTGAAGGAGACGACCTGGCCGAGCTCGCCGTCGTCGAGAGCCGTGCCGGCGGCGCTGATGCGTGCGCTGCCGCGCTGAATCACCAAGTCGAGCCGCGCGCCACGCCGGATCACGGGCTGCGCCGCCTGTTCGCTGATATCTAGCTCCAGCGTCACCGGCACTCGCTGCATCACGTCCTGACCGCGGACGAGCTCCACCGTCACGGTGAGCGATAGCGGTCCGGCGCGTCGCGGGAGTTTCGGGAGATGCACCTTCCCGAGCTGCAGTCGCGGGCTGGCGTTGATCGGGCGCAGATTGCGCAGTTGCTTCAGCTTCACGCCGTAGGGCAATGCAGCCTCTACGCCAGGCTGAATCATGCTGGAAAGATCGGTCGGAGTGTAGCGGCGCGCAGCGCTGCCTACCCGAACGCTGGCCGGAAACTTCAGACGCCGCGGCTCGAGACCTTGCGCGCGCAGTTCACGTAGCACTTCGTCGCGCGAAAGTAGTCGTGAGCTGCCCGGCGGTGGCGCCGGGCCCAGATCCACTTCGGCGAGCTCGTCGGACTCGACCTCGGCGATGTCCGCCAGGCGGATCCGAGCGCCGTCGATCATCCTCAGCTCTTCGGCGAACCCAGGCAGGGACACCAGTAAAGTGGCGCACAGCGCGCTGACGTGGAGCAAGCTTCGGTGCTTCAAGCGTTACCTCAACTGCGTCGCTGCGCGCAGCATGTCGTCGGCCGTGGTGATGACCTTGGAGTTGATCTCGTAAGAGCGTTGCGCGCTGATCAAGCCGACCATCTCTTCGACGATGTCGACGTTCGACTGTTCGACGGCGCCTTGCAGCAGCGCGCCGCGGCCGTCCGTACCCGGTTCGCCGACCTGCGCCTCACCACTGGCGATGGTCGCGGTCAGCAAATTGTGGCCAATCGCGTTGAGACCGGCTGGATTGACGAACGCCGCCGTCTGCAGCTGGCCAACCTCGGATGGGTCCTTTTCGTTCGGCAGCGTCACCGTGACTTTGCCGTTGGCGGCGATGGTAATGTTGGTCGAATTCGCAGGGATCGTGATGGGCGGATCGAGTGGAAAGCCTTCGGGCGTCACGATCCGCCCCTGCGGATCCGTGCGCAGCGCACCGGCGCGGGTGTACGCAGGGGTGCCATCGTTGCGCTGCACGACGAAGAAGCCATCACCCTCGATGGCGACGTCGAGCGGGTTGTTGGTGACGTTGATCGCACCCTGCGAGTAGATGCGGGAGGTACTGAGCACGCGCACGCCGGTGCCGACCTGCAGCCCCGTGGGCGAAACGGTGTTCTGTCCCGTCGCGGCGCCGGGCGCGCGCACGGTTTGGTACAGCAGGTCTTCGAAGTCGACCCGCTGCTTCTTGTAACCGACCGTGTTGCCGTTCGAGATGTTGTTGGAGATGGCTTCCAGGTGGGTTTCCTGGGCGGCCATACCGGTTGCGGCGATGTGAAGTGATCGGAACATGCTTGGGCTCCGTCATCCTCTGTGCAACTGAAGTGCCAAGCCCTGCTCACGCCCCGACGGCGTGACGGCTACTCAGCTGCCGCTGTCGCCGCCGCTGGTCTCGCCAGCGGAGATCGAGCCTTCATCGCCGGCGCTGGAGCTCGAGCTGCCTCCGCGCGCATTGGCGCTGCCTCCGCGCGCGCCGTTGTTGCTGCCCGCGCGGGCGCCGCTGCTCTCGCCAGCGTCAGGACTTCCTTCACTCGGCGTCGGCGGGCTGACGCAGGCGCCGAGCTCGCAGCTCTGTGTGCGCGGGCAATCGGTGTGGCGCAGACACTCTTCGATTTTGCAGGCGTCTACGCCGCTGGTCGCGGCCAGGGCGCTCAGCAAAAGCCAGCGACGCGCAGTGCTCATAGGTTGACCTTCAGTCCCAGCGACAGCGAGCCGAGCAACAGCACGGTCTGTCCGGGCACGTCGCTGCCGAAGGGCAGGGCCGCGAACGCCGGCTCAATCGCGAAGCTTGCGCGTTTGCCGAATGGAATGCCAAGGCAAGCACCGAAGCCCGCTCCAACCACGGTCTTGGGCACCAATGTAGCGGTGGCGAACACGAAGCCGCCGAAACTGCGACTCATCCAGCGTGTATAGCGAGCCTCCAGACCCGCTCCGCCGCGCTTCTCTATCTCGGCGAATGCGCGTAGGCCCCAGGAATCTTGCTCGTTCTCGTCGGAACGCAGATCGAAGCCCGCAACGATGCGTGTGCGCGCGCGGCGCCACACGATACTGCCTGGCCCGGGATCGCCGCCCTCCAGGCCCGAACCGACGGCGAACGTGCCCTCGGTAATCCAGCCCTCCGCGTGAGCAGCGGGCGCGCTCAGCCACAACCCCATTCCGGCGGCGAGCGCTATCAGGAACCTGGAACGAACCACGAAGACTCGCTCCAGCAATTCACGGGCCAACTTGCCCGGACCGTTCCTCACGCCGCGCGGATGATGCGCTTGCGCTTCAGCATCTCAACCAGCGTGGTGCGATTCAAGCCCAGCAAGCCGGCGGCTTGTTTCTTGTTCCACTGGGTGCGCTCCAAAGCCTGCCGAATCAACTGGTTCTCGAACGTCTCCACGGCATTACGCAGGTCGATGCCGGAGTCGGGCAGGCGCGCGCCGATGCGCTTTTCCGAGCCGAGGCCGAGCACGCGTTGCGGCAGATCCTTCGGCTCGATCTGGCTGGTCTGGCAGAGCAGCACGGCGCGTTCGATGGTGTTCTCGAGCTCGCGCACGTTGCCAGGCCATTGATACTCACCGAGCAGCTGCGCGGCGGCGCGCGACACGCCGGTAACGTTGGTGCGGCCGAGCTTCTCCTTAGCGCGCGCCAGGAAGTGATGGACGAGCAACGGGATATCCTCCAGGCGCTCGCGCAGGGCGGGGACCGTCACGTGGATCACATTCAGGCGGTAATACAAGTCTTCGCGGAACGTGCCGGCTTGCACGGCGGCTTCCAGATTGACATTCGTGGCCGCAACGATGCGAACGTCCGCCTTGAGCACGCGGTTGTCGCCAACGGGCGAGTATTCACGCGACTGGAGGATGCGGAGCAGCTTGACCTGCAGGGACATCGGCATCTCGCCGATTTCGTCGAGGAACAGCGTGCCGCCCTCAGCCAACGCGATGCGGCCCGGCTTGTTCTGGACCGCGCCCGTGAAAGCGCCACGTGCATGACCGAACAGTTCGCTCTCGAGCAGCGCTTCCGGAATCGCACCGCAGTTCACCGCGACGAAGGGCGCCTTGGCGCGAGGGCTCGAGCGATGCACCGCGCGCGCGACGAGCTCCTTGCCGGTACCGCTTTCGCCAGTGACCAGGATATTGCAGTTGGTGTCCGCCACGCGCTCCACGATGCGGTAGACATCGACCAACGTTTCCGACATGCCGATGACGCCCTGCATCGAAGCGGGCAAGTGCGAGACGTCGATTTCCGCGCTTCCGTCGTCATCGTCGGCCAGATCGTCGTCACTGTCTGAATCCGTCGTTACCTCGCCTTGAGTGCGGTTGAGTTGCGCAACTTCGTGCAAGCCAGACTGACGATCTTCGTCGTCGGTTGAGAAGGAGAGAGCAGCGTTTGCCGGCAGGTCAGAGGGATTGGAGGGGTTCATGCGGTGGTGCTGAGCCCTTGAGCAAGCGACGGGCCAACGTCGACGGTTTGGCTGCTGAGCGTCGAGTTATTG
>Ga0247764_1000666_pt1 | contig 12024 bp, 13 predicted proteins | sample UWRJL051202B4_FD_179932 | JGI IMG/M metagenome (GOLD analysis project Ga0247764, IMG submission 179932) | Plant litter microbial communities from Arlington Agricultural Research Station in Wisconsin, United States - UWRJ-L051-202B-4 | ecosystem: Environmental > Terrestrial > Plant litter >...
CTCTCGCGCATGCGGGCATTGGCGGCGGCGAGGTCGCTGGCGGCCTGATCCTGCTGGATCTGGCGCAGGCGCAGCAGCCCCGCGAGCGGGAACAGCTTGGCCATCAGACACCCCCGAGTTTCTGGGCGAGCGTGCCGAGCTGCTGCCAGGCCGATTCGGTGCTGCTCTGGTCGTTCATGCTCTGGCGCAGGAAGGCGTTGATCTCGGCCTCGTTGTCGACAGCAGCATCGACCTTCGGATTGGCTCCGCGCTGGTAGGCGCCGACGTCGAGCAGGTCTTGGGCGGCGCGCCGCGCGGCCATGGTGGACCGCAGAACGGAGGCGACGCGCATCCGTTCCGGTTCGGTCACGCGGGAGGCGACGCGGGAGATGGAGCCGAGGATGTCGATGGACGGGAAGTGCCCGGCCACCGAGAGCTTGCGGTCGAGCACGACGTGACCGTCGAGGATGGAGCGTGCGGCGTCGGCGATCGGCTCGTTGTGGTCATCGCCATCGACGAGCACCGTGTAGATGCCGGTGACCGAGCCGACCTCGCCCGTGCCGGCGCGTTCGAGCAGCTGGGCGAGCAGGGAGAACGTCGACGGCGGGTAGCCGCGGGTGGCCGGTGGTTCGCCGACCGAGAGGCCGATCTCGCGCTGCGCCATCGCGACGCGGGTGAGCGAATCCATCATCAGCATCACGTGCGCGCCGTCGTCACGAAACGACTCGGCGATGCGGGTGGCGAGGAAGGCGGCGCGCAGACGCATCATCGCCGGTTCGTCGGAGGTCGAGACGACGACGATCGAGCGGGCGAGCCCCTCCGCGCCGAGGTCGTCTTCGAGAAACTCGCGCACCTCGCGCCCGCGCTCCCCCACCAGCGCGATGACCGAGACCTCGGCCTCCGTGCCGCGGGCGATCATCGAGAGCAGCGACGACTTGCCGACGCCGGATCCGGCGAACAGGCCCATGCGCTGACCACGCCCCATGGTGGTGAGGGTGTCGAGCGCTCGCACGCCGAGCTGCAGCGGCTGCTCGATGCGCGCGCGGTGCATGGGCGACGGGCTGTCGTTGTCGAGCGAGACGTATCGGGTCACCCCGAGCGGTCCCCTGCCGTCGATCGGGCGGCCGAGGCCGTCGATGACCCGGCCGAACAGGGATGCCCCGGTGGGAACGAGAATCGGCAGGCCTCGGGTGCGCACGGGCGCCCCGGCGCTGATGCCGGACATCCGCCCGAGCGGCATGCAGCGGATGCCCGTGGCCGTCGCCGCGATGACCTCGGCGTCGAGAGGCGCGGCCCCGTCGTCGCCACCAATGGTCACCAGATCGCCGATGGCACAGTCGAGGCCGCCCACCTCGAGGCCGAGGCCGACGATGGAGGAGACAACGCCGACCCGTTCGGGGGCGGCGACACGGATCGCCTCGAGGATGCTCATGCGCCGACCTCCGCGAAGTCACGCGCGCCGGCGCCCACGATCGCCGCGTGAGCGCGGTCGATCGCCGTGCTCACGCGTGCGTCGAGATAGCCGACGGGCAGCTCGGCGATCGCGTCGCCGCGCCCGAGGGCGGGGTCGGCGACAAGCTGCACACCGGCGGAGGCGATGGTGGCGTCATCGAGCACGGCAAGGTCCAGTGGGCTGAGGCGAACGCGGGTCACGAGCGCCGCGTCTGCGGTGGAGAGCGCGCGGGTCAGCGCCGCGCGGGCCGACGTGTCACCGGTGGCGAGTTCGATGCCGAGGATCGCCTCGGCCAGCTGCAGCGCGCCCTGCGCCAGCACATCCTGAGCCTCGGCGACCACGGGAACGGCGCGCGCAGCGAGGGCGTCGGATGCAGCCGCCAACACGTCGATCGCCCGGTCGAGCCGGGCCTGACCGTGACGGATGGTGGCGTCGTGTTCGGCGTGCAGTCGCGCGCGTAGTGCGTCGAGCTCGGCGTTCGCCGCCCGGAGCCCCTCGGCATACCCGGCGGCGTGTCCGCTCGCGCGGGCGCGCAGCTCGATCTCGTCCTGCTGCTCGGTGCGCAGGCTCGGAAAGCGGAGGGCGGCGAAGGTCGGCTCAGGAGACATAGTGGTCGTCGTCTCCCCGCTGGATGGTGATGACGCCCTGTGCCTCGAGGTCGCGGATCGCGCGCACGATCTCGGCGCGGGCTTCCTCGATCTGCTTCATCCGCACCGGGCCGAGGTTCTGCACCTCCTCCTCGAGGATCTCGCGGAGGCGCTCCGAGATGTTCGCGCGGATGACCTCGATGACGGCCTCGGTCGAGCCCTTCATCGCGAGCGCCAGCACACTCGCGTCGATGCCGCGCAGCACCTGCTGCACGTCCTTCTTCTCGAACTTGACGATGTCGGCGAAGGTCAGCAGGCGCGAGCGCACCTCTTCGGCCAGGGCGGGGTCGGTGGCGTCGAGACTCTCCAGCAGGGCGCGCTCGGTGGCGACATCCGCCCGGTTGATGATCTCGACCAGCGGCTGCACCCCGCCGACCACGTCGACGGTGTCGCGGGAGGTGACGACCGCACTGGCCCGCACCTTGAGGGTGTCGGCGACCACACGTACGGCTTCGGGTGCGGCGCTGCCCATGGTGCCGATCGCCTGGGCGACCGCCGATCGCACGTCGTCGTCGAGGCCGGCGAGCACCGGGGAGGCGTGCTCGGGGCGCAGGTGGGCGAGCACCAGGGCGACGGTCTGCGGCAGTTCGCCGTCGAGGAGGGTGACCAGCTGGCCGGGCTCCGCGCTGTCGAGGAACTCAAAGGCGCGACCGCCCATGCTCGACGCGACGCGACCCAAGACGCCCGCGGCCCGCTCCGAACCGAAGGATGCCTCCAGCAGTGACGAGGCGACGTCGCGACCGCCGCGGGTACCCAGCCCGCCCTTCATCGTCAGTTCGTGGAACTCGAGGATGGTGCGTTCGGCCACCGCGCTGTCGACCCGGCGCAGGCGGATGATCTCGGCGGTGATCTCCTCTGCCTCCGCCTCGGAGAACTGCTTCATCACCTCGGCCGCGCGGATCGGGTCGAGGTTCATCAGCACGACGGCGACCTTCTGCGTACCGCTCAGCACGGCGGGGGCGCTCACGCGTTCTGCCTGTCGTCCATGAGTCCCCGCAAGAACTCGGCGGTGCGCTGCGGGTCGGCGCCGGCGAGCGCGTCGAGCTCGGCCCGCTTGCGGTCGGTGTCACCGGGCTCGATCGGCATGGGGGTGAAGGTGATCGCGGTGGCCGCGGCCGGCGGCGTGAGCTGCATCGGTACCGTCTGGTCCATCATGATCGAGCGCAGTTCGGCCAGTTCGGTGGCCTCCTGCTCGTCGCGCAGTTCGTCGCCCCGGCGGCGGAAGCGCCGCAACAGCACCAGGGCGATGATCAGCGCCGGGATCGAGATCCCCAGCACGATCGCGGTGGTGCGGATGAGGTCCATGGTGCGGGCTTCGGACTCGGCCTTCTCCTGCGCCGCGATCTCCTTCGCCGCACTCTGCGCACCGGCGGTGTTGAAGGGCATCAGTTGCACGCTCAGCTTGTCGCCGCGCTGGGTGTCGATGCCGGCCGCCGCATTCACCAGAGACTTCACGTTCGCCACGTTGAGGTTGCCGGCCGCCGCCGCGTTGATGGCGACCGAGACCGTCTGCTTGCGCAGCTCCCCGGCCGGGATGGAGGTCTGCTCGGTCACCTGGTTGAGGGCGTTGTTCTTCGTGATGTCCTGCGAGGTCACGCCGTCGGCACCGGTGGCGGTGGTGCCGTTCGGCACCGAGATGTTGTCCGGGCCGAGAATGCCGGCGTTCGCACCGGATGCGCCGCCGGCGCCGCCGTTCAGCTCGGTGGAGCTCGACTCGTTGATCGCCGGCGCATCGTCCGGCGTCGTGTAGGTGGTCGAGGTCTTCTGGCCGGTGGACTGGCTCAGGTCGGCCGCGACCACGACGGTCGCGTTGCCCGGTCCGACCACCTTGTCGAGCATCGACTGCACGGCGGCCTGCACGCGGGTCTCGTACTCCGTCGCCTGCTTCGAACCGGATGCCGCGGCATCCGTTCCCGAGGCGGAGAGCACCGCGCCCTTGGAGTCGACCACGGTCACGTCGGACGATTTCATCCCGTCGACGGAGGCGGAGGTGAGGTGCACGATCGCCTGCACCTGGTCCTCATCGAGCGTGGTGCCGTTCTGGGTGGCGATGAACACGGATGCCGTGGGGTCGCTCTTCTCGGCGATGAAGACGGTGTCCTTGGGGATCGCCAGTTTCACCGATGCGGTCTTCACACCCTTCATCGCCTCGATGGTGGCGGCCAGTTCACCTTCGAGCGCGCGCTTGTATGTGGTGTTCTGCTGGAACTCGGAGGCGGTCACCCCCATCTTGTCGAGCAGGGAGTAGCCGCCGGTGTCGGACGAGGGCAGCCCGGCCGCTGCCGCTTTCAGGCGTTCGGCGTAGACATCCGCCTCCGGCACCAGGATCGTGCCGCCGCCGTCGGTGAGCTGGTAGTCGACGCCGTCGGTGCGCAGCTGGTCGACCACGCTGCTGGCGTCCGTGCCGCTGAGCCCCGAGAACAGCGGAGAGTACTGCGGGCGGGAGAGCCAGACCGAGAGCCCGACGATGCCGAGCACCAGCACTGCGACGCCGATGATGGCCACGGTGCGCTGGGCGATCGTGAACTCCCGCAGTCCATTGGTGAATCGCGAGAAGAACGAGGTGAGCTGGGCGGGCATCAGGCCTGCATCCGCATGATCTCGTTGAACGCGTCGACGCCCTTGTTGCGCACCGCCGCGACGAGTTCGAGTTCGACCTGTGCGCGGGTTGTGGCGATGGTGGCCCGGTGGATGTCTTCGAGGTTGCCGGTGACCGCCTGTACGTTCAGCGCATCTGAGGTGGCCTGCGTCTGCTGCAGTCCGTCGATGGTGCCGCCGAGCACGGAGGCGAAGTCGGCCGCCCCGGTCGGGCTGGTCGGCGCTGTCGCCCCGATGGCCGGGGTGCCGGTGGTGCCGGCGATGGATCCGATGCTGGAGATGTCCATTACGAACGACCGATCTGCAGTGCTGCTTCGTAGGTGGTCTTCGCGCGGTCGACGACCGCCGCGTTCGCCTGGTAGCCGCGTTGGGCCATGATCAGCTGGCCCATCTGCGAGGCGAGGTCGATGTCGGGGTAGCGCACCATGCCGTTCTCGTCGGCGAGGGGGTGGTCAGGTGCGTAGACGAGGCGTCCCTCGGCCGAGCCGTAGGCGGCACCCTGCACGTAGACGCCGGAATTGCCCTCGCCCTCCTGGGCGACGACGTAGCGGGCGCGGAAGGCCTCACCGTCGGTGGATGTGACGGTGTTGACGTTGGCGATGTTGTCGGAGACGGCGTCGAGCCACTTGCGGTGCAGCGTGAGGCCGGTGGACGCGATCCCGATGGCGTCGAAGGTCATTACGCGCTCCTCATCGCCGTGCGCAGCTGCGCGAACTCGGCACTGACCGCCTGCGAGGCGAACTGGATGCGCAGCACCGTGTCGATATTGGAGAGGGTCTCGGTATCGAGGTTGACGTTGTTTCCGTCGATCAGTGTCGGCTCGAGTGAGCGCTTCACCTCGGGGGCAACGACGCCACTCTTCTTCTGCACCGACTCGGCCAGGGCGTCTTCGAAGAGCACGCGCTTGGCGTGGTAGTCGGGGGTGTTCACGTTCGCGATGTTGTTCGCGATGACCCGCTGGCGCATCGCCAGGCCGTCGAGTGCACTGCTGAGCGCGGAGGCGGTGACCGATTCGAGCACGGATTGTCCGTTTCGCCTAAAAGAACGAGCGGCCGATCCGTGGCCTTCAAATGAGCGATCCGTGCTCTTCGTAGTCAGCTATCGGCAGCCGATCCGGATGCGTTAGGTGGAACGTCCAGGTCGCGGGGTCTCCCGCGACAGCGCTCGAGCTCCGTTGTTCAGCATCTCCTGCACAACGAGTGATCCTGAATCGACTTGAGCCATCTGCATGGTGTGCGGCCGCCGCACCCTGCAGATGGCTCAAGTCGAAGTGACCATCCAGGGGGATCTCGCATCGGAGCGCGCCGAATGCACGCTATTCGCGCGGGGAACGGTGCATTTGGCGCACGTCAGTTGCGCCCGACCCTGTTCTGCAGGTCATCCTGCACAACGGGAGAGCGGATGCCGGCCCGACCCCGTTCTTCAGCACTTGCTGCACAACGGGGTGCGGCTCAGCCGGTGACGTCGAGGTACGGGGAACTGCCGCCGTCGGTCGACACCGGCACCGTGCGGAGGGCGGCGAGGTGTCGGGCGACGGTGCGCTGGCGACCTTCGAGTTCGGCGACGCCCTGCTGTTGAGCGTCGAGCACCCGCTCCGCACGCTCGCGCAACTCGATGGGGAGCGGCCCGATGTCACCGGGCAGTTCCCACACGCGCCCGCCGATCACGGGCCCGCCGATCTCTGGCTCGTCGGCATCGTCGACGTTCGCCCGCTGCAGGTAGGTCTCCATCGCCGTGAGCACGGCATCCCAGTTGTCCCAGCTCGGGCTGGTCGCCTCGGGGGCCGCCACGTCAGGCGACGCCGAGGTCACGACTGACCGACCCGGCGGTCGTGGCGCTGGGCTGCACCGAAAGCTGTGCGGCGGCCTCGTGCCAGGCCTGGCGCAGAGGCTCGAAATGCTCGATCGCCTCGCGGATACCCGCCACCTCACGCCGCACGTTGGCGAGCACGAGCAGGCTCTGGCAGTACTGGTACAGGGCCAGCAGCTGCGGGCCGCCGTCCCAGAGATCCACCTTGAGCGAGGTGCTCAGCTCGGTGACGATCGCCTGCGCGTGCAGCAGGTTGTTCGACATGGTCTGCCAGTCGGCGCTCTCGTGGGCGGCCGCGGCCCGCTCCAGATCGAGCATGAGCCGGTCGTAGAGCATGGTCAGCAGTCGCACGGGTGAGGCGGAGAGAACGGCATCGTTCGCGTACTGCGTGCGCTGGGCGCTGTAGGTGAGGGTCATGGTCAGCTTCCGTTAGAAGACGAGGGCGCGAACGCCGACAGTTGCGAGGTGAGAGCGGATGACTGCGCCTTGAGGTTGCTGAGCAGTACCTCCATCGACGCGAAGGTGCGCTCCAACGTGCTCTTGCGGCTGGCGAGTCGCACGTCCCAGTCGGCGATCTGTCGACCGAGGGCCGAGACCGACGACTGGTCGCCCGTGATGCGCTGGGTCAGCTGTCCGTCGTACTTGTCGGATGCGGTGGTCGCCGCCGCGGCGACGCGCGAGGCGATCTGCTGCACGGCCGCGTTCACCGTGTCGGGGTCTGCGGCGAGCGCGGCCGTGAACTTGTCGGCATCGAAGGTGATGGTGCCGCTCCTGGTGATGCTGATGCCGTACTCGGAGGGCGAGTGGCCGTTGATCGGCGCCGTCGCCGCCGTGAGGATCTTGCTGTCCACGTCGCGAATCGTGCTGTCGCCGGCGAACACACCGGCCTTGATCGTGGTGGTGCCGTCCGCATTGGTGGTGGTGCTGTTCGAGCTCTGGTTGTCGATCACCGAGAACACCAGGTTGAGGGAGTCGACCAGCGCGCCGACCTTGGTCGCGACGGCGGTGGCATCCCGCCCGACGGAGATGGTGGTGGGAGACGCAGCGACGGCGGAGACGGTCACCGACAATCCCGGAAGCAGGTTGGCGAAGGTGTTGCTGGAGGAGGTGACGACCTGTTCCGCCGAGGTTCCCGCCCAGAGCGTCACGCTGGCGTCCTGCGCGGCCTTCGTGATGGCGGCGCCGGGGGCGGTCAGCATGTTCGCCGCAGGGTCGACGGTGCTTCCCTGATACACACTGAACGCGGCATCCGCTCCGGTGGATTTACTGGAGAACTGGAGTCGGTAGAGCGGGTTGCCGCTGCCGTCGGTGCCGGAGGCGACCTTCGTGGCGATGACGCCCGCGGCCGACGCGTTGACCGCCTTCGCGACATCGTCGAGCGACGAGGAGGCCGGGGTGATGGTGAGGGGGGTGCCGCTGTGCCCGACGATGGTGATGGTGCCGGGCGATGGCCAGACGGCCATCGCGGCAGAGACGCCGATCTGGTTCTGTGCCAGCGCACTGACCACCACCTGGAGTTCGCCGGCTGCGGCGCCGGTCGACACGGTGGCGCTGACGTTGCTCGCACTGCTGGTGGCGGCGAAGAGATCGAGCGCGGCAGGCTTGCCGGCAGCGGTGGCCAGGGCGGCGAGCGCGGCGATCTTCGAGTTGAGCGACTGCAGCGCGGTGATCTCCGTGGTGGTCGAACTCACCTGCGCCTTGAGCAGGGCCTGCGGCTGTGCTGCCGACTGCATCAGCGCGGCGATGAGCTCGGTCGTGCCCAAACCGCTGGACAACCCGTCGAGGGAGATTCCCATGTCGTTTCCTTTATCGCGCTCGTCTAGCGGGGGTGTTCAGGTGGCTAGACGATAAACGCCCGGCGGCAGTCGCTCTGAGAGGTCCAGGTCTCATCACGACAGCCACCGGGCGTTGTTCTATTACCGTCTAGCTGGTTCCGGGTTAGCGGAGCAGCTGCAGGACGCCCTGGTTGCCCTGGTTGGCCTGGGCGAGCATCGCCGTACCGGCCTGCGACAGGATGTTCGAGCGGGTGTACTTGACCATCTCGGACGCCATGTCGGTGTCGGTGATGCGCGACTTGGCCGCGGTCAGGTTCTCGGTCGACACGGCGAGGTTGCGGATGACGCTCTCGAAGCGGTTCTGCTGAGCACCGAGGTCTGCACGGGCGGTGGAGACGGCGGTGATCTGCGCGTCGACCGCGGCGATCGAGGTCAGCGCGGTGGCCGAGCTGGTGAAGGTGAGCGCGCCGACGGCGGTGGCGATCGCACCGACGTTGGTCGTGGTGACCGCGATCTGGTCGTCGGCCGCGACGGAGCCGGCACCGACCTGGAAGGTCAGCGTGGTGGCGCCGTTGGCGAGCTTCGTGCCGTTGAAGTTGGCCGACGTGCTGATCCGGGTGAGCTCCGCGGCGAGTGCCGTGACCTCGGTCTGGATCGCTGCACGCGAGTCGGTGTTGTTCGAGTCGTTACCCGACTGAACGGCCAGGTCGCGAACGCGCTGGAGGATGGTCTGGACCTCGCTGAGCGAACCTTCAGCGGTCTGGATGACGCTGATGCCGTCCTGCGCGTTGCGGCTGGCGACCGTGAGGCCACCGACCTGGGACTGCAGACCCTGCGAGATGGCCAGGCCGGCCGCGTCGTCTGCTGCGTGGTTGATGCGGAGACCACTCGAGAGCTTCTCGAGGGACTTCGCGAGATCGTTCTGCGTGTTGCTGAGGTTCCGGTACGAGTTGAGTGCCGAAATGTTGGTGTTGACCTGCATACCCATGATGTTTTCCTCCGTGATTGGGTCTTCCCGAATCGGCCCATCCGTGGTCCGACGTTGTTAGCTATCGGCACCCCGCGTGATCGCGTTAGGTGCGAGAGCAAAGTTTTTTACGAGGCGGCCGACACTCGCTGCGGCACCGAGACGATGCCCGACGCCATACCGGCCAGCGCAGTGGTGGCGACACGCGCGAGATAGGCGCTGCGGGCGGCGGGAGAGATGCGCGACACCGGCGCGTGCTCCTTCTCGCCGTCGGCGTAGTGCGTCTCCAGTCCGTCTTTGAGCAGACGGATCGCCTCGGCCCGCTGCTGCGAGACGGCCGAGTGGGTGATCCCCAGCTCGTCGGCGATCTCCTTGACCGACCGGTCTTCGAAGTAGACCTGGGTGACGATGACACGCATCTTCTCCGGCAGCGATTCCACCGCGGCACGCAGGAAGTTGGTGCGCTCCGAGGCGAGCAGCGACTCCTCGGGGAGCGCCGTGTCGGCGATGAGGAAATCGGCGGTGCTGTCGTCGATGGTCGAGACCGTGCGCGCCGCGTCGGTGAGCCCGGCGGCGACCTCGTCGCGGTCGACACCCATCGCCTCGGCGATCTCCTCGACCTTGGGACTTCGTCCGAGAGCGGCGGTCAGGGTCTCCTGAACCGCGGTGGTCTCCTTGATGCGCTTGCGAGCACCGCGGGAGGCCCAATCACTCGAGCGCATCTCGTCCGCGAAGGCACCGACGATTCGCTTGCGGGCGTAGGCGCCGAACGGAATCCCGAGAGTGGAGTCGAAAGCGTCTGCCGCGGTCACCAGGGCGAGCGCGCCGGCCGAGGCGAGGTCATCGCGGGAGAGGTGGGTCGCTTTCGCCCACACCTCAGACACGAGGTAACCCACCAGTGGAAGGTTCTCCACAACCAATTCGTTGCGCTCTGATCTGTTCACAGCCGTGCCCCCGTTTGCGATCCCAGTCGCGTTGCGGCGACATCCGTTAAGGGACGGATGTCGTGAAAACTCGAAGTTCGTTTCGGGTAGGTACTGCGGGTGAGACGTGCGTTTCGATCGATGGTGACGGGGTGCCAGCCCCTCGATCAGTTCCCGACTCTATCGGCGCGTACACCCCCCTTGACCAGCGAATTCGGGCGCTCGAGGGCCGTTTTCGCCCCCAGTCCGGGGGACCGCGTACCCCGTTTCGACGAAAAAGTCCTCCATGGTGCTGACACCCGTCGCTACCCCCCGCGCGTCAGATCTCACCCTGCCCGCGTCTAACGCACGGCGTACCCTTGCCGATAGTCCCCACTGAACGAGAGTGGAGAAAATGACGTCGGTAGCACGAGCAGTCGGAACGTCAGCGCTTGCAGACGATCGAACCGGAGCAGACATGAGTGCGAACGAGCTTTCCGCAAGCCTGTGGCGTGAGCGCGAGCTGCTCGACCTGCTCGTCTTCAAGCTCGAGGAGGAGCAGTTCATCCTCTCTTCCGGCAAGACCCGCTGGCTGCAGTTCGCCACCCGCGAGGTCGAGCAGGTCATGGAGCGTCTGCGCACCGCTGGGCTTGCCCGCACCGTCGAGGCATCCATCGTCGCCACGGAGTGGGGGGCGACGGATGACCTCACCCTCCGCGAACTCGTCGCCCTCGCGCCGAGCGGCCCCTGGGCCGACATCTTCACCGCGCACCTCACCGCGATGACCGAACTGACCAATGAGATCCGCGAGTTGCGCGACCTCAACGAGCACTACCTGCGCACCGCCATCCGCTTCGTGCAGGAATCGCAGAGCGACGGCAGCACCGACACCGGCACGTACACCGCCAAGGGTGACACCGGTGCCGCCGGCGGCTCCGCCCAGATCTTCGACGTCACACTCTGACGGATACGGGACTTTCGACATGGTGAGCACATTCGGCGGCTTGAATACCGCCTACTCCGGCCTGAACGCCGCCCGCCAGGGCCTCGACGTGGTCGGCCAGAACATCTCCAACGCCACGACGGCGGGCTACACCCGGCAGCGCATCACCACCACCGCGGTGGGGACGCTGGCCCAGGTCGGTCCGCTTTCCGGGGGCAGCCCGCTGGTCGGGCAGGGTGTCTCGGTCGATGGCATCGCCCGCCTCGGTGACTCCTTTCTCGATGCCCGGGTGCGCATCACGGCCGCCGCGGCGGGCAACCTGGCCGTGCGCTCCAATGCCTTCACCGACATCCAGGCCTCCCTGGGTGAGCCGAGCAAGACCGGCATCGCGGCACAGCTCACCAGTTTCTGGAGCGGCTGGAGCGCCGTCGCCCTGCAGCCCGGCACCGCTGCTCCTGCCGGTGTGCTGCTGCAGAATGCCACCGTGCTCTCCAACCAGATCGCCACCGGCTACACGGCCCTGAACGATCAGTGGACGCAGACCCGGGGCAAGCTCAGCGGCATGGTCGACGAGCTCAACCAGGCTGCGACATCCGCCGCCGCGCTCAACGGCGAGATCCGGTCCACCCTCGCCCGTGGTGGGTCGGCGAACGAGCTGATCGACCAGCGCAACCAGCTGACCACGTCTCTCGCCGCGCTCACCGGCGGCACCGTGCGCGAACTCCCCGACGGCACCGCCGAGGTGCTGGTCGGCGGCAATGCGCTCGTCTCGGGCGATAAGGCGTACGGGATGTCGCTCACCGGCAGCACCACGATGGTCGGGGCCAGCACGACTCCCCTCGCCCTGCAGTGGACGGATCGCCCGACCGTTCCCGTCGCGGTGGAATCCGGCGAGATCGCCGGTGCGCTCTCCGTACTCGCCGGCGCGAATGCCACGGGAACCGGTGGTGC
>Ga0247764_1000668_pt1 | contig 12010 bp, 11 predicted proteins | sample UWRJL051202B4_FD_179932 | JGI IMG/M metagenome (GOLD analysis project Ga0247764, IMG submission 179932) | Plant litter microbial communities from Arlington Agricultural Research Station in Wisconsin, United States - UWRJ-L051-202B-4 | ecosystem: Environmental > Terrestrial > Plant litter >...
CAATTTGCGGCAGGGTCGAAGAATGCCGCCCAGACTGCCCGGGCTGCCAGCGAGCGCTCGAATCCGGCTTGAGACAGCGCAACGATTGAAAATTGCGTCAGATGTGGCAGGCCGAGAACTCACAGGAGCTGATTCGCAGTTGGCAGCGCGTACGATTTTCGTCGGAGATGTTCATGGCTGCGCTGCAGAACTCCAGGACCTGTTGAACGCGGTCGGGCTCACCTCCAGCGATCGCGTGGTGTTGGTGGGCGACTTGGTGGCTCGCGGGCCGGATACGCGCGGTGTGCTGCGGCTCGTACGCGAGCTGAAGGCCTCCACGGTGCGCGGAAACCACGAGGAGCGAATGATCGCAGCTCACGCCGCGCGCAAAGGTGGCGGTTCGGGGCCGAGGCTTGGCTCGTCACACACTGAGCTGCTGCAGATCCTGGACGACGAGGACTGGGCGCAGCTCGAAGCGCTGCCGCTGCACCTCGACCTGCCCGAACACGGCATTCGCGTCGTACATGCCGGTGTCGTTCCGGGCGTCGCATGGGAAGCACAAGATCCGTGGATGGTGACGCACATCCGTTCTATTTCGGCGGACGGCGCGCCGACGGAGAAGTGGGGACGCTCCTGGGCAGAGGGTTATCGTGACGCCCCGCACATCGTGTTCGGACACAACGCGCAAAGCTTGCCGCAGCTGCATCCCAACGCGACTGGCATCGATACAGCCTGCGTTTACGGCGGCAACCTGACGGCGCTGGTGTTGCCGGCGAATGCTGCGCCGCCTGATGTCGCCGAGCGTGCGGCGGCGTTGGTATCCGTACCGGCGCGGCAACGCTACAAGGATTACGGCCGCTCACTGCCTGGCAACTGAATGAGACGAGTTCGCGTCTACGTCGCGGAACTTTCTGCTGGCGCTCGTGAATTGCCGCGTGAAGCTGCGCACTACCTGGCGACCGTTCACCGGCTCCAGGCGGGCGACGAGTTCACCGCGTTCGATCCGGAGCGTGGCGTCGAGGCAGCCGCACGCGTCGAACGCAGCGAGCGCGGTCGCGTCAACGCCGTGTTCTCCGAACCGGAACTCGCCAAGAGCGTGCGCTCCGGTGTCACGCTGTACCAGGCGCTGGCCAAGGGTGATCGCATCGAGCAGGTGCTGCGCGCAGCCACGGCGCTCGCGGTCGACCGCGTGGTCTTGCTGCAAAGCGAGCGCTGCGTGGAGATGGCGCCGCCGCGGCCCGAGCGTGTCCGAAGTTTGGTGATCGACGCCGCGCGCCAGTCGGGGCGCGGTGATTTACCGAATGTCGTTGGGCCGATCGCGTTCGACGCGATGCTCGAGAGCGCCGCGCGCGACGACGCGCTGAAGCTCGGCTTGTCGCCGCGCGCCACGAACAGTTTGTCTGCGCGGCTCGAGCGCTGGCGGTCCGGGTCGCCTGCGGCGGTGCTGGTTGGTCCTGAAGGCGGCTTCACCGAGCGTGAATTGGTCGACGCGGAGGCCGCCGGCTTTCTGCCGAGCGGTCTCGGACCGTTGGTCCTGCGCACGGAGCTGGCCGCCGTCGTCGCTCTCGGTTGCTTCGCGGCGCGTCTGCCCACGAGCGCTGAATCAGTGTAAGGAGCCCCCAGTGAACGCGCCGGCCGCCAAAGTTCGCATCCTGATCGCCAAGCCCGGTCTCGACGGGCACGACCGGGGCGCCAAGGTGGTCGCTCGCGCGCTGCGCGATGCCGGTTTTGAAGTCGTGTACACCGGCCTGCACCAAACCCCGGCCATGATCGCGCAGGCCGCGCTGCAAGAAGATGTCGACGCCGTCGGGCTGTCGGTACTGAGCGGCGCGCACAACACGCTGTTTCCGGCGGTCATTCAGGCCCTGCAGGACGTCGGCCTCAATGATCGGCTGGTATTTGGCGGCGGCATCATCCCGGACGAGGACTTGGAGGCGCTCACCCGAGAAGGGGTGTGCCAGCTGTTCCGTCCCGGCACGTCACTCGACGAGATCGTCGAGTGGGTGCGGCTCAACGTAAAACCGCGAGTCTAAGCCGCTGCGGCGACGGAGGCTCGCTTGGGTGCTGGCGAAGGTTGCAGCCTCACGATGGGTGCGAACCACGCTCCAGTTTTCTCTCGGCGAAGCGAAACAAGTTCAAGATTTCGCGCAGAAACCTGGTCGGAAAAACTAGCGCGCGAGTGGTTGCAGAGACACGCGGATGCGGCCTCCGCAACACGCCGCTCATTGTCCGATGAACGACCTAGCTCAACGGTTTCCGTGGCTTGCCGCGTTCGAGCGGCCGCGCGCGGCGTTTGCAGTCAACGCTGGCTCATCATGGCGTTCGTTAGCTTGTTGTCCGCGCTGTTGGCCATCCTCGTGCTCGTGGGTACGCTGCGCGTGCGTCCAGGTCGACTGCGCGTCCAGGCGGCGCACAAGGGACATCAGCTGAACGGCTAATCAGCTTTCGGCCGTGACCCATACGAAAGTTGAAGAGGAATCTCAAGTATTCGGCAGGTGCAATTGTTGACATGACGGCCCGGTGGCCCGTAGGTTGGCGGGGCTCAGTGGGAAACCGTGGGAAGAAGTGTCGCGGTAGCCCAGTGAGTGGCAATAGATGTTTCGCGGCCACTTCCCTCACACGCTCGACTCCAAAGGTCGAGTCAGTTTGCCCTCGCGGTTTCGCGAAGTGCTGACTGCCGAGGGCGACAGCCGCTTCGTGCTCACGCCTTCGCCGTTCGACCCGTGCCTGCACCTGTATCCGATGCGGGCTTGGGAAGAGTTCGAGCGCAAGGTGGATGCTTTGCCGAGCCTCGATCGCACCACGACGCTGTTCCGTCGTTTGTACGTGTCGGCGGCGGTCGAGTGCGAACTCGATTCGGCGGGGCGTGTGCTCGTGCCACCAGGCCTTCGTCAGCACGCTCGGCTGGAGAAGGACGTGATGTGGGCGGGCATGGGGCGAAAGCTCGAACTTTGGTCCAAGCAGGATTTCGAAAACACCTTGAAGGCGTCTCTGGAGGACCAAGAGGCGCTCCGCAGAGCCATGGAGCAGCTCCAACTATGACGATGGCCGCCATGAGCTTCGAAGAACCACAACCATTCGTGCATCAGTCCGTGCTGCTGGAAGAGGTGGCTCAAGCCTTCGACGGCGTGCAAGGCTGCGTCATCGACATGACCGCGGGCGGGGGCGGTCACTCGCACGCCTTGCTCACGCGTTACCCGGAGCTGACGTTGCTCGCGTTCGATCGCGATGCGGACGCGGTGACGGCCGCGCGCGAGCGTCTGGCGGAGTTCGGTTCGCGCGCGCAGGTGTTGCACGCGAGCTTCGACGAGGTGCGCGAACGGCTCGATCAGTTCGGGCTGACGCGCGTCAACGGCATCTTGGCGGACCTGGGCGTCAGCTCGCATCAGCTCGGCATCGCCGAGCGCGGCTTGAGCTTCCGCCTGGAAGGGCCGCTCGACATGCGCATGGACCTGAGCCGTGGGGAAACGGCGCTCGAGCTGATCGCACGGCTGGAGCAGGACGAGCTCGCGGACGTGATTTACGAGCTGGGGGAGGAGCGCGGTTCGCGGCGCATCGCTCGCTGTATCAAGCAAGCGCTGGAACGCCAGGAGCTCAGCACCACTCTCGATCTGCGTCGTGCCGTCGTGCGCGCCATGGGCCCCCGCCGAGTGGGCGGCGTCGATCCCGCGACCCGGACCTTTCAAGCCCTGCGCATGGCGGTAAACGGAGAGCTGCCGCAGCTCAAGACCTTGCTCGGCTTGTGTCGCGACCGCTTGGCGCCCACTGGGGTGGCCGCCATCATCAGCTTTCATTCGCTGGAAGATCGCCTGGTGAAGCGTGAGTTCGCGGAGCGCGCGAACTGGCAACGCGTCACGCCCAAGCCGCTGATCGCCAGCCCGGCGGAGCAGGCGCAAAATCCGCGGGCGCGTAGCGCGAAGCTGAGGGTCGCGCGCCGGCTGTCCGAGGACGCCGACTGGGGTCAACCATGAAGCAGGAAAACGTCTTCTTGCTGCTGTGGACGCTGGCCGTGGCGGCCGCGACCGCAGCGTTCGTGTTGCACTTGGGGCTGCGTGTGCGCTCGATCGAACTCGGCTACGAACTTGGGCGCGCCCACGCACGCGTCGAACGCCTGCGCGAGGTGCGTCACGTGCTGGAAGTCGAGCTCAGCAGCCAGCGCACGCCCGAGCGCGTAGACTTCGTGGCGCGCACCTTGTTGGGCATGACGGAGCCCGGCGGCGATCGCATCCGCAACGCCGGCACGCGTCCGCGCCTGGATAACAGCGACATGGCGTCCGGCAACGTCCACAGCAACGTTGCGCGTCCAAGAGCGGTCACGCCGGCACAAGATCAGGGGGACGAATGAAGCAGCCGGTCGATGCCGTGAAGGCCGCCGAGGGCCGCGCGCGCTGGATCCGCGTACGTATGGGCACCCTGTGCGGCTTGCTCGCGCTGGGGCTCGGCTTCGTGGTGTCCGCCGGCTTCACGATCATGGTCGAAGACGGCGGGGCCTGGCGCGAGCTGGCGGAAACGCAGCGTCAGCGCCGCCTGCACGTGACGCCCAAGCGCGGCACGGTGTACGACCGCGCCGGCGGGGCTCTGGCTGTCAGCGTGGAAGTGCCCAGCGTGAGTCTCGACTCCGTGGAGCTCTTGCGCGGTGTGCCTGCGCCACGCGTGCCGTTGATCGCACGCGACGCCGCCAATCGCATCGCCCAGGTGTTGGGGTTGGAGCCGGCAGTCGTCGAGCGCAAGATCTTGGCGAAGCGGCGCTTCTCCTGGCTGAAGCGCCAAATTAGCGCGGAAGAGGCCGAAAAGATCCGCGCGTTGTCGGCGGAGGCGGGACCCGATCAGGCGCGCATCCGCGGCTTGGTGGTGGAGGGCGAGGGTCGGCGTTATTACCCGCGCCGTGGCCTGGCCGGGCCGCTGCTCGGCTTCGTGGCGCCGGATGGCGAGGGCAAAGACGGCCTGGAGCACGCCATGAACAGCGAGCTTCGCGGCGAAATCGAGCAGCTGCGCGGCTTGCGCGATCGTTCGGGTCGCTTGGTGTTCTCCGAAGGCATCGAGGACGATCAGGCCTTTGCCGGCCACAACCTGTACCTCAGCATCGACCAAGGCATTCAGTTCGTCGCCGAGCGCGAGCTCCTCGCCGCGGCGCGCACGTTCGAAGCCAAGGGCGGCTCCGTGGTCGTGGTGGAGCCTGTCACTGGCGAGATCCTGGCCATGGCCAGCTTCCCGACCTTCAATCCCAACGATTACGGAGACAGCGAGCCCGAGGCGCGCCGCGACCGCTCGTTGACCGAAGCGTTCGAACCAGGCTCGACGGCGAAGATCTTCACCGTTGCTGCGGGGTTGTCGGCTGGCGCGATCAAGCCCACGGAGAAGTTTTATTGCGAGAAGGGCGTGATGGCCGTGGACAACGTCGTCATCCGCGATACTCACCCGTCCGAGTGGTTGACGCTCGCCCAAGTCTTGGCTTTCTCCTCGAACATTTGCGCAGCGAAGATCGGCCTGTCGCTGGGCGGTGATCGCTTGTACGAAAGTTTGAGGCGCTTCGGCTTTGGTGAGACCACCGGCGTGCCGTTCCCGGGCGAAGCCAGCGGCACGTTGCGACCGCGCGGTCGCCCCTGGGTTCAGGTGGAGACGGCCTCGGCCTCGTTCGGTCAGGGCGTCAGCACCACCAACCTGCAGCTGGCGATGGCCACCGCAGCGATCGCGAACGGTGGCGAGCTGATGCAGCCGATCCTGGTCAAGAAGGTGACCACGGCGACGGGCGAGGTGATCCGCGAGACACAACCGCAGGTACGCCGGCGCGTCATTCCCTTGCAGGTAGCGCGCACCTTGTCGGAGCTGCTCGTGGCGGTGACCGAGGGTGAGGGCACCGGTGTGGAAGCCGCGATCGACGGTTACAAGGTGGCCGGTAAGACGGCCACCGCGCAGAAGATCGATCCGACCACGGGCCGCTACTCGATCGACCGCTTCATCGCTTCGTTCGTGGGCTTCGTGCCGGCAGACAAGCCGGTCGTCGCGATCGCCGTCACGCTGGATGAGCCGATGATCGAGCACGCCGGTGGCGCGGTGGCCGCGCCGATCTTTCGCCGCGTTGCCAAGATGGCGTTACAAGCTCGCGGCTTGAGTCCGAAGAGCACGGAGCGCGCAGATCTGGCGGAACTATCGCGCAGTCCGGATCCCGCCAACGCGGCCTACGCTGTGTTGGCGCGCGCCGCAGGCAAGAAGCCGGCGATCCAAGAGATCGTCGGCAGTGGTCCGGCGCCGGCGGGCAAGCTGCGCTTGCCCGATATGACCGGTCTGCCCACGCGCGAGGCTCTGCGTAAGTCTTTCGAGCTGGGTGTGGTGCCGACCCTGCAAGGTAGCGGCTTGCTGGTGAATCAGACACCGCCGCCAGGATCGGTGGTCGAGCCGGGCGCGCGCGTGACGTTAGTGTTCGAACCGGCATCCTGATGACGCATCCCACCCCCTTCCAAGCGACGCCGCACGGGCCGGGCCTGCTGCTCGAAGAGCTGGTCGGGGAGCTCTTGGGGCTCGAGCCCAAGCTCGAGGGTAACGGCGCGACGCGTATCCGGGGGGTGCGGCAAGACTCGCGTCAGGTGGAAGTGGGCGAGCTCTTCGTGGCACGCGCCGGCGCGAGCTCCAGCGCGCTCGCGCATGTGCCGCAGGCGCTGGAGCGCGGCGCTGCAGCAGTGCTTTTGGAGTACGGCGTCGACACCGCGAGTATCGGCGTGCCCGTACTGCGCGTGACCGACGCGCGGCGCGCGCTGGGTTTGTGCGCCGAAGCCGTGTACGGCTTTCCCAGCCGCGCGTTGCCGGTCGTCGGCGTGACCGGCACGAACGGCAAGACAACGACGACCTGGCTCGTCGAGCAAGCGCTGCGCGCTTTGGGTGCGCGACCGGCGCGGCTCGGTACCCTGGGCTTTTCGTTCGACGGCACGGAGGAAGTCTCGCTCCACACCACGCCGGAGGCGGACGAGGTGTCGCGGCGCCTGGCGCTGGTGCTGGGCCAGGGCGCCACGCACTTCGTGATGGAGGTTTCCAGTCACGCGCTCGAGCTTGGGCGCGTGACGGCTTTGGCCTTCGACGTGGGCGCGTTTTCGAACCTGACCCAAGATCACTTGGATTTTCACGGGTCGATGCAGCACTACGGAGCCGCCAAGGCGCGGCTGTTTCAAGAGCTCCTACCGCGCGCGTCCGTGTTCAACCTGGACGATGCGTTCGGTCGACAGCTCTACGCCGCGCAACTAGCGCTGCAAAAGCGCAGCTTGGGCGTTGCTCAGCACAACACCGAAGCCGCGTTGCGAGTCCAGCACGCGCGCCTGGATCGCGCGGGCTGCGCGGCCAGCATCAAGTACGAAGGCGGTGAGGTCGAGCTATCGAGTCGCCTGGTCGGCGCGCACAACTTGGATAACTTGCTGCTCGCGCTCGGCATCTTGGTGCAGCTCGGCTTTGAGCCCGCGCTGGCCGCGCCAGCGTTGGGCTCCGCCGAAGGCGTACCCGGTCGCATGGAGCGTTGTGACGAGGGTAGCGACGATCTGCTGGTCGTCGTCGACTACGCTCACACTCCCGACGCGCTCGAGCGCGCGCTCGACACGCTGCTTTCGATCGGCGGAGGGCGCCTGCACTGCGTGTTCGGCTGCGGTGGCGATCGTGATCCCAAGAAGCGTCCGCTCATGGGGCGAGCCGTGGCCGAGCGAGCGCACAGCGCCATCATCACCAACGACAATCCACGCACCGAGGATCCGACGCTGATCGCCGCGGCGATCTCGCAGGCGTTTCCGGGCCTCGACTGCCCGTATCGTGTGGAACTGGAGCGCGCGGCGGCGATCGAAAGTGCCATGCTGGCGGCAGCACCGGGCGACACCGTGCTCATCGCCGGCAAAGGGCACGAGGACTATCAAATCTTCGGTCGCGACAAAGTTCCGTTCGATGACCGCGTGCAGGCCCGCAACGCGCTCGCCAAGCGACGTCAGCGAGGCCAGGGATGAGCCGGGCGTTGCCCACCAATCGAGCGGAATTTTCGCTCGCGGAGATTGCGAAGGCCACTTCCGGTACGCTGCTCGGAGGCGACCCTGGCGCGCGGGTGCGCGGCGTGACCACGGACAGCCGCTTGGACGCGACGGGGCAACTCTTCGTCCCGCTGCGCGGAGAGCGCTTCGATGGTCACGACTTCATCAGCAGCGCCGTCGAACGTGGCGCCAGTGCCGTACTCAGCGATCGAGACGTCGCAGGTCTCAGCGTCCCTTGCATCCGCGTCGCGGAAACCACGCGCGCCCTGCTCGACCTGGCCGCGCTGCATCGCGCCCGCTGGGGCGGGCAGCTGGTCGCTGTTGCGGGTTCGGCCGGAAAAACCACCACGCGCAGCACTATTTCCGCGCTGCTCCAGCAACTGGCGCCCGCGCAAACCCATTTTGCCGAGGGCAACTTCAATAACCGCATCGGTATGCCGCTCGTGCTGTTGGGCCTTGCGCCGCAGCACCGATACGCCGTGATCGAGATCGGCACGAACAGCCCGGGCGAGGTCGCCGAGCTGAGCGCCGTGGCTCGCCCCGATGCCGCGGTGCTCACGGTGATCGGTCTGGAGCATACCGAAGGTCTCGGCACCATCGACGCGATCGAGGCGGAGGAGGCCAGCCTGTTCGCTCATCTCGCGCCGACGGGTGTGGCCTTCGGCAACGTGGATGATGAGCGCGTAGCGCGTCGCCTGGCGGCATCGTCCGCAGCGCGCCGCGTAGGCTACGGCTTCAGCGCGGCGGCCGACTACCGTGTGGTCGAGCGGCACGCCTCCGCGCACGGCGCGGAACTGTTGCTGGCGCGGCCGCAGGCAGAGCCGCTGCGCTTCGCGTGCGGCCTGCTTGGTCGTGCCGGCGCGTACGCCTCCGCGGCTGCGGTCGCGGTCGCGGAGACGGTGCTCGGGCGCGCGTTGGTCGCCAGCGAGGTGGGACAGGCGTTTTTGGCCGCTGCCGAGCCTGGCCGCCTCACGCCAGTGGAGCTTCCGGGGCAGGTGTTGGTGCTGGATGATACCTACAATTCGAACCCTGCCAGCTTGCAAAGCTCGGTCGCCACGGCCGTGGAGCTGCGGCAGCTCCGCGGTGGGCGCCTGGTGCTGGTGCTGGGCGAGATGCGCGAGCTTGGCCGCGATTCTGCCGAATTGCACCGCCAGGCCGGCGACGCCATCGCGGATTGCGGCGCGGAGCTGGTGGTCGGCGTGAACGGTGACGCGCGTCACCTGGTGGCGGCCATGCAGCGTTCGGGGCGCGATTGCCTGTTCGCCGAAGACGCCCGCGCCGCTGCCCGTGAGCTTTTGCCTAAAATTCGAGCGCGCGACGTGGTGCTCGTAAAAGCTTCGCGCGGGGTGCGCGCGGAGCTCGTGGTCAGCGAGCTAGTTCGCTCGCAAGGAGCCGCACCTTGATTTACGAGCTCTTATTTCCGTTGAGTCAAAAGTACGCCTGGGCGGGCTCGCTGAACGTGCTGCGTTACACGCCGTTTCGCGCGATCATGGCCACGCTCACCGCGATGTTGATGAGCTTCTTGGCCGCACCGTGGTTCATCAAGAAGCTGCGCGGCAAACAAATCAGCCAAATCATCCGCGAGGAGGGCCCAGCGACGCACTTCTCCAAGCGAGGTACGCCCACCATGGGCGGCGCCTTGATCTTGGTCTGTCTGCTGGTGCCCACCGTGTTGTGGGCGGACGTCAAGAACGTGTTCGTGGTGGCCACGGCGGGCGTGACGGCCGGCTACGGTCTGGTCGGCTTCATCGATGATCGAATGAAGATCGAGGGCAGCAACACGCGCGGTCTTCCGGGGCGCTACAAGCTGCTGGGGCAGTTTTTGGTCGCCGGCTTCGCGATGGCGTTCTTGTTCCTGAACGAGCCAGCGCTGCCGCAGGGCTGGCTCGACGTGCGCGCGCGTTTGGCGGTCCCGTTCCTGGCTTTCGACAAGCATCCGATCGAGCTGCCCGTGCTGCTTTACGCCGCGCTCGCCGTGGTTTTCGTGGTGTTCATGAGCAACGCCGTGAACTTGACCGACGGCCTGGATGGCCTCGCCATTGGTCCGGTGATGATCAACGCCGGCACGTACCTGGTGTGGGCCTACATCGCCGGCGCGGTGTTGTTCGGGCGCCACATCGCCGATTATTTGGATATCGCGGGGATCCCGGAGATGAGTGAGCTCGCGGTGTACGCCGCGGCCATGATCGGCTCTGGAATCGGCTTTCTTTGGTACAACACCTACCCAGCCCAGGTCTTCATGGGTGACGTGGGCTCACTCGCGCTCGGCGGCGGGCTGGGCATGCTGGCGGTGCTGACCAAGACCGAGCTGCTCAGCATCATCTTGGGCGGCGTGTTCATGATCGAAGCGGTCAGCGTGATCGTACAGGTCACGTCCTTCAAGCTGTTCAAGAAGCGCGTGTTCTTGATGGCGCCGATCCACCACCACTATGAGAAGAAGGGGTGGCCCGAGCCGCGCATCATCGTCAGGTTTTGGATCATCTCGATTTTGCTGGCGCTCGTTGCGCTGTCGTCGCTGAAGGTGCGCTGAGGCATGTTGACGGGTCAGAACGTCATCGTCGTCGGGCTAGGCAAGAGCGGCATCAGCGCCGCCAAGCTGTGCCTGCGACTCGGCGCCCAGGTCGTAGGGACGGACAGCGCCCCGCTCGAGAAATTGTCGGAAGAGGCCCGGGCGCTCGGTATCCCGCTGGTGACTGGCGGGCACCTGGGAGTGCCGTTCGATTCTGCGGATTTGATCGTGGTTTCGCCGGGCGTGCCCGCGTTGCCGGAGCTTTTGGCCGCGGAAGCCAACGGCGTGGAGGTGATCGGCGAATTGGAGCTGGCCGCGCGGCAGCTCAGCGCGCCGATCGTAGCCATCGGTGGCACCAACGGAAAGAGCACCACCACCACGTTGATCGGCGAGCTATTGCGCGCCGCAGGGCAGCGCGTGTTCGTGGGCGGCAACCTCGGCACCCCCGCGTCCGATGCCAGCGAAGGCAGCTACGACAGCGTCGTCCTCGAGGTTTCGAGCTTTCAGCTCGAACGTGCGCCGCGTTTTCACCCGCGGGTGAGCCTGCTGCTGAACATCACGGAGGATCACCTCGACCGCTACCCGAGTTTTCTTGCGTACGCGGAGGCCAAGGGCAACGCCTTCGTCCAGCAGGTCGCTGACGACTCGGCCATCGTGCCGTTCGACGATCGGGAGTGCCTGCGCCAGGCACGACGCGGACGCGGGCGGGTGCTGAGCTTCGGCGGCGCCGGCGACTTCGGACTGGACGGCGCGACGGTGGTCGAGCGCGCCAGCGGTCAACGTTATGATCTGCGCACGACGCGCCTGTTTGGCCGTCACAACCACGAGAACGCCGCCGCCGCCATCGCCGCCGTGCGTGATCTGGGCGTCGCTCCGGGCCTCGTGCAAAGCGCGCTGGATGCCTTCGTGCCATTGCCGCACCGCATGGCTTACGTCGGCCAAGCGCGCGGTGTGCGCTTCTATGACGACTCCAAAGGTACCAACGTGGGCGCGTCCGTCACCGCCCTGCGCGGCTTGAGCGAGACCAAGGGCGTCCTTATCGCGGGGGGCCGCGACAAACTCGGCGACTACGAACCGTTGGTTCAGGCGCTAGAAGCCAAAGCGCGCGCGGTGGTCGTGATCGGCGAGGCAGCGCAGCGCATCACGGATGCCGTGCAGAACCGAACAGCCGTGGTGCGCGCGCACAGCCTGACCGAAGCCGTGGAGGCGGCGTTCCGTTTGGCGCAGCCAGGCGACGCCGTGCTGCTCAGCCCCGCCTGCTCCAGTTTCGACATGTTCAAGAGTTACGCCGACCGGGGCGACCAATTCGTGGCCGCGGTGACCGCGCTGATCGCGCGACTTTCTCAGGAGGAACGCGCATGAGCTCCGAGTCCGAGGTTGTTCGCACCCAAGACGTTCGCGGTCCCGTGGATGTCGTGCTGGCAGCGGTCGCGATCGCGCTGCTCGGCTTTGGCGTCGTGATGGTCTACAGCGCGAGCGTGATCGAGGCGACCGTCGTGTTCCGCGATCCGCAGTACTTCCTGAA
>Ga0247764_1000669_pt1 | contig 12004 bp, 6 predicted proteins | sample UWRJL051202B4_FD_179932 | JGI IMG/M metagenome (GOLD analysis project Ga0247764, IMG submission 179932) | Plant litter microbial communities from Arlington Agricultural Research Station in Wisconsin, United States - UWRJ-L051-202B-4 | ecosystem: Environmental > Terrestrial > Plant litter >...
GCGCCTTGAGACTTGCATCGTGAAGTTTTCCAGATCGGGCGTGATTCCCCGTTTCAGATCCAGATTCATTGCCTCAAGCTCTTGTAGATTCATGCCGGCAGCGCGCGCGATCACGCCGAGTGGAGTATTGGCTGGCACGATTAAGTCAGCAGCATCCTGCGGGGGCGTCGTTTGAACGGCGTCGAACTTCAGGTGCGAAAGGTTGGCAAGGATTAGGGCAACGGTTTCTACACTTGCAACGTAGCTCGCTACATCCCTGGAAAGCACCTTCGCATTGACGAGATTCCAGAAACTGACCTTCTCTGTGCCAGGCGCGGCGTTGAGGCGAACATTCAACGCCTTCGGACCCATCTCATAGGCTGCAATAACCAACTCCCAGTCGCCGAACTCTCGATAGAGATCAGACAGGTAACGAACGGCTGCGTCCGTGGACTTTTGCACGCTGTGCCGTTCGTCCACCACCCCGGGGATGACCTTCAGATGATAAAAACTCGCCACGTCCGGCTCAAGTTGCCACAACCCGCCGCCATTCGGACCTGTAAACGTCGGTAAGCAGCCGCTCTCCACAAACACCAGCGCCAGAAGTGCCGTCGGTAATTTGTGCCGGGCAAGCGAGACCTGGATGGTTTGCTGGTACTCGCTACAACGAACTAGCAGCCGATTGAGGCTCTCGCTCCCAACCGGATGCCGCGCGTAGAAATCAAACCGGCGCTGTACGCCAACGTCGTCTTCCACTGGAATGTCGGGCATTCGCAGTTCTGACAGCCATCCCGCGTGCATTGCCCTAGCTGCTCCAGAGCTACACCTTGATAAGGCTTGATGAGCGGGAGACTGCGTCAGCTCCGGAACGCTTACGCTTCGCAAGCTCGGAGCATCCATATTTGCGGGGGGCGTAATGAACTCCCCAATATGCGTCGCTACGGCTACGAGCAGGCCAGGCAGTATTCCAAGGTCCGAGGCGAGGTTCATCGACCGCGCTGTCCGGTGAACGTCGCCAAACATTCAGCAGTGCAGCACACCGCTCGCTGACAGATTTCTAGCGAAGCGCGAGATTCCATTCCGATGCTTAAGTTAGCACGATTGCTTATGCCTTTGGCGCAGGCACGTCCTCCGTGTTGCCTGTGAAACGCAGGCCGAGACAGTCCCGCCGAGCCGCGAAAGAAGCGAGACCCTGCGACAGCTCCGCAGTCTCAATCTGTCCCCGCCCGTGCACGCACGCGGGCCGCCCGCCGCGCACGACGCACGATCGCGCCTATTGTCCGTATGTTTCGACAAAGTGTCATGCGGCACGGGCTTTGCGATGGCCCGCTCATCGAAGGGGAGCTCCCTTCGCCAGGAGCAATCGCATGAAACTCACAAAGCCGCTCGTGTCCTTCGTGCTCGGTCTCGGTGTGCTGCCGACGATTGGCTGCAATCAGACGCTGGACGAGTCGTCAGAATCGAACTCATCCGTTAGCCAGCAGTTGCCGAAGGATCCGATTGAGCCACCGGACTTGCCTGAGCCGCCGGATTTGCCTGAGCCGCCCACGGACCCGCTGCCGCCAGTGCCGCCGCCGAGCGACCCGGGGCCACCAACTCCGCGCGTGATGGATTTTACGACGGCGCCGATTACGGAGATTCAGGTCGATATTACTTCTGGCACGCTGGTGAGATACGAGACGCGCAATTGCACCGCGGGCGCTGATCCGGTGTTGCACTTATTCAAGCCGGGCGCCACGAGCGAGCAGCGCATTCAGCTGGCCGTGGACGACAACTCTGCGGGCGGCGTCAACGCGCGCATTGCGCTCACGCCGACCTCTGGCGGGATCGGATTTCTCGTGATGCGCGCGAAGCAGGATGCGTTCGGGAAGTGCGACATCTATCGGAACAACTATCCCTGGCGTTACGGGATCGACGTGGGCGGTAAGACGATCGAGGTTCGCGGGGCGATCTCGGGAGATTCGATCGAGACGGTGACGCTTCCGAACGGCTGGGATGTGCAGACGATTTATCGGCTGAGTGGGGCGAACATTACGCAGAAGATTCGCTCCGGCACGGGGACGAGTGGCTCGGCGCGCTTTACTCTCTCGGGCACCAGTGCGTCGTTTCTCGTAACGGGATCTGGACCGACGCGCGTCGTGGTCAACGACCAGGGCTCGGACAGCGACGGCGATGGGCTCGGCAATCGGCTGGAGGCCGAGCTAGGCACGTGTTCCGGGACGAATGCGCTGGCTGGCGGCTTCGAGTGCGCGCGTGCCAAGACGCCGAAGGACACGGATGGCGATGGTCTGTCGGACGGCTGGGAGGTGCTCGGCAAGCGCGACCTGACGCCCCACCAGACCCTGCCGCTCTGGGGCGCGGATCCGCGGCACAAGGACTTGTTCGTGGAGGTGGACTTTCGCGCGGACTCGGGGAGCCCAGAGCGCATGTCGGTGGCGTCCGTGAAAAAATTCGCGAGCTATTTCCACGACACGATCGAATCTCAATCGCCGTTGATCCAACTCTTGCGCGCGCAGCTCCTCGTGAACCCGGATCTGAAGCCCGGCATCGCGGTGCACGTGGATTCGGGACTTTTGCCCGAGACGTCGAACGACTCGACGCTTCATGGCAACTGGGGCGGCTACAGCGTGCTGCCGGCGGACGCGAACTACGGCGTTGCTTGGAAGGACTTCATGATACCGGCGCGGCGCGGCGTCTTTCACTGGGTGCTCGGCGTCCGGAGCGGCGGCGGTCAAGCCAACGGTTTCGCGGTCACGGCCGGCATCGAAAACCCTGACGCCATGGCGCACGAGATCGGGCACACGCTCGGCCTCGGACACGAAGGCGCGGCGTCTGCAGGCGCCCTGAACTGCAAGCCTCAGTACACGAGCCCGATGAACTACGCCTACAGCTACTCGAACGTGAGCTTCTCCGACGCGAACACCCCGGCGTTCATGAACAACCGCTCGCTGCTCGAGTATGGTGCGCTCGCCAACGCACCCAATAAGGCCCGCTTCGCGGATCTGTACGAGCGTGTCTTCGGCTATTACGTGGACAGAACGAGTTGGAGCGTGGACTTCGATCGCGACGGCGACTTCACTCCAAGTAACCAGCGCGTGCGCGCCTACGCCAACAATCGCCCAGGCGGAGACTGTGAGGGAACCCGCGAGCGCCGCACCCCACTCACGCAGGGCGGCGCGACGCAGGCGAGCCCCGCGATAACTCGCCTCGACTCGCGCATCCTCACGTTCTCGGCAACCGACGCGGGCCTCGAGCTCATGACTGGCGCCGACACGTACTTCGATTGCGCGACGCCCGGAGGCGGTAACGGCGACCAACCGTGTGGAACCTTCGGCAGCAAGATCATGATCGTGTCCGGAGCCGTGCGCGCCGTCGACGCGGTCACGCTCACCCCCGCGAGCGGATCGCTCGTCGTGTTCACGTACGTGGACGGCAGCGGTGCGCTCCGCAGCGGCACTGTCACCATCGAGACCGTCGGTTGGCTGAAGATCGTACGGGTGACCTTGAACCCGAATCCGATTCTCCAGGGCATCAGCGGCGAGCCCGCCATGGCCGTCGAGTGGAGCGGATCCCCACCGGTCGTCGCGGAAACAGCTCAGCTCTCGAAGAATGCCGTGTTGGAGACCCGCACGGCCCGCGCCGCCGCCAGTAGCGTAGCGGTGACTCGTGAAGCCAGCGCAGCTCGTGGAGCCAGTGACACCGCTGTGCAGAGCCTGCCCGCGCCGAATCTCTCGGAGGCCTTCCGAGACGACTTCGACCTCGCCGTCGAGCGTCAAAAGAGCATGGGCGTGAGCTCGCCGGAGGCTGCGCCCACGCTCGAGCTCAAGCAGGTCCCCGAGAAGATCGTGACGATCCCCACCGTGCCTACGATCTGGGACGGTCGAGCGCTGCTGGTGATCAAGGACGCAGCGGGCAAGCTGCTCCAGGCGCGCTACACGACCGGTTCGGGCTGGAGCTTGCTGGGCGAAGCGCTCGGTCCCACCGGCGTGGCCTTCACCGTGTCCGACGCTCCCGGCGTGGTGCGCGGTCGCATGCCGGGAGATACGGAAGACTCGATGTATCTGCACGCGCAGAACGACGCTGGCGGCTGGAGCTCCGCGCAGCTGCTCAAGCGCAACAGCGAGGGCCGCTGGCTCCCAACCTCGTTCTACACCGGAAGCACCGACCGCCGTCCTGGCCTCGCTTACGTTCCGCACGCCACCGATCCGAGCAAGGGCAAGCTCTACGCGGTCTACAGGGACGGCAACCGCACGCTTCGCCTGCGCACGAGCACCGTCAGCGTGAACCCCACCACACTTGCCAAGACACCCTCGTTCGGCTTCGTCAGCGCGTTCGACAACGTCTGGGCGACCGCGCACGGCGTCGATCTGATGTTCGAGCCCGGCAAGGACACGAACCTCCGCGCGGCCATCGTTTATGACTTCGGCCAGTGGAATCAGCGCGTCGTATTCCAACCGCTCGCGGACGGCATCACCGATCTGAGCTACGGCTCGTTCGACGACTGGACCCAGATGGGGCGGCGCGCGTGCGCGTCGATCGCCAACCCGGGCGGCCTGGTTTCGACGCCGATTCCTTGCTTCTAAAAAAGCGCGGAAGTGACTGAGCGAGACCGCCGGGTCTGCAGCGACGAGGACGAGCGTCGCTGCAAGAGACTCGGCGGTTTCGCGTGCGCGGCGGGCCGCGTCATTCGTTCCAGTTCTTCCAGCCGTCCCAATTCTTGTGCTGAGTCTGCTGCCAGACCCCGGTGCCGTTGTAGTCCCCACCCGTGGTTAAGAACTCCTCCTTGCGGGCGTTCTCGCCCCCGAGGTGCCAGCGCATCCAAGCCACGTTGGCCCCGGCGCCGTCCCAAGGACCCGAGCCGTGACCACCGCCCCTCATCATGGTGAGCCACACGGGCCCCTTGTTGCCAGCGTTGTTGAAGTCGCCCCGGGCGTTGGGCGCCTCTTGACCCGTTTCACCGTAGATGATGCCTACGGGAACCTTCACATTGACGAGGCCATTGTGCGACAACGAGCCGCTGTTATCGAGCAATGCCGTGGAGACGCGCTTATCGCTTTGAGCAGTCGCTTCCGACGAGAGCCCGCCCATCGAGTGCCCGAACACGCCAACGCGGTTGAGAATCAGACGGCCGTACATGGGACTGCTCGAATTGGCGTCTTGGTCCTCTAACCAATCAATCGCCGCCGACATGAGCACGGCGTCGCCCGTCGACTCTCGAATTCCGACAATGACGAAGCCCTGCGAAGCCATACGCGTCAGCAGCTGGAGGTAATCCCGCGGAGGGGTGCCTCCGCCGGGGCCCCAAATGGCCACCGGATGCTTTTTGTTGGGCTCCGTGGTGAGGGTCGTCGGCCTTACCAGAATGTGGCCGCCACCACTGAAGCTGAGGTCCTGAACGGTGGTCTGAAGCGGCCCGTTGGCGTTCACATTGTCGCCAGCGAGAAAGACGGCGACCTGTGTATTGGCTTTGCCGCCGCTGCCGCCCGAGCCCGCGGAGCTGCCGCCAGTGCTCGTGCCGCTGCCGCCCGAGGCCGCGGAGCTGCCACCAGTATTCGTGCCGCTACCGCCCGAGGCCGCGGAGCTGCCACCAGTATTCGTGCCGCTACCGCCCGAGGCCGCGGAGCTGCCACCAGTGCTCGTGCCGCTACCGCCAGTGCCCGCGGAGCTGCCACCAGTATTCGTGCCGCTGCCGCCCGAGGCCGCGGAGCTGCCACCAGTGTTCGTGCCGCTACCGCCAGTGCTCTTGGCGCCACCAGCGGTGGTAATGCTGCCTCCGAAGCTCGTAGCACTACCACCTGAGTTGGTGGCACCGCCCGCGCTCTTGGCGCCTCCGGCGGTGGTGGTGCTGCCTCCGAAGCTTGCGGCACCGCCCGAGCTCGAACCGCTGCCGCCCATCCCGGAGCCGTCTCCGGGAGCTGGTGTGCTCGAGCATGCAAGAAGCAGAACTATGAGAACAGAAGGAGCGAATTGTCTCATTCGGATTCACCTACCTCCAGGTCCCTGACGCGCTTTCTCGAGGACGCCCATGGGCCTGTTGGCTCGCGGGCCACGGGACGTCAAACGGCCCAATCGGGGAGAAGACCTGCGATCTGAGCGCGAACATGGCTGGATCCTCCCTGCAGTGTTGCCGGGCTCGAGTTTCCGTCGAATCTCCCTCGGATTGGTGACAGGTCCAGGCAGCGGCGTTCTTGCGCGGTATCGTCAGTCTGCACTGCAGTAGGCGAGAGCTGGCAGACGCGATCCTTGCGGAGTCCGACCACGCCAGCGGACTTTCGAATGCCGAGCTTCGTCGGTTGCTCGAGTCAGCAGGATGTCAATGCCACGCAGAATGTTCCTGTTCTTTCATCCGCTCAGCACTTTAATTAGGTTCGAAAGTGCGAAGCGCTTTCCTCGCCGGTACAATTTGCATCATTGTTTACGGACGGGAGGATCGTAGGCTCGGTGCGAGGCCCCTCGACATCTTTCTCGTCACTCAGCTTCTTACAATGGGTCGGGATTGTCGGCTTCGTGCTGCTGGGGCTCGGCCTATTATCGAGCCATGTGCAGCGTCTGCCGATCTCGCCGTCGGTGATCTACCTAGGGCTCGGCTACGCGCTAGGCCCGAGCGGACTCGGCTGGGTCTCCTTCGATCTGAAACCCGGCAACGTGTGGCTCGAGCGCTTGACCGAGGTGGCCGTGGTCGTGGCGTTGTTCGTCAGCGGCCTGAAAATGCGGACCTCGCCGCGGCATCGTGCGTGGCGGCCTGCGTATCTGCTGGCGGGACCGATCCTGTTGATCGGTATCGGCTGCGTCGCGTTGGTGCTGCACCTTTTCCTCGGACTCGACTGGCCGCACGCGATCTTGCTCGGTGCCATCCTCGCGCCGACCGACCCTGTCCTGGCCGGCGCAGTCTCGGTCGGCAACGCGGCCGATAGAGACGCGGTGCGCTTCAGCCTTTCGGGCGAAGCGGGGTTGAATGACGGCACCGCGTTTCCGTTCGTCGTCCTGCCGCTCGAATGGCTACGGCGCGATGGGTTGGGTGACTGGGTGCTGCGTTGGGCCTTCATCGACGTCGTCTGGGGCATCGTGGCGGCGGTGGTGTTCGGCTACCTGTTGGGAGAGCGCATCGGCCGCTGGGCGATTCGCATCCGCAGCCGTGACCGCGACACGGAAGCACCCAGCGACTTCTTGGCCATTGCTACCATCGCGCTCTCGTACACTGGCGCGCACTTGCTGCACGCGTGGGGATTTTTGGCCGTGTTCGCCGCAGGCGTCGGGTTGCGCAAGGCGGAGCTGCGCGCCGTGACGGCGGCGCCGAATCCCAACCATGCGGGCGCGCACGGGCGCTACACGCATCCACCAGCAGAGCATCTAGTCGGGGCGCGAGTCGAATCGAAGGAGCTCGAGGCACCGGCCGTAGCCGCAGGCGTCCTGGTGGCCGAGACCATGTCGTTCGGCGGCACGGTGGAGCGCGTGCTGGAGGTAGCGCTGGTCACGGCGCTGGGAGCGTCACTTAGTCATCACTGGGATAGTCGCGCATTGCTGGTGGCCGCAGTGCTCTTCTGCGTGGTGCGCCCGCTGAGCTGCGTCGCGATGCTGGCGGGCCCCACGACATCACGGGTGCAACGCTGGATGATCGGCTGGTTCGGCCTACGCGGCATCGGCAGCCTCTATTACCTGGCCTATGCGCTCAACAACGGCTTGGTCGGCAGTGCCGCGAACCAGGCCGTCAACCTCGTGCTGCCCATCGTCGCGGCCAGCATCTTGGTGCACGGCACTTCGGCAACCCCGCTCCTGAATTTGTACCGCAGGAGGCTGAATCGCACGCGCGTCGACGATGGAGCTAGGCCGTGATCGACTGATCAGCAGCAGCGCAGCGACCGATCGAACGAACGAACGACGAGAACAGCGCACTCGCTCCCACGTGACTTGCTCCTCAGCCCGCCGACCGGCGATGGAGTGACTGCAAAACTCCAGCGGCAAGGTGAGAATCCTTGCGGCGTCACCCGCTTGGTTTTTGATGGGGACAATTTGATGCGCATCGCCACTGAGAGCTGAGGCGACCGAAGCGCGGCGACACTGTCGCGCCTCGGCTCCTCACCGGAAACCGATGACGAAGGCGTTCCCGAGCTCCAGTTCCTTCTCATGGCTCGCAGTGCTGTGCACCACCCTCACGGCGGCTTGTACGGCCGAGCTGAGCGACTCCACCATGGAGGGCCCCACAAGCGGCGGTGCAGCCGCTGGCCAGGCTCCTGTGGCGGCGGGAGGCGGCAGCAACAGCGGTACGGGCGGTAGCAACACCGGCACGGGCGGCAGCAGCAACAGCAGCGTAGGTGGCAACAACAGCGGTACGGGCGGCAGCAACACCGGCGGAGGTGGCATGACCTCCGACCCTGTCCAGGTGATCGATGACGGGCGGATCAAGGACCCACCTGCCTTTCAGGCGGCCCCCGGTATGCTGCGCCGCCTCACCCGCTCGCAGTTCCGCAATGCCGTGCGGGACATCTTCGGCGTGGAGGTGGATGTCACGAAGCTGGACTCCGATATCGGCCAGTTCGCGGCCATCGGCGCGGCCGCGGTCGAGACCTCGCCTCGCGGCGTCGAGCAGTACCACACCGCGATCGAGGACGCGGTGAACGCCGTGTGGAGCGACGCGACCAAGCGAGCCCAGTTCCTCGGCTGCACGCCAGGCAACACCGTCCCGGACGCGTGTACGCGCAACTTCATCCAGACGATGGGGCGACGCGCCTGGCGACGTCCGCTGGAAGCGGAGGAGATCACTCAGCTCGCAGGGGTCGCTTCCACGGCGACCACGGAGCTTGGCAGTGGCGTCGAGGGTGCGCGTTGGGCAACCGTCGCCCTGTTCATCTCGCCGAGCTTCCTGTACCGACCCGAACTGGGCGCCGTCGACGCCGCCGGCAAACTGCGGTTGACGGGCTATGAAGCCGCCGGTCGTCTCGCCTTTTTGCTCTGGAACAGCTTGCCCGACCAGCGGCTCTTGGACGACGCCGCTGCCGGCGTGCTGTCGACGACGGAAGGACTTCGAGCGACCGTAAAACGAATGCTCGATGCCTCCACGCCCGCCGGTCGGGAGGCCATCGGAGAGTTCGCTCAGCAGTACATGGAGCTGGATCGCGTGCTGTCCCAACCGAAGGACTCCGCGCTGTACCCGACCTACAACGCCGCGCTGCAAGCCGGCATGGTGCGGGACATGCGCGCCACCTGGGAAGGTATCGCGTTCGACGACAATGCCAGCGCGCTCACGCTGTTTGCCACCCCGAAGGTCACCGTCAACGCAGAGCTCGCGAAGCTGTACGGCCTGGACGCGACCGGCCTCACCTCCACCACGTTCAAAACCATCACGCTGCCTTCGGACAGCCCGCGGATAGGCATCTTGAGCAAGGCCGGCTTCCTCTCGCAATTTGCCAACCAGAAAGAGGGCTCGCCCACGCTGCGCGGAAAGTTCATCCGCGAATGGCTCATGTGCAAGGTCGTGCAGCCACCTCCGGAAGGCGTTGCGCTCGTCCTGCCGGACCTGGATCCGAACAACCCCACCACCAAGCGCCAGCGGCTCGACGCGCACCGCCAAGCTCGCGCTTGCGCCGGCTGCCACGCGCTAATGGATCCGCTTGGCCTCCCGCTCGAGAACTTCGACGCGATCGGCCGCTACCGCACGACCGAGTCGGGTTTGCCCATCGATGCGAGCGGAGACGTCAACGGCATCCCCGTCGCGAACGCGCGCGAGATGGGCGAGGCCATGGCACGGGATAAGGCGATGGCGGCGTGCATGGTGCGCCGTTTTCACGCCTACGCCATGGGTCACGACGAGCGAGCCGTGGACGGCACCGTCGTAAACGACCTGATCTCCTCCTTCGAGACCTCCGGGTACAAGCTCCGCGACTTGGTCGTAGCGACCGTCACTCACGATGCCTTCTCTGCCGTCGCTCCCCAACCCTGATTTGCCAGTACGCAACCATGACGATCAAGCATTTGGACCGCCGAACCCTGCTCCGGGGCGCCCTCGCTACTGGCGCTGCCGTCACGATTCCGTTGCCTCTGCTGGAGATCATGCTGAACGGCAACGGGACGAAGCTCGCCCACGCTCAGAGCGCGCTCAAGCCGATGTACATGACTTGGTTCTTTGGCAACGGCGTGCTCCCCGGCGCGTGGAAGCCCGCCAAGACAGGCAGCGGCTCGAGCTGGGAGCTGAGCAGTCAGCTCAAACCGCTCACCGACCACAAGTCGTACCTCACCGTCGTCAGCGGGCTCGAGGGCAAGCTGGTAGTCGGCGGTGTGGAGCACCCGACGGGGTCCGCGGGGTGCACCACGGGGGCGTCGCTCAGCGGCAACGCCGTTCGCTCGGAGTCGATCGATCAGAGCGTGGCCAAGGTGCTTGGAACGCCTCAAGGCGGCTTCCGATCCCTGGAGCTCGGCGTGACACCCGCGACCCCCAACGGCCCCCAGGACTCACTCCACACGGTTTCGCACAGCGGGCCGAACGCGCGCAACATGCCCGAGTACGACCCCAAGGCCGTGTTCAACCGCCTCTTCATGGGCGGCATCGCGACCCCGACGGACACGGCCACCAAGCTGCTCAAAGTTCGAAAGAGCGTGCTCGATTCGGTGCTCGCGGACGGCGCTCGGTTGCAAAAGCGCCTCGGCGCCGCCGACAAGCTGCGCATCGAAGCCCACCTCACCGCGATCCGCGACATCGAGGGGCGCCTGGCAGCAATGCCGTCAACCGGCGCTCCCGCCGCGTGCAGCAACCAGACGGCCCCAACGCAGGGCAAGGACACGAAGAGCGAGGCGCCCCCTGCCGTCAACACCGTGATGAGCAAGCTTGCAACGCTGGCTCTCGCTTGCGATCGCACCCGGGTCGTCAGCTACATGTTCTCGCTGCCGGCGGCCCACGTTTACTACCGGCACCTGCCCGAGATGGACGCCGACTTTCACGACACCATTTGTCATACCGACTCGGGAGACAAGACGATGCAGCCGCGAGTCGACAAAGGCGTGCAGTACACCATGCGTTGCTTGGCCGAGCTCCTCACGAACATGAAGGCCACCGAGCACGGGAACGGTAACCTGCTGGACTCGACCCTCATCTACGTGACGTCCGACACGGCTTGGGGCAAGGTCCACGACCGCACGGAGTGGCCGGTGCTGTTGATCGGCAAGGCCGGCGGGCGCCTCGCAGGCGACACCCACGTGAACTTCCAGAGCGAGCACCTGAGTCGCGCGCTGTTGACGGTCGCCCAGCTGATGGGCTCGACGACCACCAGCTACGGCCTCGACAGCGGCAAGGCCACGAACGCCCTGCCCGGCATTCGAGTCTAGGCAGTCGAGGGCACAAACCGGCTGACCGCGAAAAAGGTCGAGAAAGCGGGAGAAAGCGCGGGCGACAGGCGCTGCGCGCTGCGAACGACAGCGACTTCTTGTGGTCCGGGAGACTAGTCGCTCGAGTTCTGGCGCGCGATGCTAGAACTCGGTGTGCCGCGACTGGTGCTTCTCGGGCTGTTGATACTGGCCGCGGTCTACGGTGTGCCGGCGCTGCTCGCTGCGTTCAGAAAGCTGAATGATAAGAAGCGCCGGCGCCTCCGCTTTGGAGTGCTGGGGTTGTTGGGGGCCGCGCTCGTGATCGGCGTGCTCGCTCGCTTCGGTCTGCACTGGCTCGGCGTGGTCGGCGCGGCTGTGTTGGGAGTACTCAGAGGGATCGGGCCTTGGTTACTGCGTCTGTTGCCGCTTGGTCAGCGGCTTCACGAGCAGCGGGCCCGAGCGGCAACAGACGCAGGGTCACACGCCGGCGACGCGACAGGCGACGCTCACGACCCCGCGCCCCGCGCGAGCGCTCGCGGGAATATGAGCCGCCGCGAAGCCCTCGAGGTGCTCGGGCTCTCGGAAGGCGCGTCCAGGGAAGACATCGTGAAGGCTTATCGCAACCTGATACGCAAGGTTCATCCCGACTCAGCGGGGGGCTCCACGTACCTGGCGACCAAGATCAATCAGGCGAAGGACGCCTTGCTCGGCGCGGCGCCGCCGCCGTAGA
>Ga0247764_1000670_pt1 | contig 12003 bp, 8 predicted proteins | sample UWRJL051202B4_FD_179932 | JGI IMG/M metagenome (GOLD analysis project Ga0247764, IMG submission 179932) | Plant litter microbial communities from Arlington Agricultural Research Station in Wisconsin, United States - UWRJ-L051-202B-4 | ecosystem: Environmental > Terrestrial > Plant litter >...
AGACTCGCGTCGCCAGCGCACCGCTTTCTCGAACGGCGAGCGCTCTCCGTAAGGACCCAGCGGCCTTCCCAGATCGCGTGCGGATGCTTCGCCCCGCGCCAGCAGTCCGCCTGCCATCGCTGCGCCCATCTGCAATATGCGCCGCCGTTTCATGGATGCAACCTGGTCGAAGCCCCGAGCGTCGAATGCACGTAGTCATTCAGACGGCGAAGGCAACTTGCACCCTACCGGCGCCGGCCTCGCCCCGGCGTGACACAATTGCCTGCAAATCACCGGAGACTAACCATGCTGGACAAGATCAAGGACCTCAGTGCGCAGGTCGCAACTAAGGCCGGCGATGCGGTCGATGGCATCACGCTCACGGTCAAGGAAGGCGTCGGTTCGCTGGCAAGCAGTGCCGGCACGATGACCGGCGCCCTGAACGAAAAGGCCGTGCGAGCCTCGACGGCGCAGATGTGCAGGATTCTCGAAATCGCCATGCAGGAGCTCGACAATCGGCCGATGTCGAACCGGCGCGTGACACTGACAGCAACGGTCAACATCGGGATCGCGGCGTTGGAAATGCAGATCCATCGCGACCCGCCGCCAAGTGACGCCGAACCCGCAGCGGTGACCTTGCCGACGGTTGCCTGATATTCCACGCGGCGTGGCAACTCGACTTGCTCGCGCTGCGCCGGAATGCTATCTATACGGCTCCATTCCACGCGAAGACAGGAGGGCCCACGGATGAACGCATCGCTCATGCACCCTCCGTTCACTGCAATTACCGGGGCCTGAAGGCCTCCAGGCGCGAACGACGCGCCGCTTGCAGTTCCGTTCAACTTCGCACGAGGCAGGCGCGTTGCGCGCCGAAATATCATGACTTCATCTCGAGCCAAGGGCACCCAGGCCCTTCGCAGCGCTTTAGCTTTCACTTTCAGCCATTGGGCGCGACACCGCTTTCTGGTGGGCGCCATCGTGCTGTCGATGTCACTGGCGACCGTGACTGAAATTTTCGTGCCGCTGTTCGCCGGTAAGCTCGTCGACGCGCTGAGCCAGGGGCCTGGCGCCGCCGAGGCGGCCGTTCGTGCACTCGTTGCGATGGCAGCGCTCGGGCTGGCCATGGTCGGCTTGCGTCACATCGCGTGGTGCAGCGTCGTGCCGCTGACGCTGCGTATCATGAGCAATGTCGCGAGCGGCGCATTCCATCGTGTGCAGCGCTTCTCCACCGATTGGCATGCGAACAGTTTCGCCGGCTCCGTGGTTCGCAAGATCACGCGCGGCATGTGGGCACTGGACTCGCTGAATGACGTGCTGCTGCTCATGCTGCTGCCATCGATGATCGTGCTGGTCGGGACGATGCTGCTGCTCGGCCAGCATTGGCCGGTGATGGGCGTGGTCATGGCGGTGGGTGCGATTGCCTATGTCGCGCTCACGGTTGCTCTCGCGACAAAAGTAATCGCTCCCGCATCGCGTCTTTCGAATGCGCTCGATACCCGCATTGGCGGAGTACTTTCCGACGCGCTCGGCGCTAACGCAGTGGTGAAAGCGTTCGGCGCCGAAGATCGCGAGGATGCACGGCTCGCACGGGTCGTGGACAAGTGGTCTCGGCGCACGCGTCGTACCTGGATGCGCCACACCTACAGCGGCATAGGCCAACTCACATTGCTGTGGGTCATGCGTACCGCCGTGACGGCGACAGCACTGTGGCTCTGGTGGAAAGGTCGCGCGACGCCCGGCGAGATCACCTACGTCCTGACCAGCTATTTCGTCGTGCATGGTTACCTGCGCGATATCGGTCAGCATGTAAATCATCTGCAGCGTGCAGTGAACGAGATGGAAGAGCTGGTTCGCCTCTACGACGAACCGTACGGCGTGCGCGATCTGCCAGACGCCCGGCCGCTGCGCATCGTCAAGGGCGAGGTGCGTTTCGATCACGTGACGTTCCGCTACGCCGCCCGCGACGTGCCGTTGTTTCGCGATCTGGATGTGCGCATTGCCGCCGGCGAGCGGGTCGGCCTGGTCGGCCATTCGGGCTCGGGCAAGACCACGTTCGTGAAACTGATTCAACGCCTGTATGACGTGGGCAGCGGCCGCGTATTGATCGACGACCAGAATGTGTCGCACGCGACGCAGGCGTCGTTGCGCTCGCAGATCGCCATCGTGCAGCAGGAGCCCGTCCTGTTTCATCGCAGCCTCGCGGAGAACATTGCCTATGCGAAACCCGACGCGACACTGGCGCAGGTCGAACGGGCGGCGCGCTTGGCCAATGCTCATGAGTTCATCGCGCGACTGCCGCGTGGCTACCAGACGCTAGTCGGCGAACGCGGCGTGAAGCTTTCGGGAGGCGAACGCCAGCGCGTTGCTCTTGCCCGTGCATTCCTCGCCGATGCGCCCATCCTGATCCTGGACGAGGCGACATCGAGTCTGGATTCGGAATCCGAAGCGCTCATCCAGCAGGCGATGGACCGACTCATGACGGGACGAACGTCCATCATCATCGCGCACCGCCTGTCGACGGTGCGCACCATGGATCGCATTCTCGTATTCGATCGTGGCCGCATCATCGAGGAGGGCAACCACGAGGCGCTGCTGCGTCGGCCGCATGGGCTCTATCGGCGGTTGTTCGATCGACAGTCGGGAACGATCGGAGTGGGGGCAGCGCTGGTGGAGTAGGGATCTATTCTTACCTTCCTCCCCCGGCGACCGGCGGGAGGAAGGTAAGAAGGGCGACGTTCGCTCAAGGCTCGCCCTTCAACGGCCCGAACGCCGCTGGTGGCGTGCGATGCTTGGTCGCGCTCGCATACGCCGATGCAATCTTGAACAGTGTCGGTTCACCGAACGGCCGCGCGACGAAATCGATACCTACGGGAAGTTTGGCTGCGATCGGGCCAACCAATCGTGACGGCTCAGGCGGCGTCCCTTCTCCACCGACGGCGGCACTGGCCGGCAGCGGCGGAGCATTCGGATCGCGCACGCGATCGTAAACTTGCGTGGTGAAGCCGGCAGGCACGGTGATCGCAGGGAATCCCTGCGCGCCGAGCAAGGTCCAGCCCAGCGGCGAACGTCCGTTGACGGTGGGTTCCTGCGGGGCATCTAGTTTGCTCGGCGGGATGTTGGTCATCGGGTAGGTGAGCGCATCCAGCTGCTGCTCTTCCATGCACTGGAGAATCAATTGCTGGACGGCGAAGCGCCGCTGCATGCGTTCGGCGGTGTTGAGTTCCATCGCCTTCTCGGCAGTCTCACGCGTTTTCTTCCGGTCGGGGAAATGCGGATCGTTGTAGAACGTCGCCTTCGAGATGAGATCGGCGTTGCTGCGGATATTCGGATCGCCGCGCTCACGCAGATAGACATTGATCATGTACTTGCCTTCGCCGACAGCCTGGGCACGATCGAAGTCGCGCAGGGTCACGCTGTCAGGCACCAGCGAGGGATCCATTGCCATGTCGACGAGCGTCGCCGTGTGGTCGTTGGTCGGCTTGCCGCTGGCATCGACGGGAAACTTCGCGGGGAAGCGCTTGGTGAACAGCCGGTTGTCGACGCCGGGCGCGTATTTCTTGAAGCACGCAGTGAACAGCGCGCCGCCCGGACCCGGGTCGACGATGGTGGCGCCCAGTTTGCGCAGCTCATCCACTTCGCGTTCGACGATATCGATGGTCTCGGCATCGGCGACGGTGAACAGTTTCTTGTCCATGTATTCGCGCACGACGCCGATGCGCACGCCGTCGAGTTTCTTCGCCGTGGCGTAGGTGGGATAGGGCTGAGGCGGCTTGCGGCCTACGCTGAACACCGTGAGCGGGTCTTTCGGATCGTAGCCGGCATAGACGTCGAACACCTTGGCCGTATCTTCGACAGTGCGGCAGATGGGACCGGTGCGAGTGTTCATGCCTGCGCCGATCATGCCGTCGCGACTGACGAGTTCCTGGGTGGGCGAGATGCCGACGGTGTTGTTCGCGGTGGCCGGCCAACGTATCGACGGACCGGTTTCTTCGGCGATGGCGCAAGTCACCAGGTTGGCGGCGACCGAGGTAGCGGAGCCCGCGCTCGACATGCCCGGTACACGCTCGGTGTCATATGGATTGCAGAACGTGCCGCCGAAAGAACTGCGCGAGCCGTTCGATGCGTATTCGGCGAGATTGGACTTGGCGAGCACGATGGCGCCGGCATCGCGCAGTCGCTTCACGAAGGTGGCGTCATCGGGTGGCCGGTCGTTGAAGTACTGTGCATCGGCGCCTGAAGTGGTACGCATGTCGAACGTGTCGTACTGATCCTTGAACGACATCACCACTCCGTGCAACGGCCCCACGAGTTTGCCGGTGCGCGCGAATTCGCGATCCTGCGCGACTGCTATTTCTAGTGCGTCGGGCATTTTCGGATCGTCATCGATCAGGTCCGTCATGCTGCGCGCCTTGCGAGCGTCGAAGCCAAGTGCCTTGCGCGTGGCGGGACGCAGGTTCAATGTCGACAGAGCATTGAGCTGGCCGGCATTCGCAATGGTCTGGATGGGTCCGAGCATTCCCTTAGGCTCTTTGACGCAGGTACCGTTATAAGCCTTGATACGCGCGAGATAGAGGCGCACCAGTTGTTCGGTGGTGATCTGCTTGCTGGTGAGCGCCGCCTGGATGTCGGCGATGGTGGCTTCCTGCAGATGGAATTTCTCGGCGGCATTGGCGGTCGAGAAACAGGCAAGCGCCGCGCAGGCCATCGCAGCCAGTGAAATTGAGTGTTTCATCCGGACTGGGACGGAACAACGGCGACTTACCCTACTCAGCGCAGGCGATCGGCCGCCAAATCTTCGCGCTGGATGACAACGCCCCGCAGGATGACCTTGTCGATCTGGCTCCAGGCCCGCACCGACAGCAACGGATCGGCGTTCAACAACAGCAGGTTGGCTATCTTGCCTACCTCCACGCTGCCGTAATCTCGTTCGAGTCGAAACTGGCGCGCGTTGTTGATCGTGCCCGCCTGTGCGATGGCTGCCAGCGACACTCCGGACTGCGCCATTGCACGCATCTCCCGATACGTGTCGTATCCCGGCTGGTTACCGTACGTCGGAGCCGAAGGCGTATCGCTGCCGAGCAGGAGCGGATAGCCCGCATCGAACATCTGCTTCACCACGCGCATGCCCTGTTCGCCGATGCGAAACTGGCTCTGCATGATCTTCTCGTCGGGCGCCCCGTTGAATGCACTCCGCATTTGCTTCTTGAAGAATTGGCCCGCATCGCTGCGATACCAGGCAAGAACATCGGCGGGCACGACTTTCGCGTAAACGGGATCCAGCAGCGTGTCGTGTCGAAACAGATCGGCGGTGCCATAGAGCACGCGCAATGTAGGTTGGAAACCGATGCGGCGCTCGCGCACGGTACGCAGGTGCTCAGCAATCTGCGGCGGAATGCCGGCCTTCGCGCTGAGCCCATCCCAGTTCCACAAGCCATGGGCCAGAACATCGGCTCCACCGGCCACGGCAATCCGCTGCATGCCCAAAGCATTCGCGTGCGCCAGCACCAGCAATCCCTTCCTGTGGACTGCGGCTGTCACCTGCTTGAGCGTGCTTTCGCTCAACAGCGGCCATTCGGTGCTTTCGCCAAAGCCGTCTTCTATGAACACCTTCACGCAACGCGCCCCGCTCTTCGCGATGCGCTCGACGACGGCCTCCGGCGTGTGTTCGGCCGCTGCCTCTCCCGCGGGCACCGGATGCTGGCCCGCATTGGCCGGCTCGAAGATCCAATCGGGCATGACGCGATAGCGAATACCTGGATCGAGAAATACCGAGGATAACCATCCAGCACCGGGGCCGCGCCACAGCGGAACAGGTCGGGCCGTTGCGTCTGCGCTTCGTACGTCGCGATGGTCTCGGGATAATTGCTCGGATCGAGCAACTGCGTTACGCCGAAATATAGATAGCTGCGCGGTTGCTGGCGCAGAAAGCTCGCTCGCAGTGCTGCGACTTCCATATCGCTGTTCGTGTACGGCACGCCGGCCGGGTCGCTGACATGCACATGCGAGTCCATCAAGCCGGGCGTGAGAAATTTGCCGCGCGCATTCAGGCGCTGCCCGCCGGTCGGGATGGGCTGCTCGCTGATCGTGACGATGCGTCCGTCGCGAATCAGAACGTTGCGTACGCCGACGATACGCGCGGGCTCGACCGAGAGCAGGCTCGCACCTTCGATTAGAAGATCGGTGCCACACGCGGAAGACAGCCACAGGAACAGGCCAAGACAACCGATACCGCGGAGGACCGAAGTGACGTGCTGCATTCCATGAGCTTCGTGGGGCGCAGCGGTCAGTGTAGTCCCGTCACTCGCGCCACTCCACCCTCGCGCCAAGCGACTGCAGGTTCTCTACGAACTTAGGATGCGCCCGTTGGATCGGCGCGGCGTTGTTGATGACGGATTCGCCATCGATGCTCGCCGCCACCATGAGCAGCGCGATGGCCACGCGAATGATGTACGGACTCTCGACTTCGGCGGCGGCGAGCGGCTTGCCGCCGAACGTGATGAGTCTATGCGGATCGGCGAGAAACACATGCGCGCCGAATTTGGAAAGCTCCACCGACCAGCCCATGGCGCCGTCGTAGACCTTGTTCCAGTACATCATGTTGCCTTCCGCCACCACGCCCAGCGCAATGAATATGGGCAGCAGGTCGACAGGCAGGTAGGGCCATGGCGCCGCTTCGATTTTCGGCAGCACGCTCGGAGTGAATGTGTCCTGCACTTTCAGCCGCGACGCGCGCACGCTCGACCAGCCATCCCGATGGACGATCTCGGCGCCGAGCTTGGCGAAGGTCTTGTCGATGAGCGGAAACTGTTCCGGCGAACGATTGCGGACGCTGACCTCGCCGCCGGTGATTGCGCCGAGCGCGAGGAATGTCGCGGTCTCGTGGAAGTCTTCCTCGAATTGATGATCGCCGCTGATCAACTCACTCACGCCGTGAATGGTGAGACGCGATGTGCCTATCCCCTCGATCCGTGCACCGAGGTGTACCAGGTAGCGGCAGAACTCCTGGACGTGAGGTTCGCACGCTGCATTGGTCAGTACCGACGTTCCTTCGGCCAGCGCGGCACACAGCACGAAGTTTTCAGTCGTCGTCACCGAGGCATAGTCGAGCCAATGCTGGATTGCCGGCATGGGCCTTGGCCGGCGAATGATCAACGCAGCGTGTCGCCTCTCGATCTCGCTACCGAACTTGCGCAGCAGTTCGATGTGCGGGTCGATCTCGCGCGCGCCAAGCGTGCAGCCTTTCACATCGTTTTCGATGCGCGCGGCGCCGAACCTTGTCAGCAACGGCGGCACTAGCAGGATCGACGAACGCATTTCGCGCGGCAGTTGCTGCACTTCGGGATCGAACGCGGTCCTGCGATGATGCAGGTCGAGCGTGCCGGTGCGCGTATTCAGTTCGACATCGCTGCCCAGCTTGCGGAACAGCTCCAGGATCTTCGACACATCGGTGATATCGGGAACGCCGCGCAGGCGTTGCGGATGCTCGGATAACAATGTCGCGCACAGGATGGGCAACACGGCGTTCTTGTTCGCCGAGGGAACGATCGAGCCCCGCAGCGGACGCCCGCCATGCACTACCAGATTTGTCATATGTCCCTCCTTCATTGCCTGCCGAGCGCCGGATTCCTGCGGATCCGGCGCGACACCCAGTTGAAGGGACAAATGTGGCGAAATTGAGGCGGGATGAATTATTCGCCGCGGCTCGCCATCATATCGAGTCGAAGAAGCGGCGCGTCGCCGCCAGGCAGAAAGGAGCAACCAGTCCTGCGTGATAGTTCTCTTGGGCGCCGTCGCCTGACGCGGCCTTGGCCACGGCGAAACCGACTTTCAGGTCCGCATCCGGATTACCGGACGAGCTGTCGTCGACGTCGAGTACGCGAATCGGTGCTGTCACGCCATTGGCCGACCAATACGACTGGATGAGCTGCGTGTTCATGTAGAGCACCGTAGGGTCCTCATGTCCCGCACACAGCAGCACAGGCGACGTAGGCAACCAGTTGCGCAGGTCGTTGGTCTTGAATGCCTTACGCAGGCCCGTGGTCGGATTCGCAGCGGGCCTGCCATCGGTGACTGCTGGAAATCCTCCATCCGGATTCGCCTGTGCGTCCTGCAGGTAGGCGAGACGGAAAGAGTTCGTCACCAGGTTGTTGGGGCCAAAGCCGAGGGCGAACACACCGGCGAGATTGGCTGGCGTCGTCGCGGGCGTGAAGGACGCGAACGCGGGATCGGGCGGTGTATTACTGAACAGCTGATCGTCCGGCAGCTTTCCTGCCAGTTGCGCAGGGTCGGCCGCCGGCAGCAGGCTCTCGATGCCGGGCGCGTAGGCTGCTTCGAAAATCGCTGTCGGGCTGGTATAGATATCGCCATACGCGCGCTGGTAGCCGGTCGTGATGAAGGCTGCGAATCCCGCTGCACCCAGCACGACCTGTCCTTGGAACACGGCATCGCCAAACGCCGCCAGCGCATATGGGCCGGACATCGGCGCCGCCGCGGTAACGGCAACGCCCGTCTGCTGCAGCAACCGATGTGTTGCCATGGCAACGTAGCCACCCTGCGAATAACCGGTAATGAACAGCTTGGTGGAATAAGTCACGCCTGGCGCAAAACTCGTCGGCAACGAAGCGCGGGCCGCGGTCAATGCATCCGCCGTGTCCTTCGACTGCTGGTCGGCATTGAGATAGGGATGATAGGTCAGCGCCGACTGGTCGTAGCCGGCATAGTTGGGTGCGACCACGATGTAGCCCTGGGCCGCAAAAGCCACGGCGATGAGCAGGCCCTCGGCATTGTCCTCGTCGGTGAGGTCGGCGATATTGAAGGTGCGATCGTCAGTGGTTCCGTGCGCATAGACAACTATCGGACGGGCTCCCTGGCATGCGGCGTCGCTACCGGTCGGCACCATCATCGCGCCGGTGGCGGTCGTCGCGGCGCCCTTAGGATCGACGGTGTTGTAATACAGCTTATGAACATCGATACCGCATTTCGGTGCTGCCAGGAACTGCAATATCTGGCGAACGTCGTCATCCGCGGTTGCGACGGTCAACACCTCGGTGGATGACATCGAAGCAGTTCGCGCCGCTGGACTTTGCACGAGCGAGCCTCGCGCCGGTGGCGGCGGCGGTGTTGGTTCCGGAGCAGGAGTCGCAGGTGGATCGTTGTCATCGTCACCGCCGCCGCCACAGGCTCCGAGGACAAGTAGCGGAAACAGAACCAGGAGTCGGACCAGCGGCAACATGGAAAACCTCGAGACACGGCGGATGAGAAAGACGTCGCGTGTCACGAACGCATGGCCGGCCCGAAAAGATCGAACCTGGCGATGAAGTTTTGCGAAATTGTGCTGATGTGACGTCGGCATCCGCCGACAGAGCGCGACGGAATCTCTGTCGCGTCAGGCCGCTCTCTCCATGAGAGCGAAGGGCTCGGTTTCGATTTCCTCGTCGATGTCCCCGGCGAATTGCGTCTGCCCCTCCAGCTCGAACGACTCCATGGCTTGCGCCAGTCGTCCACCGCGATCGCGCAGCGTTTGTGCAGCGTGAGCCATCGATTCCACCAGCGATACATTCTGACGCGTGGACTCGTCGATCTGGCGCACGACCGTGTTGACGTTGTCGATATCGTGGCCCTGCTGCTGAAACGCGTGGTGCAATTCACCCATGATGCCGGAGATGCGACGCACGCTGCCGATGACTTCGCTCATGGTGGCGCCTGCCTGGTCGACGAGCGTGCTGCCTGCCGCCACGTTGCTGACGGAATTCTCGATCAACGATTTGATCTCGCGCGCCGCCGTGGCGCTGCGCTGTGCGAGGCTGCGAACTTCGGATGCGACGACAGCGAATCCGCGACCCTGTTCGCCTGCGCGCGCTGCTTCGACCGCCGCATTCAATGCCAACAGGTTGGTCTGAAACGCGATCTCATCGATCACGCTGGTGATGTCGGCGATGCGCTTGGACGACGCGCTGATCTCGCCCATGGTCGATACCACCTGCGCGACGACTTTGCCGCCGCGAGCCGCCACGTTCACTGCAGATTCGACTAACGCATTGGCTTCACGCGCTTTGTCGGCATTGTCGCGAACCGTTGCAGTGAGTTCGCCGAGTGCTTTGCCGGTCTGTGCGAATGCCTGGGTCTGTTCTCGAGTGCGTTGCGCGAGTTCATCGCTGTGACCCGCGGTATCGCTGGCCGTCGCCGCCAGCGTGCCGGTGCCGGCGGACATGGTCAGTACCATCTCGTGCAATCGCTGCAGCAGTGAATCGAGCGATTTGCCGGCGACACTGCACGCATCGCGCTGGCCGTATCGCAGATTCACTTTGCCATCGGCAACCATCATGTCGGCCACCATGGATTGCAGTTCGGCGGACTGGGTGCCTTCGCGATATAGCACCAACGCGAGATAGGACAGCACCGCCGTCTCGACGGCCACGTAAGCCGCATGAGTGAGGACGATGCCGATGCCTGGCTGCGTGAAACACATCACGCCGTAGCCGAGTTCCTGGAAATAGTTGAACGAGAGATGATGAACCGCCGCGACACCCGCCGCGAGCACGATGGGCCGCCAGTCGCGATAGCACAGCAGGAAGGCGAGCAGCACGAAAATACCGAAGTGCAGTTCGGCCTTGCCGAACGCCTGGTGAATGTTCAAACCGCTGAACACCATCAACGCAGTGGCGACGGCAAGGCGCGTTACGAGACTTCCCGGTGCGATCCGCGCCAGCCAGGCAGGCACGACCACAGCGGGTAGCCCCACCAACATCACACCCATCCAGGTGTCATGCCACGGCGCCAGCGCACACGAGAAGGCAAACAGGCCGCAGAGAACGCCGACCATCAACCGGTCGGCGCGAGCGTAGATCTCGTGCAGGGTATCGTTCATGGCCTTAGGGTCGCTGCGATCGCGCGGGTCGCGCCCTGTCGTTAACGGCAGTAACCCTGCAGAACTTTACTCGATATGGAGTAAGGCAATGCCCTACCGGTTACGCAGTCGCTCCTTCATTTGCGCACGCGTTTCTTCGCGCATCTTTTTCCATTCGGCCTGTTGGGTCGGCGTCAGCAACGGTTCGACCTTGCCGGTGAATTCTTCCTGGATCGCCTTCGCGTCCTGCATGACCGCCAGCTTGTCCCGACGCGAAGACGCCGAAGCGAGCCGCGTACGAATCGCTTCCATCTGCGTGCGCCGTTCCTCGGCCAGCGGAGCAATCTTCGCCTGCTGCTCAGGCGTCAACGCCAGGCGTGCGCGCAGCTCGTCGATATTCATCTGGGCGGCCGGCGCATCCGCTGCGACAACGGGCTGCAACATTACACATCCCAGGCTCATCGCCAGGCTGGCCACGATCGAATAGCGGTACTGCACTTGAATTCTCCTGCTGTTGAAGTTGTTCGAACAACGCGCGACCGCAAGGCGCGTTGACAGCAGGAGACTCTTCACCCTGGCGGATTCAGTTCAAATGACTTTCGTCATGTCGATTTTCTTCGGGCGATTGTCGTACTCGGGCTGCAGTTCATCGGGATTGGGCTGGGGCGGCGGATCGAGTTGCGGATCGGGCGCCTGCTCGCGGCGGTGCTGGTTCCATTCGCGATCCTTCTTGCGCTGGTTGCGATCCGTCTCTTCCGGGTCCTGCTGCGCAATGCTGCCCAAGCCGTTCATGTGAGTACGCACTTCGCGGGGCTGGCCAACGTACAGGATGGCGCCGATGCCGTTCATGGTGGCGTTGAGTTCATCCTTGGGATGGACCACGACGCGACCGATGCCGTCGACTTTCACTTTCACCTGTTTCGTGACCAGTTCGTCCAGGTCGGCGACGCCCGCGCCATTCATGTCGACGGTCAGTTCATCCAGTGAGCCGCTCGCCTGCACATGCGCTGCGCCCTGGATTGAAATGTTCGATTTGCCACCGGCGAAACCGGTGAGTCGCACATCGTTACCGCCTTTCACCTCCAGCGACTTGAGCTGCGGCACCGTGATGTTGACGACGACGCGCGGCTGGCCATGAACCCAGATCCAGCCCTTGGAGCGGGTGCGGATGCGTAACG
>Ga0247764_1000671_pt1 | contig 11998 bp, 11 predicted proteins | sample UWRJL051202B4_FD_179932 | JGI IMG/M metagenome (GOLD analysis project Ga0247764, IMG submission 179932) | Plant litter microbial communities from Arlington Agricultural Research Station in Wisconsin, United States - UWRJ-L051-202B-4 | ecosystem: Environmental > Terrestrial > Plant litter >...
GCTGCAGGAGCCGTGGGGTGCGCGCAGCGATCGCGACCAACAGTTGGTCGTGGCCTTGCCGGATGCAGAGAACTGGAAGCGCGTGCGTTACTGGGGCGTCGAGCACTTCCTGGGCTTCCGTTACGGCTCCGACCACCACGCGATGGTGATCGTGTTCGTGCAAGAGGCGCCGGAGGAACAACCGAGCAGCGAACAGTGCTTGCGCCGCTTCGAGGCCTGGGGTCGCCCGCAAATTCAGCCGTTTCAAGTCGACTTCGACCCGTTCAAACCCCACCACGACAAGTTTCGTGGCAAATCGCTGATCGCGCTCTCGGTCGACGGTCAATTGAATTGGGGCTTCGGGCGGCCGCAGTTTTCCGCTGCCTGGGCGGCGTATTCGCTGTACCCCCACACCTGCTTGGTTTCTGCGGTCGGCGTGCCGTGGCGTGGCAACGAAGCGCTGGCGGCGCAGGTGCGTGATCGCTTCGTGACCGAGGGCTTCGCCAAGCTCGAGCCGGTCAGCCAAGTTCGTCCGGAGCGAAAGTCGAACTAACCGGTCGCGGATTCTCGGCGGCGCTCTGGCAGTAACGTGATGAGGAGCGCACACACCGCCAGCAGCGAACAGGCGAAGGCGGCGCCGCGGTGGCCGAAGCGGTACGACAGGCTGCCGAACAGCAGATAACCCGAGGTGGAGCCGACGCGCGATGCGTTGGAGTAGAGGTTCGTGGCAGAGCCGAGCTGATCCGGCAGCTTGTTTTGGAAGAACGTGATGGCGACGCCGCTGGTCACGGCGACCACCGCCGCGCTCAAAAACTGCAACGGATAGATCTGCTGCGGCGCCGACGCGCGCGACAAACCAAAATAATAAATGGCAGCCAGCAGCATCGCGAGCTGAATCAGCTTTTCGGTGCGAATTCGCGTGGCTAGCAGACCGAAGTACAGCATGAAAGGCAGCTCGAACAGCGGCGCCAAGCTGAAGATCACCCCGACCTGCGACTCCGTTCCGCCGAGCACCCGCAGCACCAGCAGCGACATGTTGTTCATGGCGATGGTGTGCGCCGCCAACATCAAAACGAACGCGATGAACCAGCGCAACACTCCCGGTCGCGTGAACACGCCGCGCAGGCCAGCTCGAGCCGCGCGCACCTGTTCGGAGGTGGGCGGCGTTTCCTCTATCCAGCGCCAGACGATCACGAACAACGCCGCGTAGAGCGCGGCTGCGACTCCGAACAGACCCAAAAAGGAAAATTGCTGCAGTGTGAAGGCAGCGATCGCAGGACCGACGGTCCACGCCAGCGCGAACGCCATGCGGATCGCGTTCATGTATAGCGGCACGTCGCTCGACGGTATGTCCGAACTCGACAGCAGCTCACGGGCGTACGCGAACAGCTGCGCGAACACCACGGACGCTATGCCCAGCACCACGCCGCCGATCAGCAACAGCAACCAGGGCGACCGCACGAAGCCGTAGCCGAGGTAACCGAGGGTACCCGCAGCGGAGCCCCACAACAGCAGCGCGCGCCGCGAGTAATGAGAGTCCGAGCGGCGCGCCAGCAGCGTGCTGATCACGATGTTGAGCAGCGCGATCGACGTCATGAACACGCCGAACCAGCCCAAGCTCATGCCCACTTCTCGCGTGCCCCACAGAGACAAGAATGGCAGCACGAACGATACGGCCAGTCCGAGCACCCAGCTGCAGACCAGGACGACGCGCATGGCGGGCCGGCTCCACAGCAGCGCCAGGGCCCGCCAGATGCGTTGAATGCCGTTGGTTGCTGCAGCAGGCGGTGCGGAGCTGGTCATGCGCGCGGTTCGGCCGGATGCTGACCGAGCCAACGCACCTCAGCAAGCGTACTGGCTCAACCTGGCCTGTGGTTCATGACGGCCTCCGCGGCGGCCTTGGCACGCTCGAAGGCATCCAGTGCGGCCGGACCCGCGACGCGACTCGGGCTGACGCTCAAGAGGAATCCCGCTTGCACCAGCCAAAAGCCCCAGCTGGCGAGCGCCTCATTGAGCGGAAAGGGGCCCAGCAGCGCGACAGCAGCCAGCAACGCCGCTGCGTTCCAAGCCAACTCCGTGAAGAGCGCGCGACCGAAAGACCGAGGATAGACCAGGCTACTGCGGCACAAACCGAGCGCGACCATCGACCACACTATTGCCGCGTCCCTGTCGGAGACGAACACGAGGCCGGGCAGGATCAGCAGCGCGGCCAGCGCCGAGGCACGCACGCCCCGGCGCAGGTCGTCGCTGATCACCGTCAGGTAAGGAACGGCCAGCAGCGGCAGCCAGCGGCAAAGGTCACCGCCGAAGCTATCGGCGACCGGTGCGCACAGCCCCGCCAGCAGCGCGAAGGCGATAGCGCGCCACAGCACGCGGCGGATCATGACTGCGGCTCCTGCTGAGTTCGAGCTTGCCGCCGACGCAAGAGCTCCAGTTCAATCTGCTCGTCGGTGACGGGTGCAATGCTGGCTTCGAGCTCGGAGCCTTGCCGGGCTCGTAGAAAGGCGTCGACCCGCGCGCGCAGCTCCTCCAGCGCCACCTGCTGCGTTGCCAACAGTTGTCCCAGCTCTTTTTGCTCTTCGCTGGTGGCGGCCATGCGACGAGTGATGCGTTCGTAGAGGTTACGCGCAGTGAGTGATTGCTTCAGCGCGTATCGAGCCAGATCGTCGCGTTGACTTTGCAGCGCGAGCGTGGCGTCGGCGTCCGCACGCTGTTGTTCCTGCTCCGTGCGCTCCCGCTCCGTGGCCAGGCGTTTCCAGCTGGCTTCCAGTTCGACCAGGCGCGCTCGCTTGCGCACGACTTCTTGTTCGGCGTCGCGCAGATGTTGGCGGAGCATGGCCTCGGGATCGGCCAAGTTGTCGACCATACCGTGCGCGTCAGCGCGCAGGCTCTCTTGAATTCGGCGAAGGAGACTCATGGTGTGCCTCGGCGGTCGACGTTCAGTAGCTCAACGCGTAGTCGGCGTTCTTGTAGCTGTCTTTGCTGCGGTAGCCGAAGCTCGAGGCCACGCTGCGTTTGGCGGCCTGTGCGCGAGCCTCGCCGCCCGTGGCCTGTGCCGCCTTCGCGGGAGCGGCTTGCGCACGGAACGCATCCAGCTGCGAGAGCACGCGGGTATTTTGCAGCTCGGTGGCCAGCTTGCGTTGCTGTTCGGCCGAGGCCACGGCGCGGTCGATGTCCTCGGCCGTGCCACGGCTGATCGCGACGCCGAGCTCTTCTTGGCTGCGGCCAAGCTCCTCGTCGAGCGTGGCGCGTTCCCACACGGGTTGGTTGATTTGCTTACGAAAATCGAGCTCATCCTTCACGCACGCGACTTTCGGCAACGCTCGAGCGGACACCTCGTACGGCTTGTCGTCGCGACGATAGCGCACGCTCACGTCGCCGATTTCAGTGCTGGTCAGCTGACTGTTGGGTACCTGCAGCGTAAGCCACAGCGTTTGCTTGTAGTCGCCGTAGACGCTGCCCACCGGCACGATCGCGGTGTCCGCTTCTTGCGTGAAAGGGCGACCCGCAGCGCTCAGCAGTCGTACGCCGGGGCGCAGCTTGACGCGCAGCTCCGCCATCTGCGCGTAGGTTTCGCTGGCGGTCTTGAGCTCGGCGTTCAGCAGGGTCGGCAAGGTTTCGAGCTTTGCCAGGTAGTAGAAGGCGCCGGTGCCCGCGCGCGCCAGCGAGGTCATCACGTTTTCGTCGAAGTCGGAGCCGATACCGATCGTGCTCAGTACGGATTCGCTGCGCATCACGCCACGCGCGCGCGAAGACAAACCGCCGAGGCTCGCGTCGCCCTGGTTGGCGTGACCGTCGGAGAGCAACAACATACGCGTCGCGCGACCGGTCGTGCGAGCGCGCCGCAACTCTTCGATTCCGAGATCGAGGCCGGCGCTCATGTTGGTTCCTCCCGCCACGTGCAGCGCGTCGACTTCACGCAGCCAGCTGCTCCGCGCGTCCTTGGCGAAGCGCTGCAGCGGCACGCGGAGCTCCGCGTTCGTATCGTACGCGATCAGAGCCAAGCGGTCGTCGTCGGCCAGCCGCGGAATCAGCTCGCGCAGAGCTTGTTTGCCGTATTCGATCTTCTGTCCGTCCATCGAACCCGAACGGTCGAACACCACGACGAAGTCGCTGGGTACGCGCTTGCCGGCGCTGAGGCCCTGCGTATCGAGCGTGACGCCGATGTGGATCTGATTGTCCCCGTGTTGCAAGACGGCAGTGCGATCGAGCTCTGCTTCCAGACGCAGCGTGCCGACCCCGATGGGACCGTCGACCTTGGCGGCGCTCGGCGGCGCGGCGGGCTTGTAGGGGGGATTCCAGAGCGCGGTGGTCGGCTTGCTAGGCTTCGACCCCACCGCGCGGCGCTGGTCCAGTGAGTGGGCGGCTTTGGCGCCAAACGTCGCCATCAGCAGGCCAGAGAGCAGCAGGACACCGTACTTGCGATTCTTTTCCATGGGCAACCTCCGCAGACAGAGATACCCAGGCCGAGCGGAGCGGCGCTGAAAGCCTTGGTAAAAGCCGAGGCTCAGGATTTTACATTGGCTTTGCAATCACCCGCGTCGCTGCCGCTGTACACTCGTCGAGACCATGAGCGCACGTGTCCCACACGTCTTGGTGGTGGAGGATGAACCCAGCATTCGTCAGGGTTTACTCGACGTGCTGGTGTTCCGTGGCTACCGCGTAAGCGGCGCCTGCGATGGCGCGGCGGCGCTGAAGTGCTTGTCGGAGGACACGTTCGATCTTTTGGTGCTCGACGTCATGTTGCCTGAGTTGGACGGCTTCAGCGTTTGCGAGCAGCTGCGCGCAGCGGGCCACGATCTGCACGTGCTGATGCTGACCGCCAAAAACTCGGAGGAGGACGTGCTGCGCGGCTTCGAGGCCGGCGCGGACGACTACGTGACCAAGCCATTTAGCGTGCGACAGTTGCTGGCGCGCGTGCAGGCGTTGCTCAAGCGGGGTAGTCGCGCGATCGCGGAGAACTTCAGCATCGGTCCGTTCGAAGTCGTGCCCGAGCGTTCGGTGCTGCGCAGCGACGATCAAGAGATCGAGTTGACGCTGAAGGAAGTAGAGATTTTGCGGCTGCTTGCGGAGGAGCCGGGGCGCATCGTGAGCCGGCGCGCGCTCTTGCGTGAAGTTTGGAGCATGCGCAACGTCGACAACGTGGAGACGCGCACCGTGGACGTGCATATCGGCAAATTGCGCAAGAAGCTGCAGAGCTCGGGTCGGGACTTGGTGGAAACCGTGCGGGGACAAGGGTATCGGTTGTGCAATCTGACGCGTTAGCCCGCTTGCGCTGGGCGTTCTTGGGCCTGGCGTTGATCCTCACGCTGCCGCTGCTGTGGTTGGTGCACTCCGTGAATCAGAAGGTTGAAGCTCAACGACGCCTGCGGCACCAAGTCGTGGCGGAGCGCATCTTCGACGAACTCGAGCGGGAGCTCACGCGAGTGTTGGGGCAGGAATCTCAACGTCCCAGCGCTGACTTCGATGAGCCAGGTCAGCGCGAGCGCTGGGCACCCTACGTGCTCGGGTACTTTACTCAGCCGCACGGCGTGGCGGCGCTCGTCGAGCAAGCGCCGCTGGAACCCGAACAACGCGCGCGCGTGCTGGCGAGCCTTTCGAAGTTGCCGCAGTCACCCTCTCAAGCGCCGCCGCGTTCCATGGACTCTGAGGAATTTGCGGTGGGCCAGGCTCCGGCGCCGGTGCGCAGGGTTGCTCCGAAGAAGGCACAAGCTGGCTCGAACGCTGCCGATGTTTTGCGGCAGTTGAATCGTGCCAAGGACACGCGTTCTCTTGACTACTGACGCACAACAGGCCGCTGACGCGGGCGCTGCGCGCTTTCAGGTGAGCGTTGCCGGTCAAGGTACGTTGGTGTTGTGGCGTCCGCGCGCCAACGGACACGGCAACGAAGGCTTGGTGGTCGATTCGCGCGCGCTGATCGGCAGCCTGAAGGCCCAGGTATTGGAGGCGCGCGGGCTGGACGAGGTTGCCGAGCTCAGCTCGCTTGCGTCGCGTGACAGCAAATTGCCGAGCCTCGGTGGCTACAGTTTCACCCAGCGATTTGGCACGCCCTTCGAGGCCGTGGAGGCCAAGCTCAACTTGTCGCCGCTCGCCGATCCGGAGACCAACGACTATATTTTGCCGCTCGCGCTGCTGCTGTGGCTGTGTTTGGCGCTCGGGTTGTATGCGCTCTACCGCATGGCCAAGACGCAGGTGCGTTTCGCGGAGCGTAGGAGCGACTTCGTCGCTGCCGTCACGCACGAACTGAAGACGCCGCTCACGGCGATCCGCATGCACGCGGAGATGCTGGAGCAGGATCTGGTGGGCAGTGACGCTAAACGCTACGAGTATTACGGCACTATCACGCGTGAGAGTGAGCGGCTGACGCGCTTGATCGACAACGTGCTGGCCTTCTCGCAGTTCGAGCGCGGCACGCGGCAAGTGCAGGTGCGCGTGGGGGACGTGCTGCCGAGCGTGAAGGAAAGCGTCGAGATGTTGCGGCCGCACGTCGAAGCACAGGGCTTTCGAATCGAGCTTGGCGCGAGCGGACCGTTACCGCGCGTCCAATTCGATCCGGATGCGCTGAAGCAAGTGCTGTTCAACCTGGTCGACAATGCACTGAAGTACGGCAGCGAGGCGAGTGACCGGAGCATCAGCGTGCGCTGCGAAGCGGTGACCGGCGGGGTGGAGCTCAGCGTGCGGGACTTCGGACCGGGCGTCGAGCGGCACCATCTGCGTCATTTGTTCGAGCCGTTTTATCGAGGCGAGCGCGAGCTCACGCGCAAACACAGCGGCAGCGGCATCGGCTTGTCCTTGGTGCGCGGCTTGGCAGAGGCCATGGGCGCCAAGGTGGACGCCACCAACGCCGAGCCCGGCTTCAAGGTCTCTCTGCTGCTGACGTCGTGAAGTGACTGAGCCGCGCGACGCTGCCAATTCGGACCGGCGCTCCACCGCGAACGGTTTGGTGGGTCTCGGGCGGCGGCGTGGAGCGCCGGACCCAGCCAAACCTTCGGATTGAACTACGCACTCAACGTATCGCCAGGAGCAGGCAGGCGACGTAGGTGAGCAGCGACAGCAGCCAGATGCTGCTCCAAACGCGGCGACCGCTGCGGAAGCCATAATAAGGCGCGAGCGGTGGCAGCACCAGCGCGAGCAACGCTCGGGTGCGGCGCTGACTCCAGACGAATGACCAGCACAAGGCCAGGTGCGCGGTGACCAGCGACCCGCAGGCCACCGCCAGGAGGATCACCTTGCCAAGCTCCAAGGCACTCATCATGCTGCCGAAGCGGCGTGCTGTCGACGGCGCTGCCAGGTCCCTCCCATGAGCATCGCCCGGAAAGATTGGCTGCGTCGGTTGATCGAGCAGCTGGCGCAGGCGCTGGCCGCGATCGCCGGGCTGCGTCGCTCGGGGCAGCTGGTCGAGGCGGAAATGGCGTTGAAGCAGGCCGAACGTCAGCTGCTGGGGCCGCTCGCGCGCGACGCAGAACGTCTGGATAGCGAGAGTCTGAAGCAATTGCTGAGCGCGGACGAGCGCGTCCGGCTGTACGCCGAGCTACTGATCGAACGCGCCGAGCTGAGGTCGCTGCGAGGCGACCTGGCCGGAGCGGCGCTGGATCGGCTGCGCGCCGCCGAGCTGGGCCACACCGAGTCGATGTAGGTGTAGAGGCTGTCTTTCGGCCTTTTGGCCTGAACAGACGGGTCGCCCGGGGCGAGAGGGTTGAGTACACTGGCTGCACTTTGAGGATCTCGACACTGCTGCTCTCCGCCGCGTTGGTCGGCGCGCTCCTGCCTCTGCCGCTCGGATTGCGTCGGGCCAAGGCCGACGGCGTGACGTCGCGCGCGGACATCATGCCGGTCAAGGACATCCGGCCCGGCATGAAGGGCTACGGGTTGACAGTGTTTTCGGGCACCACTCCCGAACGCTTCGACGTCGAAGTGATCGACGTGTTGTCGAACTTCCGGCCGCGCCAGGACCTGATCCTGATCAAGACCAAACACCCGCGACTGGAAGTCGCGAAGGTAGTCGCCGGCATGAGCGGCAGCCCGATCTACATCGACAACAAGATGATCGGCGCCTACGCCTACGGTTGGACGTTCGGCGCGGAGCCCGTGGCTGGTGTCACGCCGATCCGCAACATGCTCGATGATCTGGTGCGGCCGCTGCCACCGTCCATCAACGGCTGGCCGCTCAAGTTGCTGAGTGATCCGAAGGGCAAGTCAGCGTCGCTGTCGCGCCCGACTGGCGCCACGGGCGACAGCGCGGTGGCTTCGCGTTACGATCTGACGGAGCACGCGGCGCGCTTGGCGCGAGCGCAGTCTGCGGCGCGCGCAGGTTCGGCCGGCACGCTGACTCCCGTCTCCACGCCCATCTTGATGGGAGGCATGACGCCCGCTGCCGTCGGCATGGCCAAGGGGTTGCTGGAGCCGCTCGGGCTCGAGCCGCTGCAAGCTGGCGGCGCTGGTGTTCCGGATCCCAATGCCCCCACGCGTTACGTGGACGGCGGCGCGGTGGGCGTGCAGCTCGTGCGCGGTGACATGAGCGCGATGGGCCTGGGCACGGTGACGCGCGTGGAGGGCGACCGCTTGGTCGCGTTCGGTCATCCGATGATGGAGGCCGGCGTGTCTGCGTTGCCCACCGCCATCGGTAAGGTGTTGTGGTTCTTGGCTAGCGATCAGCGCAGCTTCAAGATCGGTATGCCCGTGCGCGAGATGGGCGCGATGGTGAACGATCGCCCCGCGTCGATCGTGGTTTCGCACTCGCAAACGGCGCCGATCATCCCGGTCAGCGTGAAAATCCGCGGCTTGCCCGGGTTGCCCAGCTCGAACTGGAACTTCGAGGTCGCGCATGAGCGCTTCATGACACCGTCGTTCGTGTCCGTGGCTCTGGGCAGCGCGCTGCAGTCCGTCGCTGCGGAGCGGCAAGACGTGACCTGGACCGCCAGGAGCACGCTCAAGATCAAAGGCCACGGCCAGATCACGCTGGAGGACTACGGCGTCGCCATCGGCGGCACGCCGGACGCTGGCGAGCTGGGGCGCAGCAATCTGGTCCGGGCGATCGGCTCGATCTTGAACAATCCGTGGGAGCCGGCCTTCGTCGAGGGCTGCAGCATGGAAATCGAGCTCAAGTTCGCGCGCGACGTGCTGCGCTTGCGCGGCGCCGAATTGCTGGATCCCGAGGTGGACGCTGGCAAGCCGGCGCGTATCCGCCTGACGTTGTCGCCCTACTCCGGTAAAGAAGTGACCCGCACGATCGCGGTGACGTTGCCGCCGCAGTTGGCAGGACAGAACGTGAACATGGAGATCTTGCCCGGTTACCTGGAGGAGCGTGAAGGCGCGGCTCCAGACAATCTCGCGGAGCTGGTGCGCTCGCTCGCCACCGCGACGTATCCTCCGAGGTCGGTGGTCGTCACGTTTGCAGCCGGCACGAGCGCGGTCAGCTTCAAAGGGCACGTGGCGAGGAACTTGCCGCCCGGCGCGCTCGACGCCTTGCGTCCCACCGCCAGCTCACTCGCGCCAGACGCGTTTCAGACTTCTATCCGGCAAGTCGTGCCGCTGTCGGATTTTTTGGTTGGCCGCGACAAAGTCACGGTCACCGTGCGGCCCATTTTGCGCTGAAGCAGGTCCTTGAGGAAACACGATGTGGGATCTTCCGTCGAAGCATAGGTCGAAGGTGTCGGGAACACGCGCGCTCACGGGCAGCGCGGTTGCCCTGAGCGCGCTGTTGGCAGCAACCACGGGTCATGCCGTGGGCACGCGCCATTTCGTGCTGGAGAAGGGCGCTGATTTCAAGGGCGGCGACTTGAAGGGTGTCGCCGTGGACAGCTCCGGCGGCGTCCGCGCTGGCTTTTCGTTGGCGGCAGCTCCGATCCCGGATGTCGCCACGATCTGGTCAGTGCTCGCGCTGCGCGACGGTTCGCTGCTGCTCGGCACCGGCAACGAGGGCAAAGTGGTCCGTTTGAGTGGCGGCACCACCAGCGTCGTCGCCGAGACCAAGGGTTTGGTCGCCACCTCGCTGACGGAGGCGTGGGGCGGTAGCGTGCTGATTGGAACGCTGCCTGACGGCAAGGTCATGAAGTGGGACCGCGGCAAGCTGACGGAGCTCGTGCGCTTGAAAGGCGCCGACCACGTTTGGCAAACCGCCTACGACCCCAAAGCGCAGGTGGCGTACGCGGCCACGGGCCCCGAGGGCAAGCTGTTCCGCATCACGCAGAACGGCGACGCGCAGGTCTTCTTCGACGCCGAGGAAGCGCAGTTGATGAGCGTCGCAGTGGCTCCCGACGGCAGCGTCTATGCCGGCGCCAGCGACAAAGCCAAGCTCTACAAGATCACGGCTCCGGGGCGCGCTAGCGTCGTCTTCGATTTCGGTCGCACGGAGGTGCGCGCGATCCGGGTCGCGCCGAAGGGCGACGTGTTCGCCATCGCCAACGACATCAAGCCCGGCTCTCAGCTCCCCGCTCGACAGTCGAAGGGCGCGGACGCGCCGGCGGGCCCGGTGAGCGCGGGCAACCCGGCCAAAGGCAAGGGCATCCTCTACCACTTCACGCCCGAAGGCCGTCCGGACGAGCTGCTCGACGACAACGACGAACACTTCACCAGCTTGGAGATCGGCGAGGATGGGCGTCCCTACGTGGGGACCGGCGTCGAGGGGCGCGTCTACACCGTCGACGACAACCACAACTCGATTTTGGTGGCGGACGTCGAAGAGCGACAAGTCAGCGGGCTCTTGCTGAGCGGCAAGTCACGCGTCGTGATTGGAAGTGACCCGGCCGTAGCGCACGAAATCAAGGGCGCCGGCGGCCCGGACGCAGTGTGGACCAGCAAGGTGCTCGACGCCGGGATCCGCGCCAAGTTCGGCCTGCTCGACTTTCAAGCCAGCGGCGCGTTGGAGCTGTCGACGCGCAGCGGCAACAGCAAGGAGCCGGACGACACCTGGAGCGCCTGGAGCCGTGACACGACGGCCCCGGCCAAGGTGCAAAGCCCGCCCGCGCGCTACCTGCAGGTACGCGCCCGCTTCGCCAAGGATCCGAAGGCGGTGCTGACGGACATCGACGTCTCGTTCGTGACGGACAACCTACGGGCCGTCGTGACGGACGTTTCCGCCAAGCCTTCCCGGGAGCGCGGCTCGGATGACGTGGTGCGCTCTTCGGGTGGACCCGTTCAACGCAAGCCGGACCCGGCGTTGAACCTGACCTGGAAGGTGGACAACCCGGACAAGGACGAGCTGCGTTACCGCCTGAAGTACAAGTTGATTGGTGGCAACGCTTGGTACGATCTGACCAAGCCGACCGAGCGCGTCACCAAGGAAAGCTACAGCTGGGATACGAGCGATCTGCCGGAAGGCAGGTACCGCATCAAACTGCTCGCCAGCGACGAGTTATCGAACCCACCGGATCGGGTTACGACGGACGAGCTCGAAACCGGCATCGTGCTGGTGGACAACACTCCGCCCGTGGTTGACGATCTCAAGTTGAACGGTCGACGTCTGCAGGCAGTGGTGACGGACGGCGTGGGCCCGATTCAGCGGGTCGAGGTGAGCGTCGCCGGCAGCGACGAGTGGCGTCCGCTATTCCCCAATGACGGCATTTTCGACGAGCCGCGCGAGAGCTTCGACGTCGACTTGTCGCAGGTCTTACCGGCGGGACCCACGCTGATCAGCGTACGAGCCTATGATTCCGCTGACAATTTCGTGGTGCGAAACCTGCCGCTGCGTTGAGGGCTTCGGACGGCGCAAAGTGTCGGGCCTGTCGGTTTCTGCCGGCGCACGACAGCGGCAATTTCACACTTGAGGGAGTGATGTCACCTCGTTTCTCCGCTCACGCGTGATCGCTAGGACGGAAGACGCCGTGCCTCGCGTTGCTCGCTGCTTTTTCATCAAGTAGAGTCCGGAGCGCCGTGCCGAACGATCCCAAGGACGCGCTGGCCGCTGCATCACCTACTCAGGTCGGCCTCGCAACGAACTCGTTGGGCGTGTTTGGAACCCAAGTCTCTTCGGGTCAGCTCGTTGCCGGCCGCTTCGAGGTGCGCTCGCTGGCTGGGGTCG
>Ga0247764_1000673_pt1 | contig 11985 bp, 10 predicted proteins | sample UWRJL051202B4_FD_179932 | JGI IMG/M metagenome (GOLD analysis project Ga0247764, IMG submission 179932) | Plant litter microbial communities from Arlington Agricultural Research Station in Wisconsin, United States - UWRJ-L051-202B-4 | ecosystem: Environmental > Terrestrial > Plant litter >...
GACGCCGTCGACCGCCTCGCGATGGAGCTGCAGCGCGCGGGTCTCGGCGAGCTGCCCGTCATCGTCGGCCACCCCGACGGCCCGTTCGAACCGCGTCTGCTCGGAACCAGCAACGCCCCCACCGCGATCGCTCAGAACCGCGCGAGCGTGCTGCAGCACGGCTCAGTGCAGGCGCGCTACTCCAAGCACCACCTGCCCAACTACTCGGTATTCGATGAGTACCGCGTGTTCATCCCGGGCGACGAGCTTCTCGTGCTGCGCATCAAGGGTGTGGATGTCGCCCTCATCATCTGCGAAGACCTCTGGCGCGATGGCGGCCCGCTCGCCCGCGTGCTCGCCGCCGATGCCGGACTGCTCGTGGTGATCAACGCCTCGCCGTTCGAGCGGGACAAGGACGACGTGCGCCTCCCCCTCGTCACCCGCCGGGCGGTCGAGAGCGACACTATCGTCGCCTACGTCAACATCATCGGCGGTCAAGACGATCTGGTGTTCGACGGTGACAGCGTGATCGTCGACACCACCGGTGCAATCCTCGCCCGGGCACCGCAGTTCCGCGAGCATCTGCTCGTCGCCGACCTGGACGTCGAGCCCGCGACCGCCGCGGAGTTGCCGAAGAACGTGCGCCGCGTCGTGCTCGACTCCCCCACCGCTGAACCATCGCTCCTCCAGCCGGACATCGCCGTGCTGCCCGACGACCGCGAGCAGATCTGGAACGCCCTCGTGCTGGGGCTGCGCGATTACGTGAACAAAAACGGCTTCCCCTCGGTGATCCTGGTCTGTCCGGCGGGATCGACTCCGCGGTCTGCGCCGCGATCGCGGCCGACGCACTCGGCGCCGACCGTGTGTATGGCGTGAGCATGCCGAGCCGGTACAGCTCCGATCACTCCCGCTCGGATGCGGATGATCTCGCGGAGAACATCGGTCTGCACTATTCGGTGGAGGCGATCGCGGACCTGGTGCAGCCGATCGAAGACCAGCTCCAGCTCACCGGCACCGCCGCCGAGAACCTGCAGGCGCGCATCCGTGGCGGCATCATCCTGATGGGGCTGTCGAACATGCACGGCCACCTCGTGCTGACCACCGGAAACAAGACCGAGATCGCGGTGGGCTACTCCACCATCTACGGGGACTCCGCGGGCGGCTTCGCCCCGATCAAGGATGTCCCGAAACTGCTGGTCTGGGAACTCGCGCGCTGGCGCAACGAATATGCGGCATCCCGCGGCGAGGTGCCCCCGATCCCGGTCGGATCGATCGAGAAACCGCCGAGCGCGGAACTCCGCCCCGATCAGACGGATCAGGACACGCTGCCGCCGTACGAGACGCTCGATGCGATTCTCGACGCCTACATCACGCGGAAGCTGGGGCGGCAGGACATCGTCGATCTTGGCTTCGACGCAGAGACCGTCGACTTCGTCACCCGGCTGGTCGACCGTGCCGAATGGAAACGCCGCCAGGGGGCGATCGGGCCCAAGATCAGTGGAATGGCGTTCGGACGCGACCGACGTCTGCCGATCACCTACCGGCCGAACAACGCCCCCCTCGCCGGCGCCGCGACGACCTCGGGCTGAGGTGCTGCGGCGCTCGGCGCCTAGCGGGCACTGAGCTTGCGCTCTGCTTCCAGCGAGCCGCGGGCGATGCGGGCGTGGTCGTCGAGGGACACCGTGCTCGCCACGTGGAGTGCGCGCCACTTTGCCGCGTGGTAAAGCGGGTTGCGCAGCAGCCACCCGACCGTCGCACCGGGGCCGTAGTCGGGATCCCGCAGAATGCGCGGAATGTCCTTCAGGGTCCCGTAGCCGGCCCGGAGCACCGCGCCAATCACACCGACGGCGGGCACGACATTGCCGACACGACGGCGGGAGATGGTCTCCTCGAAGACCCGCTTACGGTATTCCCGCAGCGTGAGGTCGTTCGAATGCACGACGAAACCGGCTGGCGAGTAGGCCTTGCGGTACCCGGCGAGGATGACGTCCTTACCGAAGGCGAAGTCCTCGGAGTAGGCAACATCCTGATACGGAATGACGTCGAGAAGGAATTCGCGGCGAGTCGCGGAATCGACGTCGGAATAGAAGGCGAGTCGATCGAGCTCCTCGGCACTGGGCTGTGACGCACCCCGGGACACGACGGTGACGCGATCCTCGGGTCCGAGCGCGGCGAACGCCCCCTCGATCTCGTACTTGAGCAGGGGAAAGCAGGTGCTCCGCGGAACCTGACGGCCGACGACCGCCACCGCGTCGTGCCCGGCCGGGTCGAGCGGCTCGGTGATCCGGGTCAGCCACGACTCGTCGCCCGGAATGGCGTCCTGGCTGAGATAGGCGAGCAGTCGGCCCGATGCCAGACGCGCCCCGAGGTTGCGGGTTCGTCCGTGCCCGAACTCCGCGTTGGGGATCTGGTGCAGACGGACCCAGGGCCGATCCCGCACGATCGGGAGGGTCGAGTCCGTCGACCCCGAATCGATCACGAGCACCTCGTAGCTCCCGGCGAAGTCCTGGCGCTCGAGGATGTCCAATACCTCGGCCAGGTACCGCTCACCGTCGAGGGTCGGGATGATCACCGTCGCATCGAGGGATGCGGGGGTGACGGCATCCGTGGATTCGGGCATCGCTTAGAGCGAGCTCGTCATGGCGCGGACGAAGGTCTGAGTGAACACCACACCCTCGTCCTCCCACTCGACGCCCTCGAGCGAATCGGCGATGACGGCGGAGTGCGCGGCCTGGTCGGGGCGATCGAGGATCGCGATCATGCGCTCAGCGATGGCCCGCGGGGACATCGGCACGTATTCGATGTGTTCACTGTCGAAGACCCCGCGGGTGTTCGGTGCGTCATTCACGACGGGTACCACCCCGCTCGCCATGACCTCCATCGGCACCAGCGACATGTTGGTGAGCGACAGCACGAGGCCCGCCGCACAGCGGTTGTAGATCGCGTTCAGCTTCGAGATATCCACGGCGGCGTGATTCACATAGGGGAATGGCACATCGTAAGTCGACATATCCCAGCCGACCAGGTTGATGGTCACGTCCGGCCGCAGGCGATGCAACTCGAGAAGGGCGAGCAGGCCGAACTCGGTCGCCCGCCGCGGGGTCGGGGGCCTGGCATAGAACACGACCTCGTTGCGCGGCTTGGTGTTGATTCGGCTGTAATGGGTGATGTCCGTGGCGAAGTCGTAATAGTCGCACGACATGCCGAATTCGGCCTCGAGCTTCTGCGCGAGCCACCGCCCGGCCGAGAAGCCGTGGAAGCCGAGGCGATAGGAGTTCTCGGCCACGACGTAGTCGCTTCCCGCGGGGAAGAACGCCGGCTCGAAATCCTGGGTGAAATAGAATCGCTTAGCCGTCTTGGGGTACCGGTAGACCGCATACGCCGCCTCCCAGTCGGAGGCGAAGATCGCGTCGGGATCGCCGGTGATGCCGACCTCGGGGTCGTAGACCCGGAACTCCGCCTTCAGCGTCGGGTAGCCGTTGCTTCCGGCCATCATCTCCACGATGGAATCGGCATTGACTACGGGGAACCGGGGCGCCGAATAGAGATAGACCGTCAACTGATGCCCGGCCGCCTCGAGGAAGCTCATGAACCGGAATGCGTTCTGGTGGCCGCCGCTGGTCGCGCTCGGGGGGCTGATCACCCAGGCGACTTTGTATCCGCCCTCCGGTTGCGGCACGACGTGGGAGTTAAAGTCCCGCGGCTTCGACCAGTCCGCGGCGATGACGTCTTCGGAGTAGACGGATGACAGCGGCTGCACCCGAAATGGCCCACGTCGGGTCGACACCCACTTGGCTGCCCGCCACGATGCGGACTTCACACCCTCCGTGCGAAGCGCGCGGGTCAGTCTGCCGAAGTAGTTCACGTGGTCCCAGCCGTCTCTCGAATCTCAGAGACCATTATCGATGGCCGCCGCAGCGCATGCGCGCGGCCTACCGCGCGGCGCCGGTCAGTCGTTCGCGTCCTCTTCGGCCCACTTCGCCGCGCGCTCGGCGAGGATCTCGGGAGCGCGTGCCGCCTCCTCGCGGGTCTTGAAGGGACCATCGAGGTCCGATGCGAGGGACTGCGGGCCCTCTTCGACCTCGCCGGTCTTGATGTTGTAGTACCAATCGGTCATGAGTGCTCCTGTCGCCAAACTAAAATCGATCTTATGCCCAAGGATTCCGACGGCCATCTCGTTCCGGGGCACATCTCCCCGCTGCGGGCCGTGCCGAAACACATCGTCAGACCCGAGTATGTCGGCAAGCAGTCGCCCACTCCATTCCAGGGCTCCGATGTCTACTCGGCGGACTCCGTCAAGCTGATTCGTGAGTCCGGCAGGATCGCCGCCGATGCGATCTCTCTGGTCGGCGCCGCTATCCGTCCCGGCATCACCACCGACGAGCTCGACGCCATCGGCCACCAGTACCTGATCGACCACGACGCCTATCCCTCGACCCTCGGCTATCGCGGATTCCCGAAATCGCTGTGCAGTTCGATCAACGAGGTCATCTGCCATGGCATCCCCGACGACACGGTGCTCGACGAGGGCGACATCATCAACATCGACATCACCGCGTTCAAGAACGGGGTGCACGGCGACTCCAACCGAACCTTCATCGTCGGCGAGGCCTCACCCGAGGCGACGGCCCTGGTCGAGCGCACGCGCGAGTCACTGAATCGCGGCATCAAAGCCGTGGCACCGGGCCGCGCGGTCAACGTGATCGGCCGGGCGATCGAGTCCTACGCCAAGCGCTTCGACTACGGCGTCGTGCGCGACTTCACCGGCCACGGGGTCGGAACGGCGTTCCACTCCGGCCTGATCATCCCGCATTACGACGCGGCTCCCGCGTACGCGGACGAACTGGTGCCGGGCATGGTGTTCACCATCGAGCCCATGCTCACTCTCGGCTCGATCGAATGGGAGATGTGGGCGGATGACTGGACCGTCGTCACCCGCGACCGCAGCCTTACGGCGCAGTTCGAGCACACTCTCGTCGTGACCGAGCGCGGCGCGGAAATTCTGACGCTTCCATAACGCCCGCATCGCCACCCCGGACCGACACCCCTCCATATCTGTCCGGGCGCGAGCCCCGAAGTAGGAAAGAATGGCTAGATGGCTCACAAAGCGGTAGGCATCGACATCGGCGGAACCGGAATCAAGGGGGCCATCGTCGACGTGTCCACCGGCAAGCTGCTCAGCCAGCGAATCAAGTTGCCGACTCCGCACGGCGGCGAGCCGGACGCCATCGTCGAGACGGTCAAGACGATCCTGAGCCGTTTGGGCGAGGAGGACTCCGGCATCGGCAAGAACGATCCGGTCGGAATCTGCTTCCCCGCCGTGGTGGTGACCGGACGCACCCTCTCGGCGGCGAACGTTTCCGACCGATGGATCGGCCTCGAGGCCGAGAAACTGTTCGAGGCGGGAATCAAGCGGGACATCCACTTCGTCAACGACGCGGATGCCGCGGGTTACGCCGAATCCGTGTACGGCGCGGCGCGAAAGAAGAAGGGCCTCGTGCTCGTCACCACGCTCGGCACGGGGATCGGCACCGCGCTGATCTACAACGGTGTGCTGGTTCCGAACGCGGAGCTCGGTCACCTCGAGATCGGCGGCGTCGACTACGAGACCCAGGCGGCATACTCCGCGAAGGAGCGCGAGTCGCTCTCCTGGACCGACTGGGCAGCGCGTCTCCAGGTCTACTTCGACACCCTGGTCAAGCTCTTCCACCCCGACCTCATCATCGTCGGCGGAGGCGTCTCGAAGGAGTACGCGGACTTCCTCCCGCTGTTGAAACTCGACGTGCCGATCGTTCCCGCCACCCTGCGCAACAACGCCGGCATCCTCGGCGCGGCGGCACTGGCGGCGGGTAAATAGGCGCACGACTGCCCCTGGATCTCCGGGCGGATATCTCGGCTTCCACTCGTGACCCGACTCGGCCGTTAGGGTCTGTCGGCCAGGTGTTAGGGAACCGTTAGGACCGGATCCCGCGCCCTCTCCGAGGCGTTGACTCGTCTGTGCGCTGCCGCAGTGGCAGCCCGCACAGAGTCAACCGTCTCGGAGGAACCCCATGCTCGATCTCGCTTACCTCGTCGGCGCGGTGGCACTTTTCGCCGTCGTCGCCCTTGTCGCATGGGGGGTCGAGAAGCTGTGATCGCCCTCAGCGTCATCTCCATCGTCCTCGGCTTCGCGGCACTGGTCTACCTGGTGTTCGCCCTGATCAAGCCGGAGCGATTCTGATGTCGAACACCTGGCTCTTCGTCTTCACCATGCTCACGCTCGTGGTGGTGCTCGGCCTCATCTACCGGCCGCTCGGCGATTACATCGCCATGGTCTACACGAGCAAGAAAGACCTGAAGGTCGAACGCGGGTTCTACCGCGTCATCGGCGTCAATCCGCACTCCAACCAGACGTGGCCGGTCTATCTGCGCAGCGTTCTCGCCTTCTCCGCGCTCGGCGTGCTGCTGGTCTACGGCGTGCAGCGTCTGCAGCAGTTCCTGCCATACTCACTCGGTCTTCCGCCGGTCGAGCAGGGCCTCGCCTGGAACACGGCGATCTCCTTCGTCACCAACACAAACTGGCAGTCGTATTCGCCCGAGCTGACCATGGGCTACACCGTGCAGATCGTCGCGCTCGTGGTGCAGAACTTCGTCTCCGCCGCCGTGGGCATCGCGATCGCCATCGCGCTCATCCGTGGTCTGGCCGCTCGGCGCAGCCTCACGATCGGCAACTTCTGGGTCGATCTGACCCGGGGAACCGTGCGCATCCTGCTGCCGCTGTCGGTCTTCGCCGCCATCGTGCTGCTGGTCAGCGGTGTGGTGCAGAACTTTGACGGATTCCAGCACGTCACATCGATCGCCGGCAGCACGGTGACCGTGCCCGGGGGGCCGGTCGCCTCCCAGGAGGCCATCAAGCTGCTCGGCACCAACGGTGGCGGCTTCTTCAACGCCAACTCCGCGCACCCGTTCGAGAACCCCAACGGCTGGACCAACCTGTTCGAGATCGTCCTGTTTCTCGCGATTCCCTTCGCGCTCACCCGTACCTTCGGTCGCATGGTCGGCGACCTGCGCCAGGGCTACGCGCTACTGGCGGTGATGGGCATCTTCTGGGTCGTCTCTGCAGCTCTGCTCACCCTGCTCGAGACCATCGGTCACGGCACAGCCTCTCAGCTCGCCGGGGGCGCGATGGAAGGCAAGGAGACCCGATTCGGCATCGTCGATTCGACGATCTTCGCCACCAGCACCACGCTGACCTCGACCGGCGCCGTCAACTCGATGCATGACAGCTACACCGCCCTCGGCGGAGGGCTGACGATGCTCAACATGATGCTCGGTGAGGTCGCCCCCGGCGGTGTCGGGTCGGGCCTCTACGGCATCCTGATCATGGCGATCGTCGCGGTCTTCGTCGCCGGTCTCATGGTGGGTCGCACCCCGGAGTTCCTCGGCAAGAAGATCGGTGCCCGCGAGGTCAAGCTCGCGAGTCTCTACATCCTGATCACGCCGACCATCGTGCTGGCGGGAACCGCGCTCAGCTTCGCAATACCGGCGGTGCGGTCATCCGTCGAGGGAACGTCGCTGGCGAACCCGGGGCTGCACGGCTTCTCGGAGGTGCTGTACGCCTTCACCTCGGCCGGCAACAACAACGGCTCCGCCTTCGCCGGACTGACCGCGAGCACGCCCTGGTTCGACACCGCCCTCGGCGTCGCCATGCTGCTCGGTCGGTTCCTCCCCATCGTGTTCGTGCTCGCCCTGGCCGGATCCTTCGCCGCGCAGGACAAGATCCCCGTCACCGCCGGCACCCTACCGACACACCGGCCGCAATTCGTCGGGCTGCTGATCGGCGTGATCCTGATCGTCTCGGCACTCACCTACCTCCCCGTTCTCGCTCTCGGCCCGTTGGCAGAAGGACTCAACTAGACATGTCCACCACACTCATCACCCCGTCGGGAAGCAGCTCCACCCCGACGCGCAAGAGCCCGTCGGCATTCAGCGCCGGCCAGCTCATCGCCAGCATCCCCGGTGCCCTGCGCAAGCTCGACCCGCGCACTATGTGGCGCAATCCGGTCATGTTCGTCGTCGAGATCGGCGCCGCACTGACCACCGTGCTCGCCATCGCCCAGCCGTTCGTCGGCTCGGGCGGCGCCAGCACCGCCTCCCCGACCTCGCTCGGCTTCACCGTGTCTGTTTCGTTCATTTGGGCCATCGCGGTCTGGCTGTGGCTCACCGTGCTGTTCGCCAACATGGCGGAGGCTGTCGCCGAGGGGCGCGGGAAGGCGCAGGCGAAGAGCCTGCGCGAGAGCCGCACCAGCACCATGGCCAACGTGGTCGAACGCTACGACCCGATAACGGATGCCGCGGCTCTGCACAGCACGCTGGTGCAGCGCCCTTCCGCAGAGCTCACCCTCGGAGACGTCGTCGTGGTGAGCGCTGGCGAGTCCATCCCCGGTGATGGTGACATCGTCTGGGGCATCGCATCGGTCGACGAGTCCGCCATCACCGGAGAGTCGGCTCCGGTCGTGCGGGAATCCGGCGGCGACCGCAGCGCGGTCACCGGCGGCACCCGGGTGCTCTCCGACCGCATCGTCGTGCGTATCACCAGCAAGCCCGGCGAGACCTTCGTCGACCGGATGATCGCCCTCGTCGAGGGAGCATCCCGTCAGAAGACGCCGAACGAGATCGCTCTGAACATCCTGCTGGCGAGCCTCACGATCATCTTCGTGGTGGTCGTGTTGATCATCAACCCGATCGCCAGCTATTCCAACGCCACCCAGAGCGTTCCCGTGCTGGTCGCCCTGCTGGTCTGCCTCATCCCGACCACGATCGGTGCGCTGCTCTCGGCCATCGGCATCGCCGGCATGGACCGCCTCGTGCAGCACAACGTGCTGGCGATGTCGGGCCGCGCGGTCGAGGCCGCGGGGGACGTGACCACGCTGCTGCTCGACAAGACCGGAACCATCACCTACGGAAACCGTCGAGCCGCTGAGTTCGCCCCCGTCAGCGGGGTCAGCCTGGAACGCCTGGCGCGTGCCGCCGCGACCTCGTCGCTGAGCGACCCGACACCCGAGGGCAAATCGGTGCTCGACCTCGCCCACGATCTCGGGTTCGCCATCCCCACCGAGGTCACCGGCGACGTGGTGCCGTTCACCGCACAGACCCGCATGAGCGGCGTCGACTATGCCGACGGCAGCCAGGTGCGCAAGGGCGCCGGCTCGCAGGTCGCGGCGTGGACCGGGATCACCGATGTCAAGATCCAGCATGAGCTCGACGCCATCATCACCCGCGTGTCCCAGGCCGGCGGCACCCCGCTGGTCGTCGCCGAACGGAACGCCGAGGGCGTGGCATCCGTTCTCGGGGTCATCTACCTGAAGGACGTCGTCAAGACCGGCCTGGCCGAGCGCTTCGCAGACCTGCGTCGGATGGGCATCCGCACCGTGATGATCACGGGTGACAACCCGCTCACCGCCAAGGCGATCGCCCAGGAGGCGGGAGTCGACGACTTCCTCGCCGAGGCGACACCCGAAGACAAGATGGAACTGATCAAGCGGGAGCAGCAGGGCGGCAACCTCGTTGCGATGACGGGTGACGGCACCAACGATGCCCCGGCACTGGCCCAGGCGGATGTCGGCGTTGCGATGAACACCGGAACGTCGGCCGCCAAGGAGGCCGGCAACATGGTCGACCTCGACTCTGATCCGACGAAGCTGATCGACATCGTCTCCATCGGCAAGCAGTTGCTGATCACCCGCGGATCGCTGACCACGTTCTCGATCGCGAACGACGTGGCCAAGTACTTCGCGATCATTCCGGCGATGTTCGTCGCCAGCTACCCGGGACTCGCCGCGCTGAACTTCATGCAGCTGCACACCCCGGCGTCGGCGATCCTGTCGGCCGTGGTGTTCAACGCGCTGATCATCATCGTGCTGATCCCGCTGGCCCTGCGCGGTGTGAAGTACCGCGCCGCGAGCGTCTCCAAGATCCTCAGTCGCAACCTCTGGATCTACGGCGTCGGCGGCCTGATCGCGCCGTTCATCGGCATCAAGATCATCGACCTCGTGATCTCGCTGATCCCCGGCTTCTAAGTCACAACCCCTCGTAAGGAATCGAAAATCATGGCCTCACAACGCGGCATCACCCGGCAGTACTGGGTCGCCCTCCGCGCGCTGATCGTCTTCACGGTCGTGCTCGGCATCGGCTACCCGCTCGTCATCACCGCAATCGGACTGCTCGCTCCGGCCCAGGCGCACGGCGCCCTGGTGCAGGTGGACGGCAAGACCGTGGGCTCGAGTCTCATCGGCCAGAGCTTCACCGACAAGAAGGGCACCGCGCTACCGCAGTGGTTCCAGGCCCGTCCCTCCGCCACCGGCGACGACGGCGGAGCGTCCAGCGGCAGCAACCAGGGGCCCGAGAACCCGGATCTGATCGCGGCGATCAAAGAGCGCCGCGCGGCGATCGCGAAACTCGACGGCGTCGACCCGGCGACGATCCCCGCCGACGCGCTCACCGCATCCGCGTCGGGAATCGATCCGCACATCAGCCCCGAGTACGCTCGTGAGCAGGTGGCTCGCGTCGCCGAAACCCGTGGTCTCAAGGAGTCGGATGTCGCTGCCCTCGTCGAAGCGAACGTGCAGGCTCCGGTGCTCGGCTACCTCAGCTACCCCACCGTCAATGTGCTGGAGCTCAACATCGCCCTGCAGAAGCTCGCGAATGGCTAGGTCGTGACCGAGGGATTCCTCAAGGTCTATCTGGGCGCTGCTCCCGGGGTCGGCAAGACCTTCTCGATGCTCGAGGAGGGACGCCGACTGCGGGAGCAGGGCCTCGATGTCGTGGTCGGGCTGGTCGAGACCCACGGCCGGGCCGGTACCGCCGCCATGGTCGAGGGCCTGGAGGTCGTGCCACGACGCACCGTGTCCCATCGCGGCGTCGACCTGCAGGAGATGGACCTCGACGCACTGCTCGACCGCGCACCGCAGTGGGCCCTGGTCGACGAGCTCGCGCACAGCAACGCGCCGGGCTCGGAGAACCCGAAACGCTGGCAGGACGTGCAGCGGCTGCTCGATGCCGGCATCAACGTGATCTCGACCGTCAACATCCAGCACATCGAATCACTCAATGACGTCGTGCAGTCGATCACCGGCGCCGTCCAGCGGGAGACCATCCCCGACTCGGTGCTGCGCTCGGCCAACCAGATCGAGGTGGTCGACCTCGCACCGGAGGCCCTTCGCGCACGACTCTCCGGCGGGGACGTGTACCCGGCGGGAACCATCGATGCGGCGCTGAGCAACTACTTCCGTCTCGGCAACCTCACCGCACTGCGCGAACTCGCGCTGCTCTGGCTGGCAGACGAGGTGGATGTCGCGCTGCAGGCCTATCGGGACGGCCACGGCATCCGTGGCAAATGGGAGGCGCGCGAACGCGTCGTCGTCGCTCTTCCCGGCGGCCCCGAGGGCGAGACGCTCATCCGCCGCGGTGCCAGGATCGCCGCCCGCACCAGCGGCGGGCAGCTGCTGGCCCTCCACGTCGCGAGCGCGGACGGTCTCGCCGAGTCGAACCCCGGCGCGCTCGTGCAGCAGCGTGCCCTGGTGGAAAGCCTCGGCGGCACGTATCACCAGGTTGTCGGCGACAGCACTCCAGCCGCGCTGGTGGAGTTCGCCCGCGGTGTCAACGCCACGCAGTTGGTGATCGGTGTCAGCAGGCGAAGCCGTCTCACCGCGTTCCTGACCGGACAGGGAATCGGCGCCACCGTCATCCGTGCGTCCGGAGATATCGACGTGCACATCGTCTCCCATGCCGCGGCGGGAACCCTGCAACTCCCCCGCTCCCGTGGCTCGCTCAGCGCGCGCCGGCGTATCGCCGGCTTCGCCGTGACCATCCTCGCGATCCCGCTGCTCACGCTGTTTCTTACCCTCGTTCGGCGCCCGGAGGCGCTGGTCAGCGATGTGCTCGCCTTCCAGCTGCTCGTCGTCATCGTGGCCCTCGTCGGCGGCATCTGGCCGGCGGTCACGGCCGCGGTCATCGCCGGTTTCTGTC
>Ga0247764_1000675_pt1 | contig 11968 bp, 7 predicted proteins | sample UWRJL051202B4_FD_179932 | JGI IMG/M metagenome (GOLD analysis project Ga0247764, IMG submission 179932) | Plant litter microbial communities from Arlington Agricultural Research Station in Wisconsin, United States - UWRJ-L051-202B-4 | ecosystem: Environmental > Terrestrial > Plant litter >...
CGCGGACGCCACCCTCGCGTTGCTGGAGCGCGTGTTCCGTCTGCCGCTCACCACCGACGCCGACGCGAACGCCATCAACGCGGAGCAGTTGGCTGCCAGCGCCGACGCCGCGCAAGTGTTGAAGGAGCGTTACCAGGCGCTCGGTCGACCCGCTGACGTGGCCCAGGTGATCGAGCTCGAGTTGCCGCAGGTCAAGGAGCCTGCCGCGCGCGTCGCGCTGTTCTTGCGGTTGTCGCGCTTGCGTCAGGAGCTTCTGCAACCCGCGGCGGAGTTCGAATGTTTGGGCGAGCTGATGTTGCTGGAGCCGGAGCAAGCGGAGCACCGCGCGCGGCTCGGTAAACTAGCCGAAGAGTTGGGCCAAAAACCGCGGGCCGCCGAGCTCACCGTGCTCGCTGCGGAGCGCGTGCCGGGGACGGCGCTGTTCGGCGAACTGCTGAGCGCAGCTGCGCAGATCGTGCTCGGCATCGGGGAGCGCGCACAGGCCATCGAACTGTACGCCCGTGTGCTCGCCGAGTGCGAAGCGCTGGAGCTGCGCGTCGAATCCGCGCGCAGGTTGTCGAAGTTGTTGCGCGAAGCGAATCGTCCGCTGGAGCGCTGCTCCGTGTTGGAGCAACTCGCCGCGCTCTGCGGCGACCCGGCCGAATGGCGAAGCAGCCTGGTGGAAGCTGCGCGCGTTGCGCTGGAGGAGCTCAGGGATCCGGGCCGCGCCGCGCGGGATTTGCGGCAGGTCTTGGCGCAACATCCGAACGATCCGGCGTTGGTCGACGCGCTGTTGCGGGCGCTGCGCGTGGCGGAGCGCTGGGAAGAAGTCGTTCCGGTGCTGGAGCACCGTGCCTCCTTGGCTGAAGACGACGGCCCTGCGCGCCGCGACCTGGGTGAGGCCGCCTCGCTCCGCTTCAGCCAGTTGGACGACGCGCCAGCAGCGATCGTGGCCTGGCGCGCCGTGCGTGAGCGCTTTGGCAGCGATACCGAGAGCTTCGAACAACTTGCGGAGCTGCTGCTCGTTACCGCTCGCTACACGGAGCTCGCGGAGCTGCTGGCTTACGAAGCGCAACGCGCCGAGCAGCCGAGGGCATTGTATGCGCGCCTGGCGGAGGTGCACCGACGGTACACCGGTGATCTGGCAGCGGCGCTGCAAGCCTACTTGCTGGCCGACGACGTGCATGCGGCCGCAAGCTTGTTCACGAGCCACGCTGATCTCGTCCCCGACGATCCGTCGCTTGCGCTCGATATTGCGGAGCGTTTGGCGCAGAGCGGAACTTCGGAAGTGGCGGAGCAGGTGTTGGCTCGTCAGCTGGAGCACTACGGTCCGCGCCGCCCGCGCGAAGGGGTGCGCGCGCATCTGGCGTTGGCGGAGTTGTGCGCGAGCTCCGGCGACGGTGCGCGTGCCATTCACGAATTGGTTCGGGCCAGCACGCGTTACCCGGACAGCGGCGCCGTGCTATCGGCGCTGGGCGCCTTGTCATTGCGGCTGGGCGATCTGGATCGAGCAGAGCAGAGCTATCGGGCGCTGTTGATGCTGCTCGGTGGCGGCGCAGCCGAAGGCGAATCGGGGCCCCTGCGTTCGGAGGTGTACCTGTACCTGAGCCAGGTGGCGGCCGAACGCGGTGACAGCGAACGCGCCGAGGATCACGTGGGTTCGGCGTTCGAAGTCGCGCTCGACAGCGACCAGGAGTCGCTGGCACTGGAAACGGCGCTGCGCCGCGTCGGGCGCACGGATCTGGTGGAGCGTGCGGTGACCGCGCGCCTCGAGCGCGCGCGCGAACCATCGAAAGTTGTGTTTGCGTTGCGCGATCTGCTCGACACCAGCCCTGGCAGCCGCGTGGAGGCTGATTTGGCCGAACGCGCGCTGCGCATCGCGGATCGCGCGGCGAGCGAGCTCGAGGCCGAAGGCGGCACCGCGCAAGAAGGCCTGTTGGCCTTGCTCGCGATCTACGATCGCCTGGCGCAGAAAGAACGCGCACTGGCCGTGCTCCAGCTGCTCGCCGCGCGCGGCCGCAACGCAGAGGAGCGCGCGGACTTCGAGCTCCGCCTCGCCGAGCGTTGGCTGACGTTGCCCGGCAAGCAGCCGGAGGCAGTGACGAAGCTGTGGGGACTGGTCGAACGCGACGCCAGCCTCGATCGTCCGTACGATCTGTTGTCATCGCTCGTGACGGACGTGGAGTCGAACGAGCGTTTACTCGCGACGCTGCGCAGCCAGTTCACGCAAGCCGAGACGGCCGGGAATCCCGCACGATCGAGCGCGCTCGGTGAGCGTTTGGCTCAAGAGCTGACGCGGCTCGAGCGGTGGGAAGAGGCGTTGCAGGCGCTGCAGCGGCTGAGCCGGGAGCAGCCGAAGCAGCGCGATTTGCGCGAAAAGATCGTAGCTTTACACGAGCGACTGGGAAGTGCGCCGGCCGACTTGGCGGAGGCGCTGGAAGCGTGGCTCGAGCTCGAACCGCTGCCGGAGAAGGCCATCGCGCTGTCGCTTCGTCTGTCGGATTTGCGCCGCGAACTGGGGGATGAGGCGGGTCTGGAGCGCGCGTTGTCGCGCGCCTTTCAGCTGGCGCCGGACCGCCCCGAGCTGTGTGAAGCGTTGGTGGAGCGGCTCAGTCAACGCGGCGCGTACGGACGCGCAATCGAGGTGCTGGAGCGCGCGCTGGAGCGAGCGCCCAACGACGTCGAGCTGCGCAGGCGTTTTTCGGACGTGTTGATCGCAGCTGGAGAGCCGGAGCGCGCGCTGCTGGCGCTGGAGGCCGCGCTGAGCGCGGGTGCTCCCGAGGCGGAGCTGCGCCGCGAGCGCGCGCGCATTCTGGATACGCTGGGCCGCACTGAAGAAGCGCTCACGGAGCTCGACCGCGCGCTGCAGGTCTCCGCCAGCGGTGGCGAACAGCTGCTCGAAGCGATCGAGCGGAGCGGCGCCCATCGCGACGCCGAAAAATGGGCGCTGCGCGCGGCAGATCTGTGTACGGAGGCCGCTCAGCGCCCGCGAGCGCGCGCCCTGCTCGAACCGTGGCTCAAGAAGAATCCGGACAGCGCCGGGCTGCTCACCCGCGTGGCGCGCTTCGCTGGTTTGGATCGCGACTACGCGGTCGCGCTCGACGCTTACGCCAAGTTGTGTCGTCTGGAGCAGGGTCCGGCGCGTCGTTCGGCGTTGTTGTCGCTCGCGCGTGTGGCCGAGGCGGCTGCGCGACCGGAGCTCGCGATTCCTGAAGTCGAACGCGCGCTCTCCGAAGGTCCGGACGCCGACCTGCGACGCGAACTCACGCGACTGTATGGCCGCTCGGGCGACAAGCTCAAACACGGCCGGTTGCTGCTCGAAGAAGCGCGCAGCGGCAAAGCTCCCAACCAGGCCGAGCTGCTGGTAAAGGCCGCCGAACAGCTCGCGGGAGTCGCCCCCGAAGAAGCGCTGATTGCGGTTGCAGACGTACGCCGGCTCGAGCCAGAACGCCTGGATGCCGCGCTGCTCGAAGCCGACCTGTTGCGCAAGCTCGATCGAGCGGACGAGTCGCGGGTGACGCTGGTGCAGCTGCTCACGGCCACAGAGCGTCGCCGCGTGAAGGCGCACAGCAAGCTGTACCTGAAGCTCGCGGAGTCGTGGCTCGCGGAGGCGGACGTGCCCGCCGCGTTCGAACCGCTGCGCGAAGCGTATCAGCTCGACAAGGCCGACGCGGACGCCGCGTTCCTGCTCGGCATGGTCGCGAGCGATTTGGAGCACTATGAAACCGCGTTCACGGCGCTGCGCGCGTTCATCAGCCTCAAGGAAAAGGCGCTGGATCTGCCGACACGCAAACAAGTTTCCCGCGCCTTTTTCCAGCTTGGCGAGCTCGAGTTGTCGAAAGGTCAGCGCACCGTAGCGCGTCGCTTGTTCACCCGCGCCGTCGAGACCGATCCCGAAAACAAGGCCGCCCAGCGGCTCCTGACCGAGCTCAACGCTCGTTAGTACGCACCCATGGCATCTCCCGAAACATCGAACCTCCACGTCGTCCCTCAGCCTGATCCCAGCGATAGCGGTGAAGTCGTGCGCTGCTTGTTGCAGGCGCGTGACTATTGGCAGCAGGGACAACATCGCGAGGCTGAGCGCGCGATCCAGCGCGCGGCGGAAGCCGCGGAGCAAGACGGCAACGATCTGCGCGCCATCGCGCTGATCCGCATCGCCGCCGATCTGCGCAGCAAGTTGCCGAACGGCAGCGCTGACTCGACGGACGACGCGAGCGGCGACGCGGCGCTGGACGTCGATCTCGAGACGGACTCGGCGGCAGCAGCCGCTGCGTCGACCGAGGCCGCGCAAAGGAGCGTGGAGGTCGAAGTGCAGGCCCCAGCAGCGGTACCCGTCGTCGCGCCCTTGGCCGACTCCGCGCCCGAGTCGAAACCCCCGCGCGTGACCGTGACGTCGCCGCGTACGTCGCAGCCGCCCGCGTCCGTCAAGGGCCTGAACGGCACGAACGGCCACGCTCACCACGCTCCCACCTCGGAACCGGCGCCTGCGCGCGTCTCTGTGGTGCCGTCCAAGCCAACTCCCAGCGTCGCGCCGCGCACCTTGCCCACCGCCTCCGCGCCCCCACCAGACAAAGCCGGCGCGAGCTCCCTGTCCACTTCGCTCTCAGACCTGATCCAATCTGGCCTCGCAGAACGCGTGAACGTCAAACGTTCTGCCACTGATCCCGGCGTTCTCTTGGTCCGCCCCGTCAGCGACAAACAACCCCGCGGCACGCGCCAAGCCGTGCTGATCTATCTCGATCCAGAAACGGAATGACCGAGGCATTCGAGGATGCGCGCCCACATTCCTCTTTCGACTCGAGAAGGGCTAGTTTGCGAGCGAGCGCGCGAGTCGACGGCCGAAGAAAGCTGTGGGGGGCTGGTTAGCTCTGCCTGCCCAGACTGCGCATGGCGAGGCGGGCGGCGCTACGGACGAGGCCGCCGGGCAGCACCTTGACGGCGGTGGTGTGCACCGTATTGAGTTTGCCGGGGACGACGACGGCTTCGCCTTGGGTGTACGCCTCCAGCGCTTCTTCCACGACTTGGCGTGGCTCGAGTTGAGCCGCGCTGAGCAGACGTGAACGCGGCACACCAGCGACTTGTTGGAAACCGGTCGGCACGGGGCCCGGGCAAACCACCGTGCAGCGCACGTTTTGGCCGCGAGTCTCTTCGAACAGGGCTTGAGAGAAGCTGAGCACGAAGGCTTTCGTGGCCCCGTACGTGGCCATGAACGGCGTTGGTTGATAGCCGGACGTGGACGCGACTTGAATGATGCCGCCGCTTTGCCGCGCCAACATTGCCGGTAGAAAGTGCTGCGACAGCGCCACCATGGCTTCCACGTTAACGCGCAGCATGCGGCGTTGGGTGGCCGCGTCACTCTGTGCGAGCACGCCGGTGCTGCCGAAGCCTGCATTGTTGATCACGTGCGAGACCGGCACCGACAACGCATCCACGTCCCGCAACAGGCCGTCGATGCCCTCGGAGTTCGAGAGATCCGCGACGACGAAGTGCGTGGTGACACCGTTGATGTTGGCTAGATCGGTGGCCAAACGTTGCAGCCGGTCCCGCGAGCGGGCCGTCAAGATCAGGCTCGCGCCGCGGTGAGCGAGCTGCCGCGCGAACTCCATGCCGAGACCGGAAGATGCGCCCGTCACGAGCGCGAAGGTCCCCTTGAGTTCCAAGGCTTTCATTGCCAGGCACTCCCGCGCTGACCGCGCTGGCGCAGAGCATGATCCGCGAGCACTATTGCCACCATTGCTTCACCGATTGGCACGAAGCGCGGAAGTAAACACGGATCGTGCCGCCCGCGTGTCCGAATCGTGGTTTTTTCGCCACTTTGGGTCACCGTGCTTTGTTCGCGGGGCAAGCTGCTGGTGGCCTTGACGGCGGCGCGCACGATCAGCGGCATGCCGGAGGAAATGCCGCCCAGCATACCGCCGTGACGGTTCGAGCTGGTGCGCACGCCCGCCTCCCCTGGCTCGAAGAGGTCGTTGGTTTCACTGCCGCGCAACGTCGCGCACGCGAAGCCAATGCCGTACTCCACGCCGACCACGGCTGGGATACTGAACAGCGCCTTGCCCAAATCGGCCTTCAACTTGTCGAACACCGGCTCGCCCAATCCCGGCGGTAGGCCCGTGGCGACGATCTCGCTGACGCCACCGATCGAATCCTGATCTTTGCGCATCGCCTCGATCAACTCCACCATCGCGCTGGCGCGCGCCGGGTCCGGGCAGCGCACGATGTTCGGCGAACCGTCGGGCAACGTCTCCACGTCTTTCAGCGTGAGCTCGGTCGGATGTGGAACTTCCGCTATCAACGAGCCGATCTGCTTGACGTAGCCGATGACGCGCGCGTTGAACGCGCGCTCCAGAATCTTCTTGGCGATCACGCCGGCCGCGACGCGCGACACGGTTTCACGAGCGCTGGAGCGACCACCACCGCGGTAATCCCGCACACCGTACTTGGCGTCGTAGGAATGATCCGCGTGACCCGGACGGTACTTGTTCTTGATGTCCTCGTAGTCGCGGCTCTTCTGGTCGGCGTTGCGCACCAGGATGGCGATGCTGGTACCAGTTGTTTGTCCTTCGAATACGCCCGACAAGATCTCTGGCGTGTCTTCTTCCTTGCGCTGGGTGACGATCGAGCTCTGGCCTGGCTTTCGGCGATCTAGATCGGCCTGCAGATCCTCGACGGACAGCGAGATGCCGGGCGGGCAGCCGTCCACGATCACGACGTTGCCCGGACCGTGGCTCTCGCCGGCGGTGGTCACACGAAACGCTTGTCCGAAGCTATTTCCAGCCATGGACGAGAACGCTTACCATGGCGCTGCGTTCTGCGCATCGAGCGACGATCAACCCGCGGAGAGCTCCCGCAGGCACTCGTAGGCGGCGTATTTATAGCTGTCCGAGAGCGTCGGGTAGTTGAAGACCATGTCGATGAACACGTCCACCGAGCCGTTCAGATGGATGGCGCATTGGCCAACATGGATGAGCTCGGTCGCGCGATCGCCCACCACGTGCACACCGATCAGACGACGGCTGCCGCGATCGACCAGCAGCTTCAGCATGCCTTCGGTGTCGCCCGCGATCTTGCCGCGCGGGTTGTTGGCGAACAGCGCCCGGCCCACGGCGTAGGCGATGCCCTTTTGTTTGCAGGTCTCCTCCGTCTCGCCGAACGCGCTGACCTCGGGGATGGTGTAGATGCCGTAGGGCATCAACGGGGCCACGACGCGCTTGTAAGAAAAGTCGAAGGCGCGACACACGGCGACGCGCCCTTGCTCCATGGACACGGAGGCGAGCGCCGGGAAGCCGATCACGTCGCCGGCGGCCAACACGTGCGGCACGCTGGTGCGAAACTCCTCGTCGACTTTGATGTAGCCGCGCGAGTCGGTCCCAATGCCCACCTTGTCCAAGCCAAGGCCCAGCGTCGCGCCGCTTCTGCCGGCTGAGAACAACAGATCTTCCGTGGACAGCAGCGTGCCGTCCGACAGCGCGGTGACGATCGCGTCGTCCTGGCGCGCCACGCGCCCCCAGCGTCGGCCACGCAGCAGCTGAATGCCCATCTGCTCCATGGCTTTGCGCAGCCGCACGATGATCTCGGCGTCCAGAAACGGCAGGATCTCGTCGCGGGCATCCACCAGTGTCACGGCGGTGCCCAGCGCCGCGAACATGCAGGCGTACTCGCAGCCGATCACTCCACCGCCCAAAATCGTGAGCGATTTGGGCAAATGCTCGATCAACAGCACCTCGTCGCTGTCGTGGATGTGCGGATCGGCGAAATCGATGTCCGCCGGTCGAAACGGCTTCGAGCCGGTGGCGATCAGCACGTAGTCGGCTTGGAAGCGTTGCTCGTTCTCACCGCTCTGGATTCGAAGTGTGTGCGCATCTTCGAACGAGGCCACGCCGCGGACGTAGTCCACGCCATGGCGACGAAACGTCTCGCGGAAGGCTGAAGATTCGGCGCGCGCGATGGCTTGCTTGCGCGACATCAAGTGTGGAAGCTTGGCCAGCGGATCCAGCTCTATCGCCACGCCGTACAGCTCGCGCGCGTGATAGCCGCTCAGGTACAGCGCGGTCTCGCGCAAGGTTTTGCTCGGCAACGTACCGGTGTGCACCGCCGCGCCACCCGGCTCTAGCTCACGCTCGATCACCGCGACGCGCTTCTTGAAGTACGCCGCCTGAGCCGCGGCTTTCTCGCCCGCGGGGCCAGCGCCGAGGATCACGAGGTCGTAGTGCTGCAGGTCGTTCGCCATGGCGGGAGCGTAGAGTCCAAAGGCGCGTCGCGTCAGCCCCGCAGCATGAAGAAGATCACGACGCCGGTGACGGACACATACAGCCAAATCGGCAAAAAGACGCGATTGAGGCGCTTGTGTCGCGAGAATTCGCGCTTGAAGGCGAAATAGAACGAGGTCAGCGCCAGCGGCACCACCGTCAAAGACAGCAAAATGTGCGAAATCAGCACCAGGAAGTAGACTGTGCGGATTGGGCCGACCCCGGTGAACTTCGTGTCCCCGTGGACGAAGTGGTAGCTGAGGTAACCCACCAGGAATAGCGTCGAGCTCACGAACGCCGACACCATGCACAGGCGGTGGAACTGGATCGCGCCGCGGCGGATGGCGACGTAGCCGACACTCAGACACAACGCGGAGAGCGTATTGAACCCGGCGTTCACGCTCGGCAGGAAGCGCAGGTCCGGGCCCCCTCCTGACCCCTCCCGAAACAGGATGAAGGCGATGAACAGTACCGCGGAGACGGACAAGACCGCGTTGAACGCGAAAAACTTGCGATCTGACTGAGCCGTGACCGCGGCGCTGGGAGACACGAGCGTCGGATAGCGCTTTTCAAGCGCGCCGCCAAGGCGGCAGCAAAGCCCCCCGCTCGGGGCGGACTTTGCGCGCAATCTGGTACCAACGGATGGGGCGCACGCAGCTTAAGTCCGAGGCGCATCTTACGAACTCGGCTCAAGAAACTGCCGCTTTCGCTCAAGGGGACACCACGTGCAAAAGCTATGTAAAAACCTGCAAGCTTTCCTGCCCGCGGCAGGATTCCAAGCTACAATCGGGCCAAGCTTTAGATGCTCGACATCGGTTCGCTCGTAGACGGCAAGTACCGCGTCATTCGCTTATTGGGTAAGGGCGGAATGGGCGCGGTGTTCGAGGGGCACCACCTGCAGATCGAACGCCGCGTCGCGATCAAGGTGCTGCTCAACGAGGCTGCGAACTCGCAGAGCGGAGCCGCGCGCTTCGAGCGAGAGGTGCGCGCCGCGGGCCGCATCGGTAACGATCACATTCTAGAGATCATCGACGTTGGCGTGTTGCCGGACGGCTCGCGCTACATGGTCAGCGAGTACCTCGACGGCGAGACCTTGTCGTCGCGCTTGTCGCGCGTCGGCCAGTTGTCCCCCCATTCGTTGGCGCCGCTGATGGTTCAGCTGTTGCAGGGCCTCGCGGCGGCCCACAACGCGGGCATCCTCCACCGCGATCTCAAACCGGACAACATCTTCTTGTTGCGAGAGAAGGCGGGTCGCGCGGATTTCGTGAAGCTGATCGACTTCGGTATCTCGAAGTTTCAGTCCGCGGCCGAGTCGCTGCAAATGACGGCTACGGGCGTGGTCGTCGGCACGCCGTACTACCTCTCCCCGGAGCAAGCGCGCGGCGCGCGCGACATCGACGCTCGCAGCGACATCTACGCGGTCGGCGTGATCTTGTATGAGTGCTTGACCGGCCGTGTGCCGTTCATGGCGGAGAGCTTCAACGAGCTCATCTTCAAGATCGCGCTGGAGAGCCCGCCGCCAATCCGTGAGGTGGTGCCAGGCCTGGACGCGCAGTTCGCTGGCATCGTGGAGCGCGCCATGGCGCGCGAGCCGAACCAACGCTTTTCCTCTGCGGTGGAGTTGCAGGAGGCTATCGTGCGTTGGCTGGCGGGCACGCAAGCGTCGTCGTCCGGCGTGCGCGATCAGGCCACGATTTTCGCGCGGTTCGATCCCAACGCCGGGCTCGTCCCCAACCACTCCGTAGGAACCGGCAACCGCATGGTGCCGACGCCCAGCAGCTTTGGGCGCAGCGCCGGTAACTTCGACTTCGAGGCGGACGAGACTCCGTCGCGTCGCTGGCCGCTCCTGATCGGCGGGGGCGTGCTGTTCGCGGCGGTTTCGGCCTTCGCGCTCTGGTTCGTGCTGCGGACGAAGCCGCCAGAAATCGTTCAGGGCGGCGTCACTACGCCCAACACCTCCAGCGCCACGCCGACGGTCGTCGCGGCGCCGCCGCAACCTCCCCCCGTTCCGGAATCCCCGCCCGCGGTGGAGCCGCTGCCCGTCCCCGTCACGGGGATCGATCAGCTGCGCGACGTGGAATCCTTCGACAACCTCGGCACGGCGCCGCCGCCGACCCGCGTTCAGGCCAATTTTGGCCGCACTACCACGCGCACGCCCACGCCGCGTACCAGCGGTCGCAGCTCCGGTGCTTCGCGCACTCAGGCTTCCAATCCTCAGCCTGAGACTGTGGCTGCCCCGCCTCCGCCTAAAGATCCCGCCCCGGCGCGCGCCAACAACCGCGACTTCGGTTATTGAGCGCCGGGTTTCTGTGCGAAGCCGCCACTCGGCCGAAGCAGGAAGTTTTTGCTCTAGAGCGGGCGCTCGATTAGCGTAGCTCTCGTGGGAGTTTTGCGTTGGTGCAGCACAACGCTCGCGTCTTTCACGCTGGTGACCGCACTGGCCAGCACGACGCTAGCGGAATCGGATAGGGATCGCGCGGCCGCCCGGGCCGCGGCGGACGCGGGTGTGGACGCGTACGAGGCGGGCCGCTACGTGGAGGCCGTGGACTTGTTCGGGCGCGCCGAGCAACTCGTCCACGCGCCGACGCATTTGCTGTTCATCGCCCGCTCGTTGACGAAGCTAGGTCGCTTCGTCGAGGCTCGTGAGAACTATCTGAAGATCGGGCGCGAACGCTTGGCTCCGAACGCGCCTCCAGCGTTTCGGCGGGCCCAGTCGGACGCCGAAACGGAGCTCAGCCAGATCCAGGGACGTATCGGGACCGTGACCATCGCCGTGCAGGGCGATACCAGCGGTGCAGAGCTGATCATGGACCACGCGGTGCTGTCTGCCGCCGTGATCGGCATCCCATTCCCGGTAGATCCGGGTAGCCACGTGTTTCAGGTCCGCGCAGGCTCGGACGTGAGCCCGGAGGTCACGGTCAAGGTGGGCGAAGGCGAACGCCAATCCGTGAACTTGCGGTTGGAGCGGAGCGCAGCCAGCGCGCGTGCTGCGGGCGGAACCGAAACTGGTGCCGCTGGCAGCGCTGCCAGCGGTGGCGCTTCTGACAATAGCCGGTTGTCCGATTCCAGCGGCTCTGCGCCTGCCGCCCAGGACGGTGGCAGCAGCCATAAGGTTCAAAACATCCTGGGCATCTCGGCGTTGGCCGTGGGTGCAGTCGGCATCGGTCTGGGTACCTTCTGGACCATCCGAGCCATGGATGAGCGATCGTTGGCTGACCAAGTCTTCCAGCGCTGCAATCCATCGATGAGCTGCGGCATGCGCGAGAAGGATTACATCGACCATCAGGACGCGCGTTACCGCAAGTTCCTGCGCCACCACGCCATTCCTAGCTTCATCGTCGGAGGCGTCGGTGTAGCGGCTGGCATCGTGCTGTTGCTGGTGCACCCGGGCGACAGCTCCGCCAGCACTGCGCCGCGCTTTCAAGTGACAGGCGGCGCGGACTGGATCGGTGTTGCAGGGAAGTTTTGAGCTAAGCGGCCCGCTGTGAGGGCGGCGGCCGCAGGCTGCCGCTGCCGGGGGGCGGTGGACGGAAACTGTTGCCGCCACGGGCGCCGCCGCCGCCGAGACGCTTGCGATCGAATAGCCGCACGCGCCGTAGCAACAGATCCAGCAAGAACGCCCCCAGCGCGTAATACACGAAGCGCCCGAACAGATCCGCGTCGTGCACGATGTGTTCGCCTTTCGGATCGAACAGCGCTTTGGGGGTCGGATCCAGCTCGCCACCGCCAGCGCGCGCCGC